>ENA-UPTA01000379-UPTA01000379.1-activated-sludge-metagenome-genome-assembly--contig:-NODE-379-length-51891-cov-50.034127_pt1 | contig 51891 bp, 40 predicted proteins | sample MGYA00238184_ERZ773361 | MGnify/ENA primary metagenome ERZ773361 (study PRJEB29100, sample SAMN05720205) | activated sludge metagenome | isolation source: anaerobic digester from wastewater... | reverse complement strand
CTTTTAATTATAACACAGTTGACTTTTGACCTGAGAATCACATCTTCCAGGTTCCGGCTACAATTAGGTTGACACCGGTGATAGCCTGGGCCTGCTCTGAGACCAGGAAAGCTACCGCTTCAGCCACATCTTCCGCCTTTCCTATCTGGCCCGGCTTTAGCTTCAAACCAGCAGGCAGGTTGCCTCCCTCCATCAGTCCGGGCGAGACCATATTAACTGTGATATTGTTAGCCACCTCGGCCACAGCCGCCGTCCTGGTCAGAATGAGAAGACCGGTTTTAGCCACAGCATAGGGAGTTATGCCTGGAAACGAACCAAGGTGTTCGACCAGATGAAAGCCAATGTTGATAATTCTACCCCATTTCCTGGACCGCATGGCTGGTAGGGCCTGTTTCAAGCAAAAATAGGAACTCTCGAGATTAGATCTAAAAATGCCTTCCCAATCACTCTGAACCAGTTCATCCCAGGGTTTGTAGCTGATAGCCCCTGGCATGTTGACCAGAATATCCAGTCGACCAAAAGTATTTATCACTTCCTGAATGAGCTTTTGCGACCCGCTCTCCTGAGTCAGATCAGCCGGAAAAATTGCTGCCTGCCCACCTAGACTTTCTACCTGTTCTCTAAGTTTTCTGGCCAGAGCCTCATTCTGGTAATAATGAATAGCCATGATACTGCCATCCTGGCTCAGCCTTTTAACCACAGCCTGACCCAGATGGCCAGTAGCTCCCGTAACTAAGGCTACTCTGCCTGACATTTTTCAATTCTCCTTATTGATCTCACCATCATTAAGCCGGCTCCGCCTGTCTTTTTAACAGATCAGACTTCGCTAATTGATCCTGGGGTTCAAGCCAGAGGGCCGGTGACTTTTTCCACTGCCTCCAGAATTTCTCCCCTCTGAACAACCTCTTTGAGCTTATTGATATCATTGTAAAGGGGCCTGTCTTCATCCAGAAAAGCCACATGCTTTCGGATGACCTGTCTGGCCGCTTCCACTGCCGGGGAAGGCTTTAAAGGCTGACGAAAGTCCAGCGCCTGGGCTGCGGCTATAAATTCGATAGCCAGAATGGCCTGGGCGTTATCTAGAATTTGTCTCGTCTTGAGGGCGGTGGTCATGCCCATGCTGACGAAATCTTCCTGATCAGCTGCCGCCGGTATCGAACCGGTAGCTGCTGGCGTGCATAACACCCTGTTTTCACAGACCAGAGCACCGGAGGTGTACTGTGACAGCATCAAACCGGAAAACATGCCGGCGCCTCTGGTTAGAAAGGCTGGCAGCCCAACATTTAAATTTGGATTCATCAACCTGTTTAACCGCCTCTCTGACAAAACACAGACCGTGGTAATAGCTGTCCCCAGCAGTTCGAGGGCTAGAGCCTGCGGCACACCCTGAAAATTAGCTCCGGTCAAAACCTCCTCTTCTTCAGGGAAAAAGATCGGATTGTCAGCCGCTCCGTTAAGTTCAATTTCTATCATCTGTCTGGCCCATTGCCAGGAATCTCTGGCCGCTCCTACCACCTGGGCAATACTCCTCAAACTATAAGCATCCTGCACTTTTTTCCCGGGCTGAGCCAGCAACTCTGAGCCAGCGGTTATTTTTCTGATGTTTTCAGCCGAGGTGATAGCTCCTGGATAACCACGAACCTTATGAACCCGTTCATCATAGGCTTTCATATTAGCATTGAGAACTTCTAACGTCATACCCGCCACTATCTCTGAATTCTTCAGCCACCGCCAGGCATCGTCCACTTCCAGCGCCCCCAGAGCAGTAATCATATTGGAACCGTTAATGGTAGCCAGACCATCACGGGCCTGAAAAACCACCGGCTCGATTCCCGCTTTTTTCAGAGCTTCCCTGGCCGGCCATCTTTCTCCCTGATAAAAAGCCTCGCCCTCACCCATCAGCACAAGCGCCATCTGGGACATCGGTGATAGGTCGCCACAGGCTCCAACCGAGCCCTTTTCACAGACGACAGGCGTCACTCCCTTGTTTAGCAACTCAACCAGTTTTTCTACCACTTCCAGCCTTAGGCCTGAATGGCCATGAGCATGGCAGCTGATCCTGGAGAGCATGGCTCCCCTTACCACTTCCTGGGGCATCGGCTGGCCGTAGCCAGCTGCATGACTGTAAACAATATATCTTTGAAATTTTTCTACCTGTTCCGGGGTCAAGACCACATTGGCCAGTTCGCCAATACCGGTGTTTACCCCGTACATAATTTCATTTTTTTTGATTTTTTCCTCAAGCAAAGCACGGCAGCGATTAATTCGCTGGCGAGCCTCTGGATGAAGTTCAACTTTCTCCATCCCCCTGGCCACGCTGACCAGTTGCTCAACGGTCAAATGTCCATCGACGACGACACTCATTTAATCCTCCCATTAAATTGATCTTTAAGTTTTTCATTTTATCACTATCCATAAAAATTATAAAAGAGCAAAAATAGAAGCCATTCCCACCCCTTAAAAACAAACCGGTGTTGACATGGCCAGTAACTAAAGATATAAAATTCATCTTATTCCATTTTTTTTATCACAGGAGCCAAGATGACAGCTGAGACTGAAACTATTCTGGTAACCGGTGCTGCCGGTCAGATCGGTTCCGAATTGGTACCCGCTCTGCGGACTATCTTTGGTCAGGAAAAGGTCATCGCCACTGACCTCGTCCAACCAAAAACTCAAAATCTTCGACTCGGCCCTTTTGAACAGCTCGATGTAACTCAGAGAAGCCAGCTGGAAGCAATCATCAGAAAATATAGAATTAAAAAAATCTATCATCTGGCTGCTATCCTTTCGGCTAGCGGAGAGAAAAATCCACAAAAAGCCTGGGAAGTCAATATGAATGGCCTGTTCAATGTTCTGGAGGCAGCCCGCCAGTTAGATGTTAAGCAGGTTTTTTGCCCGAGCTCCATTGCCGTCTTTGGCCCTTTGACACCTCGGGTGAATACCCCGCAGGATACCATCCTCAGCCCGACCACCATGTATGGAGTAACCAAGGTGGCCGGAGAGCATCTGGGTGATTATTATGTAAAAAAATTTAATCTCGATGTCCGCGGCTGCCGTTTTCCGGGAATTATCAGTCATGAAGCCCTGCCAGGAGGTGGAACCACTGATTATGCCGTGGCTATTTTCTATGAAGCAGTAATCTATAAAAGGTATAACTGCTTCCTTCGCCCGGAAACCAGGTTGCCTATGATGTACATGCCTGACTGCCTGAAATCCATCATAAATCTAATGGAAGCCGACTTTTCCAGGCTGAAACATCATTCCAATTTTAATGTTACCGCCATGTCTTTCTCTGCAGCTGAGCTGGCCGCCGAAATTAAGAAACATCTCCCCGATTTTGAAATAAACTATCAACCTGATTTCAGACAGGCTATAGCTGATTCCTGGCCCGAATCTATAGATGATAGCTCTGCCCGGGAAGAATGGGGCTGGCAGCCAGATTATGACCTCACCAGAATGACCTCCGACATGCTCAGAGTTTTACAGGAGAAAAAAGCCCGTGGCAATTTATTTTACCCAGGTTAAAAATCATCTGGCCAGCCTGGAAGAAAAGATGGATCACTGCGTCTAATCAAACAGGAGGCTCAGCATGAAAAAAGTTTCGGTTCTAATCCTTTTAGTGGCTCTCAGCGGGCTGCTGGCCCTGGCTGAGGAAATCAATGTCACCGGCAACTGGACCATGACCATCACCACCCAGAGAGGAGACAGGTCAAACGAGGTTACTTTCACCCAGGAAGGCGAGAAGCTAAAAGTGACCATGAAAAGTCCAAGAGGCGATGTTACCGGAGAGGGAACAGTCAAGGGTAACGAGATTGAATGGACTATTACGAGAGATACTCCTCGGGGTCAGTTCACCACCACCTACAAAGGCAAAATCCAGGACAAGAATAATATGAGTGGTGAAGCCCAGATGGGCGATTTTGGCACTGCTGCCTGGAAAGCCGTTAGACAGGGAGCTTAAAGCTCCTATTATGCTACACAATCAGAACTAAAATCGGCCCTGGCCAATGGCCTGCTTGAAGAAAACCGGCAGAGCAAAAGCAGCCCGGTGAATCTCCTCATTATAATATTTGAGACCATCAGGAATTTTTAATTCTTCTACTTTAAGAGGGTCAATCCGGTCTGAGAGAAAATTATAACACCAGGTTCCAACCGGGTAAGTGGGAACAGGACCTGAGTAAAAGCGGCTAAATTTGAACATTTTCTTCAAAAATCTGGCCTTATCGGCATGCTCTTTTAGATGAAGGATCTGTGACCCAGCCTGGGCGGTAATAATTCCTCCCGGCGTTAAAACTTTTTTCAATTTATAATAAAAATCGCGCTCATGCAAAATTGCTGAAGGTCCAACCGGGTCAGAAGAATCAACTATGATAACATCGAATTTATCTCTGGTGGTTTGAATAAAATCGAAACCGTCAGCAATGGCCAGCTCGGCCCTTGCATCGGACAGACTGGCTTCCAACCAGGGGAAATACTGTTCACAGGCCTTAATGACCTCTTCGTCAATTTCCACCAGCCAGGCTTTTTTCACTGGATGTTTCAGGACGTGCCGCAGGGCTCCCCCGTCGCCACCTCCGATGACCAGGACCTTTTCTGGATGGGGATGTGAACACAGGGCTGGCTCAACCAGCATTTCATGATAGAAAAATTCATCTCGCTCAGTAGTTTGAACCAGGCCATCGAGAAACAAAACACGCCCATAAAAATCATTTTGAATAATCTCTATTTTTTGAAACTTTGACCTTTTCTCATACAGGACTTTTTTGACCTTAAAAAACAAGCCCGATGATGGCGTCTGATTTTCTCTGGCTTCTTTTCGATCTGAAGATAAAGCTTTGGCTTTCACTTTTCCTCCCATAAAGATTTCAGTTAAGCCTGAGTAGTATAAAGGACAGACAGTCCCAAGTCAATCCGGTAGCCAGCCTTACAGGCAAACGGCCAGAATCAAGCCAGCCAGCGCCAACCGGTAGATAACAAACGGAAAAAGGGTTTTGGTTTTAAGAAAAGAGAGCAAAAATTTAATAGACAAAAAGCCAACTAAAGCTGAACATAAAAAACCAAGAATAAAAGGCCCATTAATCTGACTCCAGGAAATTTTAGGCACTTCCAGCAGAGCCGCTCCGACGATCACCGGAGTTGACAGCAAGAAAGAAAAGCGGGCAGATTCTTGCCGTCTGAAGCCAATGAAAAGAGCGGCCATAATGGTCATTCCTGACCGAGAAGCACCCGGTAGAATGGCCAGGCTCTGGGCCAGCCCGATGAGCATGGCCTCAGCCAGAGTCAGGCTCTCCAGCCCTTTCTGGTTTTTAGCCAGTCGATCAGCCAGAAAAATCAAACCGCTAAAAAAAATCAGGTTGAAAGCAATCAGCTCCGGCTGCCTGAAAACTGTCTCTGCTTTTTCTTCGAGAAGATAGCCGGCCAGAGCGCCGGGAATAGTAGCCAGAAGAATATACCAGAGATAATGCCCCTCCGGGGTGGCAGGCCGACTGAAACCATCTTTAATGATTTGAATCCAGTCTTTCCAGAAGAAACAGATTATAGACAGAAGAGTCCCCAGGTGCAGCATCACGTCATATTCAAGTCCCTGATAGTCCCAGTGAAAAAGGAAAGGGACAACTGCCAGATGAGCTGAACTGGAAATTGGCAGAAATTCTCCCAGTCCCTGAAGAATTCCCAGAACGGCTGCTTGAAGATAGGTCATTAACCAGGCTCCTTCCCGGCTTGACTTTGAAGATAAGGTAAGTTTTTATTCTTAATTAAAAAAGATGTCAAATATTTTCAGGTAGCTCAATTGATTTTTTCCACTTTTACCTGGTGATAATAATGCTTGATGATATCCTGGTAGCCGGCTCCAGCCCTGGCCAGGCCATAAGCACCAACCTGGCATAATCCGACTCCATGTCCCCAGCCCCGGCCGGTAAAAATAAAATGGGTCAGCTGGCCGCTGGCATCAAACTCTCTGTCCACATAAAACAAAGTGTCTTTTAAATTCAAAACCCATTTAATTCTAAGGCCGAAGAGATTGACCTGTTGAGCATCACCTATGATTTGAAGTGAAACTACACGTTTAGACCGGCCTCGACGGATAACCTTAAGATCAAGCAAGCGGCCGAGGCGAGGATAATAACGCTGAATATTTTTCTCCAGTTCATCCCGCCCGACACGTTCTGTCCAGCGGTTAAAAACTGAATCCCTATCCAGAACATTGGTTGGCGGTGGATAGTCAACTTGTAAAAGCTTTATCTGGCCGTCTTTTTCGAGCCAGGTTATTTTCTCACCACCCAGCAGATTGAGCCGACTGGCCGGGAAAGTCCCCTCCTCCATTCTTCTGAGCAAATAGACATCGGGCGGAACAACTATCAGGCGCTTTTCCTGACCTCCCACTTCGATTACCTCAATCTGGTCACTCTGGCCGGCAATAAACAGGCCCTGATGTTGGAAGTCATCAAGCCAGTATAGACTTTTTTCAAGAATATAAGCCCATTCCGCCCGGCTGACTTCTTTCTTCAAGTTGCTCTGACGAAGATAAGAGGGAAAAATTCCTGATTGGATAAGATAAGCCAGGCCCTTCCGCTCATTACTTTTAAGTTCAGCCAACTGAGGTGAGTCCTGCAATAAATATTTAACCTCACTCTCCAGGACAAAATTGGCCGCCTTTTCCTGCCAGCCAAAATAAGAAATCAGCCACTGGCTAAGCTCAATAAAATTTACAGAAGCTGATGCCAGTCTTAAGTCCTGATGACCGGTTGGGCGGCTGTTGATTTTCTTCAGACTGGAAGCAGCAGCCAGAGAACTTTCTATTTCTGGGCCAGTGACCGGACAAGCAAAATAATCTGGCTCATTCCCTGACGAAAGCAGCCCGAGAGCCAGCAGCGGGGCGATCTGGCTGCTTATATCCCTCTCATTGATCCTGGCTGCCGGAATCGCTTGTTTAGCTTCAATTAACCATTCCGGTTGCTTCTCCAGACTACAGGTAGTACTTTTGAGGTAAGGAACCGGCTGGCCCGAGAAAACATTTTCTGCATCTTCTGTCATCCCACCACAGGTGCTGGTATAAAGAGCATCAATTAGTTTTCCCTTATAGGTAATGACTTCGCCAGCAGTTTCTTCCACCGCCTGGTTACTTAATGGATGCTCGGCAGATAGACCTCCATAAACCTGAGAACTCTGGGTATCGGTCAGATCAAAACCAAGACGACGGTAACGTCCGAGGTTCTTCAGAGCATAAGTTCTGGCCGCCACTGCCTGAGCTTTCAAAGCCTCAAGGGCGTTAAAGGTATCAGGCGATAATTCCAATGGCACCACGCCCTTTAAATAATCTTCAAGATTAAGAATATTAATAAGGGATAGACCACCGGCAGTGTTTTTTAAAAGAAATATCCCACGATAATTACGGCCATTGAGGCTTAGATAGCCTTCCTGTTGTGCTGGAATAAAATAAAGATCAGCCTCAGCCCTAAGTGAAAAGAGATGATGGTCGATCTGCAACCAGGCCGTCCCTGGCTCAGGCAAGCTTATCTCTTCTTGTAAGATCCAGACATCTTTAAGGCCGAGGGCCTCCAGTTGCTTTATCGCGGCCAGAGCTTGTCCTCTGGTCAAAAACTCGCCATATTTTATGACGTAGATTGTTCCGGCTGGATCTGATTGACTGCTGACAGTTACCCCCTTCTCCAGCTTTTCATTCCAAATAGAGGCCAGCATTTCTGCTTCTTGTCTGTCTCGCGCCTGGCCAATTTGCAGAGTGAATTTCTCCGAAAGTTTTTCCCGATCGACTCTGATGGCAACTTCACCGGCTTCTTCTGCCAGAAGCCGATATTCACGCCCAACTTCATAAACTTTCATGCCGGCTGAGGCACCGATTGACGCCTGTTTCAGACTGGTAATCAGCCCAACCTTTATGACCGGGTGGGGAATAATATACCCATGGAAGAAATCAACATCACGGCCAAATTCCAGTGGGCTGGCCATAAGAAAAAAGGCGGTCAAGAAGATGCCACTCAAATATTTCAGAACTTTCATCTTTTTTTCTTTATAATTAATTTTATTTCTATAGCTCAGGAGGCTTGAGGAGACGTCAAAGGATGGCAGGACTAAACAATTGAATTACTTCAGATTTTCTTCTGACCTCAATATAATCTACCATTTCACCGCTTATATACAATCTGTATTGGCTTGAAATTAGAAATTAATATATCTAACCAGCAAGCAATTGTCAAGGTAGCTCCAGGTCCCCTTGCCTTGACTGTCTGCTTAGCCAGTTTAATCCAGACAGAAAACCAGCACCCGTTTAGATTCCTCAGACCACCTGCACTATGACTGTTCTACCTAAAGATTTATCTCGCCGGGGTAAATCTGATAGCCAGGCCGCCCCCGGGAGCCAGATTTATCTTCAAGCTATCAATCGGATTAACCTCAAACTTCAATTTTTTATAATCAGCAGCATAACGATCAGCATTTACTCCATCCTGCCAGACTTCAGCTATCCACTTTTTGCCTGACTCAAGAAAATCAACCTTTATCTCCATGGTCCGGGGCGACCAGTCAGTCATAGCACCGACATACCAGTCATCACCGTGCTGCCGGGCTACCACCAGGTAATCTCCAATTTTGGCCTCTAGAACCCGGGTTTCGTCCCAGACGGTGGGAACGGCAGATAAGAACTCCATGATTTCGGGCTCTCTTAAGTAGGTTGACGGCGAATCACATAGCATTTGCAGAGGTGATTCATAAATGATATACATGGCCAGCTGATGACAGCGGGTACCCTGACTCATGGGCAAATCGTAAATCGGCCTGAACTGCTTCTCTTGAGCATTGCGCATGGCCCCAGGCGTAAAATCCATCGGGCCAGCGATCATTCTGATAAACGGAATTAACAGGTCGTGCTCTGGTGTAACGGTAGCCGCCCATTTACTGGTTTCCAGCCCCAGGACACCTTCTTTATTCAGTATATTGGGAAAAGCCCTTCTTAAGCCAACCGGCTTATGAGCGCCGTGAAAATCAACCAGCAGATGCCGTTTAGCAGCGGCCGCAGCACACCGCCGGTAGAAGTTAACCATCTTCTGGTCGTCACGATCCATAAAATCTACTTTGATCCCTTTAACCCCGATTCTCTGAAAATAATCAAGGGCTTGGTCCATTTGCCGATCCAGAGTATACCAGACACACCACAGGATGACGCCCACCTTTTTTGATTCGGCATATCTCACCACTTCCTCGAGATTCAGCTCCGGGTTAATTTTAAAAAGATCAGCCGGATCTGACCAGCCTTCATCGAGAATTATATATTCAAGTCCATATTTTGAAGCAAAATCAACATAGTATTTATAAGTCTCGGTATTTACTCCTGATTTAAAATCAACCCCAAAAATGTTAAGGGCATTCCACCAGTCCCAGGCTACTTTGCCTGGTTTAATCCAGGTCGTATCCTTCAGCTCGGTTGGCGGAGACAGGCGATAAACAATGTCGCTACTAACCAGCTGAGCATCATTTTCCGCCAGCACGACCAGCCGCCATGGATACTGGCGGTTACCCCTGGTTTCAGCCAGATAATTGGCTTCTTGGACAACTTCGAGTTCGCGGTCGCTGCCCTGACGAAGTTTTTCCTCAGCCGGATAACCAGCAAATTTGCCAGTCAGTCGGGCTAGCCCTTCTTTATTTCCTGTTAAGAACATGCCGGGATAATCATCGACCGCCACATCAGTTACCGCCACTTTGAATCCATCATTTAATTCAACCACCACTGGCGCATAGCCAAATCGGTCAGGACCGATGTCCTTTAGCGGGAGATAACTATAAGTGCTTTCAAATGAGGTATGAAAACTGGTTATAAAGGGAAAATAGACATGATAATTCTCAGGAAAAGTAAATGTTGCTTCCTCTGCTCTGACCTTAATGGGCACCCGATAGCCGGTATAGAAGCGGTAAGCAACGCCATCATCATAGACTCTAAATATCAAGCCAAAATTGCCGCGGAACTTAAGGTTAACCTGCTCGTATCGATCAGCAACTACTGCCCTTTTTTCTCTCACTGCGGGAAAAATCTTTTCATCAACGCTGGTCCGGTTGAGATTTTCTAGAACGGGACGTTTCCCCAGGACCACATTATCATTGATAGTCATGGAAATAGGCGAGGGGCTAATAACTTCTCTGGAATCAAAATAAATAGAGTATAAAATCTGGCCCCTGAGGTCGATTCTTAATTCAATCTTTTCGTTCGGAGATTTGACCGAAATAATCGAATTTGTCCTGGCCTGAGGCAACAAGTAGCTGCAACAGATAACCAACAATAAACAGCCCAGCATCAAGCCCGGCAATTTTTTACCTTTCATATCACCTCCTCAAATTCTGGTTGAAAAAACCCAACCAGTCGAATTTTGGTCGTCAAGCTGGCAACTGGCAAACAGCACAATCCAGGCCCGACTTCCTGTAATTTAGCCTTATCTTATTTTAAAAACTAAAAAACGACAAGAAATTATTTTTAGACTGGAAATAGTTCACAATAGAAATTTGGCTGCCCGGCTTTTAACTGGCAAAAACATATTGATTGCCGCCGCTTTCTTTGGCCTGATACATGGCGGCATCAGCCAGAGCAATAAAACTCTCTGGACTTTTCTTGTCAGCAATCAGAACTACTCCCAGACTCAGATAGAGTTTAATTGATTCAATGGGAGTAGAAAATTGATGATTGGCAACGCTGTCCAACAAGCGCCTGGCTATTTGCTCTGCTTCGCCTTTTTCAATCCCGTCAAGCAGTATGGCAAATTCATCACCGCCCAGTCGGACCAGCAAGTCGCCTTCTCGTAGTTGCCTTTTCAATATTTTGCCCAGTTCAATTAGCAATTCATCTCCGACCATGTGACCGAAGCGATCATTGACCTGTTTGAAATTATCCAGATCCATGAAAAACAAAGCGCTGCTTATTCCCAGCTCGATTTGTTCTACCAATCTGGGCATGACTACTTCCATCATCCGTCGGTTGGGAAGTCCAGTCAACGGGTCATGCATGGCCAGATAAGACAATTCTTCTTCCTGCATTTTTCTTTCAGTTATGTCATAACAGGTTCCAATGAAGCCGGCAAAATCCCCCTCCAGGCTATAAAACGGCTGGCCAACATTGAGTACCCAACGGAACTGTCCATCATATCTTCTCAGCCTGAGTTCTATTTCAAAAGCTTTCTTTTCTCTGATAGCCTCAGCATAAACATTAATAAAGCGTTCACGATCGGCTTCTGGCACCCCTCGGGCCCAGCCAAAACCTTTCTGCTCTTCAAGACTTTGACCCGTAAAAACCAGCCAGGCACGGTTAAAATAATCAAACTGTCCGTCTGCCGCTGACCGCCAGATCATAGCCGGGAACTCCTCAAACAAGGTTAGGTAGAAGTCTCTGGCCCTGGCCACTTTTTTTTCCGCTTCGACGGCAGAGGTTATGTCATTTAAAAGAATCAGTGTATTTTGATGAATATCATAGGGATCTAGGATTTTCTTCAGCCTGATCTGAAAATTGACCCGGCCTTTAGGGCATTCAATTTCCCGCTCAAAGACGAACTCCGGACTGCTGATAGAAAAAAAATAAGTTAATTCGTTGTTAATCCAGGGCAAAAGTTTATCTATCGGTAATTTTTCTCCAAAAACAATAGAGGCTGGGACCTGATCCTGAAAATATTCAATGCAGGCATCATTAATAGCTTCAACCCGGTTGTCCAGGTCCAGCAGAATAGCCGGATTTGGAATGACATTAAAGATAAGCTTATACCGATCCTCAGCTCTGTCCCAGATCATTGTCTTACGCCTTTTTTTGATATCAGGATATATTCTGATTGTTCAATTGACAATCACCTTTCTAGATGATTTTTAATCTCCGGCCTCACCCTGATCGAATAATTTTCTTTCTGCTCTATTTTCTATCTTTGTGATTAGACTTAGTCTATAATTAGAGTGGTTCTAAGGAGGCCAATATGAAGAGTAAATCATCTAAATTAGCTATCATCCTGGTTCTGTTTATTCTGATCCTGAATATATTGCCAGCAGGAGCCCAGGCAGAGAAAGACATTATGGAGAAAATGGTCGCCGCTATGGGCGGTCGAGAAGCCCTTTCTCAGGTAAAAGACAGCAAAATTACTGGTACCATGGAAATCATTCAGTTCGGACTGTCCTTACCTATGACCATTTATCAGAAAGAACCTGATAAATTCCGTCTGGAAATGGAGGTCAAAGGCTATAGTGTCGTCCAGGTTTATAATGGAGAAAAGGCTCAGGTCAGCAATTTACAAACTGGAGAAATAATTGACCTTCCTCCTGATCAGGCCAGAGGTATGAAGAAAGAAGCACTCGGCAATCGGGTTTGGCTCGAACCGGATAAATATGGTATTACCTATGTCTACAAGGGAGAAGAAACTGTCGACGGAAAGAAATGCTATATACTCGACCAGAAATTTTCAGATGGAGATGTTATTACTTTTTATATTGAGGCCAGTTCTTATCTTCCTTATATGACCAGGAGCGTAGGGATCGATGCTTCTGGCGGACAGGTAGAGACAGAGAACCGATTGACAGATTATCGACCGGTCGGCCAGATTATGTTTCCTTTTGTCATTACCATCAACCAGGCTGGTGCTGAATACGCCAGGATGAAATATAATGAGGTTGTTTACAATACTGGCCTGGAAGATTCACTGTTTGTATTGAAATAACCGGTCGAATCAGAATTCAGGCTATCAAGAATCAAAAGGAAAAGAGCTGGATGAGAATTAAATTTTCTCATCCAGTTGGTTTTTTTTCAACAGGCCAGCTACCAATCTGGCTTCGGCCGCAAGGTCATCTTCGACCAGAGCTTTAGCTTCAAAAGTGCAGAAGTTCGTCCTCTGCTTCAATATCTTTACCGATAACTTTAACTGATCGCCAGGAACCACTGTTCTTCTGAATTTAGCCTCTTCAATTTTGCTCAGGACGACAAAGACTGAATCTGGGTCAGGGTGAGAATGATAGAGCAGGATGCCTCCAGCCTGGGCCAGGGCCTCAACGATCAAGACTCCCGGCATAATTTTTCGCTCCGGAAAATGACCGGTAAAAAAAGGCTCATTATAGGTGACATTCTTTAAAGCCAAAATGCTATCCCCTGGCTTTAATTCCAGGACTCGGTCAACCAATAGAAATGGATAGCGGTGAGGCAGCCACGTCTCAATTTTTTCTGATTTCATGATGCCCAGTTAGAAAGATCACTTCGCTGCTTTTCCAGCATCATATCTTTTGATCACTTCATCAGTCAGATCAATAGCCGGATTAAAATACAGGACACCACTGGCCCTTAAATCAAGAATAAGATCAATCCCCTTTTCCTGCCCCAGTTTAGCAATGACTGGCATAACTTCGCTCTGGATCTTAAGAAATAATCTCTGTTGGAGTTCCTGCATATCGCGGTTGGCATCTTCAGCCATTCTCTGCCTTTCTGTTCTTTTCCGATCAAGATCAGCACTTAAAGTTAAAATGGCCTCCTGGGTCATGGTCAGTTGCTGCGTGTTTAGTTTGGTTTCTAACTGCCTGATCTGCTCATCAATCTTGGATAGATCTTGCTGATTCTTTCGATTTCTCTCTTCAAGCTGAGCGATAGCTTTTTTGCCTTCAATCGACTTTTCCAGAATTTCCTGGGAGTTAATGATTCCTACTTTGATAGTCTGCTGCGCTTCAGCTATCAGGCTGAAACCAACCACCATCATAGATAGTACTATTAAGTACGTCGCCAGTTTTTTGGGCATTTATCTCCTCCTAAATTTATTATACCTTGTAATTTTACACTTTTCTGGCTAAAAAGGAAACAGACTCTTCACCTCAAAATGTCGTTCCGATGGCAAAGCGGAAGGCAAAATTGGAGTCGTCGGCATATATTTTTCTATTGTTGTAAGCAAAAATAAGACGGAACGGTACACGCAGGGCGGGAACAAACACTCTGACTTCCAGACCGGCAGAGGTATAGACATCCTTCAGACTCACTTTTTGGCCCGATAACCAGGCGTTACCCAGATCATAAAAGACGATGCCATAAAGAGGCCCGCCAAATGGAATAATATACTCGAAATTCATGACCAGTGATTTCTGCCCGCCGATCAGGACTTGATTTTCATCACGCGGGCCAATGGTGTAAAAATCATAACCACGAATAGACTGCTCACCTCCCAGGAAAAATCTTTCCCAGTAAGGAACCTCATTTCCTTTGGTGGCCTTCACCTCCATATATTCGACATGGAAACCCAGAACATGATTAGCAATAAATGGTTGATAATGAGCCAGATCCAACCTCGGCCGCACCAGGTGTACCTGACCACCAAGAAAAGAACCGGCATATTTTAAGGCAGCGGTGTAAGAGGTGCCACGGCTGGGCGTCAATGGACTATCTATCGTTGACCGGTAAAGGACCGGTTCTATAGCACTGACATAATAGGTGCCAGCATAATAATAGGGATTATAATAATAATAATAACCACCCGAATCGTCATAACCAGGGGTATCCAGAGAGGTTTTTTGAAAAGTATAATTCAAATTAAAACGCCAGTATTCAATCCATCTCATCCCATAAACGAGCGAAATGCCTTTGGAATACTGACTGTAAAGATAAGGAATGTTTATTTTGCGGTCAAAGATATTAAAACCGACAGTCATTGGCCGGTCAAAAATATAAGGTTCAGTCAGTCCGAAGCTATAGTTTTTAACTCTCTTGCCCTGCTGGAGAGTCAGGTCAAGTGTCTCCCCGCCCCCCAGAAAATTTACCGTTGAGTAGCTAAAAGCAACAAAAGTTCCCTCGTAACCGCTATAGCCAGCACTGAACTGGATATTGTTCTTTTGTAATTCTTTGACATTTAAATTGACATCAATCTGAGTTGGGTTCTCTGGATCGGGCTTAATATCTGGCTCATTTTCAATGTCTACCAGACCAAGTTGCTTAACCCTCAGAATGCTATCTTTAAACATAGCCAGGCTAAAGCGGTCTCCCTCTCTAATCATCATTTCCCGGCGTAAAACTTTGTCCTTAGTAAATGTGTTGCCGACAAAATTCAGGCGGCGAAGATAGGCCACTTCTCCTTCATTGATATTGAAAGTGACATTGACTATCTTATTTTTAGGATCAAGACTTTCAACTGGAATCACCTGGGCATAAAGAAAAGCAAAATTGCGATACATTTCACCCATATCTTCAATGGTTTTTTCTCTCTTTTTGGAACTGTAAATTTCACCTGGCTTAAGCTTTACCAGACTCAATAGATAGTTGGTAGTTATAAACTTATTGCCTTCGACTTTGATCTCACCCGTCCGGTAAACCAGGCCCGGGTCAACTGGAATAATAATTCGTATCATTTTTTGCTTTTTGAAAAAGACCGTATTCCTGGTTATTTCTTCTATCTTGGGCTCGCCAACCGAGGCCTCCATATAACCGAATTCCTGCAGTTTCTTTTTGATTTCGTTGATATTTTCTTCAAGCTTACTCTTTTTATACACATCCTTGCCAGAAATCCAATTAAACAGATTATGAACGCGATTGTCCTTCATGGCCTGGACCAGAAAGCTATCCGGCACCTTATTTTTGCCGACAAAGACAACCTCTCCTACCCTTAGCTTGGGACCTTCATCAATTCTAAAGATTAAATCAACTTCATTATTACCCTTATTGATCAATTCAGTATCAAGGCGGGCAGCTTGTAAACCTTTTTCTTCCAGCAATTCTTTGATGGTCTTTTTAGCTTTCTGTACCTTATAGGGACTGTAATAAGAATGGGCAACAATATTTTCATCTTTTTCCTTAAGTTTATTAACTATGTCACCCTCTTTAACCTTCTTGCCTGTTTTGAAAATTACATTTTTAATGATCGGGTTTTCTTCGACATAGATTTTTATAATCTTGCCACGCTGACCATCTTCCTCTTCAATTCTTAAATCAGAAAAAAAACCGGTTGACCAGAGAACCCTAAAGTCTTTTTTGAGCAGAGCTTCATTATAATAATCACCTTCCCGACAGGTCAGATAATAAACAATGGTGTCTTTGGAAATACGGTTATTGCCAACAACTTCAATTTTTTCAACAACTTCCTGAGCAGATAAAATACCTGCCAGTAAAATAATCATCAACACTAGATTCAATTGTTTCATGGGATAACCTTATACCATAACGCCTGTCGATTTTCAAAGAGTGGCTGGTTTGTCCTGCCAGCCATAATAACCTGCAAGCTATAGATTATTTAACCCTGTTCTCCTTCAAAAAGTTTCAAATTACCCCCTTCCATCAGATAAGATTTCTGACAAAAACGGGCTACTCTATCATTATGAGTAACGATTATCGATGATAGGCCTTTTCGGCGGTGCATTTCAACTATCAGCCTGATAATCGTCTCCCCTGTTTTCCAGTCGAGATTGCCAGTAGGTTCGTCAGCCAGAAGAAGCCTTGGCTCGTTAATCAGGGCCCTGGCCACGGCAATTCTTTGCTGCTCTCCGCCTGACAGCTGAGCCGGTCGGAAATTCCACCGGTTGTTCATACCCACTTCTTCCAGACCTTTTCGGGCCCGACTAAGAGCTTGATTTTTGTCTATCCCGGCTATGATTAAGGGTATAGCCACGTTTTCCACTGCCGTAAATTCAGGTAGAAGATAGATAAACTGAAAGACAAAGCCTATTTTTTTATTTCTCAGCTCGGCTACTTCCGTCTGGCTTTTGGCCATCAAATCCTGGCCTTCAAAATAAACCCGGCCCTCGGTTGGGCGATCCAGACCGCCCACAATATTCAGGAAAGTCGTCTTGCCGACCCCTGATACCCCCATAATGGCCACCAGTTCACCAGCTTTAATTTCAAAATTTATCCCATTGAGAACTCGCAAGCAGGTTCGGTCGGGCAATGAATAAGCCTTCCCCAGATTTTCTGTTTTGATAACCGGCCAGTTGGTTTCAGTCAGATCGATCATCTTATCTTCACTCATATTTTAAAGCTATAACCGGATCAATTTTGGCCGCCCGCCTGGAAGGATAAAGCGTCGAAAGAAAAGTGATGGCCAGAGTCACCAGAACAATCAGGGCCAGATCAAAAGGTCTCGGTCGAAAAGGCACATAGGCAATTTGATAAATATCCACTGGCAATTTGATCAGCTTAAAAGTATTGGCCAGCCAGCACCAGAAAAGGCCAAGACTCAAGCCAACAACTGTTCCAACCAACCCTATAATTGCCCCTTGCCAGAAAAATATCTTTTTTATCTGTTTAGCCTTGGCTCCCATGGCCATCAAGATGCCGATATCTCTGGTTTTTTCCATGACCAGCAAAACCAGGCTGGCAATAATATTTAGCGCTGCTACTACTACAATTAAGGTGATGGTCAGGAAAAGTAACGTCTTTTCCAGTTTCAAAGCCGAAAACAGAGAACGGTTAAGTTCCATCCAGGTGGTGACATAAATTCCCGGTCCAATTATCTGTTGGATTTTTTCAGCCAGTTCGTCAGCCTTAAATATATCCTCGATTCTAACCTGAAGGTAGCTCACCCGGGCAGGTAAATTAAAAATTTTCTGGGCCAGACCTAAAGAAACAAGAGCAGTTGACGAATCGAATTCATATAAACCGGAGTCGAAAAGACCACAAATCTTAAAAGTCTTAACTTTGGGCCACAGCCCGACTGGTGTCAGGTGAGCGGAAGGAATTAAAACATTGACCGTTTCTCCAACTGATACACCGAGGGTGGCAGCCAGAGACTTGCCCAAAACCAGCCAGGGGGCCTCATCATCTTCCGGTAGATTACCGGCTGGTAATTGCTTCAGCCAATCTGCTACCTCTCTTTCTCGCTTAAAATCCATTCCTTTCAACAGGGCACCAGCACTGCGAGCTGGACCGGTAATAAGGACAGTATTATAAACGACCGGGGTGACAGCCTGGATCTGGGGCAACGTTTCAATTCTGGCAGCTAATTCCTGATAATCCTTTAAGCCCTCACCAGAAAGATCAGAAATCATCAGATGCGAAGTCGCTCCAAGAATCTTTTCCTGAACATCCTCTTGAAAACCAGTTATTAAAGAAAGAGCTATGACCAGCGCCATCACTCCGATGGTCACTCCCAGAACAGAAACAAAAGTAATGACTGAAATAAATGCCTGTTTTCGACGGGCAGTCAAATATTTTCTGGCGATAAACAGCTCAAAACCGGTTTTCACCTTGCCTCTCTCATCTTGGTTTAAGCAGAGGGAAGAGTATAACTTCCCTGATTGATTTCTGGTTGGTAAAAATCATAGTCAGGCGGTCGATACCAATGCCTTCCCCACCGGTAGGCGGCAAGCCATATTCCAGAGCCTCTACATAGTCAAGATCAACCAGATGTGATTCCTCATCTCCCGTCTTTCTCATAACTGCCTGTTCTTCAAAACGCTGTCTTTGTTCGAAGGGATCAGTCAGCTCAGAAAAGGCATTAGCCAGTTCCATGCCCGCTATTAACAGCTCAAAACGATCAGCCTCAGCAGGATTCTGACGGTTAGCCTTGGCCAGCGGAGAGATTTCTCGCGGCGGATTGATGATAAACGTCGGTTGAATAATTTTCTCCTTGGCCATCTTGTCAAAAATGATATCAAGAGCTTTGGCATAAGTGGCTGGCTTCGCCTCCGGAGTTAGATTGCCAGCCAGCTCCATCATATCTTTTTCATTATCGAGCCTGTCTCGAGATAGACCGCTGTACTGGAGGATGGCATCTTTATATTTCAACCTGGCCCAGGGTTTCTTAAAAGAAATCAAGTTATCGCCGTAAGGTAATTCTTCGTGACCATGAATCTCCCTGGCCAGAAAAAGAAACAGGTCTTCTGTCATCTCCATCAGCTGATTATAATCGATGTAAGCCTGATAAAATTCCAGCATGGTAAATTCCGGGTTATGCTGGGAGTCAACTCCTTCATTGCGGAAACTGCGATTAATCTCATAGACTCTTTCCATTCCACCGACGACCAATCTTTTCAGGTAGAGTTCGGGAGCAATTCTCAGATAAAGGTTTATCCCCAGAGCCTGATGAAAGGTTTTAAAAGGTCGAGCCAGAGCTCCACCCGGCATAACCTGCATCATGGGAGTTTCAACTTCGATAAAGCCGCGCTCATCAAAGTACTGCCGTATCTTCTTTGTCAGCTCACTTCTTATTCTAAATGTTTCTCCGGCTTCTGGATTCATGATCAGATCAAGATAGCGTTTACGATAGCGCAGCTCGATGTCCTGCAATCCATGCCATTTTTCAGGCAGAGGGTGAAAGCACTTGGCCAGAAAGGTCATCTTCTCAGCCAGAATGGTCAACTCGCCGGTTCTTGTCCGAAAAAGCCTGCCCTCGACCTGAAGAAAATCGCCGATGTCAAAAAGATCAAAAAGTTCATAGTTTTCCGGGCCGATCAGGTCTTCCCGTAGATATACCTGCACCCGATCGCGGTAGTCAGACAGGTGAAAGAAAGTTGCCCGACCCATTTTTCTGATGGCTATAATTCTGCCTGGCACTTTAACCTGATATTGTTTTTCTTCAAGTTCTTCCCGGCTTAAATGGAAAAAGTCCCTGACCACTTCAAAAACCGAATGGGTTTGTTCTGTTCGGTGAGGGAAAACATCTATTCCCTTCTCTCTCAACTTTTTCCATTTTTCCAGTCTGACCCGCTCCTGATCAGACAATTCCTCCTGCACAAGATGGAAATCACTTTCCTTTTTAACGTCATCTGGGCTCATTTCACTTCCTCTTTCTTACCTTGATTATAGCCTGCCTCCTTATTCTCAGCTCTGTCTTCAGGGAGGCTCTTGTAGATTCCGTCCAGAATCCCGTTGACAAAAATGGCCGCTTCCTGGCCGGAGAATTTTCTGGCCACCTCAATAGCCTCATCAATAATTATGGGCGGCGGCAAGGTTTTTTCAAAAATCAACTCGAAAACCGCCATTCTTAATATATTTCTGTCGACCATGGCCATCCTGTCCAATCGCCAGTGCTCTGAAGCCTTTTCAATCGCCTCATCAATTTCCGCCTGGTGCTGTCTTATACCCTTCACCAGCCAGGTCGCATACTCTTTGACTTCTGGCTTCAGCGGCTGAGCTGCCCAGTAATCCTGAAGTATTTCGTCCAGCCGGTCAGGAGAAAATTCCAGCTGGAATAGAATCTGCAAAGCGCACTCCCTGGCTTTTCTTCTACTTCCCATGGTTAAAATTTCTAGGCGTCGCTCAGTCCAATTTGGCTTGCTTTAATAAATTTATCGTTTCGATAAGGGCCAGAGCAGCTTCATAGCCCTTGTTACCGGCTTTGGTACCAGCTCTCTCGATAGCCTGTTCTACCGTCTCAACCGTCAGGATCCCAAAGGAGATAGGCAAACCATCTTCTATCGCCACCTGGGATAGACCTTTGGTCACTTCAGAACTCAAATAATCAAAATGAGGCGTATCACCACGGATTAAAGCTCCAAGGCAAATCAGGCCGTCAACCTGTTTTTTAGCAGCCAGTTTTTTGGCTATAAGTGGAACTTCAAATGCACCAGGAACCTTGTAGACTTCAATATTGTCCTCTTCCACGCCCAGTTTGCCCAATGCCTCGAGAGCGCCGTCCAGCAGGTGTCCGGAAATAAACTGGTTAAAACGGCTAAGGATAATAGCAATTTTATATCCCTGGGCTTGAAGTTTACCTTCATATACTTTCATTCTTTTCTCCTTGACTCAGCGGAATTATTCTTTTCTCATAAATCCTGTATTTTTTATATATTCTACCACCTATGGAGGCAGTAAATCTATTAATGGCCTCATTATCTTCCAATTGCCAGGAAGTCTCTGCCCATTTATAGCCTTTAGCCTTGGCCCTCGTTTCCAGTTCGTCATAGAGCAAATAGCTCAGGCCAGTTCGCTGGTAACGGGGCAAAACGCCAAAAACCAGTGCCCTCATTCCAGTTATTTTTCTTCTGTTCAACATAAATTTAAAAATCCCAAAGGGAAATAACCTGCCATTAAGGCTTTTGGTGATCTCATTGTAATTTGGCAGACCGAAGGCAAAGCCGACTTCCTGACCATTGTGCATGGCAAAAATGACCAGATCGGGATCGGCAAAAGCTTTTAAGCTTTTCCCCATAAACTTCATTTCGTTGTCGGTCCAGGGTACAAATCCCCAGTTTTTCGCCCAGGCCTGATTATAAATATAGGCAATTTTCTTTGTTTCCTGCTGAACTTTTCTGAGGTTAGCAGTTCTCATTTTAAAAGAAGTGATCTGCTTGATTTTTCCCACTACTGCCTTGACTTGCTGTTCAGTCTCGTGATCGCGATCCATAAAATAGGCATATAGGTCTTTAGCCTTGCTCAGACCGCATTTTTCCATCAATTCAATATAATAAGGCGGATTATACGGCATCATAATCGTCGGTGGGCGATCAAAACCCTCCAGCAAAAAAGCACACTCATCATTCATAGATAGATTAGCTGGCCCCCTCAAAATCTCCATGCCTCTCTTTTTCCCCCAGTCGATGACAGTTTCAAGCAACAACCTGGCTACCTGTTCGTCATTCAGGCTCTCGTACAGGCCAAAAAAAACGACCTTCTCCCCATGATATTCATTGTGATTAAAATCAATAATAGCCGCAATCCTCCCGACGATTTCTTGGCCCCTCCTGGCCAGAAAAAGAGCCATCTCGGCGTGTTCAAAAAAAGGGTTTTTTTTACGGTTAAGCTTTTCTTTTATTTGTAGACGGAGAGGTGGAACCCAGTTAGGATCGTTTTTATAAACTTGCCAGGGGAAATTGATAAAAGCTCTTAATTCACTACCACTTTCAACCTGCTTGATGGTCAGGTCACTCATTCACTTTGCCCTCAAATGAATTTCTATAAATTCTATCAAATTCATTTAACTTTTTCATCTGGATTATAAATGTCTTTACCGCGGTTTGAATCAAAGGTAAAATAATAAAAAGATTTATAAGGAGTCAAAATGAAACCAACCAGTGAATTCTATGAGCTTAAACCAGAAGAATTAGCCTGGCACTGCCCGGAGAAACTTATCCCGTTCGAATCAACAGCTGAATGCCTGGCCTGCGAAGGTATTATCGGGCAGGAAAAAGCTTTAAAATCTCTGGAGACAGGTCTCGAAATTAAGAGCCGTGGCTATAATATATTTATTACCGGCCTGGTTGGAACAGGTCGGACTACCACCATTAAGAAGTTTCTGGAGAGAATCAAAGTTGGCCAGCCCGTGCCAGATGACCTCCTTTATGTCAATAACTTCAAAAAACCAGAAGAACCAATTCTTCTGTCGCTACCTGCCGGTAAAGGGCGATTGCTGAGTGACGGGCTCAACCGGCTGATTAGTATGCTAAAAACTAATATTCCAGAATTACTTAAAAGTCAGTTTTTTCAAGAAAGAAAGCAGAGCATCATTGACAGTCAGGAGAGAAAACAGAGAGATGTTCTGCAAAAGTTTAACGACCTGGTCTCGGCCGAAGGCTTTACTGTTATTCAGGTTCAGATGGGACTCTTTACCCGGCCAGACTTGCTACCGGTTATCGAGGGAGAGCCTACCCCTTTTAATAAGCTGGAAGCTCTGGCCAAAGAGGATAAGTTCCCCAGGAAGAAACTGGAGGAACTGAAGAAAAAATACAGTGAGTTGACTGGCCAGCTGGAAAAGGTCATCAGCCAGCTCAAGGCTATCGACGATGAAACTCAGTTGCTTCTTAAAAACCAGGAAATAGAGGTCTGCAGCCCGATAATCAAGGGTGGATTGACTGATCTCAGACAGGGACTACCTTTCCCGGCTGTCCAGGGTTACCTGGAAGAAGTCGAAAAAAATTTGCTGGAAGACCTGGATTTATTTAAGGGCAAAAAACCAGAAGATGAAAATCAACCTGAAGAATTTGATCCTTTCCTCAACTATCGGGTCAATCTGCTGGTGGACAATTCTGATCTCCAGGGCGCTCCGGTTATTATGGAGATAACGCCAAATTACATCAATCTGTTTGGGACAATAGAATATAGCTATGGTCGTTTTGGTCTCGGCCAGACTGATTTTACGAAAATTAAAGCTGGTTCTTTTATTAAAGCTAATGGCGGCTATCTGGTCTTAAATGCCCTGGATGCGCTGAGTGAGGCCGGAGTCTGGGCCACCCTCAAACGTACCCTTCGCTATCAAACATATGAAATCCAGAATCCTGTTTCACCCTTTCTTATTTCAGCCAAACACTTGAAGCCAGAACCGATAAAATGCGATGTCAAGGTCATCATGATTGGAGATGACTATCTCTATAACCTTCTATATTTCCTTGACGATGATTTTAAAAAGATTTTCAAAGTCAAAGCTGAATTTGACAGTGAGATGGAGAAAACCGAAAAAACTATCGTTGATTATGCCAGATTTATCAAAAAAATCGTCGATGAAGACAAATTGCAGCCTGTTGGTCGCGATGGAATAGCGGCTATTGTCGAGTTTGGGGTCAGGCAGGCAGGCCGCCAGAAAAAATTGTCTACCAGATTCCATTTGGTTGCCGATGTCATAAGAGAAGCTGATTACTGGGCTAGAAAGAATGGACACCAGCTAGTATCTCGCCAGGATGTGCAGACAGCTATTAAAGAAAAAATGGAAAGGGTCAATCTGGTAGAAAGGAAAATCAGAGAAATGATTGAGGAGGGAACTATTCTCATTGATACTCAGGGACAGACAGTTGGGCAGGTCAACGGTCTGGCTGTTTACGATACAGGTGAATTGGCTTTTGGACAGCCTGCCCGGATCACCGCCAGGACGTCCATGGGTCGGGCCGGTGTCATCAGCATTGAGAGAGAAGCTGACCTGAGTGGCAAGACTCATAACAAGGGCGTACTGATTCTGGCTGGTTATTTAAGAGGAAAATATGCTCAAAATAAACCTTTTGCTCTGTCAGCCAGCATCGCCTTCGAGCAATCTTATTCGGGAGTTGACGGAGATAGTGCTTCCTCAACTGAAGTTTATGCCATTTTATCTAGCTTGTCTGGTCTGCCTCTTCGTCAGGACCTGGCGGTAACTGGCTCCTTAAACCAGAAGGGCGAAATCCAGCCAATAGGCGGGGTAAATGAAAAAATTGAAGGTTTCTTTGCTGTTTGCCGGGCTAAAGGTTTGACCGGGACCCAGGGAGTGATCATCCCTTATCAGAATGTGAGCAATCTGATGCTGAGTGAAGAGGTTATCCAGGCCGTCAAAAACGGCCAATTCCATATTTATCCAATTAAAACTATTGATGAAGGACTGGAGATTCTGACCGGAGTTAAAGCTGGAGAGAGACAGGAAGATGGCAATTTTGAAGAGGGAACAGTAAATTACCTGGTCGATATGGAACTCGAACGACTGGCTCTAGCCTGGCGCGAGTTTGAAGGTGAAGCAGAAGAAGAGCGACCAGCCGGATCTGAATAACAGGTCAGGGAAAAAACCAGCCAGCAGCTGCTCAAAAGTGAAACGGATGAAAAGAAAGATCAGCTCATATTTTTTTAATCAACTAATCCAGCCTGCCGTTTGAGTTTAACGATTTCTTCTTTTTTTAAATGACGCCAAAATCCGGGTCTGAGGCCCTTGATGCTCAGACCGGCCATAGCTACTCTTCTTAATTTTTTTACCTCCAGGTCAAGAGCATAAAACATTTTCCGGACCTCGTGCTTTCTCCCTTCATGAATTTCTAGCCTGAGATAAGAATACTGCCTGTTTCGGTAAATCAGGCCAACTTTATCGGGTGTTGCTTTTCGTCCGTCAATAAAAGTTCCCCGCTTTAACCTGTCTATCTGCTGGTCGGTAATATATCCTTTTATTTTGACTTCATAAATTTTCTTAAATCCGTAGCGAGGATGCAGGAGGCGGTGAGCCAGCTCACCATCATTGGTAAAGAGCAAAGCTCCTTCACTCTCGCGGTCAAGTCGGCCAACCGGAAACAGGCGGAAAGGCAGTGACGGTAAAAGATCAGTTACCGTTTTTCTTCCTTGAGGATCCTTCATGGTGACAATATAACCAGCTGGCTTATTTAACAGGATATAAACTTTGGAGGTAGGCAGATTAACCGGCCTTCCATCAACTTCTACCCGGTCAGAGGTCTCGTCAATGAGAGTTCCCGGGCGCCTGACCACCTTCCGGTTAACCTGAACCCTCCCTTCTTCTACCAGTCGATCAGCTTCCCGCCTCGAGGCTACACCGGCCTGGGCCAGAAATTTGTTAATCCTTAAAATTGTCCTTTCCTTTCCATGCTCTTAATTTATTGACTGGTGTTAGTTTAACCGAAATAAAGAAAGGTAGCTATCCCTCCCTTATCATTCTTCAGCCGGCTGGTAAAAACCGGGTTTGGCCAGTATTTCCATTATTCTTAAATCAAAAAAATTCTGAGAATTAACGGGTCTCAACAGAACAGCTGTGTCCACTCCTCTTTCCGTTCCACCGAGAGAGAGGCAGGGTTCACCACTTCTAATCAGTCCAGCATCGGCTGCCATCAGGCTGATTTCAACCGCCACTTTTAAGCCCTGTCCAAAACACCTCAGAGTGTAAGCAATGATTTCATCAAGCTCATAGGTACCAAATTTTTTCCTGACTGCCCGATTGACGCCGCCAAAAGCGTGCTGGGCAGTCAGGACTTTAGCCCCCGCCGCCTGTAGTTCCTGGCGAACGGTCTCCGCCATTTCCTGATAGTTCGGCTTTAAAAATCCTGTCGAGTGAGTAACCACCACCAGCTGGCAGTTAGAGAATAGGCTGAGTGCCTTCTTGGCTGTCTCACCAGTTACTGAAGGCAGAACCGCCTGTCTGATTTTAAGTTCCTGAGCTCTAATGGCTGCCCTTTTCAAGGTAGCTTCACTATTAGCTACTCCTGGCTCCTCAAAATATATAGCCGCCACCTGTTGCCCTTTAACTTCGAGATTCAATTGGCACATCACCTTCTCCTGTAGATAGTTAATTTTAGAAAATTATCAGTCTAACCGCCAACCGAGTCAAGATGAGTTCCCCGGACAGAATTTTAAAATCAGCTAGCCAGGACTTATTTCTTAGCATAAAATAAGGTAAACTTGATTGCTGAAAGGTAGGCCAGGATAATAGGCCAGAAAGAAGAATAGTAAAGTAAAATGAGAAAAGGCAGCATTTATTTTCATGAATCCTTAAGCATGGCTCTGACTTCACTGCACTCAAACAAATTACGAACTTTTCTGACCCTCTTAGGAGTTATTATTGGTGTTCTGACTATTATCTCTGTGGTTTCGGTCATTCAGGGGTTGAACAACTATGTTTATACCAAAATGTCTTTTTATGGAGCCAACGATTTTGCCGTTTCTAAATTTTCTCCTGTCATCACCTCTATCAAGGACTATCAAGAGCAACTAAAAAGGAAAGACCTGACCCTCGATGACCTGGCTACGCTGAGGAAGCTCTGTCCCTCTTGCCAACTGGTGGGAGCCTCGGTCAATGCATCTCAGCTGGTTAAATATGGCTCCAAAAGCATCAAAAACGTCGAGGTGCGGGGGGTGACTTACGTTGATCATCTAATAGGTTCAGTCCTCGAGCTTGAGCGCGGGCGCTATTTGATGCCAGACGACGAAGAGCGCTCGAGATTTGTCTGTATAATTGGAGCCGATGTAGCCGAAAACTTATTTCCTGGTCTTGACCCACTGGGTCGCTGGATCAAAGTTGGCCAGCAAAATTTTGAAGTCATAGGAGTGGGACAGAAAAAAGGTAAGATACTGGGTTTCAGCCAGGACAATTATGTCTGGATTCCCATCAGTACTTTTATGAAAATCTATGGCAGCCGCCGGACTATCACCATTAATGTTCACACTTCATCTCAGGAAGAAATGAATCAGGCAATGGAGGAAGTCAGGACTGTGTTGCGTTCACTCCGAAAGAGAACTTTCAACCAACCTGATGATTTTGCTTTTCAGACATCAGAGACTTTTATACAGCTCTACCGTTCAGCAACTTCTGGTGTTTATTTTGCCATGATTGCCATCTCTTCAATTGCCCTGCTGGTAGGTGGCATAGTCATTATGAATATTATGCTGGTCTCAGTCACCGAAAGAACTAAAGAAATTGGCATCAGAATGGCTGTTGGTGCCCGCCGGCGTGATATACTGATGCAATTTTTAATTGAAGCTGCCATTCTCTCCGGGCTGGGTGGATTGATAGGAATTATTCTGGGCTATATTATTGCCAGGGTGGTCACCCTGACCACTTCCATTCCGTCCAGGATAGATCCGGTCTCGGTGATCGTGGCCATTTTGATGTCCGCTGTCGTCGGCCTGTTTTTTGGTCTTTACCCGGCTAACCGGGCGGCCAAGCTCAATCCAGTTGAAGCCCTGAGGTCAGAACAATGAAAGTCAGGACACAGCTCTGGCTGGAAATTTTTTCCATGTCCCTGGATTCTATCAAAACCCATAAAATGCGCTCTTTCCTGACCGCTTTGGGCATTGTCATCGGCGTCATGACTGTCATCGGAATGGTTTCGGTGATAGAAGGCCTGAACGCCAGTATCGCCGGAGAAATCGAACGAATTGGCAGCAACTTAATCATTATTCAGAAATATGAACCGGTGGTGGTGGGAGAAAGGACGGAGGAAGAAAGGCAGCGTAAGGATTTGAACCTCGAAGATGTAGAGGCTATTAAGGAGGCCTGCCCTCTGGTCAAGTCTCTAACCATTCAGCTAACACCTGATTTTCTGAAATTGCCTGAAGTTAAATATCAGAACATCAAGTGTGATAACGCTATAATTTATGGCACCGATGAGAGCTTCAATAATGTTTTTGCCGTTTACTTGCCTAAAGAAGGCCGGGATTTCACCGAAGCTGAGATCAGGCATAGTGCGCGCGTTTGCCTTATCGGGACAGAGGTAGCCGATGTTCTCTTTCCCCATATGTCTCCCGTGGGAAAGGAGATCAAAGTTGGTCAGGAAAAATTTACTGTTATCGGCGTGATGAGCAAAAGAGGACAGATGTTCGGCCAGTCTCAGGATAACATTGTAGCTATCCCTTATACCTCTCTGATGAAATATTTTCCTTACGATCCAGCCTCTCTTTCTATTACCATCGTTCCGAAAGAGGCCTCGCTAATTAACGAAACCATTGAACAGGTAACCAATTTCTTAAGGATAAGAAGGAAGGTTCCTCCCAACAAGCCTAATGATTTCGCCATTTTCACCCAGGAGAGTTTACTCAGCCTGTATAATCAGATAACAGGGGCAGCTTTTATTGTTATGATCATCGTTTCCTCCATCGGACTTCTGGTCGGGGGAATCGGCGTGATGAATATCATGCTGGTGGCCGTCAAGGAAAGAACCAGAGAAATTGGCATCAGAAAAGCAATTGGCGCCAGATCAACCGATATCGTCAAGCAATTTTTGATAGAAGCTGTAGTTTTAACTGGAATAGGTGGGGTTATCGGTATCCTGGCTGGCGTGGTTGTAGCTCTCATCATTAAGCTGGCCACTCCCCTGCCAGCTTCTGTTTCGTGGTGGTCAGCAGCAGTCGGCCTGGCTGTTTCCATGGCGATAGGACTGTTCTTTGGTATTTTCCCTGCTCATAAAGCGGCGCGCCTCAATCCGATTGCCTGTTTGAGATACGAATAAAAATTACAATAATTATTTAAGCCCGCTTTGCTCTTTAAGAAGATCAACAACCAGTTTCAGAGCAGCCTCAGCTTTATCCTTTTCCTGACTGACCAGCTGAACCAGCGTCGGACTTCCTCCACCCTTCAGGTTGATCTCAGCTTGTAAAACCGGAATAACCTGACGAACATCGGTTTTTAAGTTCTCAGCAGCAGCAATCACCAGATGAAATGAATTCTCAGCCAGACCGGCCAGAACCACCATGACCTCTGCCCGGTGAACAAGCTGTAAGGCTAAGAACTTTAGCTCACCAGGAGATTTATCAGGAAATAAACCCGAAATAATCTTTGATTGACTTCTAGCCAGCATTTCAGTGGCCTCAAAAATAGCCAGGTTTTCCTCGAGTCTTTGTTGTTTCTTTTTAAGACTTCTGAGTTCATCAAGGGTTCTTGCGGCAGCAGTCGGCACTTCTTTCTCTTCTGAAGAAAAAAGGTGGGCAGCAGCTTGCAGCCAGTCCAGTCGATGTTTAAACTCGGTCAGAGCCCGGAAGCCACAGACAAATGAAAAACGGACATGGCCTCTTATTCTTTCCTGTTTGATGACTTTGACCAGTCCCACCTGTCCGCTTCGTCCACAGTGAGTTCCGCCACAGGCAGAATAATCGAAGCCGCTGATTTCCACAATTCTGATGAGTCCGCTCACTTTTGGAGGTTTCCTTAAAGGAACGGAAGCAATTTTATCTTCAGATAAAAAATAAGCCTTAATCTCCACATCGGAAAATACCAGATCATTGGCCAGACGTTCAACCTGAAATAAGGTCACATCCTTTATGGATTGAATATCAATCTCAACCGTTGATTCCACCTGACCTAAATGGAAAGATAAAGTTTCTCCCTTAACTACCTGATAAAAGGCCTGAGAGAGAATATGCTGGCCTGTATGCTGCTGCATGTGATCGAACCGCCGTTCCCAGTCAATCTGACCACGCACTTCATTCGCCGCCAGCTCACCCTCCAGATAATGGAAAATTACTCCATTTTCTTCTTCAACTCTGATCACTCTAATCCCATTTAAAAAACCGGTATCGTGAGGTTGCCCTCCCGATTCGGGGTAAAAAGCTGTTCTGTCGAGGACAGCCAGCCTCTGCCCGCCCCTGACTTCCTGGCCAATCACCCTGGCCGTAAATTCCTTAAGATAGGCATTTTCAAAATAGAGCTTTTCAGTTGGTGGGTAACCACTGTTGTCTTCAGTCATCACCTTCTCCCTTATCAACGTTTAATATAAAAATACTGATGTTTTTTTAAAGGCCGGAAATCATTGGAAACCTTTTTTCTTTAACAGGCCTTTTTAAATTTTCACCAGGCCAGAACTATCTGATCAAGATCAAACCATCAAGCTTCCTTGACATCCGGCTCAGGCTACTCATCTACAAAGCCAGCAGCTTTCAAGATTCTTTCCGTTGTCTTAAAGTGGTATTTGGCTACTTGCTCAAGTATATCAGGACCATATTTTTTTACCAGCTGGCAACCAGCCTCTTCAACTAGAGGTGAAGCCCCTTTGGGCAGTGCAAGTCCCATTTTTCGAGAAAGTTCCTGTAGTCGATTTAAAAATTCGGCTCTGGCCAGAATAGAAGCGGCAGCTACTGCCAGGTCAGTTTCAGCCTGAGTTTTCTGAATTAAGTTGATTTCCCTGCCCTTTTTAAGAAGAGCCTGACGGACAAATCTTTCATCGCCAAATTGATCAGTTAAGGCCTCCTGGCAGTTTACTTTCTCCAGAATATTTTCGATAGCCCGAGCATGCCCCCAGGCCAGCAGCCGGTTCAGGTTATGGAAGCGGCGATAAAGATCATTATAACGTTGAGGGCCAATCGCGACTACCGAAAATATATAGCCCTTTTTCAGTTCTCTGGCCAGGTCCTGCACTCGCCGGTCAGACAGTTTCTTACAGTCTTTTACGCCAAGCTCAATCAGGACTTCCGCCTGACTCGTGGGTAAAAAAAATCCAGCTATTACCAATGGCCCGAAGTAGTCCCCTTTGCCCGATTCATCCGTTCCAATGTGACCTTTCTCAGCTGAAAACAGCTCAGTTTGTTCCATTAATATGACCTGATGCCTGTATTATGTGTATTCTCTGGTTCTTGTCCCAGAGGAGACCGGGTATTTTAGCATCTCCTGAGCCATTGATCTATGGCCCTGGCTGCCTTTCGGCCATCCCCCATAGCCAGAATGACAGTGGCTCCGCCCCGGACTGCATCTCCGCCGGCATAAATTCCCTCCAGGCTGGTGGCCATTGTCGAAGGATCAACCTCGACATTTCCCCAGCGGCCAAGTTGTAACCCTTCCACCTGACGAATCAAAAGAGGATTAGGGCTTTGCCCGATAGCCACTACGGCCAACTCCGCTTCTACTTCGAATTCAGAACCAGGTATCGGAACAGGTCTTCTTCTTCCTGAAGCGTCAGGCTCACCCAGTGTTAATCTCTGCAGAACCATTCCGGTGAGCCGTCCTTTATCATTTCCAAGGTAACGTACCGGAACAGTCAAAAAATTGAACTCGATTCCCTCCTCCTCGGCATGCTTCACTTCTTCTACTCTGGCTGGCATTTCTATTCGTGACCGGCGATAGTAAATAGAGGCTTTTGTGGCCCCCAGTCTGAGAGCAGTTCTGACCGCATCCATAGCGACATTGCCGCCGCCGATAACAGCCGCCTTTTTGACTACTGGTACCGGTGTATCATATTCCGGAAATCTGGCCGCCTTCATCAGGTTAACCCTGGTTAGATATTCATTGGCCGAGCAGACTCCGGCCAGATTTTCTCCAGGGATGGCCATAAAGGATGGCAGGCCCGCCCCGGTCCCGACAAAAAAAGCCCGATAACCAGCCTGACTCAGATCACTCAAGGTTGCTGTCCGACCAACCAGAAAATTAGTCTTGATTTCAACTCCAAGATCGGAAATGAGTTTAATCTCCTGATTAAGTATAAAGCGCGGCAGGCGGAACTCAGGAATACCATAGGTTAGAACACCACCAGGAAGATGCAGCCCTTCAAAGACGGTGACCTGATGGCCCAGGTGAGCCAGGTCAGCAGCCACCGTTAGTCCGGCGGGTCCAGAGCCAATAACTGCTATTTTTTCACTCCTGGCCTGGCCACAGGTCGAGACAGTTACAGGTTCTTCTTGCTGCCTGACATAATCAGCGGCAAACCTCTCCAGATGTCCGATGGCCACCGGTTCTTTGCCAGCTTTCACCAGGTTACAATTCTTTTCACACTGAACTTCCTGAGGGCAAACCCGCCCACAGATAGCTGGCAAACAATTGGTCTCTCTAATCGTAGACAGAGCCAGATCGATCTCACCTGCTTCAACATATTTAATAAATGTCGGAATATCGATAGCCACGGGGCAGCCAGAGACGCAGCCGGGCTCACCACAATCCAGGCAACGTCGAGCTTCTTCTCTGGCTATATCCAGCGAATATCCAAGATTTACTTCCAGAAAATTCCCGATCCTCCGAGCCGGAGGTTGCTCTGGCATTTTATGCCTCGGAATCTGGAGACGTATTCGCCCCGAAACTTCCTGCCGCAGAGCTTTTCTCCATTCCTGCTGGCGCCTCCCCGCCAATTTTTCTCTCAATCCTGATTCAATAATGTCCTCTTTACTCATTTTTTGAACCTTAATCGAGCATCCTGTTCAGAAAAAGAGCCAGAGATAACTCTTCCTGTCGGAGGAAAGCTCTTCGTCGGTTAAAATATTCTGGCCAGTCGACTGCGTGCCCATCGAACTCAGGTCCATCCACACAGGCAAAATAGGTCTGGCCATTTACGCTGACCCGGCAGGCGCCACACATGCCAGTCCCATCAACCATTATCGGATTCAAGTTGACCATCGTCTTTAAATTCAACTCTCTGGTTATCGTTGAGACAACATACAGTAGATAACTACATCCCATGACCACTACTCTGGAGAGATCAGGGCTATTGTTTTTTAGTCTTTTAATAATTTCCTCCAGCTCTTCCCCAGAGGCAAAACAGTCGGCTCGTAAAGCCTTCCAGTAATTGTCACTGACCTTTCTTGCCTTCTCTTCCCAGAAAATATAGTTTTCATCCCGGGCCTCAGCCAGAAAAGTCACCCTGTTACCCATTTTTTTAAATTCTCGAGCCAGAGGATAAAGCCCGGCCAGACCATAACATCCACCGACCAGAAGAACATGACCAGAACGGCCAGTCTCGGCCGGACGCCCAAGAGGGCCCGATACCGCTTGGAGAGAATCACCAGGTTTGAATCTGGCCAGTTTCCTGGTGCTCAAGCCCAAATTCATGAAAACCAGGTCAATTGTACCCCGGTCTCTATCCCAGTCGGCCAGGTTGATAGGTACCCGTTCTCCTTTCTCATCTGGAATGACCATGACAAATTGACCGGGACGGGCTGATCTGGCTATCTCTGGAGCTTCAATTACCAGACGGAATATATTGGGCACCAGCCGTTCGGATAAAAGCACTCTAGTCATTTTTTAGCTCCACCGCTCCTCTGACCAGGCCCTGCTCATAGATATGCGATAGAAACGAATCAGTTATAAGCGGTCTGATTACCAGGACACCAGGTATGATTCCAAAATCTGGTTTAATTATTCCCCCAAGGGTATCTTTCCCAAAATTGATCTTCACAGCCTGGCCAGCCTGCAGTCCCTGGCGACCGACATCTTCTGGATTTATCAGGACCAGCTCGGGATTTCTGGCCTGGTTATAACCCGAAACTTCAGTGGGAAAGTCAAATCCGGAGTATAGATCGAGATTCTGCTCAACAACGACCATAAATTCCCCAAATGTCAATCCACCCCGATCTTCAGTTAAATTGCTCTGAATCTTAAGAACCATTTCTTCCGGAAGAAGATATCTTTTTAACCCTGACTTAAACTCGGTCATATGGTCTGAAACTAAAAGAGCCTCTGGCTGATTATCACTGCCAACGCTCTCAGAATCAGGACATTCGGCCATTCTCAGTTTTTCTCTGAGTTTATTAAAAGCCTGCCGACCAGAGGTCAGTTCCGCTTCATTTTTTAGACAGAAAGAATTTTTCTTCAGCCGACCGCGATTGTCGACAAAATGGTTACCCTGCTCCGGGAAAAAGCTGGCCGGAAGGAAAACATCACTTCTCTTGCCAAGCCGGCTGAAAAATGGATTGTGAACAACCAAAAACTCCGGTTTTTCATCAAGAGGAAGATCTCCATAAACATAGAGATTTCTGATCTTTTTTCCTTTGATCAAGTCTTCAAGATTTCTGGTCTCTGTCATTATTTTTATCTTTCCTTGTGTGGCCAGACGAGCCAGAAAAACTTCATTTATTTTTGAACTCACAGGCAGAATCTGGGCAGCCAGGCCCAGGCTCAAATTCCAGACAGCCAGGAGGTTTTCCTGCCAGCTGGCCTGTCTTAAAAACCGCTCACCTAAAATAAAGGTCCAGTGATTATTCCCGGCTAATAAATTGACAGCAGCCTCGACTGATGCCACACCCAGGCCGCTGGAAGCAGCCAGTTCTTCCACCTGATAATGGCTGAGTTTCCCGGCCAGCTCTTCCAGGCCGGGATAAAATTTAAGGCTGCCCGGTTGTTTATCCAGCCAGAGCTTAAAAATAGCCAGAAGAGCCAGATATTCTCTTCCAGGAAGTGGTTTAAGTTTGAGGTTTGCCTGAACCTCCACGGAATTAAAGCCACTATCGAGGGTAATCAGCCTGGCTCCGGCCCTGAGCTGCTTTTTGATTTTTAGCCACAGTGTTACAGCCTCAGATTTCAGGTCAGAATCAAGAATAAAAAAGCACCCCTTGTCTGGCCACTGGTTTGAAGATAGAGAACTATAGTCGAATTCCAGCCGGTTTTGCTCCTCAAACCCCTTCAGTCTGCTTAGAAAATTTTCAGGATAATACCAGAAGACATCTCGCTGACTAAAATCCTGCCCGAGAGAGACAAAGGCCAGCAAATCTTCGACCGGAGCTGACTCACTAAACACAAAGGCAGTTTCTTCTGCCCTGGCTTCTTTCAACCTGGCTGCCAGGGCAGATAAAGCCTCTTCCAGTGAAACCTTTTCCAGCCCATCTTTTGTCCGGAGATAAGGAGACTCCCCTGGTTTATTGCCAGCCAGAATCTCTTTTAAACCAAAGCGTCCGCGCAGGCAGCCAGACATAAAAGCAGGCTGATCCTGACTTGAAGGGGAAATTCGGCGCCAGGATCCATCCTCTCTTGATTCTATCTCCAGTTCACAACCACAGCCACAGAGAGAACAGATCAGCTCCTGAGAATTTAATTTCTCTCCTCTGTCTGCAAACAAACCCTTTTCGGACATGGCCCCCGTCGGACAGACATCAAGACAAGCACCACAAAAGCTACAATTACTTTCTTTAAGAGGGTGGTTATAAAATGTGCCGATGGCTGTTGTTTCTCCGCGGTTAACGACAGTCAGAACATTTTCTCCTCTTATCTCACCGCAGACGTTAACACAGCGGCCGCATAAAATGCACAGGTTGGGATTATGACTGATAAATGGATCTTTTAACCACTGAAAACGACTGCGCTCTCTTAATTTAAAGCTGACTTTTTTTATATTGAGATAAGAGGCAACTCGCTGCAAGTCACACTGACCATCTTTCGGACAGAAGACACAGCCTCCCGGCTCAAAAGCTTTCGCCATGGTAACTTTCAGGTCATCGCAGGTAGCCTTTTCTCCACATAGCAGGCAAAAATAAGGATGCTCACTTAAAATCATTTCCAGAATGTCCAGCCTCAGCCCTTCCAGTTCGTCAGATGAAGTCACAATTTCCATCCCATCCTCAGCTCTGGTAGCACAGGCCGGGATAAATGACGGCCGACCTTTAATATCAACCAGGCAAAGGCGGCAGCTGGCCGTAGCTGGCAACTCCTCCAGCTCACACAGAGAAGGAATATAAATTCCTGCCTGCCGGGCAGCCTGCAGGACAGACACCCCGGCTTGGGCCTCAACCAGCTGGCCATTTATTTTCAGCTTGACAGTTTTTTCTTCCATTTAATTCATCCCGTCAGGTATCAACTGCGTCTGTTGCCTGTCCTTTCCGCTTATTTTTTTTATCGCCTGAAATTCTTCCGGGCAAATCGAAGAACAGAGGCCACAGGCTTCACAGCTAGATAGATTGATTTGGGGCAGCCCGGAAGAGCCGACTTCTATGGCTCCATACGGGCAGGAATTCAGACAAAGCAGACAACCAGAGCATTTGTCCTCATCAATAACATAGGAAATAAGATCAGGACAAACCAGAGCCTCGCATTTTTTTTCGACAATATGCTCCACAAATTCGTGGCGGAAATAACGGAGAGCCGTCAACACAGGATTGGGAGCAGTCCGGCCCAGGCCACAGAGGGAAGCCTGCTGCATCGTTAAGCCTATTTTTTCCAGAAGGTCGAGATCAGCCAGTTCGCCCTGGCCCTTAGTAATCTTTTCCAGAATAGTGACCATCTGCTGGGTTCCAATCCGGCAAGGGGCACACTGGCCACAGGATTCGTCACGGGCAAATTTCAAAAAATAAAGAGCGAGGTTGACCAGACAGGTGTCTTCATCGAGAGCTATCAGTCCGCCCGAACCCATAATTGCCCCGGCCGCCGGCAAAGACTCATAATCAACTCTGAGATTAAATAGCTCAGCTGGTAAGCAGCCACCAGACGGACCGCCAATCTGAACAGCTTTTATTTTTTTTCCTGACCTGGCTCCGCCGCCTATTTTATTAATAATCTCATTCAGGCTAATTCCCAGTGGAACTTCAATCAGTCCGCTGTATTTCACCTGACCAACAAGCGAAAAAATTTTTGTTCCTTTACTCTTATCTGTACCGGTTTTTGAGAACCAGGCCGCTCCATTTTTAATAATCAAAGGGATATTAGCCCAGGTCTCAACATTATTAATGACCGTTGGTTTCCCCCACAAGCCACTCACCACCGGAAACGGGGGCCTCTGGCGCGGATTGGCCCGCCGTCCTTCAATAGAAGCGACGAGAGCAGTCTCCTCACCGGAAACAAAAGCGCCAGCTCCCCTGACCAGTTCCAGTTCAAAAGAAAAATCATTGCCCAGAATCTTTTCCCCCAGTAAGCCAGCCTGATAAAGTAAGGATATGGCTTTATCCAGCCTCTCTATGGCCAGTGGATATTCCTGGCGGACATAGATAAAGCCCTTCGTCGCCCCCACCGCATAGCCGCCAATCAGCATTCCTTCCAGGACACTATATGGATTGCTTTCTAAAATTCCACGGTCCATATAAGCTCCGGGATCACCTTCATCTCCATTACAGACTATATATTTTGGTTGAGCAGCCACTTCTCTGGCCAGCTTCCACTTTAGTCCCGTTGAAAAGCCAGCTCCTCCTCTTCCTCTCAAGCCAGAAGCCATTATTTCACCTATGACTTCTTGTGGGCTTAGCTTGCTCAGAACTGACTCCAGGGCCTCAAAGCCACCATGCTCCAAATAATCTTCAAGGCTAAGCGGATCTAAATCGAGCTGCTGGTCGATAAGCCAGCGCAGCTGATCCTGGTAAAAAGGCACCTCTTCCAACCTGGATATACCATTTGGCGTGATCTCGTCTTGAAAACCCAGTTCTGGAATAAACCGGCCGTTAACGCCGGTTTCCAGTAAGATTCGTTTGGCATCCTCGGCTTTAACCTGTGGATAGAAATATTTTTCAGGAAAGATGATGATATCCGGCTCCAGCTGGCAAAAACCGTGGCAGCCAGTTAATTTAAGTTGGACTTTACCTTCGAGTCCCAGTTCTTTTATGGCTAACTCAAAAGCAGAAGCAACTTCCAGAGCGCCCGAGGCCTGGCCACAACTGGCCGCCGAAAGACTGATAACTCGGGAGCTTGAGCCGTTCTGGTTTCCTTTTCCAGCGGTCTTTAGATCTTTCAACGAATTAAACTTCCGCGCTTTCATGAGAATTTTCACCGGTAGTTAAGCCAGCTACGATTTTTTCTACTTCTTTTATATTGACCCGAGCATAATACTTCCCATCAACCACCACCACCGGGCCAATCGCACAACAACCCAGGCAATTGACAACCTCCAGAGAAACACCTATCCGACTATCAAACTCCCCTGGTTTAAGCCCAAGAAGCCTCGAAAATTCCTTTACTATCGCTTCTGAACCACGCACATGGCAGGCAGTCCCCTGGCAGACTTTAATCTGATGGACACAGCTCTGATTTAACTTAAAGGCTGAATAAAAGGTCAATATGCCAAATATTTCGGCCGGTGAGACAGAAAAATAGTGAGCGGCCTGCAAAACAACCTCTTCAGAGAAATAACCCAGCTCTCTCTGAACCTCGTGAAGGAAGAAAATCAAATTTTTCCGATCAGGGGGAAGGCCTGCCAGGAGGCTTTCAACTACTTCTGGCACCCTGCGACCGCCGTCAGTATCATTTTTCATTGACTTTGGCCTTCTTTTCCCAGCCGGTCAAAAATTATCCTGCCATCAACTATGGTCATCAGCACGCTGGCCGACATTATTTCTTCCGGTTTTATTTTCAGGATATTCTTATCAATAACCACCAGATCAGCCAGTTTTCCGGGCTTAATTGAGCCCTTTTCTTTTTCAGTAAATTCAGCATAAGCAGCATTTATGGTGTAACCTTTGATGGCCTCTTCCACCGATATCTTTTCTTCAGGTATCCAGCCTTCCGGATGTTCGCCATCCAGAGTTCTCCGGGTAACAGCTGCATAAATCCCGCTTAGAGGATTGAGCGGAGCAACGGTCCAGTCAGAACCAAAAACCAGTCTAGCCCCAGATTTTAAAAGAGAATTAAAGGCATAGGTCGTTTTGATTCTTTCTGCCCCGATTTTTTTCTCGGCCCAGCAGCCATCATCAATCGCATGGTAAGGTTGAACGGAAGCAATGACACCCAGCTGACCAAAACGAGCAATATCTTCTTTTCGCAAGTGCTGGGCATGCTCCACCCGCCAGCGCCGGTCCCTGGGCTTATCCTGCTCAAAAACCTCCTGATAAAGGTCAAGGATCAGGGCATTAGCCCGGTCACCGATGGCATGAACAGCCACCTGACAACCTGCCCGATCAGCCTCAATTAACCTTTTCTCCATAATTCCTTCTGGATACATATGGCTGGCCAGCAGGCCGTGGGTTCCTGGTTGATCAACATACGGTTCAAAGAAATAAGCTGTACTTGAGCCAAGTGAGCCATCAACGAAACCTTTCAAACCAGCCAGTCTTAAAAACGGGTGCCCGGCGCCAATTTTTTCTCTCATTTTCAGAAAGTTATCGATATCCGAGATTTGATCATAGACATAAAGTCGGGCAGTTAGTTCTCCCCGCTGGCGCAGAACATCATAAACTTCATAAGTGTCGAGATCTGACATATCGTGAATAGAAGTGACTCCATGAGAGGCAGCTTCGTTTAAAGCAGCCCGAACCGCAGCCAGTTTTTCTTCCATCGAAGGCTCTGGAATAATGGCATAGACCAGCTGGCAAGCAGCGTCTTTCAAAATGCCGGTCGGCTCACCGCTCACCGGATCCTTGACAATTTCACCCCCAGGCGGTGATATCGTTTCTTTTCCGATTCTGGCCAGCTTCAAAGCCAGGCTGTTAACCAGCACCATATGTCCATCATAGCGGTTAACGCACACCGGATTGTTTGGACTGACCGGATCTATCCATTCCTTCCGTGGAAGTTCAGGTGGCTCAAATTGCTCATGGTCCCAATCTCCATTGAGTATCCAGCTACCGGTTGGAAGTTCCGCTGCTTTAGCTGCTATTCGGCCGATAAACTCTTCCCGGCTGCGACAATCACGCAGCTTGACAGATTGCAGGGCAAAACCACCAGTTAAAAAATGGGTATGAGCGTCTATGAAGCCAGGGAGGATAAAAGCTCCTTTGAGATCAATAACTTTCGTCTCGGGTCCGATTAATTTTTTTATCTCTGAATTCCGGCCAGTGGCCAGAATTCTATTGTGACTTATAGCCAGGGCTGAAACTTCTGGCAAATCTGGATCGATTGTCCAGACCTGACCATTAAACAGGACCAGATCAGCCATGGTTCCTCCTTTCGACTGGCAGCTGACAACATATAAACAAGCCATTACAACCAGAACAGTTATCTTCAGAACATTAAGTTCAGGTTGTCCTGCCGCCTTCATTCCGAATCTTGCTGATAATTTTGTCAATCTTGAACTCCTGTCTGGCTTGCCCTGCCTGAGGATTCCTGATAGAGGGGTCAGTAAAAATTTGTTAGAAATTCTTTATATATGATTTGCTTTTGAAAATCAATCTCGGTCTAGACCAGATGAACCTTTTTTATCTTTAATTGACAAGCTATATTTTCTAAGCTAAGTTTTTAGCTGTTGGCCGTCGTTAATTTCATAAATTATAAATTACCAGGTAAATATGAAACCAGCTATGATAAGAGTCTCTTCACCGGGTAGAGTCTGCCTTTTTGGCGAGCATCAGGACTATCTGGGACTGGATGTTATAGCGGCAGCTATCAATCTAAGGATTTTTATTGAAGGACGGCGAAGAGGGGACCGCTATTTTTACCTTGACCTACCCGATACTAAGGAAAAAGACTGCTTTCTCCCCGAAGGCCGGCTACCCTATCTGAAACCAAGAGATTATTTAAGGAGCTCGGTCAATGTCCTTCTTCGGCTTGGTTGCCATTTTGATACTGGCTGGAATATTCGTTTAACCGGCCAGATACCAATAAACGCCGGGACTTCCAGTTCTTCCGCCATGGTAGTCGCCTGGATGAAATTTTTACTGGAAGCTTCCGATTGTAATCATCTGGCCCCCAGTCCCGAAAAGGTGGCCGAATTGAGTCATCGGGCGGAAGTGCTGGAATTTAACGAACCTGGCGGGCAAATGGACCACTTTACTTCCGCCAGAGGTGGACTACTCTGGATCAGGTTCGAACCGGAGTTCAAGCTGACCAGTCTCCAGTCTCCTCTAGGGACTTTTGTTCTTGGTGATTCCCTGACAAAAAAAGACACCACTGGCACCCTTGGTTCTGTTCGCCAGAGAGTGAGGCAAGGCCTGGAAATGCTCAAAAAAGAAAATCCTCTTTTTGATTTAAAAAAAATAACTGAGAATGAAATCAGACATTTGATAAAAAGATTGCCCCCTGAACTGGGACAACCTTTGCTGGGCGCGGTTTTGAACCGTGACCTGACCGGAGAAGGGCTGAAGGTTTTGACGGCCAGGCCCTTTGATGAGAAGGAATTCGGACGGTTGCTTCTGGCCGAGCAGGATATTTTGCGGGATCTTCTCAGAATTTCCACTCCCAAAATTGATCTCCTGCTGAAAACGGCTCTCGAGCATGGAGCACTGGGGGGCAAGATCAATGGCTCGGGCGGCGGGGGTTGCTTGTTTGTCTATGCTCCACATGAGCCGGAGAAGGTAGCCAGAGCCATCGAAGAGTCTGGTGGGAAGCCTTATATTATTGCTGTAGACTCCGGATTGAGTTCAGAGAAAGAATTCTGCTAAGAGTCTTAATAGACAAAAAAAATTTTTATTGTAAAATAAATTATTGTTTTCAGACTTTTAGTTTTGAATAAAAGCTGAAATTTTAGGACAGATTAGGTTGTTTTGAGTGTTGAGGAGGAAGGATGCTTGATGCGACCAAAATACGAAGGGGAATGATTATAAAGCTCGATGGCGGGTTGTACCGGGTGCTTGACTGCCAGCTAATCACTCCTGGCCGCTGGAAGGCCATGATGCAGACTAAGTTGAGAAATATTAAGGATGGCTCTCAGCTTGAGTACCGCTTCCGCTCAGATGACCGGGTAGAACAGGCTTATCTGGAAGAAGTGGAAATGGTTTTTCTCTATCGAAGTGGTGATGAATTCTACTTTATGAATCTTCAGACCTATGAGCAGATAAAACTTGATGCCGAAGCCGTAGGCGACAGCGCTAATTACCTTATTCCTGATCTGGTCATAACCATCGAGACTTATGAAGGGCAGCCCGTTGGCATAAAGCTGCCGACGACGGTCAATCTGACTGTAGTCGAAACAGAGCCAATGCTAAAGGGGGCCACCCAGAGTGCCAGTTCTAAACCGGCCAAACTGGAGACCGGACTGATTATCCAGGTCCCACAGTTCATAAAAGAAGGTGATGTAATCAAGGTTGACACCAGAGAAGACAAGTATCTGGAAAGAGTCAAAACCAGATAGCAGTTCAGGCCTGAAAAAGTTCTCTAAAAAAGTCTCATCGCTGAGATCAGAAATTATATTGATACACTCCAATATTGCCGAAGCTGTCTTTCACCCTGATAATCATCAGATTATCCGAACCGGCCATTAAATTGAGGTTAAATTTGAAGCTCTCCGACGTTGAATCGCACAGTCCGTCAACCGGAAAGACCACTTGCCAGTCATCAGGTCTGACCAGGTATTTAACCTCTTCGATATATGAATACTTATCCACAGCCGAAAATGAAACCTCCAGTCCGCGACTGGTTTTAGTTGCCACAAAATTTTTGACCTCGGGCAAAGAATTATCAATGACCACTGGCTTTGAGATTTTTTCCACCTTTTTTTCAGTCCCGGGTGGATTAGCTGGCAGATCAGAAGCTTCAATTTTTATAAAATAGGTTCCGTCTGGATAATGTCTGGTATCAAAAGAGATAATTTTATCAGTTAATCCATCAGCCATCAGGTACCAGTTTTTATCTTTTTCCGGACGGATATAAACGTTAAAGTTGAGTTTATCATTGTTATCATCACTGGCTTCCCAGGTAATAGTTCTAAAGCCCTGCCTCTCTGATTTTTTGGGGTTTAAAAAGAACCCTCCATCTTCCTTTTTTCCAGCACTTTCAGCTGATGCCTTTTCCAGGCCAAGTATTATTTCCTCTTGCTCAGGCGGCTTGATATAAACCTGATTAGCCGGTAGAACCTCCACCTTTTCGATGACCGGGGCCAGGTTCAGCTGCTGATAAAAAACCACCAGTTTCTGAACAGCTGGAAATTTCTGCCCGGCCTGGGCTTTTAAGTTAACTCTAAGCTGAAGATATCTGCCCGCTGGACTGAGTATTTTTTCGTCGGGACGGGCATAAGGTGGAGACCAATCGCTCCAGGTATCATCCGGTTCACCACTGTTACCACTCCTGGATTGAACCTGAATAGTTGTACCAGCTGGTAGATCCGCCTCCCAGCTTATGCTTCCCCAGATCGAAGTTCCCCCCGCCTCCAGCACAGGGCTCAGATAGCTACCGGATAAATTGCCTTCGGGGAGAAGTATGCCCAGCAGGGCCGGATTGTTGCCAATTACATAGTATTTGCCATTTAACTCATAAAGAGCGTAAAGCTGTTCGGGCGTTTCCTGAGTTAAAAGTTCATAATCACCATTCTTATTGACCGCATAAAGCCTGCCTTGATTCCCCGTGGCAAAAATTATTCGCTCCCGGCTTTTATCAAAGACCAAACTAAATGGCATTTCTTCGCTGGAGCTCCAGAGTTTCCGACTCAAACCTTCTGGCGACACCTGGAAAACCGCCCCGGAGACACGTTCTGATTGCCTCTCGGCAGTCCGGCTGGAACTCACCTCGCTCCTGCTGACTTCCACTTGGCTGGCTGAAACCACAATCGAGACATCACTATCAGACTTTGTTCTTGCAACAGGCGTGGAACCAACTGCCACCGGCACTGACTTCGAGGGCTGACCAGAGGTGGTCAGATAAATATTTCCTTCTGTATCAACCTCAATTGACCTTATCTCATCATAAGGAGATTCAAAGAGGACGCTGCTTTTACTGCCAGAGATTTTATAAAGCAGCCCACGGCCTCCGCTACCAGCCAGAATATCTCCCTTCGAGGTCAGCTTTAAGCAAAGGACATGATTATCTTTAGTCTTAAAGATCTGTTTTCCTTCTCCGGTCGGCGTAATCTCGTAGATACCGGCATTTTCTCCTACCGCTACCAGTAGATTTCCCTGGCTGTTAAATTTTAAATCCCAGATATATTTTTCCTGGGGGTTGAAGAACTCATCTCCCTTACCCTTGGCACTAATCCTGTATATTTTTCCGTTCGGCGACGTTCCGGCCAGGAGGTTACCTTTTTGATCCACAGCCAGACAGGTAACGTCAACTTCGGCCGTCTGGTAATAGAGCTCGGCCTTTCGGTCTTCGCCCAGACGGTAAATTCGCCCATTATGACCTGTTCCTACGTAGATCACTCCTCTCGGGCCAAAGGCCAGAGAGAGATAAAATTCCTCGGGCGGCAGATCAATTCGATCAACCTTAGGACCGAGTGACAATATTCCTTCTGACGATAAAGTTACTCCTGAAAATTTACCTCTAAGGAAGTCTTCTTTTGACCTGATCTCCCATTTTTTCGGGGTAACTGCTTGCAGCTGGCCGATGAGGATCAGGACAACCATCAAACTGACAACAGGATTTATCGCTTTTTTCATGTCGGGTCTTCCTCTTTTATTTTTTTATTTTAATGGGAACGGTGATGGCTCCCTTAAAGACATACGGAACAGGCAATTGATATTCGCTCAAAGTCGACCGGTTGATTTCAGTTAAATTAGCGGTGGCCGCCCGGGGCGAGGTCAACATAGCTTTGTAGCCAGGAGGAACATCAGGCCACTCTTCACCTTTAAGAAACAAGCCTGGTCTAGCAGCCAGCAATTTAAAATAAATTCGGTTATTCTTTCTAAGATTGCTGAGCAAACGGAGCAACTGATCAAGATTCCTGGGAGTGAAATCCTGAACACGATAGAGGCTTCTTTCCAGCTGCTGCATGTAGGCTGCCTCGGCCACCACCAGTTCCAGTTCGGAGCCAGCCGGCAGTGGCGGCACGGTGAATTCTACTTCCTCTGTTCTGACTTCGTTGTTAAAAGTTCGGAAATAGACCCTGGCTGTAATCAGCTCACCGGGAGCAACAGCATATTTATCAAGCAAAACCTTTTCCAGACTGGCCTGCCGGATTTCCTCCACCGATCTGATTTTAAGATCAATCTGAGAAATTTTGACGGGCTGGAATTCATTATTATTTAAAAGGTAGGAAACAGCAGCAACCAAACTTGACAGACTGGTAGTTGGATTATCAAAATTTCCACTAAACAGATCCTCTAAATGAACCACCTGCCCGCGTTCCAGGACAAAACTGGCTTCAAAATCAAGCGATAGGTTACCATAAGATCTTTCCTCAGCGCTGATCAGAGTTGATACTCCGGCATTAAGAAGGGCTGGAGTGAGGATGGGATCATTTACCACTTTTAATTTGAATTGCTTCTTACTGACCAGATTATCCTGAATTTCGATATTAACCGGAACATAACGTGGAAACCTGCCAATCTCCCCCAGGACACCGGTCGTTCTGTCCTGAGAAATCCGCCCGATAAGTTCCCCGGTGGTAGCCAGTTTAAAAGAGCTTTCCAGGCTGGGCACAACTGTCAGGATCTCGGCTCTGGTCAGGCCATAATCAACTGCGCCCAGGTTATAAAAAGAATGGCCAAAAGCCAGAATTTTTTCTCCATCGACATAAGTCACAGTCCCAACTGCCGTCAGGTCCAGGTCTCCGCCCATCAACTGGACACCGACTGCCTGACCCTCGCTGATAGCGGCAGGTGGCGGGACGTTTAGATTTAAAGTCTGGCCAGCAGTCATCCTTGAGCCCAATACCGGCTGAAAATTATCGCCAGCAAAAATAGATTTAAAACTATTAAAAGCCCTGGTAGAAAATCCGGAGAAGACCAGTGGAACTTTAACAGGAACAAGTGCCCGGTCATAAGACGCAATTTCTCTCTCCTGTCGGCTCCAGTTCGAGTATGCTCCGCCCAGTTCTTCCAGTGTAGAAGACATATTTAGCCAGTTGATGGCCTGACTCCCCCCGGCCCGGGGCGAAATCTTATTCCCGCTAATAGCCAGCATCTCTTCAATTGGAGTAATACCGGCAATGGCTTCTTTAGAAAAAGCATAACTAAAAGAGACGGAGCCAACAATTTTACCGTCAATATAGACCGGGCTACCGCTCATACCAGCTATTACTCCGGTATTTTCCAGACCCTGTCCGGTCAGTCTGGCCAGAATCCAGTTTTGCTTCGGCTGGACATTTTCTAAAATACCAATTATTTCGACATTGAATTCCTGGATTTTCTGGCCAGCAAAAACACTCTTACCGATTCCTTTCATACCTGGTTTGACCTGAGAAAGAGGCATAATAACCGGTCCGGCCAGAAGCGGTTCAACCAGCCACCAGCTTAATAAAAGTACAAAAAGAAAGGAAACAGGATGCTTCCTGTGACTCAATTGTCTTGGGCAAAACATCTTGATAATACCTTTTTATTTATCTAAATTTTAGGACTGATCTTACTGATCTCTTAAGGAATAAGACCCAGAGCCCGACCAGCTTTTTGAAAAGCAGCCAGAACCAGATTGAGTTCCTCATCAGTATGGTTGGCAGAATAACTGGTTCTAACCAGGGCTTGTCCTTTGGGAACAGCGGGGTAAATCACCGGTGTAGTAAAAATTCCTTCCTCTCTTATATTTTTCCATAAGGCAAAGCACAGGTCATCATCACCAACGTGAATAGGAATGATCGGTGTCTGGCTCGAGCCGGTGTTATAACCCATCTTCTGAAAGCTTTCTCTCATGAAACGAGTGATCTGCCACAACCTTTCCCTTCTCTCCGGCTCCTGTTCGATAATGTCAAGAGCAGCCAGAACTGCCGCCACTGAAGCGGGTGTAGCTGCTGCACTAAAGATTAAGGAACGGGCAAAGTGCTTGATATAATTCACCACTTTCTTTTCACCGACCACAAAACCGCCTATAGAAACAAGGGACTTGCTAAAGGTTCCCATGATCAGATCAACGTCCGCCTCCAGGCCAAAGTGCTCAACTGTCCCTCGCCCATGTTCGCCCAGAACTCCAATTCCATGAGCTTCATCTACCATCACCCGGGCTCCGTATTTCTTAGCCAGCTCGACTATGCCCGGCAGATCCGCAATATCGCCCTCCATACTGAACACGCCATCAACGACAATCATCTTTCCTTTATCAGGTGGAATTTCAGACAGCACTTTCTCCAGGTCTTTCATATCGTTATGCTTGAATTTTTTGAATTCAGCAAAAGACAACCGGCAAGCATCAATAATGCTGGCATGGTCCATTCTATCGGTGATGACATAATCATTTTTACCGGCGACTGAAGAAATAATCCCCAGATTTGTCTGATAACCAGTAGAGAAGCTAACCGCTGCTTCTTTATTCATAAACCTGGCCAGCCTTTCTTCCAGCTTTTCATGTAGATCGATAGTCCCGGTCAAAAATCTCGAACCGCAGGTCGCCACACCATAACGATCAATGGCCTCTTTGGCTGCTTCTTTAACTTTGGGATGATCAACCAGTCCCAGATAATTATTAGAGCCGATTAAGATCATTTCGCGGCCATGAACTTTGACTCTATTCCCTTTAGCTTCAGAAATAGGCGTAAAATAGGGATAATTGCCAGCTGCCATGACTTCTTCTGCCCGGCTGAACTCATAACATTTTTCAAAAATGTCCATTTATTTTCCTCCTCTAATTTCTCTTTAATAAATCTGCTTATTATACCTTCTTTTTGCCTGTCTGTCTGGCAACTTTATTTTTTTACCTAATCAGTCAATTTTTTTCAATAAAAATTGACCGCCCAGGACCATTTAGTTTAAAATCAAACCATGATTGCCTTCATCACCGGGGCCTCTGGCTTTATTGGCAGCCGTCTGGTTGAACATCTGCTGGGCAGAGGCGATAGCCAGGTTTATGCCCTGGTAAGGAATCCGGCCAGGCTCTCCTGGCTTCAAAATAATCCTGCTCTTCATCTCCTCGGTGGTGATCTTCAAAGCCTGCCCGACCTTCCGGAAAATCTGGAGGTAGTATTCCATCTCGCCGGTCTGACCAAAGCTGCCAACCGCGCCGATTATTATACTGTAAACCAGGAAGGAACAGCAAGACTGATCGATCACCTGCTTCAAAATAGGCTGCAACCCAGGTTGATCTACCTGAGCAGTCTGGCCGCCGGTCGGCCAGCAACAAACAACCAGCCGGTCAAAGAGGATGAGCCGCCCGAGCCCGCTTCCCCTTATGGAGAGAGTAAACTCCTGGCCGAACAGGAAGTTCTAAAACACAGTCAGATTCTACCAGCCACCATTATTAGAGCAGCCGCTATCTATGGACCGAGGGATAAAGATTTTTTGCAATTTTTCGAATTAATAAATCATGGCTGGATGTTCACTTTCAGTCAGGTAATAACCATGAGTCTGTGTTATGTGGATGATCTGGTCAGGGCTCTGGAGCTGTGTGCTGAAAAGAGCCCTGGACAGGGGGAGATATATAATGTTGCTGATCCTGTGCCAAGAACGTGGGAAGAGATTGGTGAGGAAGCAGCCAGAATCCTTAATAAAAAAGTAAAAAAAGTAAAAGTACCTCTGTGGCTGGCCAGAGCAGCAGCTGGCCTGTCAGAGCTGGGCTCGAAATTGTCTGGTAAACCAAGTCCGTTAAATTTGAGCAAGTATCGTGATATGGAAAAACTGGCCTGGGTGGCAGATCCGACTAAAATCAAAGAGGAATTGGGCTTTGAGACAGCCTGGCCATTTAGCCAGGCACTGGAAGTCACTATTGACTGGTATAAGGCTAATGGCTGGCTGTAGGCAGGTTCACTTAAAAATGTTTCGTCTCGTTTTAAATTATCAAATCATATGGAAAATGCTCGCCAATACAATCAAAGAAAAGGAAAGAATATAATGGAAAGGAGAACTGTCGTTTCTGGTCTGGGGTTTTATGTTCCACCCAGAGTGGTAACCAATTTCGATCTGGAAAAAATGATGAATACTTCGGATGAATGGATCAGGGAGCGAACCGGCATCTTAGAACGTCACTGGGCAGAATCTGGAGTTGGCGCTTCTGATCTGGGCTATGAGGCCGCTGTCAAGGCGATAGAAAATGCCGGACTGGACAAAAATGACATTGATTTCATCATTGCTGCTACTCTCTCACCTGACCATTACTTTCCGGGCATCGGCCTGATGGTGCAGGCCAAACTGGGGCTAAAAGAAATCGGGGCTCTGGATATCCGTGACCAGTGCTCCGGTTTTCTTTACGCACTATCAGTTGCCGATCAATATATTCGAACCGGGACTTATAAGAAAATATTGCTGGTAGCGGCTGAGCTTCAATCCGCTAACCTTGATTTTTCTGATGAAGGCAGAGACATGTCGGTACTTTTTGGCGATGGTGGAGCTGCTATGATACTCGAAGCCAATGATTCAGGTGACGGACGAGGAGTTCTAGGCTGTTATCTTTTTTCTGATGGCCGTTTTGTTAGCGAACTCTGGATGGACAAACCATCTTCCCGCGATAATCCAACCTTTCGGGTTGAATTTTTTCAGCAGGGGAAATTTTATCCTCGGATGAACGGGCGGACAGTTTTTAAGAATGCCTGCGAAAAGATGCCCCAGGCAGTCCTCTATGGCCTTCAGCAGCTTGGTTTATCCATATCAAATATAGATTATTTGATTCCCCATCAGGCCAATGACCGCATTTCTCAGATGGTCGGTCGGGCTCTTCGGCTGCCAGAGGAAAAAGTTATTCGCAATATTCAACGCTATGGCAATACGACAGCAGCTTCTATTCCCATTGCCTTAGCTGAAGCCGTCCAGAATGGCCTTATTAAAAAGGGCCATCTACTGGCTTTGACCGCGTTCGGTTCTGGCTTTACCTGGGGTTCAGCTTTTATCAGATGGTAAAAAAATATTTCAAAAAATAAAAATTTCAATTTATAATTGATATCAGAATCCGTAATATGATAGGATTTCTGGTTGAAAAAGGTTTCTTTTTTTAAAAAGTGAGGAGGTAAGTATAATGAATAAGACAAAACTGGCCGTCGCTGGCACGATTATTCTCTTTCTGTTCCTCGGACTGGGTAATCTGTTTGCTCAGAGCGCTGAGGACAGCAAATTTCAGAAACTTCTTGAAAATTATCTTGATGAATACTGGAAATTCTACCCGACAGCCGCTACGCTGGCCGGCTACTACAAGTACAATAATAAGCTGGAAGATCCCAGCTCTGGCAATGTTGATAAAAGAGATGAAATTCTAAAGAAGTTTAATGGCGATATGATTAAAATCGATCGCTCGAAGCTTTCTGTAGAAAATCAACAGGCCCTAAATATCCTGTTCGATCAGCTTGATCTTGAATTCGTTAAGCTGGAAAATACTCTGCCCTGGGAATATAACCCTCTTTTTTACAACGATATAATTATTAACAGCGTTCATGCCCTGCTGACCAGAGAATTTGCTCCAATTGATACCAGAATTAAGAGTGCAACTGAGAGAGTAAAGCTTATACCAGGCCTCATCAAGAGGGCTAAAAGTGATCTAAAAACTCCAGCTCAGGCTTATACCGAGGCAGCCATCAAGCAAATTGGCTATATCATTGATTTTTACAGGAATGATGTGGCCGGGCTGGTAGCCAGTGCTTCCGACGCTAATAAGCAGCTTTTTCTGGCTGAAGTTAACAAGATGATTCCAGCTCTGGAAGACTATCGGCAATACCTTAAAAGCGAACTTCTTCCTAAATCGACTGGCAATTTCCGTCTACAGGATGCTCACCGCCGTATGATCCAAAGGTTATCCGGTGCAGCTATCAGCCAGGAAGAATTGATCAGCCGGGCAACCAGCGAAATCAAGGCAATCCGAATGGAAATGCTCCTGGTTTGCTATCCCCTTCACAAGATGATGTATCCTGAGGTCGATATCGACAAATTACAGGGCGACCAGGACACTATTATCAACAGAATAGTTAAGGACATCTTTGATAAGATCAAGACTTTTCACCCAACCGCTGAAAATTTCATTCAAGCTGTCACCGCTTCTGCCGACCGTTTGAAAAAGTTCGGTCAGGACACCAGCTTCTTCCCGGTTCCAGCTGAAAACCTGAGCATAAAACCCATGCCACCCTATTTTGCCAATTTTGGTTTAACCAGGCTGGTCGGCCCAGGGGCTTATGATAACGAGGGAAGCTATTCACTGGAAGTTATGACAATTCCTTCTGATTGGTCACCGGAAAAAGTTCAGGGTTTTCTGGAAGAACACAATAATTTCCTGATCGATATGATGGCCGCTCAAAATGTTTTTCCTGGAACCTTTGTTCCTCTGGCTATGACGAGAAAAGCAGGTAGCCTGATGACCAAACTATTCCCGAATATGGCCCTGACGCTTGGCTGGCCACTGTATGTGGAAAGAAATCTGATGAGCGCTGGCTATGGTGATTACGATTTGAGACTCAGGCTGGCCCAGCTCAAGTTGATGCTTAAAAATGTAATGGATTTTATCATCGATCTGAATATCCACCAGAGTGGAATGACCAAGGATCAGGTAATGAGATATCTGACTATAACTGGTTTTCAGAGTGAAGCCGAGGCTGAAAGAAAGTGGGATTACTTAGTTCTAAATCCCGGTATGGGCGCTCTTCCCTATATCGGCTTGCAAGAAATACTTGACCTGGAAAAAGAGGCACAAATGGCCAAGGGACAGGCCTTCGACCGAGTTGAATTTATTACCAAACTGATTTCTAATTCAGCTCTGCCCCCTTCTTTACTAAGAAACCTGGTAACCAAATAAGTAAGTGGCCTTTCAGGGGAGAGAAAAAATTTTTCTCTCCCCTTTTTTATTTCAATTGAGTCCGATCGTTACCCTGACTGCCAGAGTCGGGAAAATAAGATGCAGTAAAAGAAGGAGACTATCTGATGCCTGAGGATGTAGTTTCAACCTTAGTTGATTCCCACGCCCATCTTGACCTGCCAGATTTTAAAGCTGACCGAGAAGAAGTCATCCAGAGGGCTATAAAAAATGGGGTAAAATTCATTCTTTGTCCCCTTGATGTTTCTTCCGGCGAAAGCCTGAGTAAGGGTTCTAAATTAAAAGAAGAAAAAGATTATATCTATTTAGCAGCCGGACTCCACCCTCATGATGCCCATCAACTGGCTCCGGCCCATTTCACCCAAATCAGGAAATTGGCCGCAGCCGACCAGATTTTAGCTATCGGAGAAATTGGTCTTGATTTTCATTACAACTTTTCTCCCCCTGAAAAACAAATTGAAGCTTTCAGGCAGCAGCTGGAACTGGCAGCGGAATTAAAGCTGCCGGTCATTATTCATAGCCGGGAAGCAGCTGATAAAATAATGGAGGTGATAAAATCAGTCCGCTACCAGGTGGGAGGGATCCTGCACTGTTTCAGCGAAAGCTGGTCACTGGCTGAGGCGATGATTGATCTCGGCTTCCTGGTTTCTTTTTCAGGCATTCTAACTTATGAACGAGCCACTAACGTTCAGGAAGCTGCCCGGCGTTTGCCGCTTGACGTCCTGCTGGTTGAGACCGATTC
>ENA-UPTA01000378-UPTA01000378.1-activated-sludge-metagenome-genome-assembly--contig:-NODE-378-length-51894-cov-43.497077_pt1 | contig 51894 bp, 37 predicted proteins | sample MGYA00238184_ERZ773361 | MGnify/ENA primary metagenome ERZ773361 (study PRJEB29100, sample SAMN05720205) | activated sludge metagenome | isolation source: anaerobic digester from wastewater... | reverse complement strand
ATGAAAAGTGAAAAAGTGTGGAATCTATTTCCCTATTGAACTTCAGCCATCAGCCATCAGCCATCAGCCATCAGCCATCAGCCTTCAGCCTTCAGCCTAAAGTCAGCCTTCAGCCATCAGCCTTCAGCCTGGGCGTCAGCCATACGGCCTGCGCCTACTAAAGACATCACATTCCCTATTGACCCTTCAGCCATCAGCCTGGCAGGCTGTGCCTGCATTGAAAAATGAAAAGTGAAGATTGAAAAGTGAAAAATTGATGAATCAATTTCCTTATTGACCCTTCAGCCATCAGCCATCAGCCATCAGCCTTCAGCCTAAAGTCAGCCTTCAGCCTTCAGCCTCCAGCTTGCCCGATTGGCAGGCGTGTGCTATATTATTGATGGTGAAGAAGATGAGAGAGATCGGATGATAAAGGACGGCGAGCTTTTACGAAAATTCGAGGACGATCTGATTGCCTCAAATCCGCTTTCCTACGAGGCCGCGATGAAGCTTCTCGAATCGATGTACAGGGAAGCGATAGCGCTAGGTGTTTATCCCCCCGCCGATCCCCTCGAAGGCATTGAAGAAAAAATAGAACTTGCCAGGGTCCTGCACGGATGTTCGAAGAAATAATCGCGCGGGTCGCCCTCGCGCTCAAGAACCACGGCATCCCTTACGCCATCATCGGCGGCCAGGCCGTTCTCGTTCACGGCCAGCCCCGCATAACAAGGGACATCGACATCTCTCTTGGTGTCGACGCCGACCGCCTCCCCGAGATGCTCGACATCGTCGCGGAAACCGGCCTCGTTCCCCTCACGAAAGACCCCAAAGATTTCGTTGGCCGGACGATGGTCCTACCCGTCCTAGATGAAGCCTCGTCCGTCAGGGTGGACTTTATCTTTTCCAACTCTCTTTTTGAAGCGGAAGCGATCAAAAGAGCGAAGACGATAAAGATACTGGGCCGTGATGCCAGCTTCGCCTCGCCCGAAGACCTCATCGTCCACAAGGTCATCGCGGGAAGGGCCGTCGATCTTGACGATGTAAGATCAGTCATTCTTAAGAACAAGGGCCTCGATCTTGACCACATAAGAAAATGGCTGGCCGTATTTGACCAGAGCTTCGAGAACAAGCGATACCTCGAAACGTTCGAAAACATCCTGAAAAAGACCCTCGAAAAATGATCCCCGGGCGAACCGCCGTTCGCCCCTACCTGTAGCCGCAGGTCTTTAGCCTGCGTTCCCTATTGACCCTTCAGCCTTCAACCATCAGCCTTCAGCCTGGGCGTCAGCCATACGGCCGAGCCCACCAAAGACATCCCATTCCCTATTGACCCTTCAGCCTTCCGCCTTCAGCCTTCAGCCTGCCTTTCCGGCCTGTCGCTCGAAATGACAGGGGGGAGGGAGTATAATAACTAAGTGGAGGCGCGGGGAATGGCAGAAAACAACCGAACAGACCTCACTTTTATCACCAACGAACCGGGGCATACCCTTCTCGACAGGTTCAAGGTCCTCATAAAAGACGCAGAATTCTTCGATGTCCTTGTCGGTTATTTCTATTCGAGCGGTTTCAAGGCCGTTTATCCCTCCCTCGAGAACACTAAAAAGATCAGGATCCTTATCGGCATCAGCACCAGCAAACAGACCTTCGACATGATGGGCAAAGCAAGGGAGCCGGTTCAACAGGTGTTGAGCTTCTCCCATGCGGAAGCAAAGGAGGAATACGGGGATCTTGTCGTTCAAGAGCTCGATAATACCGAGAACGAGAGCGATACCGACGAAAGCATCCGCAAGTTCATAGAGTGGATAAGGGCAGGCAAGCTCGAGATCAGGGCCTATCCCTCGCAGGACATCCACTCGAAGGTATACATAATCACCTTCCAGGAGAGCGACAGGGATACGGGGCGAGTCATTACCGGTTCCAGCAATTTTACCCGCGCCGGTCTCGTGGACAACCTCGAATTCAACGTCGAGCTCAAGAACAGGGGCGATTACGACTACGCCAGGAAGAAGTTCGAAGAATTATGGGCGGATTCCGTCGACGTCAGCCAGAAATACATCGAAACCATTGAGACGAGGTCGTGGCTGAACCCTAACATAAGCCCTTACGAGCTCTATCTGAAATTCCTCTATGAATACTTCAGGGATGAATTGAGCAGGCCGGACGACATTTTCATGAAATATTTACCCCAGAATTTCAAGAAGCTGGAATACCAGGAACAGGCCGTCCTCAACACGAAGAAGATACTCCTCGAATACGGCGGCGTCTTTATCGCTGACGTCGTAGGCCTCGGCAAGACCTATGTAGGGACGATGCTCGCCGGCCAGCTGGACGGGAGGACCCTGGTCCTCGCGCCACCGGTCCTTTTGGACAAGGACAATCCCGGCTCGTGGCCCAACGCATTTTCCGATTTCAGGATCCACGCCGATTTCGAATCGATCGGGAAGTTGGATTCCGTCGCGGAGAGGGATCTAGGCAAATACAGCAATATAATCATCGACGAGGCGCACAGGTTCAGGAACGAGATGACCGTCAGTTACGAAACCCTGGCCGAGATATGCCGCGGGAAGAGAGTGGTCCTTGTGACGGCGACGCCGTATAACAACACGCCGGAAGACATCCTCAGCCTCCTCAAGCTTTTTCAGAACTCGAGGAAAAGCACGATACCGAACCTTCCCAACCTGGATTCCTTCTTCAAGGGCCTCAGCGCAAGGTTGAAGAAGCTCGACAGGAAGAAGGATTACCAGCTGTACATCGAAACCGTCCGCGAAAACTCGAAGGAGATGCGGGAAAAAGTGCTCAAGTATCTCATGGTCCGCAGGACAAGGACCGAGATCGAGAAGTATTTCTCCAGAGACCTGAAACAGCAGGGGCTCAAGTTCCCTGAAGTGGAGAAGCCGGAACCGTTCTTCTACGAGCTGAACAAGGAAGAAGACGCCATATTCACGAGAACCATTGACCTTATCGCCAACAAGATGAAATATTGCCGTTACACGCCCCTTATCTACTACAAGGGCAAGCTTGAACAGAACGAGGTCCAGGCCCAGAGGAACCTCGGGCGCTTCATGAAGATACTGCTCGTAAAAAGGCTTGAAAGCAGTTTCTACGCCTTCCAGAATTCCATCGACCGCTTCCTGCGGTCCTACGAGATGTTCATCAGGGAGCTAAAAAAAGGCAACGTCTATGTCAGTAAAAAGTACGCCAACAAGCTCTTCGATATGCTGGAAGGCGACAACGACGACGCCATACAGAAATTCATCGACGAAGGCAAAGCCGAAATGTTCAAAGCCTCGGATTTCGAAGAGAGCTTGAAGAAGGACCTGGAATCGGACCTGCTCGTCCTCAAGGACATAAAGGAAATGTGGACAAAGGTCAAAAGGGACCCCAAGCTGCTTAAATTCAAAAAGGAGCTCGCCGGCAACAGGATCCTGAAAGAAAGCCACCTTATCATTTTCACCGAATCGAAAGAGACGGCCGATTACCTCTATTCCAGCATCGAAAAAACGATCCCCGGGAAGGTGCTTCTTTTCACGGGCGATTCCGGAGAGGCCGTCCGGGACAAGGTTATCGACAACTTCGACGCTCGGGCGAGGAACAGGAAGGACGAATACCGGATCTTGATATCGACAGAAGTGCTTTCGGAAGGCGTCAATCTCCACCGCTCCAATGTCGTCATCAATTATGATATCCCATGGAACCCCACCCGCATGATGCAGAGGGTCGGCCGCATCAACCGCGTGGATACGGTATTCGACAAGATCTACACATTCAACTTCTTCCCGAGCCAGCAGGGCAACGACGAGATCAAACTGCGGGAAGCCGCCGAAGCGAAGATCAACGCTTTTCTCACCCTGCTGGGAGGTGATGCCGAGCTCCTGACGGAAGGCGAGCCGGTGGGGTCGCACGAACTGTTCGACCGCCTGATGTCCAAGAAAACCCTCGAAGGACAGGACGAAGAACAGGAGACTGAACTCAAATACCTGAGGCAGATACAGGATATCCGCGAGAAGGATCCCGCCCTCTTCGAAAAGGTCAAGCGCCTGCCCAAGAAGGCGCGAAGCGCAAAGATCGCCGAAGAAAAGAAGGAGGCGCTGATAACCTATTTCCGAAGGGGAAAACTGCAGAAGTTCTTCATGGCGGGCGAGGGCGGAGCAGAGGAACTCGATTTCATGTCCGCGGCCGACATCCTCGAATCCTCCCCGGAAACGGAGAGAGCAAAGTTATCAGGCAGGATCTACGAACTTCTGGATGAGAACAAAGACGCTTTTATAACTGCTACCACGGAAGAATATGTCGAAACCATGGGGTCCAAGCAGGGCAGGGACAACATCTATGAAGTCATAAAGATCCTCAGGGTAACACTGAAGAACAAGAGCCAGTTCACAGAACAGCAGGAAGCCTACCTTCTGAGCGTCCATGACCGGCTCGAAGCCGGCAGCCTGCCGAAACAGACCGTGAAAGAGACGCTCGAAGCCCTCCAGGCTTTGAAAACAGAGATGAGGAATCCTCTGAAGGTCTTCGCCGTTGTCCAGCAAAAAATTTCCACGAAGCTGCTTGACGCCCACTATTCAGAAGGAAGCGCTTCCACCGCCAGCAAACGGGAGGTCATACTCTCTTTGCTGTTGTCGGGCGACAGAGAAGGCGGTTAAGATGGCCAAATTGCGACCAAGCGGCGGGTACCGAAACACGGCAAGTTTCCAGACGACCACGCTTATTTACGACGCGACTTACTGGTTCTGCGAAAAATTCCTCGATCCCCGTTCCCGCACGGTAGACCAGATGGTTCAGGCCGCCCGGTCAGGCCGTCAGAATATCGCCGAAGGCAGCCGCGCTGCAGCCACGTCCTCGCAGACGGAACTTCGCCTTTTGAACACGGCCCGCGCAAGCCTGGAAGAGCTGCTCCTCGACTACGAGGATTACCTTCGCCACAGGCGCCACAAGCAATGGGCGCCAGATAGCCCCGAGGCTGAAGCCGTCCGCTTGGTGGCAAGGAAAATAAAACAGGATCGGACCGATCCGTCCGATCCGTCCGAACAGTCTGATCAACAGCGCTGGACGCTTTATTCCCCCTGGCTGGACCATGCGGACGCGGCGATAAGGGCCAACGCCCTGGTCTGTTTGATCAATCAGGCAAACTACCTGCTCGACCAACAGATCGCCGCGCTCGAAAAAGCCTTCGTCGAGGAGGGCGGCTACAGCGAACAGCTTGCCACCGCAAGGCTCGCGGAGCGAGCAAGAAAAAAGGATCAGACCGATCCGATCGATCGGGCGGATCCGACTGATCTCATCCCCGCCTGCCCGAACTGCGGCAAGGCGATGGTGCTCCGCACCGCGAAGAAGGGCAAGACCGCAGGCAGCAGCTTCTGGGGATGTTCCGGCTACCCCGATTGCAAAGGAGTTGTCAAAGCATGAACCACGATCAGGCAAAGAGCCTCATCAAAGAGACCTTCGAGAACCCCTTTGACAAGAACAGGTTCACCTATTTCGGGAAGAACCTCCTGAACAAGATAGAAGAATCCCCTTTCACCTACCCGACGCAGTACATAAAGGAATCCTTCAAGCCCTACATCAACAGCATGGAACGGATAGGCAAGTATTCCGACGGCAGCGCCGATATCGATATCCTTATCGTAAAACTCCAGAAGGAGACCACCCTTGAAAGGGCCAGGACCGCCCAGAGGAACTACATAGCTTCCTATCTCAACGGCAGCCGCGGCGGGCAGCTAAAGGACGCCGCCCTTGTCGCGTACGTCTCTCCTGAAGAAGAGGATTGGCGCTTCTCGCTCGTGAAGATGGACTACAGGTTCGAGCAGACCCCGTCCGGCAAGATGAAGGTGAAAGAGGAGTTCACGCCGGCCCGGCGCTGGTCGTTCCTGGTAGGCGCCAACGAAAAAAGCCACACCGCCCAGAGCAGGTTCATCCCCTTCCTCACCGAGGATTCCAAGAAACCTCAGCTGGACGAACTGGCCGGCGCCTTCAACATAGAGACGGTGACCAAGGAGTTCTTTGAAAAATACAGGAACCTTTTTGTAACCATAAAACTTTGCCTCGACGCGATTATCTCAAAGGACCCCGGCGTGAAAGCGGACTTCAAAGCCAAGGGGATAGACACGGTCAACTTCTCCAAGAAGCTGATGGGCCAGATCGTTTTCCTCTATTTCCTCCAGAAAAAGGGGTGGTTCGGCGTCGGGAAGGACAAGGCCTGGGGAACGGGCTCCCGCAATTTTCTCCGCGACCTTTTGGACAAAAAGCACGGGAACTACAGGAACTTCTTCAACGACATGCTGGAACCGCTCTTCTATGAAGCCCTCAGGACAGACAGGAGCGATGACAAGGGTTATTACAGGAAATTCGACTGCAAGATCCCATTCCTGAACGGAGGCCTCTTCGACCCCATCGGCAACTACGACTGGAAAAAGACCGAGGTCATCCTGCCCAACGAGCTTTTCTCCAACGATAACAGAACGAAGGAAGGCGACACCGGCGACGGCATCTTCGACATCTTCGACAGGTTCAACTTCACAGTCAGGGAGGACGAGCCGCTCGACAAGGAAGTGGCGATAGACCCCGAGCTTCTCGGAAAGGCGTACGAGAAGTTCAACGCCATCAGGCCCGACAACTTCGGCGAATACATGAAGGTACTGGGCACCGGGCAGGAGAACAAGTTCAACAAGGAGTTCGGCGTCTATTACACCCCCCGAGAGATCGTCCACTACATGTGCCAGAAAAGCCTCGAATATTACCTAAAGGAGGAGTTCAGGGAGAAAGTCCAAGAATCCGACATGGAGGATTTCGTCACGAAGGCCGAGATAGTCCTCGAGAACGAGCTCGTCTATCAGAAGAAGCTGAAACAGATCGAAGCGGGAGAGATAAAACGCACCGACTACGCCCCGGAACTGCCCGCTTCTATCCTGACCAACCTTGAACTTATCGACAAGAAGCTCGAAGAGATAAAGATCTGCGACCCGGCCGTGGGCTCCGGCGCCTTCCCCGTCGGCCTCATGAACGAGATAGTGAGGCTAAGAAGCGCCATCCACATCCTCTCCACCGGCACGATCCCCCCGCTCTACGACATCAAAAGGAACTGCATCGAAAGGTCCATCTACGGAGTCGACATAGACGAAGGAGCCATCGAGATCGCCAGGCTCAGGCTCTGGCTTTCGCTCGTCGTCGACGAGGACGACATAAGGAACATAAAGCCCCTGCCGAACCTCGATTACAAGCTGGTGAGAGGGAACAGTCTGCTGGGAGTCGAGAAGAACATCCACACCAAGCCCATGCTCGATGAACTCGAAGAAATCAAAGCCCGCCATTTCAACGAGACCGACCCGGAAAAAAAGAAAAAGGAGGCCGCCAAGATAACCGAACTGATCTCTGAGATAACCGACGGCCACAAGGAGTTCGACTTCGAGATCTACTTCTCAGAGGTGTTCAAGGAGAAGGGTGGGTTCGATGTGGTTATAGGGAATCCACCGTATGTGGGGGAAAAAGGCAATAAAGAGATGTTCCGAATGATATCGTCAAGCCCGTGGGGGACGCGTTATTATAAGAGAAAAATGGATTTATTCTACTTCTTCTTTCACCTGGCTCTTGATTTACTGAAGAACCAAGGGTCTGCCATCTTTATAACAACCAGCTATTGGATTACAGCCGATGGTGCCATCCAGCTTCGAACGGATCTGAGGAAGCGGGCTACATTATTACAGTTACTAAATTTCGGAGAATTAAAATTGTTCGAGAATGCACAAGGTCAGCATAATATGATCACTCATCTTGCGAAAAGTTGTTCAAAAATAAAAGCCCAAACAATGGTTACGATTCGTGACAAAGAAAGCAGCCCGGAAGTTTTAAGATCTATTCTTACTGGAATTGATCCAGAGACAACCTATCATACACTCGAACAACAGCACCTTTATAAAGGAGAGGAATGCCATATTCGACTTGCGCCAACCTCATTGGAATTAGGCCTAACATCAACTGTATCATTTGACTTTGAAAAAATGGATGCAGCTTCAAATCAACTTGCTTTTTATGCCCAAAGTGTTTTTAGAGGTGTTGAAACAGGATGTGATATTGTTAGGAGAGATCTCGTAGACACAGCAATTGAAAAAAACCTGATAACTCCTGCACAAAGTCGAAATTTTATATTGGGAACGGGAATTTATGTCCTCTCCGAGAAAGAGTATGGAGAACTTAATTTAACTGCAATTGAAAAGAAAGATTGCGTGAAACCCTTTTACAAAAACTCGGAGATTATGCGTTATTATACTCCACAGAGCAACCGTAGATTCCTACTTTACGTGGATAGCAGGATAGATATTAACCATTATCCAAACATTAAGAGGCACTTGGAAAGATTTCGTCCCTTATTGGCAGCTCGAGAACAAGCTGTTACAGAATCTCACAATTGGTTTTGGATTCGAGGATCTAAAAGAGAATCTTATTTTTACCGGAAAGACACAATTGTCGTACCCTACAGAGCCGAATCTAGTCGATTCTCTGCTTGCAACCAAGACATTTTCGGTGCTGGTGATGTCTATTACATTACATTGAAGAAACAATATTCAAATCTAGCCCTTCTTGGATATCTCAATTCATCGCTTGTGTTTTACCATTTACTGAATCGAGGAAAACGAAAAGGGAGAATTATTGAGTACTATAAGAATCCACTTGAAAAAATACCAATCCATAAAGGACTGTTGGATGATGAAATGCAGACTGGAAATATGACTCAAGTCGTTAACAAAATTCTCTTAGCCAAGCATTCTAACCCAGAGGAGGACACATCTGATCTCGAATCCCAAATCGATCAAATGGTCTATAAGCTTTATGGTTTGACCGACGAAGAGATTGAGATAGTTGAAAAGGAAACAAAGGGGAAGAAGACATGAGCCTGGAGAATTATGTCCTAGCTTCTATCCGTGACGGTAAGGAAAGCAGGGATATCACTGTTAAGAATTACAGGGAACTTTTAAAGAATCAAGATCGCAAAGCGTTGGCCGAGTTCGTCTATCATCGTTTTTGCGACAGGTACATCAAGCCTTTTGAATTTGACGATGAGGATTACAAGGAGAATTATAAAAACGGTTTCGCGATAATGGCCTCGTGTTGTCTGATGATGGAGGCGTTGGGCTCCTTTTATAAAGGATGGGAAGATACAAATAATATGAGCAAAGAAGCTATAAATGGTTTCATAGCCAGGCATCCAGCGCTGCATTGTATGAACACTTTTTCGTTTTATAAGAATATCCGTTGCGGAATTCTTCATCAGGGCGAGACAATAGGAGGTTACAAAATAACAAGAGAAGGGAAGGCTCTGTTCCTTACCAAGACAATTGATGCAGTGATATTCCAACAGGAAATCAAGATGTGTCTTGAGGAATACTCTGCTAATCTTGAAGCCGCCGATTGGGACAGCGAGTTATGGGACAACTTCAGGAAAAAGATGAAAGCCATTATCAATAATTGCGAGAGCCAAAGATGATTTCCCAAATCGACCAGCTCGTCTATCAGCTCAACGGCCTCACCGAAGAAGAAATAGCCATTATAGAAGGAAACGGAAAATGAAAATAATTATGATCGTATTATCCGGTGTGTTTTCTGTCGTTCAATGTTTCTCACAAACACTTGACGTATTATCAACATGTGTTGTGTTTCTTGAGCAAAAGAATATTGAAACCAGAAAAATTGACAATATTGACTGTGAGATGTTTTATCGCAAGCCTGGAGAGAAAGATTATAAGCCTCTTTATGAATCAATCTCGGGATCAGGTTTTTTTCTCGCTGATGGAAAGATACTATATCTGGCAACAGCCAAACATGTTGCTCTCGCGCTAAAACCTGATGCGAATGTGATGTTGAGGATGGACAATGACAGGCCACTTACACTCCCATTATCTCATTTAACAGGGGGAGTCAAGAAGTATAAATGGTATATGTCAGAGAAAGCTGATGTTGCAATTCTGCCACTAGACCCACCTCCTGATGCAATCCCATATTTACAACGTCATTTCGTCTCAACCGAACAAATAGAAATAGAATTAAAGTCCCCAGAAAGGGAGTTGACATTAATTGTTGTTGGATTTCCACTTAGAATAGGGATAGGGGAATATTTTTCACCTGTAAGCAAGGAGGCAAAAGCAGCAAGTGGTTTACAAACGATTGGAAAGCAAACTATTTTCTTGTTGGATAGCCCAAGCGCTGAGGGTTTTAGCGGCGGTCCGGTATTTATTAGCACGGGGTTTCAAGCCATAGATTCTGGAATAAGGATTGGTGGTAAATCAATATGCGTGGGAATCGTCACCGCCACAATATCTGACAATACTGGGGGAAAGTTTGCTGCGGTTGTTCCTTCCTATTACTTGCACGAACTTATATCACAAGTGAACTCCAACCGTGTCCCCTAAAATCTTAAAAAATGGGTCACCTATGAATCCCAAATACTCTTTTCAGATGCCCTTACCTCAATTCTCGAACCCCAGATCGACCAGCTCTTCTATCACCTCCACGGCCTCACCTATGAAAAAATCAAAAAAAGTTGGAGGGATATATTTTATTTGCAGATCCGAGCTTACGACACACTTCTTGCCACCGTATTCGTCTTCCGATCCCCGGAAAGTGATTTCAACGCTTTAAAACGGCTTGCCGGGATGCCGGCAAGTGAAACCAAAGCTTTAGATCGCCTTGCCGCGGTGTCGGCAAGTAAATCCAACGGGTTAGAACGACTTGCGAGGAGGCCGGCAAGTGAAAACAACGGGTTAAAACGACTCACCATGGTGCGGGGTCAGGCCATGCATTATGCATTTTCAGGATAAGGTAGATTATGCGACGCTGACGCCAGGCTGAAGGCTTAAGGCTGATGGCTGAAGGTTAATAAGGAAATCGATTCATCAATTTTTCACTTTTCAATTTTCACTTTTCATTTTTCAATGCAGGCGCAGCCTGCTTGGCTGATGGCTGAAGGTTCAAGAGAGATGGGGATTATCCTGTAGGGGCGAACGGCCGTTCGCCCGGATGTAAAATCCCCCTCGATCACCCTTTGACAAAGGGGGAAAAAACACAGAGAAAAAACACTGGGCCACTTGACTAATAACTTTACTTATGGTTGACTAACGGCATGACATACGAGCCCAGGTTCATCATTACCGGGAAATTGCTGTCGCTCGCGGAGGAGATCTCCGCCCTGAGGGAGAAGATCCAGGGCGCTGCTGTCGGGCTATCATGGGTGCCCGCCGTTCAGAAGGACAGCCGCGCCCGCAACGCCCACGCTTCGACCGCCATCGAGGGAAATCCACTGACCCTTGAGCAGGTAAGGGTTATCCAGGATGGAAGGGAGCTCGCGGGAGGGCAGGATAAGCCCGGCAGGGAGGTGGCCAACTACTTCGCGGGTCTTAGATACATCGAGAAAAATTCGGGGAAGAAGCTTATCAGGCACGAGGACATTTTCAAGCTCCATGACATTCTCGCGAGGGGCGTGATGGATCAGGGCGAGGCGGGCAGCTATCGGATCATCCAGGTGAGGGTGGGCCGTTATCTTCCGCCTCAGCCGAAAGATGTTTCGGGCCTGATGTTCGAACTGCTTGAATGGTGGAACGAGAAATCCGTGGAACTGACGCCTGTAATCAGCTCGGCGATCATTCATTACCGCTTCGAGGCCATTCATCCGTTCGCTGACGGCAACGGGAGGACGGGAAGGGCTCTCGCGCTTTGGGAGCTGTACCGGCGGGGCTTTGACACTCATCACATCTTTTCGGTGGACGAATATTACCGGGAAGATCGCCCGCGCTACTATGCAGAGCTGGAGGGCGTGCGAGCCAAGGGCGGCGATTTGACGGACTGGCTGGAATATGTCGCGGAGGGCATAAGGAAGACGCTTGAAAAAGTCTGGATAAGGGCGAAAGCCTATCAGGCCGGATCCTCAAAAAAGGTGGCTTTGAGCCCGAGACAGGAGAAGCTTCTTGAGCTTCTGCGGGATCACGGCAGCATGGCTCCCGCGGAGATCTGGGCGGTTCTCGGGATCTCAAGGCAAGGCGCCATGAATTTGCTGAAACCGCTTCTGGAAGCCGGCATTGTCGAAAGGATCGGCGGCAAAAAATCTGGGAAATACAGGCTGAGGGCGGAAGGCTGATGGCTGATCGCTTCGCTTCCCGCAGAGGGGGGCGATCCTCTCCCCTCTTGGGCGCTCCGCTCGCATGCTCGCTGCGCTGAACACTCCCCCGGCAGGGAATGCGCCCTTTCGCAAAGTGAATATGTCTCAGGGCGCAACATTTGACGCCCTTCGGGCAAATGCTGGACTGATGGCTGAAGGCTGAAGGGTCAATAAGGAAATCGATTCATCAATTTTTCACTTTTCAACCTTCATTTTTTAATTTTCAATGCAAGCACAGCCTGCTTGGCTGACGCCAGGCTGAAGGCTGATGGCGGAAGGCTGAAGTTCAATAAGGGGCCTGGGGTCAGGGCTTTAGTCTTGAATTCCCCGGAAGATACCGCAGCATTATTTCATCTCGCGCAGGCAAGTATGGTAACCGGAGAAGAAAGTAAAGGTGATCAAAGGCTTCATTGAAGAGGAACATGAAAGCGCGCCGAGGCAGGTCTTGGAGGAATTCCCGGGTTACAGGCGCCTTGTGGTCCTGGCCCGCTATTTTATTTCGGTGGCTCCTGCGCCTCGAGAACTTTCAGCATTTGGATGCCGTTCTTGTTCTTCGGGTTCAATTCGAGTGACCTCCTGCATTCGGCGGCGGCCCGTTCCTTCATTCCGGCTTTCATCAGGGTCTCCGCCAGGCTGTCGTGGGCGTTCCAAGAATCCGGGTAGAGCGCGGCGCATTTTTCGAAAATGTAGACCGCCTCGTCGATCTTCTTGTTCTTGAGAAGGCCGTAGCCCGTGGAGATGAAGTCCTGTTCGTCGAATACCGGGCCGCTGCCGCCCTTTTTCCGCATCTCCGCGAGAGCTTCGTCCGCCGCCGCGGCGCCGCCGTCGGCGAATTTCTGCGCCAAAAGCTCCGCCGCACAGCCGCGTTTATGCTTCTCTATGGCCAATACCGCCTGCGCTCTCTTGTCCTCTTCCCACGGGTACATGGGCTCGACCGATGCGCCCTCCTTGAGGACCGCCTCCGCGGCGGCGGCGTCGCCCGAGCCGAGGTGGGCCTGGGCGAGCATCGTGTAGATGCTGGCGAACCTCGGATCGTGTTTGCGGCAGGCCATGAGGATGCCAATGGCTTCGGGGAACTGTTTCTGCTTGAGATATTCGTAGGAAAGCTGCATTGCCTCTTCGGACGAGAAGTACGTTGTCTGGGATCTGCCTGAGAGCGATTCCTCCAATTGGGCGATGGCCGTTTTGAGCCCCGTATCCTTGACGGCCCTGGCGTAACCGTCAACGAGGGAAATCTTAAGGTCAGCGACGCTTTCGGGATGCTCCTGCGGCGAAGGAAGGCCTTTTTCGAGATACCGGAGAGCGAAATCAAGGACCTTGTCCGTCCCGGCCTCGATATCAGAGGGAGCATTGATGATCCTCAGGTCGGGGGGGACGCCGACGCCGTCCCAGCAGACGCCGTTGCCGTCCGTCGCCACTTTGAAGGCTACCCACAGGGTCCATCCGTTCGGCATCCGGTCGGGGAACTGAGAGGAAAAGGCGCCTTCGGTCAGGTCGCCCACGACCGTGACTTGCGGCAGGACGCGCATGGCCAGCGCGAAGGAATCAGCGGCGCTCGCGCTGGCGCGGTTCGTAAGCAGAACGGTGGGACGCAGGAACCGGACCTGGCCTTCGGGTTCGAGGTTGCGGTGTTCCACCGGGCCCAGGTCGTCGTGTTTTTTGCCGTAGCGGGTCTGCACCAGCATGTAACGGCGGCGCTGGTCCGCGAAACGGTTGGCCACGACCTCGACGGAACGGCCGGTGCCTCCGGGGTTGCCGCGGACATCAACTACAAGGGCCTTAGCTTCGGCGAATTCCTTGAGCACCGTGTCGATCGCGTTGGCGGTGGGCTCCGGGCCGGCCTTGAAATCCCTGATGTGCAGGTAGCCTATCCCGCCATCCAGCCATCCGTAGGTGAACCTGTTCTCGAGTTCGACCAGTGGTTTCTCCTTGAGGTACTTCGACTTTACAAGATCGATCGAGAAATCCTTTGCCGGGGGACGGTCATCGGACTTACCTGCGCAGATCCTGCGGTTTCCGTCTGAAAGGCAGACGTGTTCGTCGTTGAGATGCCGCATCATTCCGAGAAGGATGTCCCAAAGCTCTTCCCTGGTCGTCGCCGCGGTCACCTGCGGGCGGTAGACCCTGTAAAGAGCATCCCAGTCGACGTTCTTGACGCCGAACTGGGCGTAGTTCCGGTCCAACCTGTTCCAGGCGTATTCGAAATTCGCCACCGGATCGTTGGGATTGGGGTTCGGAGCCGTCGCTGCGGGCTCCTGGCCGAGGCAGGGGAGAAGGAGCATGAAATAAACGAAGCACGCTAGAACGATTTTACGAGATCTGGCTGTCATTTGCGTCACCTCCAACAACCAGTCTTACGAAGATGCAACGATTTAAGTTCACCGATCGGTCGGATGGCGTTTCCCGTGTTCGGGGTCAGGTCTTGAATTATGAATTTCCCCGGGATAGGGTAGATTACGCGACGCTGACGCCGGAGCTGAAGGCTGACGCCAGGCTGAAGGCGTAAGGCGTAAGGCTGAAGTTAATTAAGGAAATGGATTCCACAATTTTAAAATAAAAATCTTGAAAAATATGAAATTTAATATTCAAGCGAAGTTTGTTCAGCGCGGAAGGGTCGGTGGGAAATGGATTCCTTCACTTCCTATTTCCTGTCTCCTGTTTGACAGCCCTTTGGGAGGGGGCTACAATTTGCAAAGGGAGGCAAACATGCCGCAAATTAGAGCTTGTCACGCTATGTTCCTGTCGGTGGCCGCATGCGTAATTCTCGCGCTGGCTCCGGTTTCTACTTTCGCCGGAATAAACAGCTGGACTTCGACCGGGCCCGACTCCGCGGTCGTTTACGACATGGCTATCGACCCTGTCGATCCTCTGGTAGTTTGGGCTGCGACATCCACCGTCGTTTACAAGACCGTGGACGGCGGCGAGAGCTGGGTGTCAGTGAGCGGCATTTACGGCCCCTTTTTCGCGTCAAGCGTGGCGATCGATCCGGTCCAGACCTCGACCGTTTATGTCGCGGCAAGCGGAGGGGTGTTCAAGACCACGGACGGCGGAGTATCCTGGAACCAGGTCAACATAGGGATCACGAACACATCGATCTATCCCATTGCCATCGCGCCGTCCTCAAGCTCAACCATATACTGTGCGACCGACTGGAACGGCACCGCTTTCAGGAGCCTCAACGGCGGGGCCAGCTGGACGGAGATAAACGCGGGCCTGCCGTCCGTCAGGTTCGTCAATCTCGCCGTGGACCCTTCCAACCCCTCCATCGTTTACGGAGGAACGATGGATAACGGCGTGTTCAGGTGGGACGGGACTTCCTGGTCGCAGTTCAGCGACGGAATGTCGGAGACCTATGTCCAGCAGCTTGAATACGGCTGCTCCGGAACTCTTTTCGCGACAGCGGGGAATGGCTTTTACAGGAAACAGGGAGATTCCTGGACATTGCTGGCTTCCTTCGGAGCTGCCTGGTTGGAGGCGATAGCTGTGGATCCCTCGACGGAAAATATCATTTACGGAGGAAACTATCAGGGCATCTTCAGAAGCGGCGATGCGGGAGTCACCTGGGCGCTGATATCGAGCCTGGAAGCGAGTTGCGAAATAAGGGACATCGTCATAGATCCCGTGAACACGGCGAACCTTTACGCGGGAACATATGGAAGGGCCGTTTTCAAGTCCACCGATTCGGCTGTTAGCTGGGCAAAGATGTCCTCGGGACTTCGAAACGCCGAGATCGTCTCCATGGCCATGGAGCCGTCGAACCCCGCCGTGGTTTACGCCGCGGAGGAGAATTCGGGGATCTACAAGACCGTTGACGGCGGATCAAGCTGGATCGCACTCACGAACGGTCTCGGCGGCATCAACACATTCGTCCTCGCGATGGATCCCGCGGCTCCATCGACTATTTACGCCGCGACATGGCAGGGAGTCTACAAAACGACCGACAGCGGGGCAAACTGGGCGGAGAAGATCAACGGCATTCCGATACTTTCGACCACCTGCATCGCCGTGGATCCTATTGACCATTTAAAGATATATACCGGGGTTGAAGGCTGGGGAGTTTACGCTTCGTCCGACGGAGGTGAGAACTGGAGCGCGGCGACCTCGGGAATAACGAACAAGAAAATGTGCCGGATCGCTGCAGGGGCAGGAGTCCTATACGCTGCGGCTGAATTCAGCGGGGAAGTGTTCAGGTCGCTTGACGGGGGCGCCAATTGGACGAGCGTCCTCGATGACATTGGCTGGACAGTCTTTTCGGTGGTCGTGGACCAGACCGACGCCTCCCGCGTTTATGTCTGCTCTCCCTACGGGCTTTACATTTCGGCCGACTCCGGCGACAGCTGGACATGCGTCCACCCCTCGGCGGGAAGCTCCGAGGTTCACGCCATCGCGATCGACCCCGTCACCCCTTCGACGCTTTATGCCTCGACTTATTACGGGTTATTCGTTTCTGCCGACCACGGCCAGACATGGGATCTTTTCTCGGGGGGCGACTGGACATCGAAAAAGATAACAGAAATATTGCCTTCCTCGACCGATCCGATAAACATGCACACCGGGGTGTCTCCTTCAGGCGTCTGGTCCTACACAGGATGCACGGCGTTTTCCCTTTCTCCCGACACACTTCCGCAGTGTTCCTTCGGTTTCCCCTACTCGGCCAGCCTTGCCGCCGCGGGAGGTACAGGACCATACACATACACTATCATTTCGGGTGCTCTTCCCGACGGCATCACCCTCGGGGAGGACGGATCGTTCTCGGGATCCCCTCTGCAATCTGGTACTTTCATATTCACGGCGAGGGCTTACGACATCAACATGTGTTACGCGGACAAAGAGTATTCGATATACGTGTGCCCTGAGATCGCCGTCGCGCCGCAGTCGCTTGTCGGCGGCTGTTCGGGAACTCCGTTGAGCATCCAGCTCTCGGCAACAGGAGCCACAGGGGCCTGGACAATCGCCGTGACCTCGGGCTCCCTGCCCCCCGGAACGAACCTCTCCTCGGACGGGCTTCTTTCGGGTACTCCCTCGTCGGGAGGGAGTTATGTATTCACGGTGACCGTTACCGACGAAGGCGGCTGTTCCGGAACAAGGGACTACTCGCTAGAGATCGGCGCGGCTCCGTCCAGCCCGCTAATAACATCCATTGTCGATTTGAGCTGGACATCCTTCGGCCTCCAGATATTCTTCAACCCGGGCGCCCCGGCAGAACGCCACGACCTTTACAGGGACGGCGCGCTGGTCGCGACAGGTTTCGTCTCGGGCGGGACATACAACGGGCTGAACAACCTGTCACACTCTTACTCGATCCTCGCGGTGAACGGGAGTTGCTCCACGATGTCCGGCGCGGTCCCTGCTGTCGATAACGGAAGCAGGCTGGTTCCCCGGACCAGGATCCCTCTTGAACCGATCCCGTTCCCGTGATGGTCTGATGCAACAGTGAAATAACTAAGGCGTGGTTTCACACTTCGTATTCTTCCCCGTCCTCGAGCATCCTCGAGGTCTTGAAGATGTCGCCGTATTTCTCGGGGTTCATCGTGTGGATGGGGATTATCGTCTTCGGCGCGAGGGAAGCCGCGAAATTTTTCAGGGTTTCAAGGTCCGCGTGGCCGGAGGTGTGGATCACCTTCAACCCGGCGGGAGTACCCAGGTCCATGCCCTGCCGGCCGAGGAATTCCAGGAAGCGCCTGCTTGATTCTTCCTTGAGGTAGCCGTCCCACATGGACCAGACCAGCGAGCCGCCCTCCAGCGCCTTGAGGCCGCGGAGGTTCGGTTTCATTGACGATTTCACCATCATCACTATCCCGTTCCGCCTTTCCGTAAGTTCCTCCTTTGTTATCTTGAACTTGCTGAAATTGACGATCTTGGGCCAGCAGCCCAGGTCGACGAGCTTTCCCGTGATGAAGGTCGGGAAGAACACCTTAAGGCCTCCGTACGCGCCGGAGAAATCGGGGAACCTGCCGTATTTTGCCATCGCGTCGAGAATGAAGGCGGTGTACGGGTCGATCACAAGGGTTTTGCCCGCTTTGCGCGCCGCCTTGTAGATCGAGACAAGGCGGTCGAGGTTCTGGCTGGATGCCGAGACAAGGACGATGCCGTCTTTCTTGCGTTTGAAAAAGCGCGCCAGTTCGTCCTCGATATCCGTTTCGCTTTTCGCTTTCCTCCGCGAAGCGATGTTTGTCCCTTCGAGGATAAGGGCGTCGATGTCCTGAATATCGTCTTCGATGATGCCTTTCATGAGCCGCCCTTTCCGTCCGTGGGCCCGGAAGTCTCCAGAGTAGAAGACCTTCCTGTCTCCCGCCTCGACAAGGAAGGCGTAGGCGTCCATGGCCGAATGATCGACGAGGAATGGCGTTACCCTGAAGCAGCCTGCTTCCAGGGGCTTTCGGTCGTCGAGAGGCGCCCAGGCATCCGGCGCGACGCTCCCGCCGCTCATGGCACATGAAATCTCGATCAGCTCCCTCGTCGCTCGGCCGAGGAAGACCGGGACGCGCCTGTCGGCGTGATGGATGAGGCCGTAATGGTCCAGGTGGGCGTGGGAAACGAAAAGGGCGGATACTCGTTTCTTCGATTCGTCTGACGAGTACAAGCCTTCGATCTCGGGAAGCGTCCCGATTTTCTTGGAAATGTCCGCCTTCCCGCAGCCGTCATCCCCGATCAGCGGCAATCCCATGTCGATTACGATCCTGTCTTTCCCGTGCGCTATCTCGACGCACGAGCCCCCTATCTCTCTCGTTCCTCTGTGTATCTTGATGATCATCTGTCGGTGTTTCTCCTTTCTTTCACGGAAACAGTATAATTCCCGTGGTGTTGCAATACGGGCAACAGGTTGGAAGCTTCGTTTTCACTACGCTTTCCCAAAGAGGGGGGCGATCCTCTCAAAAAAAGCGCTGAAGGCTGATGGCTGATGGCTGAAGGTCAATAGGGAAATGGATTCCACAATTTTAAAGTTTGAAATTTGATCTTAAAAATTTAAAATGCAGGCGCAGCCTGGAGGGCTGAAGGCTGATCGCTTCGCTTCCCAAAGAGAGGAGCTATCCTTGCTGCCTCGAATTCTACGATCTGCCTTAAAGCCCTTTAAGTCACTCTCTTGAATTTTACGGCGCAATTTCTCTTAGGCGCTCCGCTCGCATGCTCGCTGCGCTGAACACTCCCCCGGCAGGGAATGCGCCCTTTCGCAAAGTGAATATGTCTCAGGGCGCAACATTTGACGCCCTTCGGGCAAATGCTGGACTGATGGCTGAAGGCTGAAGGGTCAATAAGGAAATCGATTCATCAATTTTTCACTTTTCAATTTTCACTTTTCATTTTTCAATGCAGGCGCAGCCTGCTTGGCTGACGCCAGGCTTAAGGCTTAAAGCTGAAGGCTGAAGGATAATAAGGAAATGGATTCCGCCGCCGGCGTTTTATTTGTCCTTCTCAAGGTCTTGAAGGGATCTGTAAATGACGACTTCAACTACTCCCGGCGGATCGAACCTTAAAGAATAGGTCTTGCAGATGTCTCCAAGGAAGTTTTCCGTCTCGATCGAGTTGAGTTCGTGGATGATCTCCTGGCCCGGCTCGAGGGAAGCATCCAGCGGCTTCGAATCGCTCGGGGGGCCGAAGATGGTCTCCCGGATATCCTTGACGCAAACGGCGGTCGTTCCAACGTTCCTGATCCTGGCCCACGGCTTTATGACCTCGCCGCGTTTGACATCGCTGACATTCAGTTCGCAGTAGCCTTCCGAACCGCTCAGGAGATAGGTCATCTTGTTCACTTTTTCTTCGGAGCCGACGGAGATCGCCGCCAGAAGGATCAAAGACCCCAGGATGGTTCTGAAAATATGTTGGCTTCGAGCCAAGGAAATATTCATCTTCTCCTCAGATTCCCATTTTCCTCTTCTAATCTCGCGCGGTCAAGGGTCAGGAAAGAGACCGGCTCTTTTGCCCCGTCGGGGGTAGGTTATGAATATCCTCTTCGCCAGGGAAATAGATCCCACCATTATTCACTTTTCACTTTTCACTTTTCAATCTTCAGTTTTCAATGCAGGCGCAGCCGTATGGCTTACGCCAGGCTGAAGGCTGATCGCTTCGCTTCCCAAAGAGAGGAGCTATCCTTGCTGCCTCGAATTCTACGATCTGCCTTAAAGCCCTTTAAGTCACTCTCTTGAATTTTACGGCGCAATTTCTCTTAGGCGCTCCGCTCGCATGCTCGCTGCGCTGAACACTCCCCCGGCAGGGAATGCGCCCTTTCGCAAAGTGAATTTGTCTCAGGGCGCAACATTTGACGCCCTGCGGGCAGACAAGGAAGGCACGCTAGGCTGATGGCTGAAGGATAATAAGGAAATGGATTCATCAAATTTTCACTTTTCAATTTTCAATGCAGGCGCAGCCTGCTTGGCTGACGCCAGGCTGAAGGCGTAAGGCGTAAGGCTGAAGTTAATTAAGGAAATGGATTCCACAATTTTAAATCTGAAATTTAATCTTTAAAATCTAAAATGCAGGCGCAGCCTGGAGGGCTGAAGGGGTAAGGCTGAAGGTTCAACAGAGAAGGGGATTATCCTGCAGGGGCGAACGGCCGTTCGCCATATTAAAGCAAAAGATCAAAATGTAGGGGCGGGTTCGAAACCCGCCTTTTGGAAATACACATCCCGCCATTCTCGAATTATCAATCTTTTTTTCCCTTGAAGAAAAGAACCCCGCCGAAGCAGAGGCCGGTGACCAGGCCGAGGAGGAATATGGCCAGGAGGTCGATCAGGGTGATCCCTTTCGGGTATTCTCTGATAAGGGTATCCATCACGGTATAGGCCCAAAATGCGGCCATTATTCCGGCGACGGTACAAGTTGCCTGACCTATCAATGGCTTTTTCATAAGAGACCTCCATAAGCAGCTTCATTATACCATGTCATTCGCAAAATGAAGCCCCCTTGAGAGCCTAATCCCTAAGTGTTCGCTAAGTGTTCGGGGTCAGGTTATGAATTATGAATTCCCCGGGATAGGGTAGATTACGCGACGCTGACGCCAGAACTGAAGGCTTAAGGCTGAAGGCTGAAGGCGTAAGGCTGAAGTTAATTAAGGAAATGAATTCCACAATTTTAAAATATGAAATTTGATCTTTAAAATTTAAAATGCAGGCGCAGCCTGCCGCCCCTTCCCCTTTCCCTCTTTTTCCTCTAAAATAAAGCCATGGCAGATATAGATTTTGTCCGGAAGCTGAAGGGCGAACTGAAGGCGTGGATCTCGGAGGGGATAATCGCGCCGGAGCAGGAGGAGCGGATCCTTTCGCGGTACCGCGTCCTTGAGGAGGCGGAGGAGAAGGCGGGATCGAGCACGTCCTCGGGGTCAGGCCATGCATTATGCATTTACTCCTTTAATAATTCTCTGTGGATTATAGCCAAGCTGAAGACATCCATTCCTTATCGAGCTTCAGCCTATTAGCTACCTTCAGCCCTCATTTGATTCACCCCGGCAGTTCCTTCATCATCTTCTCGACGGCTTCTTTGACCACCTGGGTGGCCTGGCAGTCGTTCTTGTTGTATACGAGGATTCGCTCAAGGATCTTTTCATCCCCTGTTTTAATGTAGTCGTTGAACCACTGGATGGATAGTGCGCCGGAGGGGGTCTCGTCCTCCCACTCGAAGCCGAGGAAGGTGGCTATCGCCTTGATTCCGTAACTGCCCACCGGCCAGTCGGTCTTGCCGAAGACGACCTGGAAGTATAGGTCGATCACGTTGGGCTTTCCAAAAAAGTTCACGACATCTTCTTCCGATTTGATATCGGGATATCTCTTCGCCATCCTCTTGTAGGTCGATTTCTCGTGGGCTGAGTAGTAGTAGATGGAGAATTCTCCCTGCGGCAGGCCGTCGATGTACTGCCAGAACTCTTTCCATGCCTGTTTTTCGGCTTCGCGGGTAATGTCCTTGGCTGTGAAGGCCTTGTAGTAACCTTCTTTGCCCTCTTCCTTGATCCACAATCCGTGCATGTAGACGAAATCCTGGGTCGGGTCGTCCTCGATGTCGAAGTAAAGCTCGTATTTCCTTTTGGGAAAGTCAAACCTCTCAAGTGCGACGGGGCGTTTATGGCGCAGCATGATCCGGGCTCTTCTTTTTGCCTTTTCAAGTGTGTTGTCGCTTATCATGTAGAGAAAATCTTTGTTGCCGCCTTCTTTTTCTGCTTCCTTCCGCTCCATGGCGGCTTCTATGTCAACATCAATAAGGTTTTCTACGGTCTTGATATCGAGATCCCTCGCCAGCCTGTCCCTGGCGTTCCTGCCGACATAGAAAAGCAGTGTCGGATCTTTGCTCTCCGTCGCCCATTTTTTACACGAGTCGTACCACGGGCACAGGCCGCAGGTGGAGGAGATGGCTGGATAGTTGCGGTCCTCGCCCTTCATCAGAGCTTCGACTTCCCTGACGGTCTGGTCGTAGAACTGCCACCATGTCCGGTCATCCTTGCCGCCTATCTTGCTGTTCAGCGGATAGGGAACCTCGGCCTTTGTTATGTCTAGGATGTAGGCGGTGTCGTGGGTCTTGAACCCGAGAAGGTTGAGAAGCTTCGTGTAGTGGCATAGCTGTGCGGCGTAATGTTCTTTAAGGCTGCCCGGGTCGCCCTCTTTTTCGTCCACGCCTTCCCTCCCCGCACCGGATTTAATATCTACTGGAGTGTAAGAGCCGTCGGGGTTTCTCCTCAGAAGGTCGGGGATGCCCATGTTGTCGCCGTGGATAAGGACGCCCTGGTAGATGAGGGGAGTATCGCTCTTCAATGCAGCCATCGTCTGCTCAAACTCTTCTTTCCTGTTTGCGCCTTTTATCTTAAGGACGGCTGTTCCCATAGATTCGATGATTCTTTCTTCGTGAAGGACGCCTCTGTCCCAGAGAAGCTTGACGAACGGGTTGACCTCTGTGCTCTTTTCGTTCTGCGGGCCGTAGATGTCCCGCCACACCTTGTGGGGGCATTGAAAGTAATCGTAAAGCCTCGATGCGGTTATGTAGCGGGGAATGTCGGTCATCTTAATATTGCCCCAACGCCCTTCTGAGCCGCCTTTTCACTTCTGTCTTGAGCGCCGGCGGCCCCAGCACCTCGACCTCGTCGCCGTAGCGGAGGATGTCCAGTATAAGCTCGCGGATGTCCGCGTAGGGTATCTTCAGCGTATAGCTCCCATCCGGGTTGACAGTCCCCTCCTGGTCGGGGTGCCATTCCTCGCCCGAGACCCACTTCGCCATGTTGGGAGTGAACTTGAGGACGGCCGTCTCTGTCGGCACACCGGCGAAGATGCCGTAGGAACGGCCGACGAATGTCCTCAGTTCCGTTTCCGAAACCGACCTTGCGGCAGTGTCGAGAAGTTCCGCCTCGAGGATCCTGTCGAGGCTGAATATCCTCAGGTCGTTGCTTCTATGGCAGAACGCGTCGAGATACCAGTTGTCCCTGTACCTTACGAGCTGGATGGGAGATATCTCTCTTTCCGTCTCCCTGCCCTCCTGCCTTTCCCTGTATTTCATTTTTATCCTCTTCTTCTCGCTCAGCGCGCTGCAGACCAGCGTCAGGGAGGCGGGAGGGACCCTCCTGAAGGCGTGCGGGATAACCTTTATCTTCGCGAGAAATTCCCCGGATTTCCCTTTCTTGAATTGAATGAACGATTGGAGCTTCTTCCTGAAGCTGTCGAGACCGTCCTTCTTCTCGCCCTCTTCCAGGATGCCGAAAGGGATCTCCTTGAAAGCCTGGAGCAGGGCTATCATGGCCACCACGTCGGCCGGAGTGAACCAGACATAGGGCATCTGCGTCATTTCGTCCTTCTCGAGCCTGTAAAGATTCTCGGCCTTGTCGTATTCGATGGGCATCCCGATCTTCTGGGCGTCCTCCACGCACCTGTAAACGGTGAACCTGCTGCATCCCAACGCCTCCTGGAGTTCCTTCGGCGAGCGCGTTTTTCCCCCCAGCAGCAGCTTCTGCATGGCTACGACCCTGTCCAGCCTGTCCATCTTCTTTTTCGCCATCGTCTCCTCCCGGGTCAATTATACCAGATTGATGTAGAACGATGTAGATCGATATACAACATCCTCGTTTTATAACATATACGAACCATCCGCGATATGTCTTCGCGAAACTGCAATTGAAACACAGGGCATGCGAAGGAGGATGATATGATGAAGAAAAACGCTTTTAGTGCTAGAGAAGAAGAATACCGGTTGGAACGCGGGGATACCGAAAAAGAAACAGGGGCGGTTATATGAAACGTAGGCATAGTTCAGTATGGATAAAACCATCATTGCCGGAGTATACACTGAGCTGGAAGGCGTTCTTGGCGGTTGGCCACGACCTAAAGGCGAGGATCCGCTGCCACGAAGAGCTTTTTCTCGAAGGCGATCTCGACAAGCTGCTGGTTGAGATGAAGCTTAAGGAGCCGGAAGATGCCGTGGAGTCCCGAAAGGCGGAAGAAACACCGGAGCCCGTCGAAGAGCCCGTTAGAGAATCGGCGGGAGAGATGGTCCGAAGGATGAGGAAGCTCGGTGAAAACAGAATGGCGGCATTTGGACGGAACGAGCGCCAAAAGAGCCCGTCGCCCGCCTCAGTCCTTAACAACGAGGAGGCTTTTCCCTTCCTGAAGGGCCTTGAAATGCCTATCTCTGCGAAAGCGATTGCAGCTATTCTAGCCTCCATCTACGCTGAAACATACAGGCAGGTTTCGCTGGATGACATTCCAAGGATACTGAGGCTCTTGGAAATTCCCATTGAAAGCCACGCGGTCGAGGGGGAAAAACTGGTCAAGTACGCAAAGAGGGATGACTCTCTGCTGGACTTGAATCAGGAAAGAGTGACGTTCAGGTACATCTTATGGCTAAACAAAAAAGGGTACAGGGCTTTACTGGGAATTGAACCCTGCCACATACTTCCTGAGGATTATGAGAGCGACTTCCCGAGAAGACAGGGAGGCCTCTTCAGGTTCGGCAAAAGCGGGCGAAATCCTTCGGAAAAAGAGCGACGGATAAAACACGATATACCCAAACTCAGGCTCGACGACCTCGTCCTCGACAAGGAGGCGATACTCAAGCTTAAGTATGTTGTGAAGCACCACGGACTGGATAAGAAAGCGCCCTTCAAGCTTTTATTCTGGGGGCCTCCGGGTACGGGAAAGACCTATACGGCGCTCGCGCTGGCGGGTGAACTCGGGAAACCGCTGGTAACACTCGATCTGTCGAAAGTTCTGGAAATGTATGTGGGAGAGACGGAAAAGAGTCTCTCTAACTGCTTCGACCAGGCCGAGAAGGACAAGGCAATAATCTTCATGGATGAGGCCGACTCTTTTTTCAAGGAGCGCCGTATGGACAACAGATCCTGGGAGAACAATCAGGTGAATCATGTCCTCAAGCTTATTGAAACGAGGAAAGTGAGCGTAATTCTCTGCACCAACCTCTTTGAAGCCCTCGATGACGCACTCCTGAGGAGACTGGACGAAGTGATCGAGTACAGGCTCCCGAATGTCGCTGAGAGAGCAGAAATATGGGAAAAGGAACTGAAGAAGAACGGTCTTGACGACGACGGCCTGGATCTCGGGGTACTCTCGCGAATCGAGATTTCCGGCGGGCTCATCGCCAACGCTGTCAGGAAGGCCAACAAAATGAAGGTCGTCGAGGGCGAAGACCTGCAGGTGGACACCCTTTTCCTGCAGGGGCTAGCCTCCGACGAAATGAAGAAACTTGGAAAATCTTTCGCCGCGAAAAGAATTTGCGGCTTTGGAGGTTAAAATGGCCCCGCCCAAAATTCAACTCGAAAGGAGTCACAGATGTTCGATATAATGGCGAACCTCAAATTTATTGAGCGATTCAGGGAAAAAGGGCTCATCGAAGAGTGGGCCGTGAGCGGGGCTATCGCCGGCGAGATCTGGGGCGAGCCGAGAACCTTCCAGGAGTTGGAAGTTATTGTATCTCCCTCTTCGAAGGATTCGATCGATGAGATGCAGGCGAGGCTCGCCGGGATGGGGGAAAAGGATGAATATTCGAAGGGAAAGGTCCGCATCAACGGCTTTACTTTCAAGATCGTCGCGGCGGAAGGGATATTCGGGGACGCCCTGAACGCAGCCCTCGTCAAGAAGTTCCCCGGCGGGATGAAGGTAAAAGTTGTCCGCCCCGAATACCTGCTCGTGATGTTCCTTGAACCCCCGCTCAGGAACGAACAGTGCTTCACCTTCGACTTCTGCGATTACATGAACCTGGATTTCTCCCTGATCTCCCGAATCGTCAAAAAGCACGGAAAAGAAGAGATCTACAGGCAGGAGGACGAAAGATGGCATTTCAAAGAGATGAGGCAGCAGTCGATAAAGGCGATATGGCGAACACCCAAACAGTACAAGCATAAAGTGAAATACCACAGGAACAACGCCCGCCAGCCGCTATACAAGAAGATCGAGGATATCAACATATGCTGTTCGCTCTATGTCCAATACTCCAAGATAAGAATGAAATGGAAGCGGAAAGAAGAGGAGAAGAAATAAAGAGTTTGGAGAGGCATAACGAAAGGAAAGGGTGAATTAAATGCACGAAAGATTGGACTTTTCGGATTCAACCAACCCGGACCTCATGCTCGGGAATTTCAATGTGTGGGTAAAGGGGTACCTACAAAACATTTCCAATACCGACTATCCCATGGACTACAATATCTTGGAATTACAGGCTGCCAGCGAGACTGAAGGAGTCCGCATCCTGGAACCGTATTTATACCTATATGTTGATCAAGTTAAAAAATTCGGGCTCGACCTTCAAGGACTCGCTGCAGGTGAAGAACTCATACCGACGCTTATTATGTTCGATCAGAATTCATTAAAGGAAAGGGTCACACTTGAGGTATTGAGGATAGATGGCCCGCAAAAGAGCATATTCTGCATTAACGTCGAGATAGTGAGAAAAATAGGCAGTGAAGAATACACGATGCAATTCAAACTTGATGCCCCAAAGATTTCAGTGGCGGTTAATTGCATCGAGGAGTTAGTCAAGAAATGGCCTGTTAGATGGGAAGGGGCTTCTCATCTGTAATCATTATTTCAAATGGCTTTAACTATTGCATCAAGGCATTAAGTTTTTATAAAAAGGAGGTTCCATGGAAAAGAGGGAATTCGTTTTTAAGCGTGTTGAAAAGGCTCTCTGCAAGAAAGAGCTTGTCTTGGCTTGTAATCTGTTGAAGATGCTTTCACCCCTACCGGAGCCGTTTGACCTTGTTTTTTCCCATATCTATACCGAAAAACTGAAAGAACCCACATATCAGCATCGGCTTGAAATGGCAGTAAGGCTGTGCATGAAGTCTATCAAAAGGGGGGGGATACACTTGGCGGTTATTGGGACCATTTATGACTGAAGGTGAGATTTCTCGGACCCCGATACCCTGACAAGCCATCCCATCATAGAGAATAAGTGGATTGCCGCCGAGAATCAACACTTAGAAGAGCTTTATGCAATGGAAGGTTTGTCTTTCCCTTAGTCCAACAAGGTTGAGTTTTTTCACAACTTCGCTACAATACCTTTATGGCAGATATAGATTTTGTCCGGAAGCTGAAGGGCGAACTGAAGGCGTGGATCTCGGAGGGGATAATCGCGCCGGAGCAGGAGGAGCGGATCCTTTCGCGTTACCGCGTCCTTGAGGAGGCGGAGGAGAAGGCGGGATCGAGCAAGCTCATTACCGTCATCTCGGTGATGGGGAGCATCCTCATCGGAGTGGGCGTGATCCTCTTCATCGCGGCGAACTGGTCGATGATCCCGAGGGCGGGCAAGCTGGCGATCATCTTCCTTTCCCTCTTCGCGACCTACGCCGCGGGCTGGTATCTGAGGTATGAAAAGAAGACCTTCCCGAAGGTTGGGGCGTCGCTGATCCTGCTGGGAACGATAATTTACGGCGCGGGGATATTCCTTATCGCGCAGATCTACAACATCTCGGTCCACTACCCGAACGGCCCGCTGATGTGGGGGCTCGGCGTCCTTCCGCTGGCGTACCTTCTGAAATTCAGGTCCATCCTCTTGTTGAGCCTTCTCGACCTTCTCCTGTGGATGGGGATGGAGACTTCGTTCAGGCTGGAGGGGCACGATTCGTTCTTCAGCTTCGTCGCTCTCTACCTGGCCTCGGGCCTTATGCTCTGGGCGGTCGGCCTGGCGCACCGCAAATTCGAGCCGACAAAGGGGCTGGCGGGGCCGTACGTCGTCCTCGGAGTCCTTTCGGTATTCATCGCGGGATACGCCTTCACTTTCGAGGTGGACAGGTGGAGGCTGGGATCGCCCGGGCTTGCGGTCTTCTACGCGGTGATCGCGGCGGCGTTCGCCGTTTCGATGATGGCATTCCTTCTGCCGAAGAACAGGGAGAAGGGCTGGATAGCGGAAGCGGCGGGGCTATCGGGCCTCATGACGCTGGTCTGTTTCTGGATAATCCCCGGACTTTTGGTCCCTCAGGGAATGCCCGATCATTATTCGCATGAGGAGAGCCATTCGATCATCGCGAACCTTGTTTACGCGGCGATGATAGTCGGGATCATCGTCCTCGGGTACATCAAGAGGTACAACGCCTACATCAACATCGGCATCCTTTTCTTCGTCCTCGACGTGATCGCAAGGTATTTCGACTTCTTCTGGGAGCTGCTTCCCCGTTCGATATTCTTCATCGCGGGCGGGATCATGCTTCTCGCGGGGGGGATATTCCTAGAAAAGAAGCGGCGCAAGGTGCTGGCTTCCTTCAGGCTGGAGGAGCTCGCATGAGGACGAAATACATCCTTCTGGTGGTCCTGCAGGCGCTTTTTCTCGTCGGGATGATCGGCATGAAGCAGGCGTGGATCGCGCGCGGGGAAAAGATAAAACTGAAGACGGTTCCCGTCGACCCGCGCGACATCTTCAGGGGAGATTACGCCCGGCTTAACTACGACATTTCCTCGCTGGACCTTGATTCCCTGGGATGCAAGGAGACTTTCCAGAGGAACGACAAGGTGTATGTGGCGATCTCCAAAGGCGACAAGGATTATTACGAAGCGGTGTCGGTTTCCTCGAAACGGCCGGCTGAAGGGCTTTATGTTGCAGGAAAGACCAAATACGGCCAGAGAACCAATTCCAAGTGGGAAGTGAGCGTGAAGACTGAGGACGGCACGATGAAAACATTCCATCCTCAGTGGTTCTACGGAATGAAGAAGGACGACACTGTGGTCTTCTGTATAGACAGACAGGGCAACGTCCAGAACTCCATGAAGGAGAACGCCGAGCATTCTCAGAAGTGCTACGGCGAGGAAGTGGTCACTGTCAAGGGCGTCATTGAGGAAGTGGTCGAAACGAAATACCAGACGATGGACGTCCAATACGGCATCGAGAGCTATTTCGTGGAGGAGGGCAAGGGACGAATCATCGAAAGCGCCCCTCGATCCAGTGAAGTCCTCGTGGAAATATCCCTCAACAAAAAGGGCAAGGGTCTCATAACCGGCCTCTACATCGACGGGAAGAGATATTGACCGGTCATGGCCCGGCCCGCCTGCTTTACGCGGCAGCCCTGATCCTGTTCGTCTTTTTCCAGCCTTCCGGCCTTTCGCAGGAGAAAGAATCCCCCGAGGGCGGCGGAACCCCTTCCATCGTGATGACGCCATGCGACCGCCTCTTGACCGACGACCTGTTCCTGATGATCGACATATCCCCGAAGGAACTTTTCCAGGCGTGCTACGAATTCTCGAAGGAAAAGCTGGCCTCGTTCCACGCCGAAATAACAAAGACGATCGACCATTCGAGAAAGCACGGTGGCCCGGCGATAATCATCGACAAGGCCGCGTACAAGCTCAACATGGTGAACGGCGGGAAGGTCACAGCGAAGTACGACATCGAGCTGGGATTCAACCCCTATAATCAAAAGACTCGGCAGGGCGACTACTGCACACCCGAAGGGCTTTACAGGATTGAGGCGAAGAAGGAGGGGGACGGGACGAAGTATTTCAAGGCCCTGCTGATCAACTATCCGAACGCCGACGACCGCAGCAGGTTCAGGCAGTTGAAAAGGTCCGGAGAGATCGGGGAGTCGGACAAGATCGGCGGGCTGATCGAGATCCACGGCAAGGGGACCGGCATGCCCGGAAACGACGGCGGTGTTAACTGGACGCTTGGCTGCGTCGCCCTTTCCGACGATGACATCACCGCCGTTTACGACAAGGTGAGCGTGGGGACGCCCGTCCTCATAGTAAAGTACGGCGCCAACAGGATCGGGTATCTGAAAGATGTTCCGGAGATGAAATACCTGCTGGATTGAACCGACATCAACGATTTTATCCGCAAATAACAAGCTCACTGATATCGCCGGTGAGGGCGAAGCCCGAACGGGGCGCGACACCTGCGCCGCAAGCGCGGCGTTTCCCGCCCCCGCCCGAAGACGGCCGCGCGGACGGCCCTTGCCCGCGTAAGTTCCCGGAGCGGCAGCGGAGGGCTTGTACATAAGATGCCTTATGTTAACCCGGAGGGCGAGCGGAGTGAAGCCGGGCGGGGAATGTCCGATAAGCGGCCGCTTATCAGAGGCGCAAAGCAAAGGGCGTGACGGGAGGGAGGCCGGGAGGGGCCCCCGGCACACCCGTTGCCTAAAGCCCGAAGCATGACCCGCGCAAGAGGCGAACGCAGCCGCTTACACGGGCAAGAACAACAATGCGAGAACGCTTGGGGCGGGGCAACTAAAGGAAAGAAACGGGGCTGCGCCCGCAGGCCAAATAATGTTTCTTTAAGCTATTTCTCTTGAACTGGCTGGGAACGCAATTGGATTTTTCCATTCTCATCTACTTCAAGCCAATAGAAGAATCCATCGGGCTCAGAAACAATGCGGAGAGTATCTCGCGCTTCGTTTTTGGTGGCTTTCGTGGTTACCACCTTAGAGACAACCTTCTTATCGGATATAGCATTGAATTTAAAACTGTATTCTCTCTTGCCAGGTGTGCCACTATATCCAACAAAGTAGCACAGACCTTCTTTCTCCCAGTATCCGCAAAAAGTTGAACCAACACGGGAAGCGTAATCGATCCGATAACTTTGCTTTTTCAAACCATTAGAGTCAAAAAGATTTACTTCAAATATATCATCAAGACCCTTCTTGACATCACCCTCTGGAGGGTCAAAATCTCTGTTAATATCGCGTCCTATAAAGAACCCATTATTAATGAACTTTACATACATGATGGAGAGAACATCTTCGTTTTTGATAATTTCATCATCATCGTCAAAGCAATGAACCTTCTTCTGCTTTCCCATCATCGCGCCATCTGCGGCATAAGAGGCCAAGAAGATTTCGTGCCGCCCGTTTTTCATGTTATCTTGCGACCACGCCATTTGAAATGTGTTATCGGCATTTTGCCGAACATCAAAATCCTCAACTGAGAAACGACCTTTTTTGTTTAAGATTTTCTCATCTGACATTATTCCATTTGAAAAAAGAAAAGTCTTGATTTTGTAAAAGTTTTCCAAATGCATCAGACCGATAGTATGTAACTCGCTTGAATCACAATAGAAAAAACGATATTTCCCATCTCCTAATCGAAGCACGCGAAGTGGCGAGGCGGGGGCAATGTTATCATCTTCCTTAATAACAACATATTCGGGCTGATGCTCTCTGTCCCAAGAAATGGCTGAGATTCTGGTCCTTCCTTTATTGGATGCATAATCCTCAACCCATGTCAGGAAGACACCTTGATTGGGAAGCTTTACTATTCTTAGGTCATCAACAAATAAAGGGAAGGCGCCTTTATACTTGTAAAGAACAGTAGAAGAGAATCCATTTTCCCATCTTAAGCATAATATTTCAGATCTGCTTTCCGAGAACAGGATAACCGTCATGGGGTCCACAAGGAAACACATGTCTCCTTCATTAAAACTGTTGGTTGCCTCCATTTTTCTAGCTATCATTAACAACATAACAACAGCCAATAAAGCAAATAGTGTCTTCTTACTATTCACCTTCCGTCTCCTTTGGTCCAACCGCCGGGGATGTTGCTGTGGCTTCGGTTGGTTGTGCTAATTTTGCTTTCGTCTCCTCTTCAGCTTTCTCTTTTCTTTCCTTAAAAGAAGGCTCATTTTCTGAGTCAGGGCTTAAAGTGTCTTTGCCCCCGAAAAGTTTTTGAATAAAACCGCCGATATTTCGTAAAACATGCTCGACAGGACCTACATCTCTGAAGATAGTATTTCCCTGAGCATCAGTCCCTGCTGCAACCCTATGGCCCCATTTGTCCGCAATGAAATGGCTGGCCATACTATACGCTTCTGCTGCTTGTGCTCCATTTCCAAGCAGTTCTTGCTGTCTACCTTTGTTAATATATTTTTCGGCGGCAACATCTCTGCTATCGACATTCGGGTTTGGATTCATGTCAAAGTGCCTACCCATTTGCCGGACAAAGCCGAGTTTTCTATCTGGTCTGACACTGAAGTCTTTAATGGTACCTAACAAACCTTGTTTAACGAAACGCTCCAGAGATGCCTCTGCTATTTCTTCATGTGCTTTTCTTCCAAACAATCCATCAGGATCATGGCATGTAATGGAGTTGTTTTTACAATAAGAGTACTTGTTCCAAGATTGTGGATCTCCGGCTTGCCCGCCCATCTTGTCCGGCTTCATGAATCTTCCTATATTGCTTCCATAGTAACGGAAATGCATGTAATCCATGCCGGTGTCGTAATCGCGCTCCTGGCCGGTGAACTTGTACTTCTCGTTCGAGGTGTTGCTGCCGAGAGGCGTCAGTTCAACCCCGTAAGGCTCAAAGTTGAACCTCGATTGGATGTTCCCTTCAACATCCAGCACAAGCCTGCTGCTTCCGAGGTGGTCCCTGACATAGAAATAAACCGTCCCTTCGTTCAGCCCGGTCATCGGGCTTACGTCGATGGCGTAACAATCCGATTTGCCGATCGGGTTTTCACAGTTGTTCCTTCGGCCTTCGACGTAATAGTAGGCGATCTGCCCCGACTGCAAGGTATCGTAGTAACAGCTCTGGGACACGGGGACCGAATCTCTCTCTTCGAATTCCCCGTTACAACCTTCAAACGACCTGAATATCTTCACAAAGCTTCCCGTATCACCGCTCCACACCAGCTGGACATTAATGCCGACCAGTTCCCCGTTGGCATCATATTCCGGTCCCACGATGTTCGACTTCAGCAGTATCTCCCCCGGTGTTGATGGGCAATCGTTCAAATCCCCCGGCACAGTCACCGTGCATGTCACGAGGTCCGAGAGGCATCCATCATACTGGTTAACCGCCCTGACGCCGAATTCGTGGGTGACCTCCGGCGAATCTGGGTGGCCGCCTATCGCAAAGGTTATGCTGGTCCCGGTAATATCGTATAGTTCATACTTGCCGTTTCTCCAAAGATCGTAGACGGTCGTGCTGTAAGGCCCTGCCGCCGCCCATTCAACTGTTACGATGGGCGCGCCGTCATCGTTAAAATTGCCGGTGAAGTAACCGTGGATCCATTCGACATGAGGCCTTTCGTAACAATATCCCACATGCGTCCACTTGCATTCGCTCTCGGGAAGGGCAAGGTTGCCCTCATAGTTCATCCTCACCTTGTAGGCGACAAGGGGGTTTTCATCGGTGGCGCTGAATTGAGTGTCCTCGTGGAATGGCTCGAAGGTCGTCTGCTTGAGAGTGAAATCGGCAAGAGAGAAAGAACCACATTCAGTCGCGCTCATGCTTGGATTGTAAGCCCGTAGAAGTTCGTAGTAAAGTCCCGATTCGCTGTCAAAGGCTATCGGTTCTGATGTTCCAAACGGTCCCTGGGTGCCTTCAGTGGCATAGCCCCACCAATTGACTTCAACAAGCCTATTTCCGTCACCCATCGACATATTCCTGGGACGGGGAGCAGTGTTGGTGACGCTGATGAATTCGGCAAGTTTCGCAAAGGACGAATCGGTGACCGGGTTCATTGCGCTGTCAAGAGGTTGAATGGAATAGGCCAGCAGTTCGCCCTCATTTGGCTGTGGCGCATCGGCATAAACGAAAAAGGATTTATCTGTCACACCGATCTCGACAAATTGCCCCAAAGTTTGCCCTGGCTCCGAAACCCTCTGAAACACTTTGTAGTAGGGCGCCGGATACTGACCTTTGTCCCACGAAATATAAGTAATTTGTCCGGTGAACACTTTCACCTTGATTTGCGTGGGAATGCTGTAACCCGTCGGTGTCACGTCGCCGCACCTTATCGGAAGAAGGTCGTCTTTGATGGGGCCAATAATTATCGGTGGCGTGGGATCAATTATTATCGCTTCAAGCTGGTAGGATGCGTCTGATGCAACGCCCATCGACAAAGCAGTATCTTCATCTATCTGATAGGAATTGCCGGTGATCGGGATGTTGCCGTTCAGGATTACGGATTCTCCGTTGTTCTTGATGGCTTTCACGTTATATCCTGTTGTGCCCGACAATTGCCCCCACTTGGCTCGAAGCTTTCCGCTGAACCCCTGTCCTTCGTCCGTCGTAACCCCCCGAATTTCAAAAAATGTCGATGGGGATTTCTTTGGAACAAGAAGCTGGCCTTCTTCCACCTTCATGATGTTGAACCCGAGATTCGGATCTGCAGCCCAACTCGTCCACGCGTAAAGGGTCACGCGATATGGTTTGTCTTTTTGCAGGTCCGTGAAAACGACAGGGTACACCTGGCTTGTCTCAAGAGAGGTGATTGTTCCATAATCCTCGTTGCCGCAAAGACCGAATCCGCCGAAAACGAAATCAGCGGCAAGTCCTTCCCTAAGGTAACACCGGTATTCGACTTTATCTTCATCGTTCCTCGGGCACCCGTTGCCGTTATCGTTGCTGTTTCCCTGGTCCTTGATTCTCGCGATCCTTACCATGACCCCTGCGATATCGTCGCTGATATGCCCCAGGGTATATGATGCGCCGAATTTCTGTCCGTTCGATTCGTAAGCAACCACATCCGATAATGAAACAATCGCCTGCTGTTGTATGCCGTTAGCGTAGTTCTTGATGCAGGGCTTGGCGGCGAAATTGATTTTCGGGTCCAACGGCTCGTGGGGCGACGGGCTGGTTGAAACTGACATACTGTATTCAATTTCGCTTGAAGCAAGCATGTTCCCGCCCACGTAAAGGAAATACTTTTCCCGTATGGAAGTTGTATTGCTGCCGACCATTTTGTAATGCAGTTCCCCCGTAGTCGTTCCGCCTTCCTTCAGGTAGTAGGTGGATTCGCCGTCCATAAGGCTGCTCTTGCTTATCTGCGCTATCCTTTCGTCGTTAGCGCCGTAATAATACACGCAACCGCTGTCGTTTCCAGTCTTGAGCCGGTTGAGAACATCGTAAGTATAAGTGTTGCCGCCGAACTTCAGCTGGTTGCCGTTCGCATCGTAATCACCCGGCTCAAAAGCTTCCGTCGCATTGGTATCGGTTGATGTGAAGGACGTCATCCGGTTGTTTGCCGAATCGAAACCCGCAGTGAACCTGCCCAGGTCAACCACAGGCGTCGTTGTGCCGTGTTTATACACTCGCCTTTCCGTCATGTTCCCAAAATTGTCATAGAAGTAGTAAAAGACCCCCACCAGAGGTGGGGGCTTTATGAATCGGGCCTCTTAAAGAGGCCATGTTCTCTCCATTTTCCTTTTTTCTTCGCTTTTAATAGTGCTGCTAGTTTGCCTCATTTCTGCTTCCTTCTATCTCAATATACCGCTTATCTTTTTTCCATCATTCGTGCTAATTCATATCTGTAGGCAAAGCCTCTCAGGACATGACCACCGCCAAAGGCGGTGGATTACCAAGGATTATTTAAAATCGTATGTCTGCGTCGTGTCTGTTCCCTGGGGATTTTCAACGTCTGCGATCGTCAATCTCGACAGGGAATCATGGTAGTATTTGTTGTTGTCGCCTATGCCTGTTATGTTTCCGGCACCGTCATAGGAATAGTTTCCGGTTGTCCACACATATTCTTCCGAAGCAATGTAATTAATGTTGGACAGCCTTCCGGTAGAAGCTTCCTCGCCGTAGGATATCTTCTTCCCACATCCGCCGCTAATACAGATTTCCCTGATGCCGCCGGAAGGATGATAATTTATCTTATGCGCCCCCCTTTGGCTGTCGGAAAACAGCGCGCTGTCGAGTCGTCCGTGAAGATACCCGTAGTTGATAGTCGAGAAACCCTGACCCAGCGAGCGTGTTTCCGATTCCACCATCCCGTAATCGTCGTAATCGTATGTAACCGTGAAGGTCTTTCCCATGTCGGAAACATTTTTCTGCGAAAGCCTGCCGGTCCCATTCTCGTAGAAATACTCCTCGATATTTGAAGTATAACATTCACCGAAAGAAGTACCGTAGCTCACAGCTTTTGAAACCCTGCCGAAGAAGCTATTATTATCATATTCCCATGACTTCAGCGGGCATGCTGAAGTGCTTTTCTTTAACCTTGTCGCTCTACCCTTGCTGTCATAGATATAATCCAGTGTATAATTACCGCCGGCAAGCCCGTCGCTCATTTTAAGAAGGTTGCCGCGAGCATCGTATCCCAGGTAATTGATTGTTCCGCGTTCCGGGGTTTTCGATTGGAGAAGCTGCCCCAGGGCATTGTATGTGAAATCACGTGTCTGGTTGGTCCCAATGACGGCTTTAATCATCTGGTCAAGGCCGTTGTAAGTGTAAACGGCATCGGCGCCTTCGGGCGCATCCACCTGAAACAGACGGCCGAAGATGTCCTTGTAATATTTTGTCGTCGAATTGGTTTTATCAATCGGACGCGGGCCAGTTTGGATATCGAAAATAGTGACTCGGGTTTCCAACCCCACATAATCCGTGCCAGTTTTCCCGCCATCCGGTTTCAGTATCCATCTTGTCCTATAGAAAGGATCCAGATCGCCCGTCAATGGCGAATCGAAAGTTCCGTCGCTGAAAGGGGTTGTCCATGCTCCATAATGCTTGGAGTTGCTTTGGGGCAGGATGATGGAATAACTGCTTCCGGTTGCGACAGGAAATTCTACGGAACTTGATGACAACGTCCCGGCCTTGAACGGTAGAGATTCGAAGCAGACATTGCCGAGAGGGTCGTAATGCTTTTCAGTGCAGGACCATGTATTGTCCGGCATGACCGTGCTCGTTCGCCACAACCTCCCGAGATCGTCGAATTCGTAATAAGTGTAAGTATCCTTTTCAGGTAGCGACGAAACATCACCGGTTCCCGGCGTCGCGGATGGCATGCCGCCTGTTCCCCTATAGCACTTGATAACATGGCCGGTCTGCCAGTTCACGCCGTCTTTCGTCGTTCCGTATTCGTCTGGTGGATATGAAACAATTGTCGCAACCTCATTTCCACCAGGCTGAATGCTGGTTATCCTTCCGACAGCATCATAATCGAAAGTTGTCATAATACCGTTAGGATCTGTTTCAGTATGTATCCTACTGTTGTCAGTATCCAAAGTTCTCGTAAATTCGTTGTATGAAAAGCCTTCCCACCTCATGCTCGTTACAACACCGTATTGCCAGGTGAGATACTGAGAATAAGGATTGCCTGTCCCATTACTATTACCATAGGTGATGCCTGAGACATTGCCGTTGTTATCATAAGCCAGGACAACGGACCTAAAATCCCCTGAAGGCTGAGACAGGGAGATTGGAGAATCCGCTATGGCGAAGGAACTGTCCCCAGGTATGCTCGTTTGAATGGTGTAATAATCTTTTGCCTCTTGCAGGAGTTTGCCGTTGTAGGAATATGTTTTTCCGACATATGCCCCTGTTCCTCCCGAATATGATATTGAAACCCTTGTCAGGTCGTAGGAAAGATCTTCGGTCACTGAGCTGTAATCCGGCTTCATATCCAGATAGTGACTGGAAATAGATTTTTTTAGGGGGTCTGCCGGCGTACTCCCCTCTCCCTGGTAAGTCACCGTTTTTTCAAGATGCCCCCACCCGTCATAGGCCCCTCTTTGAGTCGTGTGTGTGATGGGATTATTATTATCGTGGCTGGCATCCTTTTCAACAATCTTTTTTAGAAAAATGCCGTCCTTTGGATGCCCGTCGAGAGATCTCCAGTATTTTTTTTGAATCATTACAATGCCATTTTTTGGAGTTCCGTCGCTGTTTTCCGGATAAGTTATCAGATCACTTGTCAAGCCCAATTTTGGTTTTATCCTAACAACATAATACTCCGCACCGGAATCATCTATTCCATTACCTTTAAAACAGTGGACCTCCTGGACGCCGTAAGGATCAGTTATTACAACGGGGAATCCCACATCAAACAGACTCTCTCCTTCCAAGTGAGGGCCGATTGTGTTCTGATAACTTGTCCTATCCCAACTCCAACTTAGCGTATTCGCTCCAGAATAAAGCTTCTTTTCCTTGACCACGTCAGCTTTTGGTCTTACAGAAGTGTTGCCGTTCTGATTTGTAGTTATCTCTTCGATATGCTCGTAGCTAAACTCTGAAACACCGCCTGTGGGATAGTAGATTTTTTTCAGATAAGCCCTGCTGAGATGGACATCCACTCCATATGCCTGATATGAGTAAAGTATCTCAAGACCTGTTGGATCTTCTACCTTTTCAAGCATCACGCTGTCAATACCATAAATATAAGGTTGTGGAATCTCCGAATAATCAAAAACGTCTTTTTTCCCGTCCGGATATTGTATCCATTCCAAAAGATTGTCTTTCCCGTAAGCACCTGCGGTCAGCGCAGAACCTGCAGGATATGTTTCAAAAATGGTTTCTCTGCCACTTTGATCTATTATCTTCGATATGGACCCGGCATAAGGTTGTGAGAGGTGGTCATACTGCCTGTATTCAATCTGGATTGCATTATTGGCTCTATCCTTTACCTCGGTGCAATACCATCCGTTAATCTCTTCATTGCGGCAAAATGGACAATATTGGATGCCATCCAAACATCCGTCATTTTGGGATCTTAACGGCAAGATAAAAGCTGGCTTGTCAGGATCACTGCTGCCGCATACTTTTTTGGTTCCGTCGGGAAGAAAAATCGTCCAATAACTCTTGGTAATATCGTTGTCTGCACCAATAGTAAACTTTGCATATATGAATGACCCGTCCTCAGTTCTATAGTACTTGTCGTCATAGGGATACTTATTCACGGGAAGCGTCGCGTAATCCCAATTGTTTTCAAACCTCTTAGCGTCAGCATTAGTGGTATCGTCAGTAGCAGGGAAAAGCCTGTATTCCGTTCCGCTTTCATCTTCATAAAAATAGACCGATACGTTCTTCGGCTCAGTCAAGGAGTTGTTTCTTATGATTCGGAGAAAGACTCTTCCAAAAGAAAGCTTCCAACCCGGCCCAAGAAATCCCCAGTTGGGGTAGACTTCATCAAGAGCGTAACCATAATCTTTATAAGCGTCTTTCGAGCTCTTGCTGTTGTATACCCTCGTGAAGTTGAGACTGGCGCCCATGTTCTGGGGCAGGCTCAGGGAGGAATTGTGGACGACAGTCAAGCCGCCGCTGGCGGTGTTCACCGATTCCCCGTTGCCGAAATTCTGATAGGTCATCGAGGGGCTGAAGCCCGGGGATGCCATGTTGATGTTGAGCGTTCCCGGTTCGTCGGTTTCCCCGAAGCAAATTATGGATGTCAATGAAAGGATGATGAAGATGCCAACAATTCTCATTAAAGAATTTTTCGTCACGGTTGCTACCCCCCCTTTTTATTTCAGAACCAAGATTTCACTCTACTACTTTTTTACCAATTGTCAAGAGTTTCGGCACCAAGGCTGAAAAGCGTTTCACGGGGGGTAACGCTTTGGGCGGGAACAGGCATGAATTTTCTTCCTTTTCGGATATGTTGCTTGGATTGCAAAGGGGGAGGAGTATAATATTGCTTCGCAAGGGATTAAGGCAGACATCAGAGCTGAAGGCTGATGACTGAAGGCTGAAGCCGGGGAAGAAAAGGGGGATTTGTAATGGCTGAGATCCTGGCCAGAAGAAAGAAAACCGATTCCTTGTCGAGCTTACTTGGTTCGTCATCGCGAAGATCGAAGTGAAGCTGAACGGAGAGAAAGTGCGCTTTTCTAGGATGGCTGACGGCAGGGTGATCTGGATAAGAGAAGCCCCAAAGTGCTACCTCGCCCTGAAAGAAACGGCCTGGCGCCCCCTCGAAAAAGGGACCCCCCCGCACCTTATCTCCGAAGCGGTCCCCTTGAGCGAACAGGAAACAAGCGATATCGTCCTCAAAGATGCCTGCTACCAGATCGCCGGGAAAGACGGGAGCGTAAGCAAGAACCCGCCCCCGCCCTCAATAGACCTCGAAGGCATGGACTTGGAAGAAGCCCTTAAGGTCATGCCCGAAGGGACAAGAGTCGTGGGTGGAGGGAAGAGGGATGGTTGAAATAATTTTATCGAGGGTTGGTTATGCCTTTTAATATTGACGCTAAAACCTGTACAAAATGGGCAAAACAAGGTCCCAAAACAGCAAAAGAACGGCTCATAAGCGGCAAGGCGCTTAACTGGTTATCTGATGATCTGGGCAGTTCTATTTGCTGGGCCATTGAAGCATGGCTCCTTAATAATAAGCCTCTTCGAGAGAATCACGGAGGAGGCTTTCCTGAAATGTGGGAATACTTTTTGACAAAATGCGCCCAAAGACCTTGTTAGCAAGACAACACATTGTCACAGCAATTGCTTTTGGTTAGACAACAAGCTTCTGGGGCATAAAGATTATGATATTGATCCTTTGCCAATAAATGAATGGAAATTAAAGGCGCAGGAATGTTTTGAGGAAACAGAGACGATCATTTCATTGCTGCTTGGCGAAGATCAGCTTCCCAAGGCACCATAACAAAGATTTTCGTGATATGGGGCTATAATATTACCTGAGGTGAAAAATGGGCGCGCTATACTTTGGTGACAATCTGCATGTTCTCAGGGAAGAAATAAGGGACGAGAGCGTTGACCTGATCTATCTCGACCCGCCGTTCAACAGCAAGAGGGACTACAACGTATTTTTGAAGACGCCGAAGGGGCACGAATCCGACGCGCAGATAACTGCCTTCGAGGATTCCTGGCACTGGGGAGAGCAGGCGGAAAGGGAGTTCAGCGAGCTTCTGAAACACCCCAACACCGATGTCGCCGAAATGATCCAGTCCCTCAGAAGGTTCCTCAAGGAAAGCGACATGATGGCCTACCTCGTCATGATGGCCAACCGCCTCCTTGAACTTCAACGCGTCCTCAAGCCCACGGGAAGCCTCTACCTTCACTGCGACCCGACCGCGAGCCATTATTTGAAGGTGGTTATGGATGCGATATTCGGACCCAATAATTTTAGGAATGAAATTGTTTGGAAGAGACAATCAGCCCATAGCGATGCAAAAAACAGATTTCCGAATGTAGCTGATATTATCCTTTTCTGCTCCAAGTCAAAAGAAGCAAAATTCACTCCTTGTTACGGCGAACATGATCCTGAATATATCGAAAAGTTTTATAGATTTGATGATGCTGATGGTCGTGGTCTTTATCAATTGGCTGACATGGCCAGTCCAAATCCTCGACCAAATATGATGTATGAATGGAAGGGATTTCCCTGGCCTGCGAAAGGGTGGCGATATCAGCTTGAGACTATGCAAAAACTGGATGAAGAAGGCCGGGTATGGTATCCGAAGCTAAAGGATGGGTCATTCGATTTCTCAAAGCGGCCGCGTCTCAAGAGATACCTCGAAGAGCAAGAGGGTTCTATCATCACTAATATCTGGAATGACATTCAGTCCTTGCATGATGTTTCCGCCGAACGTCTCGGCTACCCCACTCAAAAGCCTCTCGCTCTGCTTGAGCGGATCATCGAGGCCAGTTCGAACAAGGGCGACATCGTCCTTGATCCGTTCTGCGGGTGCGGGACGGCGGTGCACGCGGCGCAGAAGCTTGGGCGTGACTGGATCGGCATCGACATCACCCACCTTTCGATCAGCCTCATAGAAAAGAGAATGAAGGACGCTTTCCCCGGCCTTGAGTTCCCGGTCCACGGGACGCCGAAAGATTTGGAGGGTGCCAGGAACCTCGCCGAGCGCGACAAATACCAGTTCCAATGGTGGGCCTGCTCGCTTGTCGGCGCACAGCCATATCAAGGCAAGAAGAAGGGCGCCGACGGCGGCATTGACGGCATCAAATTCTTCCAGGACGACGAGACGGGGGCCAAGAAGATCATCATTTCCGTCAAGGGCGGCGAGCATGTCACCCGCACCCAGATTGCCGACCTCAAGAACACCGTCGAAAGGGAAAAGGCGGCAATGGGAATCTTCGTCACCCTAACAGATCCCACAGACCCGATGGTCAAGGAATCCGTCACAGCGGGCTTCTACGATTCCCCCAAGGGCGAATACCAGAAGATCCAGATCCTCACCATCGAAGAACTCCTCGCCGGGCGCAAACGCCCCGAACATCCCGATATTTCATCAGGGACATACAACTTCAAAAAGGCGAAGAAAGAAGGAAAGAAGGCAAAACAAGAAACGCTGAAGGGGTTTTAGGGAGTATGTCATTCCGGGCTTGCCCCGGAATACTGTTAATTAAGGAATAGCCCCCGAATCAAGTCCTATGTGACACTCTCTTCAAGGAAAAGCCCCCGCCGTTTCGGGCGGGGGCTTGCGCAACAGTTTCCCGTCTAGTTAAGCTTTTCCAAGACGGGAGTCTCCTTTTTGGGGAGAGTTACGGGTACGGGCGGAGCGGCGTCCTTTCTCCGCCGGGTAGTGGGGGTCAGCTCCTTGAACCTGCGAGCGATGACCGGCTCCGAGTTCATGTACTGGATGTAGCCGGCGGTGGAGATCTCCTTGACCGCCTTTTCTATCCGTATCTGGATGACATTCTTCTCGGTCGTGAGAGTCTTCTTGCTCTTCATGCCGGTGTCCTGCGCGAGCCTGGCACCGACGAGAGAGTCGAGGATCGTCCGGCCGTTCAGGATGTCGTCTTCCAGTATGCCGCAGGAGAGGATCTCTTCGGGATTTTCCCCGGCGGCCTTGAGGATCGCCTCGATGGCGCTGGCGACGCTGGCGGAGCGGCGGTTGTTGATCGCTTCCCCCACGCCGACCGCTTTTGCCAGGGCGCTGCCGGGCATCCTCTTCTTGACGGCTTCACGGACGGCGCCTATCCAGAAGGCGCCTTCGAGGGACAGCTCCGCCTCGCGGGCGGTCATCCCCTTTACCTCGATGTTCTTTGCCAGCCTTCCCATCAGAAGGTTTTCCAGGAGGGAAACATCGTTCGGAAGGTTTTCGAGGATGCCTTCGGTTAGGCGGGGCGCGAGCGCCCTTTCGCGTCCGGTTATTAGGACAAGCGCTTCCTTTCCTATCTGGATCGCCTGTTCGATCTGCCATTTCGGCAGCAGTTGCTTGTTCATTTGCTTCTCCTTTCCAGGCTCCGGGCTTCGAGCCGGGAGCCCAATGGGCTTGTTGTTTAATCCCTGCGGACTGCAGCCCGTCTTGCCTGTCTTCCCGATGTCCGCGGGATATCCTGAGTTTTTTCCGCCTCGGCGCGTGGCCGTCGGCCTTGCCCTTGACCGGGCGGAGGTCGGCCATAGAGAGGGAAATAATGGAACATCTCCTTTATTATCTTATCGTTGGCTTTTTCCGGGCGGCCTTCGCGGTGATCCTGTGATCTATTTTCGGAAAGTCGCGGGACGCTTTCAGAAACTTGACAGCTGTTTTCCAAAACTTGCCGGGAGTTTTTAAAAACATACAGGTTATTTCCGAAAACTTGACAGCTCTTTCGGGAAAGTAAACGGTTCCTGACAGAAACCTTACAGCTTCTGACAGAAAGTAAACAGCTCTTCCCAAAAACTGAACAGCTCTTACCGGAAAGTGAACAGCTCCTGACAGAAACCGAACGGCTTCTCCCCGTAAAGAAACTGGCATACTTGGAAAAGCGGCTTTTCCATTTTGCAAATTGAAAGGCTTCTGACGAAACTGCACGGCCGACAATTGAAGAGCGGCCATTGATAACCGAAGTCGGCCGGGAGGGGGCGGAACGGATTTGCCGTGTTTCGAAGTCTCTCAATCTAAGGTCCGGACAACACTTTTCCACTCCTCCTTAGGCGCGCCCATCGCGCCCATCTCTGCAACCGCACCACGCGGCCACACTAACAATATACAACCATACCCCTTACAATCCGTGCGACAGGTTCGTTACGAGCAAAACCGGCATCAAGAACATGTGAATGAGAATTCAGACCGGGATCAAGGTCAAAATGACAATTAAGAGCCTATCCGGAAATAGGGCACAGTCGCGCGCGAGACGCCGGGCGAGCAGAACAAGGCGGCTGACTGAAGTAAGGCTGGTCTGCCTTTCAAAGGAGGACAACACAGTTATGCGAAGCCCGCCGTCCGCGCCCTTCGGGACGGGGCTGCCAGCGCGCCCGGCTTTGTCAGCTCGCTCATCCGATGCGCCAGACATCGGCCTTCGTTCGCTTCCTCGCCATGCACATCCGACTGCAACCGTCGCGGCTATGTCTTATTTCCGGATAGGCTCTAAGCAGCCCGCTGGCTTTACGCCTTATCAACCACGCCACGATGACCTAAAAGACTCACTTTTATGGGCGTCGGGTGTGATATTATTAGCTTTTTTCAGCGGCACGATTATTGCATAAATGTCGGCTTGGAGGATTTTTAAGGTTGTATTACCAACAGACGATCGAAAATAAGGTGACCTGCCTCGGGGTCGGGCTTCATTCCGGAAAGAAGGTCCGCATGACCCTTCTGCCGGCTCCCGCCGATACAGGCGTCGTTTTCAGGAGGATGGACAGGGGCGGGATGGAGATCCCCGCCAGCGCCCTCCTGGTCGAACGGGTCGATTTCGCCACCAGCCTCGCGCGGGGCGAGACGACCGTGAAGACCGTCGAGCACCTCCTTGCCTCCCTATACTGCCTGGGCGTCGACAACGTCTTCATCGAGCTTGACAACGCGGAAGTCCCGATAATGGACGGCTCCGGCTCGCCCTTTGTCTTCCTTCTGAAGGAAGCGGGGATCAAGAGCCTCGACAAGCCCAAGCACTACCTGAAGATCCTGGAGCCCCTCCATTACGACGACGGGGACAAGTGGATAAAGGTCCTGCCTTCGGACGAACTGCGGATCACCTATTTCGTCTCTTACCCGCACGCCCTGATCGGAGAGCAGACCCTCACCCTGCCCATCAACCCCTCCATATTCGAGGATCAGATAGCCCCCGCGAGGACATTCGGGTTCCTTCACGAGGTCGAATACCTCCGCCAGAAGGGGCTGACGCTGGGCGGTTCGAAGGACAACGCGGTGGTCCTGGACGAGAGCAAGATCCTGAACGACCACCTGAGGTTCCCCAACGAGTTCGTCAGGCACAAGATACTGGATCTTCTCGGCGACCTCTCCCTCTGCGGGGTCCCGCTGAAGGCGCACATCTATGTTCACAAAGGCGGCCACAACCTCCACACGAAGATGGCCCAGATGATATCGTCGACCATTGACAGCCACGAAATGACCCTCATCGACGACCACACTTTTGCCCTTCCTCTGCAACAACCTCTTGCATAACCTCCTGTTTTCAACCTTCCTCCACCTCTTGAGGGCCCCTTCCCCGGGGCCCTCTGCTTTTATGCCGCGCCATCGAAAGCCGATGGCTTTCGCTTCGCTTCCCGAAGAGGGGGGCGATCCTCTCCCCTCTTAGGCGCTCTGCTCGCGAGCTCGCGACGCTGAACACTCCCCCGGCAGAGAATGTGCCCTTTCGCGACGTGAAGTCGTCTCTGGGCACAACATCCTCCACCTCTTGAGGGCCCCTTCCCCGGGGCCCTCTGCTTTTATGCCGTGCCATCGAAAGCCGATGGCTTTCGCTTTGCTTCCCGAAGAGGGGGGCGATCCGGCTGCCTCGAATTCTAATTATTCGCCTTAAGGTGGCTTAAGGCTGAAGTTCGATAGGGAATGGGATTCCACAATTTTTCACTTTTCAATTTTCAACTTTCAATTTTCAATGCAGGCGCAGCATGCTCGGCTGACGCCTGGCTGAAGGCAGGTGTCCTCCGGACAGGCTGAAGGCGGAAGGCTGAAGTTCAATAGGGAATGTTGGTTTCCCGTAGGGGCGATTCACGAATCGCCCGAATAAAACCCCCACGCTTCGCTCTCCCCCTTTGCAAAGAGGGAAGACATTGAACGCAGGCTAAAGACCTGCGACTACCACACTTTTTCACTTTTCACTTTTCAATTTTCAATCTTACTTTTTCAATCCTAAGGCTCTTGAGCTATGCAGATCAGGACTGCTTGTCGGCGCGTTTTACGACGACTTTGGAAAGCCTGAGCGCGGGGATGCTCTCGCAGGTCCAGACCGCCTGAGACCTTTTGACGCACAGCCCCCGCGTCTCTTCCCGCTCCGAGCCTATCGCGGTTATCTTTTTGAGGAACGACGGTATCTTCAGAGAAACCGCTGAATTTGTAACGGGCTCAGCGATCCTGCCGTCGCGCACCAGGTAACCTTCCGCCACCGGAAAGAACGCCTCCCCTTTGTCGCGGTCCACCTTTCCGTCGCTGAACCTTTTCACATAGAGGCCGATATTGACCTCGGAGCAGAGTTCTTCGTCGGTACCCTTGCCTGCGGGGCTTTCCAGCCTCCAGATCCTCGGGAGAGGCTCGTGGCGGTGGTTCTCCCTCCTCGCGCTGCCGGTGATGCCGATGCCGAGGTCAAGAGAGCGCCTCAGGTCCGCGAGCAGGCCTGTCGCCTTGCCGTTCCCGATCAGAACCTGTTCCGTGGGCGGGTTCCCCTCGTCGTCGATCGACGCGAAATCGTCATCCGGACCTTTTTCCACGAGAGAGAACGAGCCCGCCGCGATCTTGGTCCCGATGAACCCTTTCACTTCCTCCCTGTCGTAGCGGTCCGCCTCGAACAGATGCCCGACCGCTTCGTGAACCGCCATCCCGGCCGCCCTGCCCGACAGCACAACCTCCATCTCTCCCTCCGGGGAAACCTTCGCGTCGAGATGGATAGTTGATAGCCTCAGGGATTCTCCCGCCGCCCTTTCCAGGAACTCCTTCAGAGCCCTGTCATGCAGGTCGGTTGTATCCATCAGGCATTCCGCCCCCTTCGCCAGTTTTTCATCGCGGCGGACCAGTGCCTGGGCGTAAAAAGCCGTCCTGAACCTCGAATCCGAGGCTATTTTCCCGTCGGCCGTGATGACCGAGAACTCCTCGCTTGCACGCCTCATCACTCCCAGAAAAGAAGAAGCGCCCTTGTCCCTGACATCGGACGCGACCGCAGACATCGATACCGCGGCGTCATCAGCGCTTTCCCTGGACTCTTCCCCTTTGCCCGAGATGTTCATCGAGCCGTGCATTTCAGGCTCTTTTCCCGCGGCCACGCTTCTGACGAAAGAAGCTATCAGCTCCGGATCCCCGGTCGTGATGTGCGAAAAACTCCATTTTTCGCCCCTGCGGAAACGGACGCCGGCACCGCAGTCGTCAAGCGCTTCGACAGCCTCGTCGTCATTGTCGCGCGTTATCACCGTTCCCGCCGACCTCTTGAGGAATATTTCGGCGAAATCGGCTCCGCTTTTTGAAAGCTCGTCCCTGAGATGCTCCAGGAAAGTCCTGTCGAACATCATCCTTCTCCTTCTGCAAGAGCCCGCCAGATCCTCTCCACCTGGCCCTCCGTCTCCCGGGCCGATCCGCCGTTGTCTATCACGAAGTCGGCAAGCGAGGCCTTCTTCCTGTCGCCCCACTGCGTCCGCATCCTATCCCGGATACTTTTTTCCGTCCATCCCTTTTTGACGAGCCTCCGGATCCTGGCCTCTTCCGGAGCGGTGACAAGTATCACCTTGTCGAACTCGCTCCCGGTCCCCGCCTCGAAGATGAGTGCGGCCTCCGACACGACCATGACCGGCTTTTTCGGCGAATCTTTCAGTTCTTTGATGATCACGCGCCTCTTGAGAACGACGAGCGGGTGGAGGATCGATTCCAGCTTTTTCCTGCTCTTTTCATCCGCGAAGGCTTTCGCCGCCAGTTTTTTCCTTGATATGGAGCCGTTTCCCGCGAGGATCGACTTTCCGAAAGCCGCGAGAACTTCTTCGAACCCTTCGTTCCCTTTTTTAAGAAGTTCCCTTACGATCCTGTCCGAATCGAGGACGAGGGCGCCTCTCTTCTTGAACATCCTCGCGACCGCGGATTTTCCGGAACCTATGCCTCCGGTGAGGCCGACGTGAAGCATCCCTCAAGCCCCGACGTGCTCCCTGTAAGCCTTGAAGGTGTTCATCATCAGACCGGCGATCGTCAACGGGCCTACTCCTCCCGGCACGGGCGTGTAAAGCGATGCCTTTTCCCACATGGCCGGCGGAAGCACGTCACCGACAAGGGTCGAGCCCTTTTCGCGGACCTGTTTGAGGCGCTCCTCGTCGTCGGGATAGAGAATCTTCACCTCTTCCTCGTCGGTGACCCTGTTGATCCCGACATCGACTACGACGGCTCCCTCCCTTATGTGGTCGAAGCCCAGGAAGGCCTTCTTCCCCATGGCGGCTATGAGGATGTCCGCCTCGCTCGTCACCTTCTCGAGGTCCCTTGTCCTGCTGTGGCAGATGGTGACCGTAGCGTGCTCCTTGAGAAGCATTATCGACATCGGTTTGCCTACGATGTGAGACCTGCCCACGACGACAGCCCTCCTGCCCCTCAGTTCGACATTGTATTTCTTCAAGAGCTCTATGATCCCGAGCGGCGTGCAGGGGACGAGGAAAGGCTTGTCGATGAGCAGCCTGCCCATGTTCTCAGGGTGGAATCCGTCGACATCCTTGGAGGGGGAGATGGCATCGAGTATCAGGCTTTCGTCTATGTGCTTCGGGAGAGGGAGCTGGACCAGTATCCCGTCGATCTCCTCCTTCGCGTTGAGGCTTTTCACCAGCGCGAGAAGCTCATCCTGCGAGGTGTCCTCCTTCAGCTCTATCTTTTCCGAGTAGTAATCCAGTTTCGCGCAGGTCTTCACCTTCGAAGAAACGTAAATCTGGCTTGCCGGGTTCATCCCCACGAGGACCGCCGCAAGCCCGGGCTTCCTGAGCCCCCTTGCCTGGCAGTCGATCACTTCCTTCTGCAGTCCGTCGAGGATCTCCTGGGATACTTTTTTGCCGTCGAGAATCGATCCTTTCATTATCTGGTCTCCTTGATGAATTTCATTCTGAACGGGAACACTTCCTCGAAGATCTCCCTTCCCACGGTGATGTTGGCCAGCACGAGACTGGTCTTCTTCCTCGGCATCGGGTCGTCGTACTCGAAGAACATCAGCCTTTCGATCCAGGTCTTCGGGGGAAGGTTCAGCGGCTTGAGGAAGATCGTTTTTCCGCAAGCCTCAAGCTTCTTCTCACCGCCCTGCTTCTCGTAGAACATCTGGAAGACGGAAGTCTCGTCCTTGGGCAGGCAGTCTTCCATCAGCGCCATCGAAGGCGAGAACTCGAGGTTCGACTCCTTCGACAGGTTCTCCAGCCTGATCCTGAAGAAGACATAGTTGTAGCCTTCAGGCACCTCGTCGAACGGGTTTGACAGCCCCTTTTTCTCGTAATAGGCCGCGATGTCCTTTAAAAGGAGCGGCTCGACCTCGATCTTGATGAATTGCCCCTCGTACTTGTAGGTGTTGCTCTCGATGACGATCTTGGGGTTCCATTTCTTCGATTTTTCGACCGTGGTCACCGAATCCAGCCGGTAATAGGTCGCCGCGGCAAGAAAAGACAATGAAGCCAGCACGAAAAACGCTCCCAGAAGTCTTTTCATCTCATGCTCCTCCCGAAATATTCATACTGAAGTCTATATTATTAGGCGATTTCTTACAAGAGAATTATAATTGTTCCCTGCGGGAGGTCCAAGTGATAAACAGAAATTTCAGAGCTCACTGGCGGTTGGACAAGGAGATCGTTTTCCTCAACCACGGCTCTTTCGGCGCGACACCCATCCCCGTGATGGACAAGCAGAGGGAGATCCAGGGCCTGATCGAAAGGGAGCCGGTCAAGTTCTTCATGCGGGACTACGAAGGTTTCTACGAAAGGGCGCAGGAAGCGCTCGCCGGGGTCGTCGGCGCCGAAAGGGACGACATCGTGTTCGTTCCCAACGCCACGACCGGGGTCAACACCGCCCTGAGGGCAGTTCCGCTCTCGCCGGGGGACGAGATACTCGTCACCAACCAGGAGTACAACGCCTGCCGCAACGCCGTCAACGAGATCGCGAAGGAAAGGAAGGCCGTTGTAAGGGAGGTCCGCCTCCCCTTCCCCGTAAAATCCTCCGAGCAGGTAACCGAGACCATCGTCAATTCGCTCACCGGCAGGACCAGGGTGTTCCTCATAGATCACATCGTAAGCCAGACGGCGCTGGTGGTGGATATCGAAGACATAGTGAGGGAGCTCGAGGACAGGGACATAGAAACGATCGTCGACGGGGCGCACTCCGTCGGGATGGTCCCGCTCAACCTCGAAAAGCTCAGGCCCGCCTTCTTTACCTCGAACTGCCACAAGTGGCTCTGCACGCCCAAGGGGGCGGCGTTCCTGTACGCCAGAAAGGACATGCAGAATCTGGTCCGTCCCCTGGTGATCAGCCACGGCGCGAACACCCCGAGAAAGGACAAGTCCCGCTTCTTCCACGAGTTTTCCTGGACAGGCACGGACGACCCCTCCGCTTACTTTTCGATACCCTCCGCCGTCGATTTTTTAAGCTCGCTCCTCCCCGGAGGCCTGCCCGCCCTGATGGAGAGAAACCGGTCGCTCTGCCTCGAAGCGAGGAAGATCATCATCGGCGCGCTCGGCATCGAAAAGCCGTGCCCGGATGAAATGGTCGGCTCCATGGCGTCGTTCCCTCTTCCCGACGCGGTCAGCGAACCCATTGCGCCTCTCTTCATGGACGAGCTGCAGGACGAGCTTTTCATGAGATTCAGGATCGAGATCCCCGTGATGTACTGGCCGAAATTCCCCAAGAGGCTCCTGCGCATATCCTGCCAGGCTTACAACTCCATGGACGACTACAGGAAACTGTGCAACGCGCTCAAGGAAGCGGGGATGTAGGGAATTCGCCAATTTTCAATGCAGGCGACGCCTGCCGGGCTGAAGGCAGGTGTCCTCCGGACATGCTGAAGACTGAAGGCAGGTGTCCTCCGGACAGGCTGAAGGCTGAAGGCTGAAGAGCTGAAGTTCAATAAGGAAATTGATTCCATCATTTTAAAATTTTCAATTTTCACTTTTCAATTTGAAATTGCGCGTCAGCGCCTAACGCCCGCCTCGCCGCGCTCGCCTTCCCTTCGGGAAACTCGCGCAAGGCTGCGGCCCATAGCAGATAGTCGCGCGCCCGAAGGGCTTAAAATGCTCCTAAGAAAAACCAAGCAGTTGGTTTTTCTGGCAAGCAAATCAATTTGCTTGCTCCCTCTCCGCCAATCGGGTATCGCGCCGAGCGTCGAATTCACTTCGCGCGGAGGCGCATTCTTTGACGGGGGTGAATCAGCATAACGAGCTTGCGAGTGGAGCGCCTAAGGAGGGGGCGGCGCCCCCTTCTTCGGGAGCGCGATAGCGCAAATTGGCGGAGAGGGGGGGATTCGAACCCCCGGTCCCGGTTTAAGCCAGGACAACTGCTTAGCAGGCAGTCCTGTTCGGCCACTCCAGCACCTCTCCGCAGCGGGGACATTATATTTTATTTGGCAGAATAGGTCAAACGGCGCACCCCAGCTTCTTGTTAGAGGCTTCTCTTTATTGTAGAATCTGTTATATGGACGTTGACAAGGAAACAAGAGACGAGGAAAAAGCCGCCGTCCTGCTGCGCCTCGCCCTCAAGCGGATGGAAGAAGCCGAAAAGGACGATTACATCGAAATCGGCCCGAGAAGAAGAAGACTGAAGATAAAGTAGGAATTCCCATTAATATTAGCCTGATTAACAATCCCCACAG
>ENA-UPTA01000374-UPTA01000374.1-activated-sludge-metagenome-genome-assembly--contig:-NODE-374-length-51961-cov-29.090279_pt1 | contig 51961 bp, 43 predicted proteins | sample MGYA00238184_ERZ773361 | MGnify/ENA primary metagenome ERZ773361 (study PRJEB29100, sample SAMN05720205) | activated sludge metagenome | isolation source: anaerobic digester from wastewater... | reverse complement strand
AATCAGGGCTCAGCATGCGCTCATTTTTTTATCACCTAATTTGGACAAGAGTGGGCAGCAATAATTATTAAAAAAAGTGCTTCAAAGGAAACGATTACAATTCTTAACACTTCAAGTAATTGTTTCATTCGTTATGCTTCATATGTCTATCTTCGTTAATTTTATTTAAAATATCATATACTTTCCGAAATAAATCTTCTGGCGCAGCTTCTTTAGAGAAAGAAAAGTTCTTAATTGTTTCAGAAGTTTTAATTACAACCATTTCACCTTGCTGGCGTCCTTTAACGTAGCCGATGCCGTACCCATCTGCTGCCATGAGAATAGCTGCATCGCCGATATCAACTTTACTGGGCAGAGAAGGTTTTTCGGAAGTATGCTCTGAAATATTTTCTATAAGGGAAGGAAGATTTGTTGATATTGATTTATCTCCAAAGCTTTCTTCTTGAATCTTCATCTTATCAGTACGGCGTGCTTCTAAGTATTTTTTTAGTTCTTCCCACAAGTGCCCAAACAATGGATTTGGTGGTGAGATTGTTGCAGAAATATTGACGATACTATCAAGCTTTGAAAGCTTGATAGCAAATGTGCGCAAATCAGATATTGCCTCAATTTTGCAATCAACAAAAAAATTATCATATTTATTTTTTACTAAAGTGGCGAATCTCTTCATAAAGGTATGTGGTTCAACATGAGTTGATACCCTCAGAAACGCTATGCCAGAAAATTCTGGAATGTAGATAAAAGGACTTGAAGCAATACGAAGATTTGGTTCTTCTTGGGATTTCTCTTCTCCTTTCTCTGGTACAACTATCATAACTTCTGCATCAGGTGAGTACTTACACAATTTTGCATACACGAAATCAACACCATCTATTGATCCTTTTTGTGCACTAATGAAAGACCAAGCAAACCCCCATGCTAATATGGGCTTTGGATTCAAAATGGCTTTAATTAGCTTTTCATGATCAAGCGTGCCAATTTTTATTACACGCCCTAAATAATAGGTACCATTATTACTTAGCATTTTGTCTTGTCCTTTTATTATTCATTGCCAATGATCGGGCTAACCTGCTGAGCCACTAGGGCCTTCAGCATCAGCGCCACCGACGTTTTCGCAAGCAGGTTGCCCCGATTGTTGGCAATCTTTTAATTCATTGCTTGTGGTTTGAGAAAATTCATCTGTGCTTCTTTTCACACGGGCTATATATTTAAAAATATAATCTCCAGCTTCAAGTGGTTTTCCATGCCTATCGCGGAGATGAACATTGAAATTTATTGTTGTACCGCAACCATAGCTTAGGCCAACCGCACTGGTATCAGTATATGGTGAATCGAGAAAAATAACATCAAAATCAGGAATAGAGGAGAATCTGGGGTGGAACTTCCCGGTTCCAGTTGCATATCGCATAGGCCTTTTCAGTGTTACAATGAGCAATCCTTCTTGAAGATCATCGCTAGTTGTAATTTTCTCCTGGGATACTTCAATAGATGGGCTGTCTTCTAACGATTTTTCCTTGGCATCCAAACTAACTTTAATTATTTCGTTTATTATTTCATCACTAACTGTCGTATCAGATGTTTTTGCAGATTCTTTAATAAATTTCTCAACAGTATACATCCAGAATCTCTGCTCAGTTTCTAAGTTAAATTCGGAGATAATCTCTGGCCGTGGTCCAATCGTTTTGCCAGATTGTTCAAGCCACCAGTCCTCTTTTTTATCATCAGTGATAAATATTAAAGGTTTATTTTGTGACTTTGCATATTCAATAATTTGATACCATACAATTAGGTCACCATATTTTCTATATGAATCGTCTGTACTGTCTTTTTTGAAGTCTTTGTACCCAGGAGGAATTTCGCGTTGATATCGATCAGCACCATCCTTTTCTATTTGATTCATTTTTTCAGCGTCAAAAGGTTTTCCCGTTTTGCCATTGAATGTATTTCCTATGAAATCTAATATTTCATCATTTGTTAATTTTGATAATAATATATTCTTTTGATTGTTCAGAAGTTCTACAAGCTGCTCGCAATATTCTTTAAGTTTTGGAAGTTCAGAGTCAGGCAGGAAAGGATGCCTATCTTTGGTAGACAACATGTTCAACAAATCATTAATTGATTTAGTAGCCTTAGGATATTCATTTGCTTGGCCAGCTGTAACACTAAGCCGGTTCTTCAAAAATTCTTTTGCTGCCTGATACGGGATGAATAATCTGTCCTTAACAGTCTCAAGAGCTTTTTCAAGCTCCTTTCTAGTCGCATCAGAGTAGCGATAAAGATTCAACAAGACATTAGCATCTACAGCGAAGATACAGTTCTTCCAAAGCTCTGAAAATTCTTCATTTGTCGGTCGGAAATGCCCTATGAATAAAGTTCTCATATGTGTCCTTTCTTAATGCCAACAATAAATATACCAACTTGGGTTTTTCTGATTTTTGAAGCGATATTACTCCTTTTTGAAAAGAATGCAAAGAAAAAGTCCTTAAATATCAGGCAAAATGAACTTTTGATGCTTGGTATTTTGCGGTAATATTCCGCTTGAGCCAAGTTGGTATATCATTGGAAATTTGTCACATTATAAAAAACCGAGGTTGATGAGTATCGCTTGAAATCTTGAACATTCCTTACAAATAAAGGACGCTTGATTTCAGGAAGTACATCGTGCGTATAGCAGGAAGAACGCATCAACCGGATGACCATTCTCTAAAAATAGTTGACAGGTTGTTTCTTTTGATTATACTCGTATGCAAGTAAATTGTATGCAAGGGTAATGGGATGCAGAAAACAGATTGTATTTTTTTCCAGTTTGCCAAGACCTATCAACTTTCCAGCCGGTTCCTCGCGCAGAAGGTATCCGAACTCAACCTCACCCCCGTCCAGGCCATGGTGCTGGGATTTCTGGCCGAAGAGGATCAGGTGACGTCCAGCGAGCTGGGCAAACGCGCGGAGCTGGACAGCGCCACCCTCACGGGCATTCTGGACCGCCTGGAAGCCGCGGAATTTCTTGAGCGAAAAGGCAATCCCGACGACCGGCGGTCCATCCGGATTCATCTGAGCCCAAAGGGCAAGACCATGAGCGCCGAGGCAGTCCGCGTGATCACCGCCGCCAATAACGATTTTCTGCAGGTTTTAACCGAAAAGCAGAAGCGCGACCTTCACGATATTATCAACAAGCTGCGTCAGAACGCGCAGCGCGCGTAAGTCCATAAATTTGACCCCGGCTATGCCGCCGGAGAAAAGGAAACGTTATGGCAACGATGTATAAAACCGGCTGCGTCCTCTGTCCACAAAACTGCGGTCTCGAAGTCGAAGTGGAAAATAACCGCATTGTGAAAGTCAGGGCGGATAAGTCGAATGTCAAAAGCGAGGGGTATGTCTGCCGCAAGGGCTTGAACATTGCCTGTCACCAGCACAACGCCGACCGCCTGAAATTTCCCTTGAAGCGCGTCGGGGATAAGTTTGAAAGGATCTCCTGGGAGCAGGCTATCGATGAGATCGCGGCGAAGCTGAAAAACATTGTCGGCAAATACGGTCCCAAATCCTTTGCCTATATGGGCGGAGGCGGCCAGGGCTGCCACTTCGAGGCGGCTTTCGGTGTGCGCCTGATGCGCGGTCTGGGTTCCCGCTATCATTACAGCGCCATCACTCAGGAATTTTCCGGCATGTTCTGGACATGGGGTCGCATGTTCGGCCGCCAGCCCGTTTTTCCGGAAATTGATGCTCATGAGACGGATTATCTTCTGGTCTTCGGCTGGAACGGCATGGAAAGCCATCAGATACCCCAGGCGCCGAAACAACTCCTGCGCATCGCCAAAGATCCGGATAAAATGCTTGTGGTGATCGATCCGCGTTTATCCGAGACGGCCAAAGTCGCCAATCTGCACCTGCGCATCCGTCCGGGAACAGATGCCCTGCTCCTGCGGGCGATGATCGCCATCATTCTTCAGGAGGGCAGGGAAAACAAAGACTACATCGCCAGGCACACCTCCGGTTTTGAGGAAATAAAAGACCTGTTCGTTTCTTTCGACGCCCGCGCTGCCATAAAAACCTGCAATCTCGACTACGATCAAATGCGGGAAATCTGCCGGCAGTTCGCCACACGGAAATCCTGTCTGCGCTATGATCTGGGTCTTCTGATGAACCGCCACAGCGCAGTCTCATCCTACCTGGCTAATGTATTTCTCGTCATTTGCGGGCGGATCGGCATGCGCGGTGGCAACGTTTTCCACGGGGTGCTGATGCCCCTGGGAAGCCACTCCGATGAACGCGATCCCAAGGCCCTGCGCACGGTGACCACGAACTTTCCTCCGGTCATGGGCTGCTACCCGCCCAACGCCATGCCGGAAGAGATCCTTTCCGATCATCCGGAGCGTCTGCGGGCGGTTTATGTATCCGGCTCGAATCCTCTGCGCTCTTACGCAGACACAACCGCTTACGAGAATGCCTTCCGGCGTCTGGATCTCCTGGTAACGGCGGAAATGGCCATGTCGGAGACGGCGGCCCTTTCCCACTATGTTCTTCCTTCCCGGTCGGGCTATGAGTCCTGGGACGGAACCTTCTTCCCGATGACCTTTCCGGGCATCCACTTCCAGATGCGGCGGCCCATTGTTGAGCCGGAGGGCGAAGCGCTGGAACTGGGCGAAATCCATCTGCGCCTGGCCGACAAGTTGGGTCTCATTCCGCCCATTCCGGAGAAACTTTACCAGGCCGCCCAAGAAAGTCATGCCGCCTTCGGCCAGGCGCTGATGGAATATGCACTGACGGAGCCGCAGGCCATGAAGGCCATGCCGTTTGTTCTGGGAAAGACGCTGGGGAAAGTGATGGGTTCCGTCCATCTGGCGGCACTTTGGGGCATGCTCCAGACAATTCCGAAATTCGTCCGCAAGAACGCCGCCCGCGCCGGATTTACGCCGGGCATGGAGATGGGAGAAGAGCTTTTCCAGAAGATTATGGAACATCCGGAAGGAATCTGGATTGGACAAATGGACCCGGAAGAGAATCTCGCCAATGTCCGGACGGAGGACGGAAAGATCAATCTTGTCATTCCGGAGCTCCGGGCGGAATTGGAAAGCCTCGACCCGGAACATGAGGAAGCGGCGTTAACGCCGGATCCCGCGTATCCTTTGATCCTCATGGCCGGCAGACATTGCAGGATGAACGCCAGCACCCTGATGCGCGATCCCTCGTGGAACGAGGGCAAGCGCTATTCCACCTGCATGATGCACGCCGATGACGCCGCCGCGCTGGGGATGAAAGACGGTCAAACGGTGCGTGTAACCACCGAGGCGGGCTGTGAGGAAATGGAGCTGGAAATCACGGAGATGGCACACCGAGGCCATGTGGTCATCCCGCATGGTTTCGGCTTGATTTATAACGGCGTCAAGTACGGCGCCAATGTTAACCGCCTGACCAAAAACACGCACCGCGACCAGTTTGGCACTCCGCTCCACCGCTATGTGCCCTGCCGGGTGGAAGCGGTATAGTGGAAGTCGTCATGCCAAAAAAGGAGATTGATGAAAATCTTAATACTCAACGGTAATCCGGAAAAAGATCAGGGGAATGTGGATTCCTGTATTGCCCGTCTTCGGGAACGCTTGCAGGCAGCCGGACACGAGGCCAAAATTGTTGTCCTGCGCGATTTGAAAATCGGCTATTGCACCGGATGCTTTAACTGCTGGCTCAAGACGCCCGGCATTTGCAGCATTCAGGACGATGCAATCGATGTGACCAGACAATACATTGCGTCGGATCATGTCATTTTAGCTTCACCGCTCATTATGGGATTTATCAGTTCCCTTCTCAAGAGAGCCATGGACCGGAACATCTGCCTGGTGCATCCCCACCTGGAGGAAGTGGATGGAGAGGTGCATCACAAAAAACGTTATGACAAATATCCGCTCATTTCCTTTCTTCTGGAGAAAGAGCCCACCACCGACGAAGAAGACATTGCCATCGCTACGGACATCTTCCGGAGGGAAGCCATCAATGTCTGGTCTTCGCTGGGCTTTGTGCATTTTACTGAAACCCCTGTGGAGGAAATCATCCATGCAATTAACGTTCATTAACGCATCCCCGCGGGGAATAAAAAGCAACACGGGAACCCTGATGGAACATTTCATCCGGGGATTTCTGGAGACTCCCGGCAACGTCTGCGATACCGAATATCTGGTGAAATACAGGAAGAACCTTCCTGATCTGACCGAGAAATTTCGCCGGGCGCAAAACGTCATGATCGGTTTTCCGCTTTATATCGACGCGATGCCGGGCAGCGTAAAAGCCTTTCTGGAAGCATTGGCGCCGCTGGCGGGTCAAGAGGACCTTCCCGCTTTGGGGTTTCTGATTCAGTGCGGTTTTCCCGAAACGGCCCAAACCCGTTTTGCGGGGCGCTACTGTGAAAAGTTTTCGCGCAGGATCGGCTGCCGCCCGCTGGGGCTCATCCTGAAAGGCGGCTGTGAAGGGTTGGCTGTTCAGCCGTCTTTTCTCACCGAAAAATACTTTTCCTTGTTTGCCATGCTGGGACAGAATTTCGGGGAGACGGGAAGTCTTGATGAAACCCTGCTGGCCAAACTGGCCCGTCCGGAGCACTTGAAGCCCGAGCATCTGGCACAGATCATTCCCTTCATCAACCAGACCCTCTGGGATGCCTTGCTGGAAAAAAACGGCGTTCTGGATCAGAGCTTCGCGCGGCCTCTGATGCCCTAACCGTTATCACAGAAAGGAAAGTGACCATGAAAGAAAATAACAACATTTCTCCGAAGGATCGCTCCATGGCAGCGTTCTGCGTGAAATGCACGGTCTGCAGCCGTGCCCGGAAAAAACAGCGGGGAATGGCCTACTGGTTCGTCCGGAAGATTGAAGGCGACCTTTGCCCATTTTGCCAGGCTTATGAACGTGTCTATGGCCGCAAAGCCCATGAGCCGGTCAGGTAAAGCAATCTGGGAAATTCACCCTCTCTCAAAATCGAGTGAATGATTTGAAGGAAATACCGCTATGAATCTTTTTGATGCAGACATTGCTCTTTCCGATCTGGGAAATTCCCGCTATGCCGGCACGGTCTCGGATCACTGGTCAGTCAACGGCAACCCCAACGGGGGATACCTCATGGCCATGATTGCAGATGCGATGCTCCGGCAGAGCGATAAAAAGGAAACCCCGATCGTTACCGCCAATTATCTTGCCCGCTGCGTTCCCGGCAGCGTGGAAATCAAAATTTCAGAAATGGCCCGCTCCAGACAGTTCACCCGCTTCGAGGCAAGTCTTTTCCAGAAGGGGGAGGAAAAGATCCGGGCGCTGGGCACTTTCGCTTCCGGAAATGATGTCTGCAATGTTCACAGATATGAATGCACCGCTCCGGATCTTGCTCCCGCCGAAGAGTGCATACCCATGCCTCAACTGCCCAAATACACCCTTTTTCAAAACCTCGAACTTCGTCTCGACCCGGCCTGCGCGGGTTGGATGACGGGGGGAAAACTGGCGGATGTTTCTTTGAACAAAGGCTATTTCCGGTTTCGTGACGGCCGTCCCCTGGATCTTTTTTCGCTGTTTCTGATCATCGATTCCATGCCGCCCGCCGCCATGGCCACGCAGGGAGTGACGGCCTGGGTTCCGACCATCGAGCTTTCCGTCAATGTCCGAAACCTGCCCAAAACCAATCGGCTCAAATGCAGCCTCAGGACCCGCTTCATCACCTGCGGGCTTCTGGAGGCTGACGGCGAAGTGTGGGACGAAGAAGGCAATCTGGCGGCGATCTCCCGCCAGATTGCTCAGTTCAAAAACGTCTGAGATTTTGATGCCCTGCTCTTTGCATCTTTCGTCAGCCGCGATCTTCCGCCCAAAACAGGACGTCCAGTGAAACGAAAAGGGATGGAGAAAAAGGGTTCATCCGGCTGATGCTATCCATCCGGGTCGTGGTCTGAAAGTTTTCTTCGAAATGATTCTTAAATTGCCGGCATGACATTCCCGCCGCAGACGGGAATGAAGGCACCCGTAATGTAGCCTGCAAGATTGGATGCCAGAAATGCTACGACATAGGCAATTTCCTGGTCCGTGCCCCGGCGTTTCAACGGTATACGGGATCTGTATTCAAGGCTATGGATCGAATCCGGATGGTTTTCGCTGATCGTCCATCCCGGAGCAACCTGATTAACGGTGATGCCGTGTTCGCCGACTTCTCGGGCAAGAACTCGTAAGACACCGTCCATGCCACGTTTCCCAGCGACATAAGCGGATGTGTTTTTTTCGTATTGCATGGAACATTCTGTGTTAATGCCGATAAATCGTCCCCATTTTCTCTCGATCATGTCCGGCACAAACGTCTGGGCCAGCAGGACGCTTTGCCGGACGCAGGAAAGATATTGACTTTCGTAATCCGACAGAGGCTGTTGCAACACTTTTTTCCATGGGTATTGAATAACCGCATTGGCCACGACAATGTCCGGAGAGCATAATTCTTGCCGGGCGCGTTTCAGCAGGGCGTTCACGGATGCCGGATCGGTGATGTCCGCCTCAACAGCGATTGCCTTACATTGCAATTCGCGAATTTCTTCAACCAGCCTTTCGGCCTGAGTGGCGTTGGTGTGGTAATGGATAATCACGTCGGATCCAGCTCGGGCAAGCGTACGCGCCATCACTCGTCCCAACTGGCCGGTGGAGCCAGTGACAAGGGCTGTTTTTCCAGCCAGATCAATCGGTAGAATTCTTTTATCCTCTTGCTGCAGGAAAACGCCGGCGGTGGTATCCTTTTGAATTTTGGAAGCGGAGGTTGGGTCTGGTTCCAGTATGCGGTATCCCGTTCGGACTGCGGCCATCACCCGGTTTTTTTTACGCTTGATCGTGTTCATTGCTTTCAACCAGTCCAAGAATGCCTCCCGAAGAATGCTTGCTAGGGTATGGTGATGAAATGCCGGGAAAGAGCCGCGGCTTCTTCGGTGCAATTCCTCGCCGGTTGAAGTTTTTTTACCCGGACAGAGGCGATTTCATCTTTTGCAGCTTTCAAATCAGCAAGAAACGCAGAATTGGCGTGCAAACGGCTAACAACGGCGGAACCCATCAAGCGTCCTTCAATCATGTCGCTATGCCAGTGAACATTGCAGACAAGACGGCTTTCACCGAAAGCACGACCCCTGGCCAGGATCGCGTCGCTGTGTTCAGGATCAAGCTCGCTGAGGATAAGCGCCCAGGTCCAGCCGATGGCTGTGTGGCCAGAAGGATAAGAACCGTCTTTATTCAGATCGGTTTTTCTTTCGCGGTTACAAACAGGCGCCTGATTGACGGCAAAGGGACGAACTCGCCGGTAATAATTTTTCGCCGAAATGGTGGAAATAATGGCATCCGTCATAGTGCGGCGCAGTAGAATGTAAAGAAAAGGCGTTTCCTCCTCTGAAATGGGAATGCCCAGTGTACAGGAGAATGTTCCGGCCGCATGAGGAAAACTTAGATCTGCGTCACTTCCCGCTAAAACCCAACGCGGCGACCCATATAAGGCCAGACTCTTTCTGCTGATGTCTTCATCAAGACCTATTGCGGCCGAACCGGGGGGCGGAGGCGGCGGAAGCAAAAAAAGGCTGTTGGGCGCTGCATCCAATGGCAAATAACCGGCCGGAAATCCAGGCCGCACATCCGGCACGGATAATTTACCTTGCCGTCCATAATTTGCGCAGCCGGTCATCAGCAGAAAACAAAGCGCAAGGGAAAACAACAGGAATGGTAAGTTATGTCTTATGAGCTTCATCATGAAAATTTATTTACCCAGGCAACATAACGGTTCATCCATTTTTGAAGAAATTTTTTACTGTCCGCGTCGATTTCACCATCGGTATCAAACAGTCCGTCTTTTGCCTGGATATAGGCTTCCGGCTGGCCAAGCGTCAGAACATCAAGAGCGGACAGGATGTTTCGAAGGTGCTGCTGTGCCGGGGCCGTACCGATCATTCCAACTGAAACGCCCAATATGCCGGCCGGTTTTCCTGCCCAGGCGTTTTGTCCGTAAGGGCGGGAGGCGTGATCCAATGCGTTTTTCAGCACTCCGGGAATGGATCGGTTGTATTCGGGCGTAAAAAAGAGCAGACCGTCTGCTTCTTGAATATCATTTTTGAATCGAAGAACTTCCTTTGCCTGGTTTGCATCATCATCCTGATTGTACAGCGGCAGGTCACCGATATGCAAATGCTTGAAGGCGAAATTTGGCGGCGCCAGTTTGACGAGCGCATGGGAAAGTTTCAGGTTGAAAGAATCTTTGCGCAAACTTCCGACGATGATAGCGATCCGTTTTGGGTTCATGATCTTCTCCTTCAATCATTATAAAATTTTCTTAAGCGTATCCATGGAAGCGCCGAAATGGACTTTACCGTTGATCCTCACGATCGGACGGCGGATCAGGCGGGGTTCTTTCGCCATCAGTTCTATCAAATGCTCATCGGTGAGACGGTCTTGTTCAAGAGACAATTCCTTGAAACTGGGACTGCGGAAACTAAACATCTCATCGGGCTTGTTTCCCTCCAAAATCATTTTAATCTCCTCAATCGTAAAAGGATTCTTAAAAAAATCCCTTTCGTTGAAAACCACCTTCTTTTGCAAGAGCAACTCCCTTGCTTTCCGGCAGGTGGTTCACTTGTTCCAGCAGAAGAAATCTACGGTCATATGTTGAAGACCTCCTTCTTGTCAGATTTTGAATATGCCGCGGTCGTAGATGACCGTTTTCTCGCCGCCGGTCAGATGTGCCGTGACCGTTTTAGGTTCTGTGTTGACGAGATCCCAGTGAAGGGCGGAATCATTGAATCCCAGCTTCTTTTTCAGCGCCGGTGTCAGTTTGGCCGGGTTGCCGCTGAAGGTGTCGCTGTATGACGATCCCAAGGCGATATGGCAATTGCCTTCTTTTCCCCCGAAGTTTTCGTCGAAAAGCGTCTCGGCCATGAAACGGTCGATCCGGGAAAACCGCTTGTCTGTGAGAGAAAACTCTCCCAGTCGACGTGCTCCCGCGTCCATGGTCAGCTGTTTTCTTATAAATTCCTCTCCCTGTTTGGCTTCGATTTTTTCAGCTTTGCCCTTGACAAATGTAATGCGCACATCCTCAACGTAGTTGCCGCTGCGGAAAGACGGAAGATTCGCAAAATAAACGCCTTCCGTCTTGCGCCAATCGGGAGAGACGAAAACTTCAAAGCTGGGGACGTTATGACCGGAGACACCAGCCCATTTCCGCTGTTCACCCGGTGCGATTCGCAAATCCATCCGTTCAGATTCCAGAGCGAAATACTTGACAGAGATAGAACTTAAGCGTTTCTTGATTTCGGTGATCTCCTTATGAATCGATTTCCATTCCAAAACGGGATTTTCACAGTCGAGATAGCAGCCCTTGATCACCTGAGTTGTGTATTGTTTCAGGGACATTTTCGCCTGACATGCCAACTCCGCCGTGGGTAGCAGGCAAAGCGTCCAGCTGTATTTTTTCTGCTCTTCACGTCGGTTCAGAATGTCCTTGAAGGGTTTGCGTGAAACCATAGCCTTGCCGATCCTGGCCGGATCGATATCTTTGAGATGTGTCAGAGATTCGGGTGCGTGAAGATATATTCTGCCGTTAAGATTTTTATAGAGTTCTTTTTCTCCGGGAACAAGAAAAGTCAGTTGTTTCGAGTCGGCTTTTTCGTAAAACTGTCGCTCCATGCCGTGAGTGGCAATCATCCGCTGTACGGGGTGAACCCCCACACCCATCAGTCTGCCGTAAAGGATCTCTGCCAGTCGAAGCGCCGGCAGATCATACTGAATCAGAACAATTTCATCTTTTTTTAAAGGGGCTTTCTTGGCTGTGGCCAGCCCCCACAGGAGGACATCCGCATAATTTTCAAGGTTTTTTTCAGTAAGCATCATTGTCGGTTTCCTTTAGATAAGAACATTTCCGGAGGGAGTTTCCTCAACAAGCCTCCACCCGATGTCATTCAAATTAAGGGATGGATCATTTTCTGTCAAGCCCAAATCGAAAACGCGGCTTTATATCCCCAGCTTGAATTTTGCCCCCCTTCATGCTAGCGTATGCGCAAGTGGAGCTAGGTCCACGCTGTACATGTCAGAAAGGAAAATATTGAAGCATTACCCTATCTTCTGGAACATTACCGGAAAAATATGCGTCGTGGTCGGCGGGGGAGAAGTTGCGGCCAGAAAAGTCGCCAGACTTCTGGAATGCAAGGCGAAAGTTTACGTGATCAGTCCGGAACTGGTTCCGGAGCTTGCAGATATGAAACGGGAAGGGTTGATCGAGCATATCTCCGGCCTTTATGAGGGCCAATACCCTGATCACACGATAATGATTATCGGAGCGACGGATGATGAAAAAATCAATGCCGCTGTTTCTCAGGATGCACAGGCCAGAGATATTCCCGTGAATATTGTTGATGACCCGCAAAAATGTGATTTTATTTTACCGTCCCTGGTTGAACGGGGCGAATTGACCATTGCCTGCAGTACCGGAGGCAATTCGCCTGCGCTGGCGAAACAGATTCGGAAGGAACTGGAAGCCGCCTATGGCGAAGAATATTCCGATCTCGTTAATATTTTAGGGAAATTGCGCGAGAAGATGGAAAAAAACGCGGGAAAAGGTCAAATCTGGTTTGAAAAATTGATGGCGGAAGGGTTGCTGGACAGAATTCGGAAAAAAGACAAGGTTGCGATAAGACAAATTATTCTCGACGTTAGCGGCGAAGAGGTGGATATTGACTAGTGTCGAAATGAAATTTTTTGTCGTGGCTCTGGTTTCCTGCTCACTGGCGACAGCGGGTTACCTGCTTTCTCTTGTGGTGAAAAAAGTCAGGCTTGCCAAAATATCTACCTGGATTTTGGCCGCCGGTTTTATTGGCCTGACGCTGAATCTTTTCTGGGGTGGCATCCATTCTGAAGGATGGAGTAGTTTCGGATCTCGCTATTTTCTATCAATTTACGCTTGGGTGATTGCCTGCATCTATCTGGGGCTGCAATTCCGGACAAAAACCCGGACACTAGGTGCATTTATTGCGCCGTGTATCCTGATGTTTCTGATTGCCGCCGCCGGACAGGAAACGGATAAAAATCTTGTGCCGCCCCAATGGCAGGGGTGGCTTACATCGTTGCACCTGGCATTGGCGATTGCCGGCGAAGGACTCTTTGTTCTGGCTTCGGCGGCAGGAGCGATGTTTCTGATACAGAACCGTCTTCTGAAACATAAAAAACCGGGACCGCTCGGACGCCTTCTGCCGTCGCTGGGAGATCTGGACCGTATTAATCACTTAGGGTTGTTGTGGGGATTTCCCCTGTTAACGGTGGGAATCATCGGTGGGGTTATTTATGCTGTTTTTGTCTGGGGCGGCCAGTGGCTTGCCGATCCCAAAGTGTTATGGTCTTTGGCGATCTGGATGGTTAACGGTTTTCTGTTGCATCAGCGTCTGGCCATCGGCTGGAAAGGATCGCGAATGGCGGCTTTGTCTTTTGCGGGGTTGATTGTGTTTTTGTGTTCGGCCTTGTTAATTCGGTTTTGCCTGGCAACCGTGCATAATTTTATTTGAACCATATGATTGTACTGGTCGGATTGAATCATAAAACGGCGCCGCTTGCCGTACGTGAAAAACTCTTTGCCGGATGCCGGGAACAGGAAAATTTCCTTGCCGACCTTCTCGGGATTGACGGAGTGAGGGAGATTCTTTATCTTTTCACGTGCAACCGCGTGGAATTGCTTGCGTCTATTGATGAGACGCCGGAAACGATGAAAATGCTCAGATCATTTCTGGCCCGGTTTGGCGGTCTGACGGCCGAGGAAGAGGCATCCTGCCTGTACGTTTATCATGACGATGCGGCCATCAAACATTTGTTCCGCGTTACGTCCAGCCTGGACTCTATGGTCATGGGCGAGGCGCAGATTCTGGGGCAGGTGAAAGAAGCCTACCGGCAGGCTCTGGCGCAAAACGCTACCGGCATCGCACTGAACCGACTGATGCATCGGGCGTTTCGCACAGCCAAACGGGTGCGCACGGAAACGGCCATTGCCGCCAATCCGGTATCGGTGAGCTTTGCCGCGGTCGAGCTGGCCAAGAAAATATTCGGAACGCTTGACGGCAAAAAAACGCTGGTGATTGGCGCGGGCGAAATGGCGGAACTGACCTGCACACATCTGGTCGGCAACGGAGCGGAGGATGTTACCGTCGCCAACCGGTCGCAGGCTCAGGCGGAGATGCTTGCCGAAAAATATCGCGGTAAGGCCGTGAGTCTCACGTCTCTCGATGCAGAGCTTTGCGAAGCCGATATCGTGATTAGTTCCACGGGTGCGCCGTCCTATGTCGTTACGGGCGACATGGTTCGCCGCTGTCTGCGTAAACGCAAAAACCGCCTGCTGTTCCTGATCGACATTGCCGTGCCACGCGACATCGATCCTGCCGTGGACGGCATTGAAAACGTTTACCTGTACAACATCGATCATCTGCAGGACATTGTCGATGAAAACATGAAAAACCGCCGGCGCGAGGGGCTCAAAGCCGAGCAGATTGTTGTCGAAGAAGTGGTTCAGTATGTGAGCTGGCTGAAGGAATTGGAGGCGGTGCCGACCATTGTCTCGCTCCGGAGCAAGGCGGAGACTATTGTGCGGACGGAGCTGGAAAAAGCGTCCGGCTGGATGGATCAAATGGAAAACGGCAACCGAGAAAAAGTCGAAGCGCTGGTGAACGGTATCGTCAACAAGATCCTGCACGCGCCGGTCACCGTGATGAAGGAGGAAAGCGCCGACTTCGATTCGCAGTCGATTGTGGCCGCGGCAAGGCAGCTCTTCCGCTTGGATGATTAGGAGAAAAAATATGAATATAAAAATCGGAACACGCGGCAGCAAGCTGGCGCTCGCGCAAACGAACTCCGTGATTGAACTTTTAAAAAAGATCGCGCCGGAAATTCAGACGGAAGTCAGCGTAATCAAAACCACCGGCGACATCATGCAGGACGTATCGCTTCTGCAAATCGGGGGACAGGGAGCGTTTGTCAAGGAGATTGAAGAGGCGCTTCTGGAGGGCTGCATTGATCTGGCTGTTCACAGTATGAAGGATGTGCCGGGCGAAACACCGGAGAGACTGACCTTTGCCGCTATCCTGCAGCGCGAAGATGTGCGGGACGTGCTGGTGTCGCGGGGCAGGATCAAGATGGAATTCATGCCCAAAGGAGCAAGAATCGGCACCGGGTCGCTCCGGCGCGGCGCCCAGATCAAGGCCATCCTGCCGGACATCCAGATCGTTCCCCTGCGCGGCAATATTGACACGCGTCTGAAAAAAATCGAGACGGAAGACCTGACCGGCGTCATCCTGGCAGCGGCGGGCATGAAGCGGCTGGGGTATATTGAGACCATCTCGCAGTTCCTGCCGACGGAACTGATGCTGCCGGCGGTCGGCCAGGGCGCCCTGGGGTTGCAGGTACGAAAGACGGATGCCGGATTAATAAAAATTCTGGCCGGTCTCAACCACGCGCCCACCGCCGCGGAAGTGACCGCGGAGCGATCCTACCTAAGAGCCCTGGGCGGCGGCTGCCGTCTGCCGATTGCCGCTTATGGACTGATTGAAAAAGAGCGGTTGACGCTGGAAGGCCTTGTGGCCGCGCCCAACGGAACCAGCGTTCTCCGGGACAAAGTCTGGGGCGAAATCAACGAAGCGGAAGAGATGGGGAGGAAACTGGCCGACATGATCATGGAAAAAGGTGGCAGGAAGCTATTGGATTTGGTGTGCTGACATGAAAACAGGCAAAGTTTATATCATCGGTGCGGGGCCGGGGGATGCGGGGCTGATTACGCTTAAGGCCGTCGAGTGCCTTCGTCTGGCCGATGTGGTGATTTACGACAATCTGGTCAATGAAGAATTGCTGAAATATGCACCAAAGCAGGCCCATTTTATCTATGCGGGCAAGAAGGGTGGCGATCATACTCTGTCGCAGGACAGAATCAATGAGCTTCTGGCCAAAGAAGCACTGGATGGAAACATCGTGGCCCGTTTAAAAGGCGGAGATCCTTTTATCTTCGGACGCGGCGGTGAGGAAGCCGAGGTGCTGGCGGCGCAGGGCGTACCGTTTGAGATCATTCCCGGCGTCACGTCGGCCATTGCCGTTCCGGCTTATGCAGGTATTCCGCTTACACATCGAGGGCTTACTTCAACGGTGGCATTTGTGACCGGCCATGAAGACCCGACAAAGGAACAAAGCGATATCGATTGGCAGGCGCTTGCGGGCATCGGAACGCTGGTGTTTCTGATGGGTGTAAAAAATCTCAAGCAAATATCGGATGCCCTGATATCACACGGCAAGCCGTCCGACACACAGGCGGCGCTGATTCGCCGCGGTACAACGCCGCACCAGCAAATCCTGACCGGGACGCTTTCCACGATTGTTGATCTGGCGCAGGCCGGCCGTTTCAAGCCGCCCGCCATCCTGGTGGTCGGCCGGGTGGTCGATTTAAGGGAAACGCTGCACTGGTTTGATACAAAGCCTCTTTTCGGCAAGGGTGTGGTCATTACCCGGCCGGAACGTCAGGCCGATGATCTGGCAAAGCTGCTTGCGGCGCAGGGCGCCCATCCCATCACTTTTCCGACGATCAGCATTGCGGAGCCAGAGGATTGGAGCGAACTGGACAGGGCCATCGACGGACTGGAAAGCTACGACTGGCTCATTTTCACCAGCGCCAACGGCGTCCATTTCTTTTTCAGGCGTTTGCAGGACAAGGGCCGCGACATCCGCGATCTCAAGGGAATCAAAATAGCCTGCATCGGTCCGGCTACTGCCGGACAGATGGAAAGCCGGGGGATCAACGTCGATCTGGTGCCGGATGAATTCATCGCCGAAGGCATGTTAAAATCCTTTGCAGGGATGGATTTGCGGGGAAAGAAAATGTTGATTCCGCGCGCGGCAAAAGCCCGCGACATTCTGCCGGAGGGGCTGAAGGAACAGGGCGCCGTCGTCGATGTTGCCGTTGCTTACCGGACGGTGAATTCCGGCAGGAAGAAAGAGGAACTACTGGCCTTCATTGACGAAGGCGAAGTGGATGTGATCACCTTTACCAGTTCCTCGACAGTGACAAACTTTGTTGAAATCATGGGCGCAGACTATCGTTTGCCGCCACAGGTAAAAATAGCCTGCATCGGCCCGGTAACGGCGGATGCCGCCCAAAAAGCCGGCTTCCGGGTCGATATCGCCCATAAGGAATATACAATGGACGGCCTGGTGCAGTCTCTGGCAGAATACTTTGCAGGCAAATCGCTTTAGCTGATTCGTGAGAGGAAAATAAATGATCGGTATTTCCAAACTATACTGCGGGGCGGTGGAGCCCTCCGACGTGCTGCGCTACAACCGGCACTCCGGAAAACTGCCGTCGCACCTGCTGCAATTTTCAGCGGACAAAAAACCGGTAGTCGTCTGGAACATGACCCGCCGCTGCAATCTGAAGTGCATTCACTGCTATTCCAATTCCGCCGACATGGATTATCCCGACGAGTTAACGACGGATGAAGGCAAAAACCTGATTGATGATCTGGCGGCATTTGGCGCGCCGGTGATTCTGTTTTCCGGTGGCGAACCGCTGATCCGACCGGATCTGCTGGAACTGGCGCAGTACGCGACGGCAAAGGGCATGCGCGCCGTCATTTCCACGAACGGCACGCTGATTACCCGGGAGGTGGCGGATCAACTTCGGAAAATCAACCTATCCTATGTCGGTGTCAGCCTCGACGGCCTGCAAAAAACGCACGACCGTTTCCGGGGCAGGAAGGGCGCGTTTGATGGGGCAATCGGAGGCATCCGGAACTGCCGCGACGCAGGAATCAAAGTCGGTATCCGCTTCACGGTCAACAAACACAATCTGGCCGACGTGCCGTTCATGTTTGATCTGCTTCGGGATGAAAAGATCGAAAGGATGTGCTTCTATCACCTGGTGTACACCGGCCGCGGCTCCAAACTGCGCGAAGAGGATTTGACGCACGAAGAAACCCGCGGGCTGCTGGATTTGATTGTGGACCAGACGAAAAAGATGTTTGATGAAGGATGGAAACCCGAAATATTAACCGTGGATAATCACGCCGACGGCCCGTATCTATATTTGAAAATGAAAGAACAAGATCCGGTTCGCGCCCGGGAAATCCTAGAGTTGCTTGAAATGAACGAGGGGAACAGTTCTGGCCAGGGCATCGGCTGTGTGAGTTGGGACGGAGAAGTGTATCCTGACCAGTTCTGGCGCAACCAGCCGCTGGGGAATGTTCGCCGGAAGCCTTTCAGTGAAATCTGGATGGATAAAAATAACGAATTCTTAATGAAATTGAAAGAAAAGAAAAAACATCTTCACGGTCGTTGCGCTGCGTGTTCGTGGCTTTCGGTTTGCGGCGGCAATTTCCGTGCGCGTGCGGAGGCGGCCGGAGACCTCTGGGGTCCGGATCCTGCCTGTTACCTTTCCGATCAGGAGATTACGGTGAAGGAGGATGTAGAATGAAAGTGGAATTGTTAAAAGAAAACATGGAGTTGATTGATAAATTGAAAGAAATGCCGGTTCTCCATGCCTTCGGGAAAAGGGATATCGGCAAGCTTTTCAGTTTCAGTAATGTCAAAAGATATGCAGCAGGAGAAACGATTATTGAAGAAGGCAGCTATGACAACTGGATTTATTTCCTGGTGGGAGGAAGTGTGCGCATTATTAAAAACGGAAAGGAAATCGACGAGTTGAGGCGTACGGGAGATATTTTCGGAGAAATGTGTGTGATTGACGGCAATCCCCGTTCCGCTTCGATCCAGGCAGTTGGAAACGTGACTTGCCTGGCAACGGATGTCTCTTTCATGGACAGTCTCTACAATGAAGATAAAGTGGCTTTCTGTTCGATATTTTATCAGATGATTGCCGAGGTACTGGCCTGCCGGTTGCGGGAAACCAGTAGCGAGCTGGCCAGGCATAAAGAGGAAATTCAAAAGTTGAAAAGCATTATCAACAGTAACCAAAAAGGGGCGTGACAAATGCAATTTCCAGATTATCGGGCACGAAGATTGAGAAAAAATGAAAATTTCCGTCGGCTGGTCCGTGAAACGAAATTAAGCGTCGATGATATGATCTATCCGCTGTTTGCCGTAACCGGCAAGGGAATCAAAAAACCCATTCGTTCGATGCCCGGCCAGTTCCAGTTATCCATCGACTACATTGGCAGAGAAGCAAGGGAAGCATATGAGTTGGGAATACCGGCCGTGCTTCTTTTCGGCATTCCTTCTCAAAAGGACGAACAGGCGATGGGCGCTTTTGCCAGGGACGGCATTGTCCAGCAGGCGGTGCGGCGCATTAAAAAGGAGACGCCCGATCTGCTGGTGATTACGGATGTGTGCCTGTGCGAATATACCAGTCATGGCCATTGCGGCATTCTGGAAAAGGGCATGGTGCAAAATGACCTGACGCTGGAAGTGCTGGCCGAGACGGCGCTTTCGCAGGCAAAAGCCGGTGCGGACATGGTTGCGCCCTCGGCCATGATGGATGGACAGATTGGAGCGATCCGAGAAATTTTGGATGAAAATGCGCTGGAGAATATTCCGATCATGGCCTATTCGGCCAAATACGCCTCCTCTTTTTACGGGCCTTTCCGCGAGGCTGCCGAAAGCGCGCCGCAATTTGGCGACCGAAAAGCCTATCAGATGGATCCGGCCAACAGCGATGAAGCCATTCGGGAAATCTCTCTGGATGTATCTGAAGGCGCGGATATTATCATGGTCAAACCGGCGCTGGCTTATCTGGATATTATCTGCCGGGCCAGGCAGGAATTTGATCTGCCGCTCGCCGCTTATAACGTAAGCGGTGAATACTCCATGATCAAGGCAGCAGCGCAGATGGGGTGGCTGGATGAAGAAAGAGCCATGCTGGAATCCCTCACAGCCATCAAGCGTGCAGGCGCGGACATCATCATCACCTACTGGGCGAAACAGGCGGCAAAGGTGTTGGGGGGATAAAGGAAAAAGAATTGAGACAGGGCAACCCCTGTTGCAACCGATTGGCAAAAAACCTCAAAGCCAATCAGACCGATGAACAAAAGTGATAAACAATTCGATGATTAGCGGACTGAACAGGGATTTCGGTGATTACAGTTCTGGAATCATGAGATTTTCGAAAACTAGAAGGCGTGCTGGAGAAGATGATGGAAAAGCTTTCACCCTCCTCCAACCCCACCCATCATACCCTAAAGGGTACGGGAGGAAGAGAGGTAACCGTTCGCATGATCGCGTGGGAAGTGACGCGCAGTTGTAATTTGAGCTGTGTGCACTGCCGTGCCGCGTCTCATCTCGGACCTTATCCGGGAGAGCTTACCACCGGCGAATGCCGGAAACTGATTGATGATATTGCAGAGGTTTCCAAACCGGTGATGATTCTGACCGGCGGGGAACCGCTCCTGCGACCGGACATTTTCGAGATTGCGTCTTATGGAACCAAGAAGGGGCTGCGCATGGTTATGGCCACGAACGGTACACTGCTGGAGGAAGACACAGTCCGTAAAATGGTCGATAGTGGTGTCCAGCGTGTGAGCATCAGTCTTGACGGCAGGGATGCGGAAAGCCACGACGCGTTTCGCAATCAGCCCGGCGCCTTTGACGGAGCGATGCGTGGCATCGGGGCCCTGAAAAGCGGAGGGCTGGAATTCCAAATCAACACAACGATTACCACGGTCAATCTCCATCAGATTCGAGACATTTATCATCTGGCGCTGAAGCTTGGCGCCGCAGCGCATCATATTTTTCTGCTGGTGCCAACTGGGCGGGGAAAAGATCTGGCAAAACAGGCGATCACCGCCTTTGATTACGAAGAGACATTGATGTGGTTTCACCGGGAAAGTTTGAGCTGCGAAATCCAGCTTAAAGCCACCTGCGCACCTCATTATTTTCGCATCATGCATCAAAACAAGCCTAAAGGAGCGCCACCTGTGAAAAAAGCGGGCGGGCACTTTCATGAATCGACCAGAGGCTGCCTGGGCGGCATTTCGTTTTGCTTTATTTCCCATGTCGGACAGGTTCAGCCCTGCGGCTACCTGGAACTGAATTGCGGCAATATTCGGACACAGCCTTTCGGCGAAATATGGAACGAATCCGAAATATTCCGCAATCTTCGCGACGAAGGCCGATACGGCGGCAAGTGTGGCCGCTGTGAATTCCTCAAAATCTGCGGCGGTTGCCGTGCACGGGCTTATGAAGCGACTGGGGACTACATGGCGGAAGAGCCGCTGTGTTTATACAAACCAAAAAGATAACGGGAGGAATCATTGGTAATGACTCCCTTCCTTCAGTCCCCTCCCGCAAGCGGTGAAAAGGAAGAAAACATGGATGCAATCGATAAAGAAATAATAAATATTCTGCAAAAGGAATTTCCGATTGAGGATCGGCCCTACGAGAAAGTTGCCGGACGCTTAGGCATCAGCGAAGAAGCTTTGATTGCCCGTATTCAGAAGATGAAGCAAGAAGGACTGATTCGTCGCATCGGCGCGGTTTTCGACGGAACAAAACTCGGACGTGCAAGTGTCCTTTGCGCTGCGCGCGTGCCCGAAGAAAGAATCGAAAGCTTTGTCAAAACGGTAAACGCCTATCCGGGGGTCACGCACAATTACCGGCGGAATCATGAATTTAATATCTGGTTTACCGCCGGCGCGGCCAGCAAGGAGATTCTGGAACAAAATCTGAAGGATATCAAAGAAAAGACCGGTGTAACGGATATTCTGGAAATGCAGGCCGTGAGAACGTTTAAAATCAATGCTTCTTTTGACTTGTAAATAAGAGGATGTATGAACGACGATCAGCATCATTTGCCCCTGCTTGCCTTGGTGGATGGCAGTAATTACCTGTATCGCGCTTTTTATGCGATTCCAGCGCTCACCAATTCCAAGGGTTTTCCTACCAATGCGATCTACGGCTTTACCACGATGCTGATGAAGCTTATGCGAGATCTTGATCCGGACTATATCGTGATGACCTTTGATCTCAAAGGACCGACCGTGCGCCACGAAGAGTTTGAAGATTACAAGGCGACGCGCAAGCCCATGCCCGACGATCTGATTCCCCAGGTGCCGTTCATCAAGGAGGTTGTGCGCGGCTTTTCGGTCTGCGTTCTGGAAAAACAGGGGATTGAAGCGGATGATCTCATCGGCACGCTCACGGCTCAGGCCGGCAAAAAAGGATGGCGGACGGTCATTATTTCCGGAGACAAGGATTTGATGCAGCTTGTGGATGAACAGGTGACGATGGTCGATACGATGAAAGAAAAGACCTATGATGTTGCGGCCGTAAAGGAAAAATTCGGTGTTGTTCCCGATAAAGTTCCGGAAATTCTCGGGCTGATGGGCGACGTTTCCGACAATATCCCGGGGGTGCCCGGTGTCGGTCCGAAAACGGCGACACGACTCATTGAAGAATATGGTTCAGTGGAAAAGGTCATTGAAAATGCAGAGAAATTACACAATGTGAAATTGCGTACGCTCTTTCGGGAGCATGCCGAACAGGCCCGTCTCAGCCGTCAACTGGCCCTGATTCGCAGGGATATTGATTTGGATTTCCATCTTCAGGATGCGGCGCGGCGTGAACCGGATCGGGAAGCGTTGGCCCGTCTGTTTAGCGAATTTGAGTTTTCTTCGCTACTTCAACAAATGAAAACTCCTGCGGCAGGCCATTTGAGACCTTGCCGGATTGTTGCAGATCCATCCGCTCTTTCAGAACTGGTGTCTGATTTGCAGGGTGTTTCGGAATTTGTTTTTGAACTGGTGCGGGAGAAAAAAGCACCGCAAAGATTCCTTGGCGTCATCCTTGGCGCAGAAGGCAAGGCATTCTACATTCCGCTTGGTCACACGGAGGCGGAACGGCAGTTATCGTCCGAATCGGTGTTTACGGCCCTGGAACCCGTGCTGAAAAGGACGGATATTCAAAAATATTCCTATGATGTAAAGGCTGCACTGGTCTCCATGCCGTGTCTGGATGTGCAGGCCACCGACGACATGCAACTCGCCGCCTATCTGCTCAATCCGGCCCGACATTCCTATGAAATCGATGAGATGTTCTGGGAATATCTTCACGAGCGCGTGTGTTCCCCTCAGGATGAAACGGCCGGGGCGGAAAAAGCTTCTTCTCTGAACCTGATCTCCGTTGCGAAAATGGCGGCCCTGGCTGGCGGACGGGCGGAAGCGATGATGTCTCTGGCTCACGTGCTGAAAGAAAAGCTCATCGGCGCGGATACAGAGAGGCTTTACCGCGATGTGGAAATGCCGCTTTTGTATACCCTGGCGGCCATGGAGAAAAAAGGCGTTTTGGTGGATGCCGCTTTCTTGAGGCGAATGTCGGAAGATCTCGCGCACTTGCTTTCCCTGACGGAGGAAAAGATTACCCGTTTGGCCGGAGAGAAGTTCAATATCAACTCTCCCAAACAGTTGCAGGCCATTCTTTTTGACAAGCTGAAGCTTCCCAAAGGCAAGAAAACGAAAGAAGGTTATTCCACCGATGTCGAGGTGCTTTCCGACCTGGCCCGTAGCTATGAATTACCTGCGGAAATTTTGTCTTACCGTTCTTTGTCCAAACTCCGCTCCACCTATGTGGACGCTTTGCCGACCCTGATCAGTCCCAAAACCGGCCGGATTCATACCTCCTACAATCAGACCGTTGCTGCAACCGGCCGGCTTTCCAGCAGCAATCCCAATCTGCAAAATATCCCCATCCGGACGCTTGAAGGCAGAAGAATTCGTCAGGCCTTCATTGCCGATCCCGGATGCTTGTTGATTTCCGCCGATTATTCACAAATCGAGCTTCGAGTGCTGGCCCATCTTTGCGGAGATGAAACGCTTCTGCAGGCTTTTGCCGCTGATGAAGACATTCATACGCGGACGGCTTCCGATGTATTCGGCGTCTTTCCTCAAATGGTCAACGCTGATATGCGCAGACAGGCTAAGGTGATCAATTTTGGCATTCTTTATGGCATGAGCGCTTTTGGTTTGGCCAAAGAGCTGGGCGTGACTCAAAAAACGGCTCAAGCCTACATTGACGGCTACTTTATCCGTTATCAAAAAGTGAGAGAATACCTGGATGGAATTCTTGAAGGCGCGAAACGTGACGGATATGTTTGCACAATTCTGAACCGCCGCCGTTATCTTCCGGAACTGAAAAGCCCGGTTTCCTCCGTCCGCCAGCTTGCCGAACGAATGGCCATCAATGCACCCATTCAAGGCAGCGCAGCCGATCTGATCAAGATGGCGATGGTCAATATCGACCGTTTGCTTCATCGCAAACATCTTTTTGCCCGTTTGATTATGCAGGTGCACGATGAACTGGTGGTTGAAGCGCCGGAGTCCGAAAAAGATGAAGTGATGGCGCTGGTCAAAAAGGAAATGGAAGAAGTGATCAAGCTCAAAGTGCCCCTGAAAGTGGAAATCGCGGCGGGCGCAAACTGGGACGAGGCGCATTGAAAGGAATTTCGGGATTTATGTAATGGAACGATTCAGAAAAAAGATAAATTCCAGCGTTGGAAATTAAAACGAGCACAAACGGAGTTCAAAAGAAGACAGATTCAGAAAGGCATCCACACATACCGGGCAGAGTTGAGTGCCCCTCACGTCATCAATGATGCACATTGCCTCATCAGGGCTGATGCCTTTGCGGTAAGGACGATCGCTGGTCAGGGCATGATACGTATCCGCCACAGCCGCGATTCTGGCCCACAGCATGATTTCTTCACCTTTGAGTCCGCTGGGATACCCCTTGCCATCAAAGCGTTCATGGTGTTGAAGAATTACGGGAATGAGTTGCTGGATACTGGGAATGGTGCCCAGAATGGATGAACCGATGACCGGGTGTTTTTGCAAGATAGTGTATTCATTCTTATTCAACCGGTCAGGTTTCAGCAGAATGCTGTCCGGGACACCGATTTTGCCGATGTCATGAAGTTTGCCGGCGATACGGAGAGCGTCGATGGCTTCGGTATTGATATTCATTTGCTGTGCAATTTGGACGGAGATCATGGCAACTGCCTCCGAATGTCCTCGTGTATAGGAATCGCGGGCTTCCAGGGCTGCGATGAGGCTGGTGATGCCTGCCAGCATGATTTTTTGTTCCGTGTCCAGGCGCTCCTTTTCTTTCAGCAAAATCAAAAACTGGTCTGAGAGCAGCCTTTCCACCGTGATGACAATCTGGTCAAGATTGAAAGGTTTGACCAGATAGCCGGAAGCTCCCCAGGACAGCATGCGGCGCATAACGGCTCTGTCGCTGTTGGCGCTCATGACGACAAAGGGAATGACGGCCAGATCCGGATCGGCATGCGTTTTCTTGCACAACTCGATGCCATCCATTTCGGGCATGTTGATGTCGCTGATAATGAGATCGGGATGCTTTGCGCGAAGGAGGTCAAATGCAATTTTTCCATTTTCAGCCTTGACCACCTGAAACCCGGCTTTTTCCAGAGCGGCAGATACCAGACCGCGTATGGTTGAGGAATCATCCACTACCAAGATCGAGCGGCTGCGGGAAAAGCGGGATTGTTTCAGAACCTTTTCAATGGTTGCGTTTAACTGAAGGTGAGCTTCCGCCTTGGAAACGTAAGCGGCGGCGCCTACGTTGAATCCCATTTCAATGTCCTTGTCCGTATCCAAAGAACTGAGAATAATCACGGGGATGCCCCTTGTCCGGGCATGGTTCTTCAGCCGTCGGCACAAGCCAAAGCCGTCTAATTCGGGCATTTCCACATCGGTGATGATCAGATCAAAATCGTTATGCAGCGCCGTCTTCCATGCCTTTTCCCCGTCTTCGGCCTCAGTGGTCCGGGCTCCGAAAATTTTCATCTGATTGGCCAGTGCCTTTCGAATGATGGCGCTGTCATCGACAATCAGAATGCGAGGTTGATGTTGCACGGTTAGAGGTCCTTTCTGCTGAATCAGGTCTTTATGACTCTGGACAACGTAAAATACGCCTCAATTTTGAGGGGTTCCACCTGATCCTACGGTGTTGCCGCTTTTTTCCCAAGCTCGAAGGCTTCCCGCAGAGCGGTATCGTTCTTGGCAATCTCTCCTTTATCGTTGGCGGACGCCAGAACTGCGCCCAGCCAGGTCATCTTGGTCATATTGGCTGTTGATTGAAAGCTGTGGACAATCGGATCGGCTGTGTGAACATTCGGGTCGCCACAGACGGTAATCAGCCCGATGCGTTTGGCCCGCATTTTGGGATAATATATTTTTTGCCATTTCCATTCCGCATCGAAAAAAGCGCACCACCTGTCGAGGTAGGCTTTCATTTGAGACGTCATGGACCAGAAATAAACCGGAGTGCTGTGGATAACGGCATATGCATCCAGAATACGCTTTCTCAGATCGGCCATATCATCATTGATGGCGCAAATACCTGTTTTGTTACATTTTTTACAGTCTTTGCAACCGGCGATGGATTTTCGGTCGATAATGATCTTTTCAACATCCGCACCGGCTTCTTTGGCGCCGGCCAGAGCCTGGCTCAAAAGAATATCGCTGTTGCCGCCCACGCGCGGACTTCCTAAAATGCCGAGCACCTTCATGGTCATCTCCTCAGGGAATTGTCATTTTGGATCTTGTTATCTCTTTTGTGCCGTTTTGTAAATATGAAAAATGGTGGAAGCTCCCAGCGCGCTTCTGAATAAATAGTAGAAGACCTGCGACCGCGAATATGTTAAAAAACGGATCGCTATGGCCATGCAAGGCAAAGGAAAATCCATGTCATGATATACCAACCCTGCCATCTTCTTCAATATCGTCATTCCGGTGACCTTGCGATCATTGCGCACCGCGGCGCTTCAGCTTATTATCCCGAGAACACCATGATTTCCTTTGAGGGCGCGATAAACATGGGGGCCGATATGGTGGAGCTGGATGTTCAAATGACTGCGGATGGCGAGGTGATTGTTTTTCATGATGAAACATTGAACCGATGCACCAATGGCCGGGGGAAAATTGCCGATTATTCTCTGTCAGATTTGAAAAAGCTTGATGCCGGCAGTTGGTTTGACGGTTTTTTTCAGGGTGAGAAAATTCCTACACTGGAGGAAGTGCTTCGTGCCTGCAAAAACCGTATCGCCGTCAATATCGAGATCAAGGATTCCGCGGTTCGGAATCCCCTTGAAGGCGGCATTGAAGAAAAATGTCTGGAACTTGTGGAAAAAACCGGCATCAGCGGACATGTGGTCTTTTCAAGCTTCAGCCCTCTTGCTCTTAGGCATATCCGGCAGATTGACACCAAAATGCCCATTGCTGTTCTGTATGACCGAAAATACTATGGGGCGAAATTGCCGTCGGAAATGGTTTCCGGTCTGAGTGCGAATGCTTTCAATTGTTCTCTTCGTCAATTGAATAAAAAATGGCTTGCCGATTTGCGGCAACAGGACATTCCGGTGAATGTCTATACCGTCAATGACGAAAAAAATATGCGACGACTTCTGGATGTGGGGGTTAACGGAATCTTCACAAATCATGTGGACGTGCTGAAAAAAATCCGGGAGATTTTTCGGGGAAAGGGCACGGCTGCGCTTCAGAAGCCAGGGATCGGGTAAAGTTCAGCGATGGAAGAATATGGCGTTTTCAGAGAAAAAATCAGCTTGGCTCCGGGCTGTCCCGGTGTCTATATCATGCTTGACCGCCAGGGAACCGTCATCTACGTCGGCAAGGCCAATTCTCTGAAGAGCCGCATGGCATCCTATCTTTCCGGCAAGGATACGCGGCCGATGGCGCCTTTTCTTCTGGCACGCGCTCATGATGTGCAGTTCATCACCACCCGGACGGAAAAAGAAGCGCTGATTCTGGAAAACAATCTCATTAAAAAACACCGTCCGCGCTACAATGTGATTTTGCGGGATGATAAAACCTATTATCATTTGTCGCTGGATCCGTCGGAAAAATATCCTCGTCTTCATCTGGTGCGCAAAAAATCAAATGATGCAGCGCTGTACTTCGGTCCATATCCTTCAGGAGCGGCCGCCAAGGAAACGTTGCGTTTTGTGCAGCAGGTCTTTCCCCTGCGTACCTGTCGCAACCGGGAGGTTCAGTTCAGGTCCCGGCCATGCCTGGAACATCAGATTGGCCGATGCCTTGCCCCTTGTCGGGGATGGATTGATGAATCAGCCTATCGAAAACTGGCCGAAGGCGCTGTGTCTTTTCTGCAGGGCCGAAGGCGCGAGTTGATGGACGAGCTCAAAAAGCAGATGGAAGAGGCTTCGCAGGCCTTGCGTTATGAAGAGGCAGCTTGTCTGCGCGATCGCCTCGGATTGCTTGCGCATGCGCTGGAAAAGCAAAATGTGGATGGAGGAGGAAGTCAGGACCAGGATATTCTGGGAATTTTTGCGGATCGGGATATCCGTCAGCTCTGCATTTTATTTGTGCGGGGTGGAAAGCTGCTGGGCAGCAAATCGTTTGCTCCCCTGAAGACCAGGATGTCTGATGGAGAGATTCTTTCCGCGGCGTTGCAACAATATTATGACGGGGTTGCTGTGCCGGAAGAGATTATTCTGCCCTGTGATCTGCCGGATGCGGATGTCATCGCCGAATGGCTTGACGGAATCAAGAAAGCCCGGGTGTTGTTTACGATTCCCAGACGCGGCCCCAAAAAAGCGCTGTTGGACATGGCCTGCGCCAATGCACGGGAGATGCTTGTATTGAACCGGAAGAAAGAGGAAAAACACAATGAAGCCATGCGGATCCTTCAGGAAAAGCTGTCTTTGGCAAAACTGCCCCGACGAATAGAGTGCTACGATATTTCCAATATCAGCGGCAAGCATGCGGTCGGTGCGATGGTGGTTTTTCAGGATGGCCAGCCTGAAAAATCCGCTTACCGCCGTTTTCGCATCAAAACGGGGAATGAGCCGGATGATTACGGGATGATGAAGGAAATGCTGAACCGGCGTTTTGCAGGAGATGATCCTCTGCCGGATTTGGTGGTGGTTGATGGGGGGAAAGGACAGCTCCATATCGCTCTTACGGTTTTCAACGAGAAAGGGGTGAACCTGGACGTCATCGGATTGGCCAAAGAAGAACGGACGTTACCCGCTGCCGGTATTTTGCGCCCAAACCAGGCATCCAGGGATGAAGATCGTGTGTATCTGCCGCGCCGAAAAGATGCTGTCCGTCTTTCAAAATGGCCGGATGCCCTGTTGCTTTTACAGAGAGTGCGCGATGAGGCTCATCGCTTTGCGATAAGCTATCACCGCCGCCTGAAACAAAAAAATGACTTCAGATCCATTCTGGATGCGATTCCCGATATTGGCCCGTCAAGGAGGAATCTGCTGTTAACCCATTTCGGTTCCGTCCGACAGGTGGCAAGAGCATCACGGGAAGATTTACAGAAGGTGTCGGGGATCGGCAAGGACCTGGCAGAAAAGATTTATGAAACTTTAAACAAGAAAAATATTTAAAATCTATGAGTTATTTAACGATTAGTTTTTTAGCGGTTGGCCTGGGCGTGGATGCCTTTTCTGTGGCCATGAGCATCGGTGCGGCGAATGTAAAAAAATCGTGGATGCCGGTTTTGCGGATTTCGCTGGCTTTCGGCTTTTTCCAATTTTTGATGCCGCTGATCGGTTGGTTGGCAGGTGTAAAACTGGTCGAAAAAATCGAGACGTTTGACCACTGGATTGCTTTTGGTCTTCTGGCATTCGTTGGATGCAAAATGATCTGGGAAGGATGGAAAGAAGAAAGCGATCAGGCAAAATCGGATCAAACGCGAGGCTGGCCGCTGTTTCTGCTGTCCATAGCCACCAGCATTGACGCCCTGGCCGTGGGATTCAGTTTTTCTCTCTTAAAAACCGAGATTTTGATGCCTGCGGTGATTATCGGTGTCGTATGTTTTTTCATGACCGCCGTCGGAATGGTTTTCGGCAACGTGCTGGCGCGTATCTTCGGCAGAAAAATTGAAATTCTGGGCGGACTGGTGTTAATCGTCATCGGTTTGAAAATATTATGGGAACACCTGTGAATGCCTTCTGAAATTTATCCGCTTTGCCGGATTACTTTACTTCAAATTGTACCGTGTCGAGCATTTGGTCATGTTCGTCGGTAACGGAAAGGACATGCCGGCCGGGTTCCGGTGTCCAGAGAATGGTTTTGCCCTGATCCGGTAAAACCTTTTTGTTCAACGACCATCGTGGATGTCGTTCTTTTCCGGTTTTTGCGACAAAACTGATTTTTTGCAAGTGTCCGGGAATATCCGGATCTAAAGCGACGATGGTTCCGGAAGGAGGATAGACAATGCGGACGATTTCCGGGGAAGAGACCGAAGAATGCGGCTCCGGTTCCGTCCCTTTGATAAACCATTCAACGTCCTTTTCTCCTTCGATGGATGGTGTCCGAACGAGACTTCCCGGTGGTTTGGGGCGAAAACTAGATTCCTGGGTATGTAAATAGTCCATGACGGCGTTCCAGACCGGTGCGGCGCCGGATATGCCGCTGACGTTCCACATCGATTGGCCGGAAAAGTTTCCCACCCAAACGCCCACGGTGTAGCGGTTCGAATACCCGATGCACCAGTTGTCACGCATATCTTTGCTGGTGCCTGTTTTAACGGCGCTCCAGAAGCGCATTGCCAGTGGATTTTCCAGACCGAAGGTTTTGCTGCGTGCGTCGCGGTCCGCCAGAATATCCGATACAATAAAAGCCGTTTCCGCGGAATAGACTCGCCGCCGGGCGGCTGACGGATTTTGGTTGTCATGTGTCAGGCGTGCCCGGCTCCAAATGCCGCCATTGGCCAGTGCACGATAGGCGTTGGTCAAATCCCACAAACTGATGTCGGCTGACCCCAGGGCAAGGGAAAAGCCGTAATAGTCTCCAGAGGCCTCAAGAGGTCCCGGGATGACCTGTTTCAGCGTGTTGAGGAAAGAATCCGCGCCGACCAGCATCAGGGTCCGCACAGCCGGCACATTCAGAGAGGAGGCCAGCGCAACGCGGACGCTGACCGGACCGTGAAAATTTGCGTCGTAATTTCCCGGCTGGTAGATGCCGCCGGTAATGGGAATATCCAAGGGAGAGTCATCCAACAGGGATGCAGCCGTCAGAATGCGTTGTTCCAGCGCTTGGGCGTAAAGAAACGGCTTGAGCGTTGAACCGGTTTGCCGGAGGGCCTGAACACCGTCCACATAGGATCCGGCCGACGGATCCGCACTGTAACTGACATAGGCCAAAACGTCGCCGGTATGGTTTTCAAGTACCAGAAGAGCGCCCTGCTGGACACACTGACCGCTCAAATCATGGACATGGAGAGCTAACTGCGAAGCCGCAAATCTTTGCAGGCGGGCGTCAAGCGTTGAATGCAGTTGTGTCCCCGGAGGAGCGTTTTTTAAAAGCAACCTTGCCGTGTGCGGCGCCAGGGCGACCAGCGGCCGCACGCGGTCCATTCCCAGGGAAAGATCATGAATTTTTTCATGAATCCTGGCATCCGGCGTTTTCCAAGAAATGCGCGAATTCAGGTTTTTTACTCTGGATTCCAGGATGACGGCGTTCGTGTTGGGAGCGCGAATGAGGCAGGCAAGGATCAGGGATTCGGCCTGATCCAGACCATGAGGATGTTTTCCAAAAAGGCCGCGGGCGGCGGCGGCAATGCCTGTGTATTCGCCGCGAAAACTGACCAGATTCAGATAGGCTTCCAGAATCTCGTTTTTTGACCAGGATTTTTCCATTTCGCGTGCCAGAAGAATCTGTTTTGCCTTTTGCTGCAATGAACGTTGTTTTTTTCGCGCAGCGATCTCCCTGTCCAGAAATGAGGCCAGTTGCATGGTGATGGTGCTCGCTCCCCTCCGTCCGGAACCTTTGAAAAAGTCCAGCGCCGCCTTGCCCAGGGCAACGTAATCCACTCCCGCATGATCAAAAAACCTCTTGTCCTCGGAACATAGCACGGCTTGTTTCAGAGCTGGAGAAATTTCCTCCAGCTTGGTCCATTCCAGCCTTCGTCCTTTTTGATCCGTTCGAAGCTCATGTAAAATGGCGCCGTGGCGGTCCAGAAGGAGGGAATCCGATTTTCGATATTGTCCCTGCAATTCCTCAAAAGAGGGCAGAGCCAAGGCGGAATCGGCCCCAAGACTGATCATCAGGATCCCTGCCAGAATATATTGCAATATGGGCCTCATGCCCTTTTTCCTCTCATGAAGTGCCTCAAGGCTCCACCTTCATCGTCTTATTGGGGATTTCTCCCAGCATTTCCGGAAAATACATGGCCTCGACCCGAGTTGCGGGAAGACGGAAAATGCCCTGCCCGTTAAGACGGATCGTGTATTCTGCGCGCCATTTGCCTTTGGGGACATATTCATAGTACGCGCGAAACGCCTCAAAGGACCGCTCCTCAAATGCTGGCCAGACATCTCCTTCTTTCTTTTCTCCGTCTGTCAACATCCGGGAATCCCGTCCGAGCCCTCCCCCCAGGATGGTCGAACCGGCCGGCACAGGATCCTGGACAACCACCCAGGTTTGGTCGGATTGAGCCTCCAGATCGAGGCGTACACGTACAATGTCGCCTTTTGTCCAGCATTTCGGCTTTTTCTGCGATACCGGAATCAGCGTTTTGGTAATTTGATAACCGCTGGAGAAAGGTTTTTTTATCGGAATTGCCGCCAGACTGGAAACCGTCAGCCAGGGTTTTCCTCCGCCCGCATGAGATACGCGCATGAGTGATGGTTGCCGGGGCCAGGCAAATAGCTCGGATTTGCCTTTTGGATGATCCTTCCAGTTCAGCGTTTTCGATTGCTGCTGTACTGTGGACAAGGTTTGTCCGGTTACGGGAAAGGATTCGAAGGTTTTTGAGAATTTTTCCATTGCCAGCAAGCCCCAGGCGTTGGCCGTTGTCAAGTCCCAATGGCCTCTTTTCTGCCTGGCCAGGGCGCCTAGTGCAAGTCTTGGCATATCTTCCTTCCAGGATGTTTCGTTTCTCAAGGTGAGAAGGGCGCGGACGGCATTCGTGTCCACCGAGGTCATCAGCCACCATAAACCATCAAATTTTTGCGAGGAAAAACCCATGGTGGTGCCCTGAAAATTGATTCGCGAACGTAAAATCTGCTCTGCTTCCTTGATGCGAGTTGCCGTGTCAGGAATGTCTCGCACATTGCGCAGAATATTTCGCCAGTCGATAACGGCGGAAGTCGGCCATAGATTGGGGTCCATCTGAATGGAGCCCAGCATGGAGGCGGAAGCTTTTCCGTAACGGGAGAGAGCCTCGATGGCCGATAATTTCCTGAGACTGGAATCGGCGGTGGAAAAAGAGGACTGGCAAGTGTTCTTTCCTTCGATGAAATGGATCAGGCCATTTTGCATTTTCTCTTTCGTGTCTTCCGGAATGGACCATCCGGCTTCGTCGGCGATGGCCAGAATGTAGGAGGTCAGTGTCGGACAGCCGCAAAGAAAATGAAGCGGAAAAAAACGCACGAGGCCGGTTGCATCCAGATGCGCGGGAAGTTTAGACATGTTGTCTTTCCAGAGTTTTTCGTCCCGCAACGCGACGGACCTGGAAATTTGCTGCTCCATGCACGTATAGGAATAGTTTTTCATGTAGTCCCGAACACCGTCGAGTCCATCGGAGAGCTTTGATTTTAAAGATGTTTTTACGCCACCGCGTCCGGGCAAGGCCTCGGGGGGACTCTCCACGGTCAGAGAAAAAGGCTTATCCAGTTGGGTGATGGTTGCCATATACGTTCTGACCGGTGTGACCGGAGATACTTTCTGGGTGATTTTGATGCGGTCGGTCAGGCCGTTTTGCATATTTTTCACGCTGACGGTCCATAAAAGCGATTCGCGTCCCTCCGGCGCAATGACAGTCCAGCCGGTTTCCTTAGCCTCACCTGGGGCCAGAGAAAGATTGAAAGGTTTCGGTTTTACGGAAAGTCCCGGAACGTCCGCGGTCATTTGAAGATCCATGGCCCCGGAGGTGGAATTGCGGACAGTGAACGGTGCAAAGAAGGTATCTCCCTCGCGGACCAAAGGCGGCAGACCCGATAAAATCATCAAATCCTGGGTGGAGCGAACGCTGGTGGATCCCGTTCCAAAAAAGCCGGCGCCTGCTGTGGCCACGGCGACAATGCGGAAGCTCGTCAGCGAATCATTCAACTTTGCCTCAATGGTCGCTTCTCCCTGAGCATCCAGCTGAACACGGCCCATCCACAGCAGCAGCGGATCAAACAGATTTCGCGTCGGTGCATGGCCGGCGCTCAATCCTCCTCCGCCACCCTGTGGAAGCGCTTTGAGTCCAAAGTGACGTTTGCCTACAACCTGTGTTTGAGCGGTTGACGTTTTCACACTGGAACCCCGCTTTCCCATCATGGCGAGGAGAAGATCCCAACTGCGGTTGGGCATCAATTCCAGAAGCCCTTCATCGACTGCCGCCACAGCAATTTCCGCTCCCGCAGGCAGCGTCTGGCCGTCTGCCGTTTTGGCTTGGATTTTGATCTTCACTTTTTCACGGACTTTGTACACTTTCGCGTCCGTTGAAACCGTAAGCTTCAATTCGTGATGCTTCCAGCCGGTGAGCATTTCGGCAATCCCCAGTTTATAAGCCGGTTTTCCCAAATCAACCATGCTGGTCGGCTTGATCTGAGCCGCTCTTCCGCGCACGACCAATGCAGAAACGTAGGCATTGGGTGCGTAAGTGTTTTTCACCGGCACTTCAATCACCGGATTTTTACCGGAAACGTTGGTGACCCAGGCATCCAGAATTCCTTCCCGCTCCACGCTGATCAATGCCGTGGCTTCGCGAAACGGCATCCGTACCTGAAAAACGGCGGTTTCTCCCGGTTCATATCGTTTCTTTTCCGCAAGAATATCCATCCGATCGGAGTCTCCCACATCGAACCACCAGTCTTCCTTCTCCGCCACCCAGATATCCCGGTTGGCGACGGTTCTTCTGCCTTGTCCATCTTCACAAGAAGCCTGTAAGATTCCGTTTCCCGATATCGGGCTTTTGGCCTCGCAAGAAAGCAGTCCGTTTGGACCGGTTTGTCCTTCGCAGATGTTGCCTGCATTTTTCGTTTCCGTCGTATGCTCGTAAGCATAGAATCCGCCGACAAGCCTTTTCCGGTGCGAGTAGTATTTTCGCTCCAGAAAGTTCACTTGAACCTTTACTCCGGGTGCCGGTGCGCCGGAAATGTCCACCACGGCCACCTGAAATTTGAGATTCTCTTTGGAAGAGGCCCAGGAATCCGGTTTAATGCCAATCAGGTATTGCGAAGGCCACAGGGGAATTCGGGCCGCCACGGTGGAGATTTCTCCGTTGGGATCCATAAATTCCATCTCTGTTGCCAAATCCCTTGGAATATCGCTTTGCGGCAGAGAACGGATGACCGTGCTTAACGATCCGGTTTTCTCCAGAACCAGGTTTTGCAGGGGCAGCTTTACCGTTTGCAGAGGATCATTTTCTTCATCTTCCGTGTATTCACCGCGTCTTTTGATTCCTTCCCGAATCTCGCCGTTGGCGAAAAGAAAATCTTCATAACCCTCAAAAGATGTGATGGCGCGGGGACGCACCTCACTGCGCAGCTTCACCGGAAGATGAGCGGCGCCACCGCCTGCCAGATAGGTTACGCCCAGATCCAAAGTTGCCTCACGTGCCTGGATCAGAGGCGAAGCAGCAGACTGAATGACGCCACGCATCAGGGGAATGCGGAACTCTTCCACGCGAAAACCGCCGGAGGGATGATCGTGAAGGTAAATGTCGTAGCGGCCCAGTCTGGCTTCTTTGGGAATGCTCCAGGAGCTTTCGGCGATTCCTTTATGATCCCATTTCAGGGCAAACTCATATTTTTGTCCGCTGCCGGTGTGGATGATCTCGGCTTTGGCGGGCCACTTGCTTTTTGGGACAAAGCGAAAACCGGAAGGACCGTGCTGCCGGAGAATGTGCTTCATATGGACTGTGTCACCCGCCCGCAACAGCGTCCGGTCAAAAATGGTATGGGCGATAACGGGCGCTTGAGAGGATTCTTCGAGGATTTGAAAACGCCAGGGTTCGATGCCCTGATCCCAGCTGGAATGAACAAAAGTCATGTCGTCGCCATCCTGCGCCGTTACAAACATTCCTCCCTGCAATCCGGCAAGCTGGAAACTTTCGTCGTAACGGTAGCTGTGATCTTCGTCTTCCTTGAAAGAACAGTAGGGAAGCTCGCTGTCTCCCGGAAGTTTCTGTGAAATCAAGGCGATACCGGATGCATCCGTTTTGCCCTTCCACAGAATCTTATCCTGACAGTTTCGAATGGTAACCGTTGCTCCAGGGACGGGCTTTGCCTTGTCCAGAGTGGTCACCCAAACCAAAGAGGACTCTCTTCCTTTTTTGAAATGGGCGGCAAGATTGGTCACAAGCGCCGCGGTTTGAACATACATGGGTTTATTCTCATTCAAGAGCGATCTGCCCAGCACCCGACTTTCCAGTTCCAAAAGGTAAAAACCGGGGCCGTCAAGCGGAATGCCAAGCACTTCAAATGCTTTCGCACCGTTGGCTTTGGGCAGAGAAAAACGCTTGGTCGGTGTGCCGGTGGTGAACAACGATTTGGTTCTGGATACGGTGGCAATCTTGCGCAGCCAGGTCTGGATTCCCGCGCCGCGTTCTGATGAAATGCCGGCAATTTTTCCCGTGATTTGTCCGGTCTGGTTTTTCCCCTCTTTTGCCTGCATACCCAGTAAAAACAGATTCAGAGAGGACTCCAAATTGCGGACGGTGACGGGCAGCAGGGCGCCTTCCCCGGATTCGAGAATGCCGAAACGACCGGAAAACTTGGCCAGTGGAGGGTATTCCCCGGTGCGCACGGTCAGCGGATATTGTTTTGCGTTTACCAGTTTGCGTCCAGCCTCATCTTTGAGGTCCGGCGGCAATTCCACGGAGAAAACGGTTTTTTCGGGGAAAGGTCCGTTAAACACGATGGAATCAACATCATTTTCGTCCTTATCCAGAGAAGCCATCCAAATCTTTTTGCCCGAATGGGGAGGCAGATTTTTCGAGGGCTTTGCCTGTTCAGACGATATTGGGGTTTCCATCAGTTTCAGGACCATCTTTTGCGCCTGTTTGCGGGAAACCGAAGCCGTAAAATGAACCGTCATCGGCAAAAGGGGAATGCAATCCGCCTGTGGATTTTCCCGCGAACAGGTAAATCCGGCGCTGAATTCCGGCCGCGTTTTAAAGTTGTAGATTTGTTCCTGGACCGTGGCGATTCCGGTTTGAGATTTTATGCCTTTGCCCCAGACCAACCGGATACCGGCAGAATTGGGAAAACGCTGTTTGCTTTGGAGCAAAATGATTGGAAGATCCGGCTTAACCGCGGGAGTTTCTTTTTTTCTCAAATATCCTCTGGATTCCAGAATGTTCTCGCGGATTTTTCCTTCGATCAGTCGGACGCCGACGGCACTGGCGATGCCTTCGACAAAAAAGGTTGCATTTTCCAAAATGGATTTTCTATCCGGCTGGGTATCCAAGGTCAGAATGAAAATCTGTTCTTCATCAATCAGGGAGCTTTCATAAGGTTCAATCCGAATGATGGCCGGTCCACCCGTGGAAAAGTCAAAATGGGTTTGTCCCTCCATGGCTTCTCCCGCGAGACTTTTTACTTCCGGCTTCAGGGTAAACCGGCAGGAAAGGCCCGCCGGAAGATCGGCATGGAAATCATAAACCCAGTTTCTGTCGTCCGCCCATCGGCTTTTGCCCGCAGCGGGACACTGGATGGTAAAAGGTTCCATCAAGCGATTAGGATCGCCAAAGGGAATCATTGGTTTGGAAAAACGCACGCTGACTTGCCGGATCGTTTTGACGGTCCCTTGAGGACTGAACGATTCAATCCGGCAAGGACTTGCGGCCGGGGCCGGTCCATTGTAAATCAAGAACAGAAAAAAGAAGATTATCAAGATGGCTTTTGTTTTCATGGCGGCTCTCCTTGATTATTTTGAGTGTGAAAAATCCGGATCAATGATTTGAAATTGTCTGGTGTAATAGATGGGAATTCCCGTATCATTGCTGACGGATATTCCCCTATAGGTTTGACGGTGGATTTGCAGGGGACCGCCACTGAAACTGATCGCGGGAACCCGTCCTTTTCTGACTTGAGCCATTGCTTTGGCGATGGATTGCTGCGCTTCGCGGGAATCAGCCACCAGGATGGCGGCCCGGGCGGCGTGCATGGCCTGGGCCGCGCCCGGGTTATTGCAGGAGAAGAAATCGCCGTAGCGAGTGCGCAGCTCTTGCGCTGTTTGGAGAGGAATCATGGTGACAAATGCATCTCCCGAGAAAACGCCGATGGACTTGCCTTCGTCTTTCAAGAGGAAATGATGTTTCTCAAAGGTTTCAAGGGTTCCTTCAATGTGGTGGCTTCCTGCGTCAATTTGAATATTGGAGCCCTGTACAACCGGGAGGGGATTTCTTTCCGGCCGGCATCCGGCGGCCAGGGCTGCAAGACACACAAAAAGTGCAATTCTCCTGAAAAACCATTTTTTCCGCATCAGCCTATCCTTTTTGCGGGTCATCATAAGAGAAATGCCATTGCGTGTCAATGACAAACGGGGAAAGGCAGACGGACTGCAAAAAACCTGCATTTCCGGTGCAAGATATTGATAGGATGGCCATTGCTCTTTTAGAAGCTCCGGATGTTGCCGGATTAACCTGACGTTTTTCTTCTGTTGAGTTCCGTCGAATACGCGGTGATCAGATCATCATGACGCAAAACCCCCAATACATGATTTGGATTCTCGCTTTCGACGACCAGCAATTCTTCAAAATTCGTTTCCAGAAATTTCATCAAAGCGTCATAGAAATTGTCTTCAGGAGTTACGGTTTTCAAGGGGGCCATCAGATCCTGTGCGATAATCAGTTCTTCAAGGCCTTCTTCAAAAACAATCGAGCGGGCGTGATCCCAGTTGACGGAACCGATTAAATCGCCCTCGTTGTTATAAACCGGGAAGCATTCGGCATTCGATTTCGAAAAGATTTTTTTCAATTCTCCGTAAGTGGTCATTTTTTGGATGGGGGGCAGATCTTCAGGTTTGAAATAGTCGCTGACCTTGGCTTCTGCGAAGATGTTGATGGTAAAATCGGCAAGATGCGCGGGGGATTGCAGTTTGCTTTGCACCTGCTTTCTGTAAATGGAGTGCTTGCGGGTGAACAGAATCGCGATAATGGACACCAGCATCAGCGGGGCGATCAGACCATATCCCCGGGTCATTTCCGAACACATCAGCAAGGTTCCGATGGGTGCATTGGCGACGCCGGCAAAGTAGGAGGCCATGCCGACAACGACATAGGCTTCGGGATGCGTGACAATGTCTGGAAAGAAGGAATGCGCTGAAAATCCGACGCCTCCTCCGATCATTCCTCCAATGAAGAGCGTCGGTCCGAAAACGCCGCCGGAACCGCCCGAGGAAATGGTGAAGCTGGTTGCGATCATCTTGGCCAGGGCAATGGCCAGCATGAGGCCGATACTGAGTTTTCCCATAATGGCCAGCTGAATCCATCCCCAGCCGTCTCCGTAAATCTGCGGATAGATCAAGCCGATGATGCCGACGGCCAATCCTCCCAGAGCCGGCTTGAGATAGCGGGGAATTTTCAGGGGATCAAAACCCCTTTCTTTGACAGCGTAGAATATTTTGATAAACCCAATCCCCGCCGGTATGCAGATGAGTCCAAGCAAAACATAAAAAAACAATTCGCGCGGGTCGCTGAAGGTGTATTCGGGAAAAAAGAAAATCGGATGATTTCCGAAAAAATTGGTGAAAATGATATACGCGGTAATTGCGCTGACCACCGTGGGAATGAGCGCTTCCGTTTCCATATCCTCACGGTACAGAATTTCGATGGCGGTAAGGGCGCTGCCCAGCGGCGCGCGGAATATTGCGGCAAGCCCGCCGCTGCAGCCGGCAAGCAAAAGAATGCGGCGTTCTTTGTCTGTCAATTTCAGAAAACGTCCGACGGTTGAGCCGATGCCTGCGCCGATTTGGGCAATCGGTCCCTCCCGCCCGGCGCTGCCGCCCGTGGCCAGAGTGACGAGAGAAGCCAAACCTTTTACGAACGGAACTCTTGTTCGAATATGACCTTTCCGGTTATGAAAAGCGTCAATCATGGCATCCGTTCCGTGACCTTCTGTTTCAGGAGCAAAGCGGTAAACAATCCATCCGCTGATCAATCCTCCAATTGCGGGAAGAAAGAAAAAAATCAAAGGGCGAAAGACAGGATTGGCTGCAGCTTCAAAGAGAGATTCACCGGCGGGAGCGGGAACGGCGTAACCGGAAAGAACATTAAAAGTGTAATGTCGGGCAAGCTGGAGCAGATAATAAAAGGCCGAAGATGCCAGACCGGCCAAAATACCCACGAGCAGACCAAAAATGAGCCATCTGACGATGTTTTCAAGGAAAAAACTGTGCAACCAGCGAAACATTCTATGGAGACCGTCATACAGCATGGACGCTTTTCCAAGCGAAGAGATTTTGCTTATGCAAGGACCGGAATAAAAACATCTCCGGTTTAAAACTTTCTTTTGTCGGTTACCCGGCTGGCCTTGCCTTCGGAACGTTGAAGCGTTCGGGGTTCCACAAGCTTGATTTTGGCGGTAATGCCCAGGTAGTCCTTCATGTCTTTTTTCAGTTGCATTTCCAGTTTTTGCAGGGTTTTAATTTCATCCGCGCCGGCAAAGCGCTTTTCCGACAGTTCCACCTGAACTTCCAGCGTATCCAGCGTTCCTTCACGGTCCACGATGAGCTGGTAATGCGGTTCCAGGCCTTCGATGCCGATCAGCACGGCTTCGATTTGCGATGGGAAAACATTTACCCCGCGAATGATCAGCATGTCGTCGCTTCTGCCCATGACGCGTTCCATGCGGTAAGAGGTTCTTCCGCAGCGGCAGGGAGCAGGATTCAGCCGGGAGATGTCTCTTGTCCGGTAACGGATGAGCGGAAAAGCTTCTTTGGTAAGGGTGGTGAACACCAGTTCGCCCTCGGCGCCGGGGGGGAGTACTTCACCGGTTTGGGGATCAATGGTTTCCACAAGGAAGTGATCTTCAAAGATGTGCATGCCTTCGCGCGCCTCACTGCATTCCATCGAGACGCCGGGTCCCAGAATTTCCGACAGGCCATAGATGTTAAAGGCCTTGATGTTTAATGCTTTTTCAATTTCATCACGCATTTGTTCCGTCCAGGGTTCCGCGCCGAATATGCCTGCGCGAAGAGCCAGGGTTCTCATGTCCACGCCCATGGCATACCCCTGTTCAGCCAGATTGAGCGCGTAGGAAGGAGTGCAGCAGACGGCGGTTGGCGCGAAATCCTGTAAGATGGTGATCTGTCGCTTGGTATTGCCGCCGGACATTGGAATCACGCTGGCGCCGATTTTTTCCGCGCCGTAATGAGCGCCCAATCCACCGGTGAACAAGCCATAACCGTAAGCGATATGAATAATGTCGTTTTGGGTAAGGTCCGCGGCGGTATAGCAGCGCGCCATCAACTCTGCCCACAGATCCAGGTCTCGTTTGGTGTACCCGACCACGGTGGACGCGCCGGTTGTTCCTGATGAAGCGTGCAGTCGCACAACATTGCTCATCGGTGTGGCAAACAACCCAAATGGATAATTATCCCGCAAATCCTGCTTGGTGGTAAAAGGAAAGCGTCGCAAATCGGCCAGAGAACGCAAAGACTCGGGAGAGACGCCCGCCTTGTCGAAAGATTTTTTGTAGAAACCGACGTTATGATAAACCCGCTGTGCCGTTTGCTGCAGCCTTTTGAGCTGAAGCGCTTCCAGGGCTTCTCTGGGCAGAGTTTCAAATTCTTCATTGTAGATCATGATGGACAATTCTCCTGAAATAAAGATATTGGAACCTCCATAACACAAACAAAAAGCATTGCCAAACGAAAGACGCATGGAAATTTCCTGAAATGAAAGTTCCTGTCTATGGATGTGCTTGTCGCCATCATCCGCAAATCGCTTCACAAATTTGCCGCACACTCTGATGGATGTCGTTGATTGCAAAGATAAAATGGATGTGATATCAAATTTACAACAGTCAAAGGCAGCACAGAAGCATTGAATTGCAAAAACTGATCATGAATTCGGCATGAATCACAAAATTCATCCGGCATGGATTTGGGAATTTAGGTCCGCAGAACTATGGAAATGACCCCGGAAGATATAGCGCGACTTCAATATGCGAAAGACCTGCTGGAAAATCCAGGGCTGGCCGCAAAACTGACCAATTTGGTCGGCATGCCGTTTGAAAAAGCCTTTAGCTATTTGCCGGAGAAATGGACGGCCACAATTCAGACGATCACGCAGAAATCTCTTCAACATGCACTTGAAGCAGCTGTTAAAACGCTTGCCCGCGAAGATAAAAAATCATCCAGCGACAAGCTGCACAAATTCCTGGTTGCCGCATCCGGCGGCATCGGCGGCGCTTTCGGTCTTCCCGCGCTGGCCATTGAACTTCCCGCCACAACCGTGATCATGTTTCGGTCCATTGCCGACATTGCCAGAAGCGAAGGAGAAGATATTCAAAAAATTGAAACCAAACTGGCCTGCCTGGAGGTTTTTGCACTGGGCGGCGCATCCGACAAGGACAACGCCGCGGAAAGCGGTTATTACGCTGTCCGGGCGCTGCTGGCAAAGCAAGTATCGGAGGCGGCAAAGTATATTATTGAAAAAGGCATCGCTGAAGAAGGCGCCCCCGCGCTGGTGCGCCTGATCGCCGTTATAGCCTCCCGTTTTGGCGTCACCGTATCCCAGAAAGCCGCCGCTTCGGCAGTTCCCGTAATTGGAGCCGCCGGAGGTGCGTTGATCAATTCCATCTTCATGGACCATTTTCAGAATATGGCCAGAGGGCATTTTATGATCAGAGGGCTGGAACGGAAATATGGGGAGAAGACCGTTTCGGATCAATATTTACTCACCAGAGGATGATGGGGATTTGGGGGATTTTCAATACGACAGTGGGTAAGAGGATGAAGACGAGAAAAGTCGGCGGATGTTTCGAAAATGATTCTTTTTATGTAAAGAATATGTAAAGATTTCCTTGACATACAAGACGGCGTTTCTTACACTTCACATAAGCGCACTTCACTCAACAAATACGTCCTGAAAAAAAAAGAGGGGCTGTCATGAAGCACAACAAACTGAAAAATGTGGTCATGTTTTTTCGCTCAGTTTATCCGAAACTTATCAGCAAGTTTCACATCCATTATATGTTCTTATTCAGTAACCGCCTTGCCTACCCTATGCAATACATACTGAGCCGAATTGGGTAAAATGAAAAAATGAGTCATTCCAGCAATGTTTTGAGCCGGAATTCGGAAAAAAAGTATGCGGGATGTCCGACAAAAGACATGGGTGTGACAAAGCTTTTGGTGCACAGGGTTTGAGGGGTATATGCAATTACTTTGGTGCGTAAGCAAAGAAACCATTTGCGCATCTTTCGTAATGGAGGATTGAGGCATGAGAAAAAAATGAAAACCGGGTTGATTACAATGTTGATGCTGTTGTTTCCCGCAATGCTTTGGGCGGGGGCTGTTCAATTGCCGCAAACGGGACAGACTACTTGCTATGATGCAAGCGGCGCTGTTATATCGTGCACCGGCACAGGTCAGGATGGCGAGATTCAGGCGGGTGCGGCCTGGCCAAATCCCCGCTTTACAGATAATGGCAATCAGACCGTAACCGATAACATGACCGGGCTGGCCTGGTCGAAGGATGCCAATACGGCAGGCGCAACCAAAACCTGGCAGGAAGCTTTGGATTATATCAAAACCCTGAACAGCAACAATTATTTGGGCCACAACGACTGGCGTCTGCCCAACAGAAACGAGTTGGCCAGCCTGATGGACATTTCAAGATACAATCCGGCACTCACTTCCGGGTATCCGTTTGCCAATGTCCAGTCCGACCATTACTGGTCTTCCAGTACCAACGCCAACTACACAAACAGCGCGTGGATCGCGGACATTGTCACTGGCTACGTGAGCAGCAACGATAAGACCTCTAGCTGCGATGTGTGGCCGGTGCGCGGCGGAAAGACAGGGCAATATGCCTCTACACTTTACGCCAAATTCGCCAATGCCGGCATGGATTGGACCCAGGTGACCGCCAGCAATCCGCAGCTATTGGTAACAGGGGGTTCTACCCTTTATGGCACCTTTTCCGGCCAGGGCATTTGGAAGTTTGATGGAACCAACTGGACGCAGACCACCACCAGTGTGCCGCAAATGATCGTGGCACATCTTCTAACCTTTATGGTTCATTTACCGGAGCGGGCATTTGGGAATGGGATGGAGCAGCCACCTGGACGCAGATATCTCCGGACACCCCAACACAGATGGTGGCATCCGGTATGGAGTTATATGCAGTCTTTTCCGGTATCGGCATCAAGAAATGGGACGGCGCAATCTGGAGCCTGATTTCCGGCAGCGAACCCGCGGGGATGGTGGTGGGGGAGTAGGGCCGTTCATGTCTCATAGCCCTTAGATTTTATTGCCAACTTACCGTAAGGTAGGCGAACAATGAATAAATTATTACCTGAATCTGGCATATGCTTAAGCCATACAAAACTGATATTATTGATATTGCAGTTCTCTTTGCCCATTCGGGAACTAAAGAAGATAGAGGCAATCGCGTTTATGCGGTTGCAGCGAATCTTTTAAGTCTTCATCAACCCTCCAGAACATTTGAAACATTTATCCGTTACCCTTATTTAACGGCGCGAGACCGGTATTATTCCAATGTTTCCAGAGAGATACTAACCACCGCGCCGGAAGCGTCGGCTGTGATGTCGCAGCTAAAAAATTTCCTAAGCGACGCAGAAATTCTCCTGATTTTTCCCTATCAGGATAATCTTGATGAAATTCGTAAGACCTTTCCGGAAAAAAGAATCGTTGACCTCGGTTTTGCCGGAGAATTCTTCCTGCCACATGTTGATCTCTTCTCTCCGAAACGATTGTGGGAATACCTTCATCAGCAGGAACGCAAAAGAATTTATTTTTCGGCTGCGGAAATTGTGGCGCTTTCTATGGACCTGATTGAAGCTATCTGCGGAAGCGCTCTTCATGACGGCAAACTGCCCCGGGCCGCGGCGATCCGGCATTATCTGAAAAAAAGCAACACCCTTTTTGGCGATGTATTTCTTCATTTCATAAAAAACTATGAAAAGTATTTCAATGCGCTTTTTAATCCCCGTCGGAATGCCGACACACCGGACTGGCACAAGTTTCTTGAGTCATCATCGGTTACGCCCCAAAAAATCAACAAGACGGAACCGGCAAAAAGAATCTCCATTGAAAATCTGGAACTGATTTATCGGGGCCTGTCGCAATCCGAAAAAGGATTTTTATATAGAACCTCACAGGTTGAATATGCCACCCATGTGGCGAAAGCCATGAACGATAATGCCATTCTGACCATCGAAGCCGGAACCGGTACCGGTAAAACACAAGGGTATCTTATCCCCGTGCTGGAGTATCTTTCCCGAAACCCCGATGAGCGCGTCGCCGTTTCCACTTACACCAAAAGCCTTCAGGATCAGATTTTTCAGCAGGAAATTACGTTTATTAAAAACGCAAACAAAATGTACCGGGATATTCCTGTTTCCCTGCTGAAAGGAAAGTCTAACTACATCTGTACGGTGAAGTTGGGGCATGTGTATGATGAGTCATGGGAAGGCGCCAAACTATTGACCTGGTTGTATTTTGTCAACTTGACCTATCATTACCGGGAGGCCGATGGAGATCAGGTCGGACCGCGGATTATCCGTTATCTTCAGGATGGCATGTTTTTTTATTCGCTGCAGCGTGAAATTTCTGCTCGCAGTGGGTGTGATCCCAAGCATACCCGCTGCCCCGCTCAAATCGTCAGCGCCGAAGCCCTCACGGCCCGACTGGTTGTCACAAACCATCATAAACTGATGTTGTTGAATCATGATCAGATTCTTAAGGGGCTTTTTAAAACTTTCATTATTGATGAAGCCAACCACTTCGAGCAGGCCGCGGGAAATGCCCTAGGCCATGAATTTAATTCCAGAGATGCAGCGGCCTGTCTGGATTATATGGAATCAGCGCTCAACAAACCGCTTGGCCGGGCGGTTGAAGACGTTGAAAAAGACATCAAAGAATTCTTTGCGTCTATTTCCGAGCTGAAAAAAGAAATGATCCGTTTCGGCGATATCTTGAAAAGCATCCGCGCGCTCACGAAACAAGGCGGCGGTCATCAGGAATTGCCCGCCCATCATCCTTTGTTTAACGAGGGTGGCGCTCTGAAACAGTTGGAATTCCTGCGGGCTGAAATCCATAAAATGGTCAAATGTTCTAAATGGCTTAAAGACGAGACTGTTTGCCGTATGCTGAAGATTCAGGAAAGAACGAGGGAGCGAATCAAGAGAAATCTGGAAGACCTGCTGGAACAGGGGGGCTTTTTAAAAGAGATGGCGGATGCTTGCGCAAATCAAAACCGGATCATCACCTATGATGTTTTTTCGAGGCATTGGATGATATTATCCAGACCGATTGATGTTTCCGGCATGATTAGAGACAATCTCTACCAAGATGCAGAAGGTCTTGTCTATACATCGGCCACTATTTGCATGAATGGCAACTATGAAACATTCAAACAGATAGTCGGGACGGACCGGCCTTTTTTTCTGAATCAGGAAAAAACCGTTGAGCGTGAATTTCGGCATGTTTTTCTGGGATCGCCTTTCTTGCCGGGCCGGATGGAAATATTTGTTCCTGATGACGCAATGTCCGGAGATTACAAAAACAAATCGGCCTGGATGGATGCCATCGCCAAAATCATTCCCGACCTGATCAATAAGAACCGGGGGCGCACACTGGTTCTATTTTCCAGTTATGCGGATTTGGAAACCGTTACCCAAAGGATCGGAAAGGAGATTGTTGAAGCAGGTTACCCGCTTCTTATCCAACGCAGCGGATACCCGACGGGTGATTTATGCGACGAATTTCGGGCCGTCAAGGAAAGCGTGCTCTTTGGCGTGGACACCTTCTGGTATGGCGTAGATTTTAAAGGCGACACGCTGACGCAGGTGGTCATTACCCGGATTCCCTTTCCGCATCCCGGGGATGCTATGAACATGGCAAGGAAAAAAATTCTCCATCCGGCGAAATACATGGATCGTTATCTTTACGATACCTATATCAAAATGAAGCAGGGTATCGGCCGTCTGATCCGTTGTGAGACAGACCATGGAAAGGTGATAGTGCTCGATTCCCGCTTTCACCGGATGAAAGATAAATTCATCGTTCAGAGAGAAAAGAAAATCGTTGCGCCTGATAAAACAGATGTTCAGATACAGACGGCAATTGATGATCATGCAAATGATTTGCAAACGGAATTGAATATTTATCGCTGTGGAACATGTGGAGAAGAAATCTGTGGTGACGTTACAATGTGCCCGGCCTGTAAACAGAAATTTGAGAAAGACCAAATAAACTGGCAAGTTGGTGTGTTCCAAGGGGAAGGGAAATGAAGCGTGCGGAATCTATTCTGAAAAACACTTTTGGTTTCAACTGTTTTTGGCCGCTTCAAGAAAAAATTATCAAACATATCCTGACGAAAAAGGATGCGCTTGTTGTAATTCCCACCGGTGGCGGCATTAAACAAACTGCTGGATGATCCGGAGAGTCTCTGGCTGGACGGATTCAGCAGCACACAAGGTTTGAATGATTGCATTCCCGAAGAAATAGCGGCAGAAATCAGCGCCCCGTCGCTTTACCTTATAAGGCCGGAGAATTTTTTACAATTCTGGTAACAGACGATCTGGACGGGTGAAATAAAGTCAATGCAAGGTTCACATACGAGGGAACGCCTTATCTTCTTCCGGTGACGGATATGATGATCGAAAGGCAGTATCTGATGAAGCCGCAGGACGAGTATCCGATTGACAACAAAAGCATTTCCCTCTCCATCAGCTTGGGTGAACCATTCAATGGCTTTTGCTATAAACTGGCGGCGGCATTGATGGTGCAAAATAAGGATTGCCAATGAAAGAATTGTTCACAGTCGGCCATTCGATTCATACCGTGGAAGTTTTCATAGATATGCTGAAGCGGTGCTCCATAAAAGCTCTGTGCGATGTCCGGTCCAGCCCTTACAGCCGTTATTCGCCGCAGTTCAACCGCGAATCTTTGAAAGAGGACGTTCTAAAGAGCGGAATCGCCTATATTTACCTGGGCGCTGAACTGGGGCCCAGAAGCTCCGATCTGTCCTGTTATGAACACGGCAAGGTCCAATATCGGCGTCTGGCCGAAAAAGAAATTTTTCAGCATGGACTGGCCCGTTTGCGCAAAGGCCTGGAGACTTACCGGATCGCTCTCATGTGTGCGGAAAAAGATCCGCTGACCTGTCACCGGATGATCCTGATTTGCCGCAATCTGAAGGAAGAGGGTATCCATATCCGGCATATTCTGGAAGACGGCTCCCTGGAAGATAATTGCGACACGGAGCAGCGTCTGATGAAGCTTTTGAAAATCGATCCCGCCGATCTTTTTTCATCCGAAGAGGAACAAATCCGGCGTGCCTATGATCTTCAGGCGGATAAAATTGCCTATATTCTGGAGGAAAAACAAAATTTGCCATGAACGAAATAAAACTGTTTACCATCGGATTTACAAAGAAAACGGCCGAGGAATTTTTTACACGCCTCCTTCGGGCGGGTGTGAAGCGGGTGATTGATATCCGCCTCAACAATGTTTCCCAACTGGCCGGTTTTGCCTAAAGAGACGACCTGCGCTATTTCCTCCGGGCGATTGGTCAGATGGATTACGTCCATCGGTCTGATCTGGCGCCTAGCCAGCAGATTCTGGACGATTTCAAAAAGAACAAAGGCAGATGGGAGGTTTACGAAAAAGACTTTCTGGCGCTCCTTTCCACAAGAGAAGCCGAAAAGAATGTCAGCCCGGAATGGTTGCATGAAGCCTGCCTTTTGTGCAGCGAGGAAAAGCCGGCCCAGTGCCACCGGCGGCTGGTTGCCGAATATTTTCGCTCCCAATGGGGCAATGTTCAGATCCTGCACCTGTAACGAACGCAAACTTGCTCCGCAATGGATTGATCAAGCAGGCATCAGAGAAATTCATATTTTGAATTGGCGATTTTCATATTCTCTGCTGAAACAGATTGCTGGATATTCGTCCAATAGTATTCGTTATCCAAATAATATCCGTTCATTAGCTGCGTGTTCGCAGGGACGATGAGGGGGCGCTGTTTTGTGCGGAGGCGCGCTGCCGGATGAGCTTTTTGACGAAGACTTCTTCCCGTTCCATTTCCTCGATCCGGTCGGTGATGAATTTTTTGGCTTCTTCATGCTGGGGGATGAATATTTTTTCCAGGGCATTGACCCGCCGCTGCACTTTTTTCAACTCGCGCGAAAGCACGATGACGGATTTGTTGACGGTTGCGTACTTGGCGAAAAGATGAAGGGCTTTGCAGGATTTTTCTCTGGCTTCATCATAAGTTGCTGTGGTTTGCGTCAGGGTGACCGGCGCGGAAAGCTTTTTGGGGGAAAGATGGAAATTCAAAAGCTTCAGCCCCATCAGCTTGGAATGCGACACATTCAGGAAATAATGCCTGGGTTCCAGGCAACTTTGCAGGGTGATCGTGTCCGTTCCCATATCGACCGCCGCAATCCGGTATGCCGCGTAAAGTTCGCCGACGGCTTGTTGCACTTCGGCTTCCAGCGCTTTGATGACACTGATTTTCCGGACAATTTCCAACGCAAGAATCTCCCGTTTCTGATTGAGCAGGTCGTAACCTTCGTAAGCGAACGAAAGATCTTCTTTGAGCTTCCGAAGGGATGATTTGGTCGGGGGAAGTTCGATTTTCGGCATCAGGCGTTCTCCTGGTCTTGGAAGTAGTAGCGTGCAATATCCTCACGGTTGATGCGGTATAATTCGTCTTTGGGCAAAAGGGAAAGCATCCGCCATCCGATTTCCAGGGTCTGTTCGATCGAACGATTTTCCTGGTCATCCTGCCTCAGAAAAATGTCCTCAAATGCGGATCCAAAATTCAGATAGATTTTATCCAGACGGGAGAGTTCTTCTTCTCCCACAATCGCGGCCAGAGCCCGGATGCGTTTGACTTTGGCGTAGGAGGCAAAGAGCTGGGCGGCTACCTGGCCGTGGTCTTTGCGTGTCCGTCCTTCGCCGATGCCGTCTTTCATCAAACGTGAAAGAGAAGGAAGCCCGGCGATGGGGGGATAGATTCCTTTATTGAAAAGCGCTCTTTCCAGAACGATTTGTCCCTCGGTGATGTAACCGGTCAGGTCCGGAACGGGGTGCGAAATGTCGTCGCTGGGCATGGTCAGGATGGGCATCTGTGTAATGGAGCCTCTGCCTCCTTTCAGGCGTCCCGCGCGCTCGTAAATGGAGGCCAGGTCACTGTAAAGATAACCGGGGTAGCCTTTGCGCGACGGGATTTCACCGCGCGAACTGGACAGTTCCCGCAGGGCTTCGCAATAATTGGTCATATCGGTCAGGATGACCAGAACATGCATGTTTTCTTCAAAGGCGAGATATTCCGCGAGGGTCAGCGCAGTTTTCGGCGTGACCAGACGTTCGATGGACGGAGAGTCGGCCAAACTTAAAAAAATGGCCGAGTGGGTGAGCACACCCGAGTCTTCAAGAGAATCGATGAAAAACCGGGCGACATCGTATTTCACTCCCATGGCGGCGAAGATCACGGTGAATTCTTCTTCGGCGTTCAGAATTCTGGCCTGCCGGGCGATCTGGGCGGCGATACGGTTATGGGGCATGCCGCTTCCGGAAAAGATGGGCAGTTTTTGGCCGCGGATCAGCGTGTTCATGCCGTCAATGGCCGAGATGCCGGTTTGGATGAAATCCCTGGGATATTCGCGGCTCCAGGGATTGACTGGCAGGCCGTTGACATCCATCATCCGGTCTGTAATGACCTGGGGTGCTCCATCCATAGGCCGGCCCAGGCCGTCAAAGACCCGTCCCAGCATGGCCCGGTCCACAGGAATTTCCAGCGCTCTTCCGATAAATGTAACCCGGGGACCTTTGACGGAAAGCCCGCTGGTGCCTTCAAATACCTGAACGACGGCGCGCTGCTCGTCCACCTCCAGCGTCTGACCGGTTCGCAGGCCGCCTGCGCCATCGCGAATTTCCACGATATCTCCATATCCCACACCCTCCACACCATCGACGAAAATAAGAGGTCCGGATATCGCGGAAAGATTGGTGTATTCAATTTCGTCAGTCATGCTGTGCTCCGGAAGCTTGCGTTTGCAGATCCTGCAATGCACTTTCAAGCCTTTTTCGGTAATCGGGGATTTTTTCGAGCTCCCGATTGGAAATTTCGGATTTCAAACGCACGATTTCCGAAATCACCGAAAGCGCTGCAATATCTTTGACGTTCAAACCCGCCTGAATCAGTTCCATGCCTTTTTTATACAGAAAGAGCAGGACGGATAGCAGTTTGATCTGCTTTTCCGGGCTGCAGAACTTGTCCTGGGGATCAAAGGAGTTTTGCTGTAAAAAGGCATTCTTTACGGTTTCGGCGCAAAAAAGCAGATATTGCTGGGACATCGGCAGCGCGTCTGAACCGACCAGTTTGACAACTTGTTCAAGTCTTTGATCTTCCAAGAGAATATTCATGACTTCATTGCGGGTGGAAAGCCATGAAGGATCGAGTTTTTTCCACCAGCTTTCGATATCGGGGAGATATTCGGTGTAGCTGTCGATCCAGCTGATGGAAGGATAATGACGGGCGTCGGCCAGCGTTTTGTCCAAGGCCCAGAAACATCGGACAAACCGCGAGGTATGCTGGGTGACGGGTTCGGAGAAATCTCCGCCGGGAGGAGAAACTGCGCCGATGATGGTGATGTCGCCTTCTTGTCCGGAAAGCGTTTCCACCAGTCCTGCCCGCTCATAAAATTCAGCCAGTCTTGTGCCCAGATAGGGAGGAAATCCTTCCTCGGCGGGCATATCTCCCAGACGGCTGGAAAGCTCCCGCAGCGCTTCCGCCCAGCGTGATGTGGAATCCGCCATGACGGCCACGCTGT
>ENA-UPTA01000373-UPTA01000373.1-activated-sludge-metagenome-genome-assembly--contig:-NODE-373-length-51984-cov-9.277109_pt1 | contig 51984 bp, 52 predicted proteins | sample MGYA00238184_ERZ773361 | MGnify/ENA primary metagenome ERZ773361 (study PRJEB29100, sample SAMN05720205) | activated sludge metagenome | isolation source: anaerobic digester from wastewater... | reverse complement strand
TCGCGATCGCCCTCGTCCTCCTCGGCGGCGCCGCCCTCGGGTGGGCCTTCACGAAGGACGCGCAGCTCGCCTGGAGCAGCTATCTCATCGGCTCGTTCTTCGCGCTCGGCCTCGGCGTCTTCGGCGCCGCCTGGCTCGCGATCCTCTACCTCGCCCGCGGCAACTGGTCGGTCACGATGCGCCGGATCCCCGAGGCGATGACCGCCTGGCTCCTCCCGGGCGGCGTCCTCGCCCTCGCCGCCGGTCTCGGCGCGCACTCGCTCTACCACTGGTCGCACGCCGACGTCGTCGCGAGCGACCCGCTCCTCCTCCACAAGTCCCCGTTCCTGAACATGCCGATGTTCTGGGCGCTCACGGGAGCAAGCCTCCTCCTCTGGGTCGTCCTCGGCGCGGCGCTCGTCGGCGTCTCGCGCCGGCAGGACCGCGAAGGGGGGATCGGCCCGTCGCGCACCGCGCGGACCCTCTCGGCCGTCTTCCTCGTCGTCTTCGCGCTGACCCTCTCGATCGTCAGTTTCTACCTCCTCCTCTCGCTCGACGCCCACTGGTTCTCCACGATGTGGGCCGTCCTCGTCTTCACCGACGTCGTCCAGACGGGGACCGCGTTCGTCGCGATCGTCGCCGGGTGGCTCGTCCTGACGGGCCGGCTGAAGGGCTTCCTGAACGAGAACCACCTCCACTCGCTCGGGAAGATGGTCTTCGCCTCCACCGGCTTCTGGGCCTACATCTACTTCTGCCAGCACATGCTCATCTGGTACGCGAACCTCCCCGAGGAGACGGTCTACTTCCTCAATCGCTCCACGAACGGCTGGCTCCCCTACCTCCTCCTCCTGCCGGTCCTGAAGTTCGTCGTGCCGTTCCTCCTCATGCTCTCCCGCGACGCGAAGCGGAACCCGCGCAAGCTCCTCCCGGCCGCCGCGCTCGTCGTCTTCGCGCAGTTCTGGGAGCTCTACGTCATGGTCTCTCCGGCGATGGGGCACGGCGAGCACGCCGCCCACGCCCACATCCCCGTCGTCGAGCTCGCCGCGACGCTCGGCTTCCTCGGCCTCTTCGTCCTCGTCTTCGGCTGGGCGCTCGCGCGCCACGAAGCCGTGCCGCTGAAGGACCCGGCGCTCGCGGAGTGCCTCGACTACCATTCGTGATGTCGTCATGAAGCTCCGCGACACGCTCCTCGGCCTCGTCGTCCTCGCCGCCCTCGCGGGCGGCGTCTGGTGGGCGCGCTCGCGCGGCGGCGCGGAGCGCGCCCCGGCCGCCGGCTCCCCCGCCGCCCCGGCGGCCGCGCCCGTCGACCCGGCCACCCTCCCGGACGCCACCCTGGCCGACGCCTCCGTCGACCTGGGCGACGTCCGGCTCGTCCTCTCCGCCGACCGCCCCGTCGTCGCGTTCGCGAAGTCCCGCTTCCGCGTCCGCGCCGAGAAGGACGGAGCCGCGGTGCCGATCGGAGACGGCCGCCTCTCGTTCGAGATGGCGATGCCGATGGGCGACCACCGCTACAGCCTCGTCGGCGGCGAGGACGGGTGGCACGTCGTCGAGGCCGTCCTCCCGATGTGCAAGAGCGGGAAGAGGACCTGGTTCGCGACGCTCGACGGGAATGTCGCCGGCCAGCCCCGGACGGCCCGCTGGCGAATCGACCTGACGCCCGCGGCGGAGGCGTCGGCGCCGCCGCCGGCACCCGCCCCTTGATCGAGACGGTCAGCCTCCTCGGCTTTCTCTCTCTCGGTCTCCTCGGGGGCTTCGGGCACTGCGTCGGGATGTGCTCGCCCTTCGTCCTCTTCGTCTCGCGCCGCTACGCCGCGCCCGACGCCGGGCGCGCGGCGGCCTTCCGCGCGCAGCTCTGGTACACGGCGGGGCGCGTCCTCACCTACGCGATCCTCGGCGCCCTCGCCGGTGCGCTCGGCGGCGTCGTCCAGCTCGCCGGAGCGCTCCTCGGCCTCCAGCGCGCCGCCTCCGTCGTCGCCGGCGCCGTTCTCGTCCTCTGGGCGCTCGTCGCCCTCTCCGACCTCGTCCCCGGCCTCGAGACCGGAGGGAGCCTCTTCGCGAAGGTCGCAGCGCGCCTGAAGGGCCGCGTCCCCGGCCACCCCTTCGCCGTCGGCCTCTTCCTCGGCCTCCTCCCCTGCGGCCTCTTGTACTCCGCCGTCATCGCGGCCGTGGCGCGCGGAGGCCCGCTCGAGGGCGCACTCGCGCTCCTCCTCTTCGGCCTCGGCACCGCCCCGGCTCTCCTCGGCGTCTCCCTCGCCGACGAGCTCCTCGCCCGCCACCGCGCCTTCGTCAACCGCCTCTCGCAGGTGTTCCTGCTGGCGATGGGGGCGTGGTTCCTCTGGACGGGTCTGCGCGGGAGCTGACGTCCTCCGAACGAACGGGCAAGACGTACCAATCGCGGTCGGATTACATCCTGTCCGGTCGGTACAATCGGCATTCAGAAGGAGGTCCACGATGAAGTCGAAGCCCTTCGCGCTCGCCCTCGGGGCGGTCGTCCTGATTGTCCTTTCCGCGGCGTGCGGCAAGCCCGCCGAGACGCCTCAGCCCGCGGCCGAAGCGCCGACCGTGGCCGAGGCCCCCGCCGCTCCGGCCGAGGCGCCTGCCGCCCCGGCGGCCGACGCGCTCCCCGAGACTCTCCCGGCCGACCTGACGACCGCCCCGGCGCTGAACGGGTTCGCGGTCGACCTGATGCTGAAGAACGTGCCGCCGAACGTCTTCTCGTCGACGACCGCGACCGAGGAGGAGAAGGCAAAGGCGCGCCAGGCGCTGAAGCTCGCCGTGGAGGCGTACGACAAGGCGATCGGCCTCTACGACAAGAACGAGAGCTTCTTCTACGGCCGCGCGCAGGCCCTCCACACGCAGTTCGTCGATACGAAGGACGCCGCGCTGAAGGAGAAGGCCCTCGCCGACCTCGACAAGGCGCTCGCGATCAACCCGAACCACAGCCCGGCGAAGGCGCTGAAGGAGCTGATCTCGAAGTAGCCGAAGGGCGGGGCGCGCCCGCCCGGGCTCACCCCGCGACCGCGGCGATCTCCTCCACGGAGAACCCCATCTCGTGGAGGACCCGGAACGTGTCGGACCCGAGGGCCGGGGCGGGCGCGTGCGGGCGCCGGAGGGCCGGCAGCCCGAGGAAGGCCGCCGGGGTCGCGAGGACGCCGCCGCCCGGCAGGGAGGTCCGCTCCATCCGCGAGGCGAGCTCCTCCCGCGCCGCCGGGACGTCGTTCACCGGCGTGAGCGGGATGCCGAGCGCCTCCGCGAGGTCGAGCCACTCCGCGCGCGGCCGGGTGCCGAAGACGGCGGCGAGCCGCCCGGCGGCGTCGGCCCCCGCCGCGCCCGTGTCGAGGCCGTCGGCGGCGTGGTCGGAAAGCCCGGTCATCTCGCAGAGGGCGACCCAGAACTTCGGCTCGAGGGCGCCGAGCGCGACGCACGCGCCGTCGCCGCAGCGATAGGTCCGGTAGGACGGGCACTTCCCCGAGAGGAGGCCGTCGAGGGCACCGCCGCCCCCGGCCCCGAGCTCCGCGAAGGCCCACGTCAGGAACGGAAGCGGCCCGGAGACGAGCGGCTGGTCGACGTGGACGCCGCGCCCCGTCCGCACGCGGAGGAGGAGCGCGGCGAGTGTGGAGGACGCCGCGAGGAGCCCCGCGGAGACGTCGGCGACCTGGACGCGCGGCAGGTCTCCGGCCGGGAGCTCCGAGAGGAGGCCGGTGACGGCGGTGAAGTTGAGGTCGTGGCCGATGCGCGACGCCTCCGGCCCCTCGGTCCCGAAGCTCGTGAGCGAGACCTGGACGAGTCCGGGGCTGAGGGAGGCGAGGCGCTCGTACCCGAGGTCCCAGCGCTCGAGCGTGCCGGGCCGGAAGCTCTCGACGAGGACGTCGGCATGTCGCACGAGCCGGCGAAGGGCTGCCGACCCGCCGAGGCTCTTCAGGTCGAGGGCAACCGACTCGACGCCTCGGAAGAACGCGAGGAAGCCGGCGCCGATGCCGCCGACGACCGGGGGCGTGACGCGCATCGGGTCGCCCGAGTGCGGGTCCTCGATCTTGATCACGCGCGCGCCGAGGTCGACGAGCGTCCGCACCAGGACCGCGCCCGGGAGCATCCGCGAGACGTCGAGGACGATCGTCCCTTCGAGCGGCAGCGGCGCGGTCACGGGGCGACCTTGCGGAAGAGCTTCCCGAAGCGGGTCATTGCCGCGACGTTCGAGACCTTCACCTTCCCGAGGAGGAACGCGGTCTCCGGCGACTGCTGCCCGCTCTCGATCGCGAGGTAGGTCTTCTCCGTCGTCGTGACGACGCAGTCGGGCGTCCCCTCGTGCCCCTCGACCGTTCGGCAGAAGCCGTCCTCGACGACGACCGTCCAGTCGCTCCGCGCGGCGTCGCGGAAACGGAAATGGAACCGGGCGTTCCACCCCTGTGCGCGGTCGGAGCGGAAGCGGAGCGGGAGCGTCTCGAACAGCTCCTCGACGCCCCGCGGGACCGGGAGCTTCATCGCGATGGAGGTCGAGCCGATCTCCGGGGTGGGGCGAGCGGGCGAAGGCGGCGCGGACGGCTCCGGGAAGTAGGCGGGCTCCGTCACCTCGACGTCCGCGGGGGGCGGCGCCGGAGGCGGAGGGACGAACGACGGGACCGTCGCCTCGACGGCGGGCGCCGGAGGCTCGGGCGAGGCCGGGGACGGGACTTCCGCAGCGGCGCGCCCCGGGTCGGAGCCGGCGGGGGGCGGCGGGACCTCGGCGAGAACCGCGTCGAGCGTCTCGGTGACGTCGGCGACGAAGAGGTCCGGGACGAGGTCGCCCGCGAATGCGTCGGTATCGGCGTCGGCTTCGGAATCCCCGCCCGCGGGAGCGCCCTCCGCCCCCGCCTCGGCCTGCGCGTCCCGGCGCTCCGCCCGACCCGGGAAAGTGACACCGTCGATCGCGGACTTCGCGATCACCTCCCGCATGATCTCGCTCGTCCCGGCGACGATCGTCCCGAAGCGCGCGTCGCGGAAGAAGCGCTCCATCGGGTACTCCTCGACCGTGCCGTAGCCCCCGAAGAATTGGAGGCACTCGTCCGCCGTCCGCTTCGAGAGCTCCGTGGCGAGGAGCTTGGCCATGCAGGCCTCGGCGACGGGGTTCTCGCCCCTCTCGTGGAGCCAGGCGGCGTGGTAGACGAGCTGGGCGGCCGCCTCGAGCTCGGCGTGGAGGTCGGCGAGGCGGTGGCGGATCGCCTGGAACTTCCCGATCGGCTTGCCGAACGCCTCCCGCGAGAGGACGTACTTCCGCGTCTCCTCGAGGGCGAGGCGGGCGCTTCCGACCGACGTGGCCGCCGTGACGAGCCGCTCGAGGACGAACGTCTCCATGATCAGGAAGAACCCCTCGTTCTCCGCGCCGATGAGGTTGCCGAGCGGGACGCGGACGTCCGTGAAGGTCAGCTCGGCCGTGTCGGAGCAGTGCCATCCCATCTTCCGGAGGCGCGAACGCGAGAAGCCGGGCGTGTCGGCCTCGACGACGAGAAGGCTGATCCCTCCGGCGCCGGCGTCCGCGGCGGTCCGGCACGCGACGACGACGAAGTCGCCTTCGACGCCGTTCGTGATCCAGGTCTTCGCGCCGTCGATCACCCAGGCGTCGCCGTCGCGCCGCGCCGTCGTCCGGATCGCGGCGACGTCGGAGCCGGTATCGGGCTCGGAGATCGCGATCGCGCCGACCTTCGTCCCGGCGACCGACGGGGCGAGCCATCGGTGCTTCTGCTCCTCGGTGCCGTGGAGGGCGATCGCCCCCGTCGCGATGAACTGCTGCACCGAGACGGCCGCGACGAAGCCTCCCATACGCGACCGCGGCAGCTCCTCGAGGAGCGCGATCGCGTGGAAGACCGAGCCGTCCGCCCCGCCGAGCTCCTCGGGGGCGAGGACGCCGAGGAAGCCGAGGTCGCCCATGCGCCGGAAGACGTCGCGCGGAATGCGCCGCGCCTCTTCCCACTCGCGCGCGCGCGGCGCGACCTCACCCTCGAGGAACTGGCGGACCGAGCGGCGAAAGCTCTCGTGCTCCTCGCCGAAGTAGATCGACGTCATGCGTACCCTCGGGATGGAATAATCGGGCCGGCCCCGGAACGAAGAGATTACGCCTGTGCCCGACACCCTGCCCGACTCCCGGACGCCTGCCGCGGCCCCTTCCGGATCCTGGAAGCTCGAGGAGGCCTGCGCCGCACCCGGCCGCGGGGCGGAGGAGCTCGGGATCGCGTGAGCTCCCGCCGGGACTTCCTCGGGAGCGCCTGGGCGGCGGCCGGCGTGGCCGCGGCCGCCGCCGGAACGGCCGTCCTCGGCCGGGCCCTCTCCGGGTCGCCCGAGCCCGAGAGGTACGTCCGCCTCCCCGCCGAGCTCCTCGCCCGCGCCGAGAAGGAGGGGGGGCTGGTCCTCGAAGGGCTCCACGTCCGCGGCCCCGCGGCCTCCCCCGTCGTCCTCGACCTCACCTGCACGCACCTGCGCTGCCGCGTGGCTCCGATCGAAGGGGGCGGCTTCGCCTGTCCGTGCCACGCCAGCCGGTTCGATGGCGAAGGGCACCCGACGTCGGGCCCCGCGAAGAGACCGCTCTCCCGGCCGCGCCTCTCGCCCGACGGCGCCGGCTTCGTGGCGCGCCTCTCGTGATCCTCGGCCGCCTCACGTTCGGCCTCCTCGCGATCGCCGTCCTCTCCGGCCTCGCCCTCGCCCCGTTCTGGTCGGCCGCGCGCCCGCTCGAGAGCCTCGAGGCGCTGATCGGGGCGACCCCGTTGGGCTTCTGGCTGCGCGGCGTCCACGCCTTCTCGGCGTGGGGGTTCCTCCTCGGGACCGTCGCTCACCTGGCGGAGGTCCTCGCGAAGAGGACCGAGCGACGCCTTCGGCCGATCGTCTGGTGGCGCTCCGTCGCCCTGCTGCCGATCGCTGTCCTCGGCCTCCTCGGCGGTTTCCTCATGCGGGGCGACGCCGAAGCTCAGGCGGCGCTCGCGGTCTTCCGGGAGGTCTCGGCGACCGTCCCGATCGCCGGACGGGCGCTCGGCGCGCTCCTCCTCGGCGTCCCCGGCAGCGACCTGGCGCCGGTCGCGCTGCACCACGCCGGCACCTTCACCCTCCTCGCCTGGCTCCTGACCGCCGAGCACGGAGGGACGCCGTTCCCCGACCTTCGCGCGACGGTCCTCGCCGCGCTCGGGAGCTTCGCGGCCGCGGGCCTCTTTCCCGTCCCCCTCGGGCCGCCGGTCGCGCCGGACGGAGACCTTCTCCTCGGCCCCTGGTACCTGCTCGGCCTCCAGGGAGCCCTCCTCGACCTCCCCGTCGCGGCCGGCTGGCTCCTGCCGCTCGCCCTCCTCCTCGCGGTCGGGCTTGCCCGGCACGTCGACGGGCGCGCCCGGGCGGCCCTCCTCGCGCTCGCGGCCGCCTGGGGTGCGGGCTATCTCGCACTGACGCTCCGCCTCCTCCTCGCCGGGCGCTGATGTTCCGGGCGCAGGCGCTTCTCCTCGCGCTCCTCCTCGCGCTCGCGGGGCTGCTCGGGGCGCTCGGCCGGGAACGGCAGCGGGCCGCCGCCGTCGGACGCGGTCCCGACCGCGCCGGGGGGAAGGTGGAGCGCTGCGTGACGTGCCACGTCCGCCCCGAGGAGGACCCCGGCGGGGCGCACGCCCGGGCCGCCGTCGGCTGCTCCTCCTGCCACCTCGGCAACCCGCTCGCGTTCGATAAAACGCGCGCGCACGCCGGGATGGAGCCGGAGCCGGGCGCGCACCGGAGCGTGACGCGCACGTGCGGCCGGAGCGGCTGCCACGTCCGGAACGTCCTCGGCGAGAGGGAACGCGCAATCCACGGGAACGGAGACGGCTGCGTCGCCTGTCACGTCGCGCGCCGCCTACCGGGCTCGGTCCCGCGGCCGCACCCGGGGGTGGACGCGCGGGTCACCGACGACCGGTGCCTCGCCTGCCACGCTCCTCCCGCCGGGACGCACGGGGAGCTCGCCGAGACATCGCCGGCGGGCTCCGGCAGCGCGTCGGCGCCTGCCGACGCGCCGTCGGCCTGCCGCGCCGGCGCCGACGGGCATCGCTTCGCCGGCCTCTCCTGCATCGACTGCCACCTCCACGCCGAGCTGATGGGCGACGGAGCGGCGAAGGAGACGAGCCGGGTGGAGATCACGTGCGAGGCGTGCCACGGACCCGTCCGAGAAGGGGGCGAGACGACCTGGTCCGAGATCCGGGACCCTGTCAGCCGCGACCTTCTGCGCCAACGGGGCGAGAGCCGCGAGCCTTCCGAACGCGTCCGCCTCGGGCGACGCGGCACGCCGCTCTGGAACCTCCGGCCGTCCGACGACGGCTGGACGACGACGCGAAAGGGGCACGGCGTCGCCCTCGCGACGCCTTCCACGCCGGTCGACGCCAGACACGACCTCCGGGATGGAGGGCGTCCGGCGTGCGTTTCCTGCCACGCCGTCCGGGCGCCGGTCATCCCGGCCCTGTGAAGAGGGCGGACCCGGTTTGGATGGGCTTCGTCGGGACGCCCCGCGCTCGCGGCGACGAACGGGCGTCCCTGTGCCCCCACCTGGTCTCAGCAGAGAGGACAGGGCATGTCGGCCTGCCGGACTTTCGCTGCCGACGGTGGAGCCCCGCACTTGTCCTTCAGGCACGTGTTCAGGTGGAAGCCGAGGAGCTCCCGGGCCCACCGGACGTGGTCCTCGCGCAACGTCGCCTTCTCGTCCTTCTTCCAGCCGCACCTCCCGGCCCTCTCGTTCTCGAGGCAGCGGAACGTGAGGTTCCCGAGGGCGTAGGCGAAGCCGAGGAGGAGCTGCTGTTTCGTCGAGTCGAGCGTGGGGTAGATCCGGTCGAAGCGCTCGAGGTAGACGTCCTCCAGGGCCTTCCGGGAGAGCTTCGCCTGCGCTGCGTCGAGCTCGCCGTACCCGAGCCGGAACTCCTCGAACGCGGCATCCCGGTCCTTCGCGAGGTCGCCGGTCGCCTGCGCCCCGTTCGGGGGCGGGGCGCCCAGGCCTTCCTCGGCGAGCGATGCCAGGAATGCAGAACCGGCCGCGGTCAGCAGCCAACGCCTGTCGAACGGCATGTCGTCCTCCTCGTACCGAGTGGGTCGGATTGACCGGATAATCCTCGCGCGGAATGACCTCAGTCAAGCCGGTTCTCTCGCGGCTTCTCCGCGCCTACGCCGTATGGGGCGCGTTGCTCGTCTTCGCGGGCCTTCCGAGCGCGCTGTACAGACTCGAAACGGTCCGGAATCCGCCGGTCGTCCTCGAGCTGTTGCCACACGCCGACGGATCGGTCGAAGGGACCGTCGCCGCCGACGGGCGACGGACCCGGATCACGCACGTCTCCGTGAAGGGCGGCCCATGGCTCGCGGCCGGAGGCGTCGCCGCCGCGAGGACGCTCTGGGACCTGCCGGCCGGGACGCCCGTCGCGTATCGCGAAGCACGCGCGGGCGAGGCGCCGTCCGTCGTGAGCGGCACCGTCTCCGAGCACGGCGCGACGACGGCCGAAGCCGTCGCGGCGGCCACGCTCGCGCTGCTCGCCGTCGTCCTCGCGGCGTCCGGCGCCGCGATCGCCGTCGCCGGCGTCAGCTCGCAGGCGCTCCTCTCCGGGGCGGCCCTGGCCGGCCTCGGGCACTTCGCGGCGGCTCGCTTCCTCGAAGCCGGTGCCTCGCTCGTCCTCGATCCCGCGACGCGCGGAGCGCTCGTCCTGGGCTGGGTCGCGTTCCCCCGGCATTTCGCCTTCCTCTCTCTCGCCGCGTTCCTGTCCGTCTTCCCGTCCGACCTCACCGCCCGGCGGCTCTGCCGGCTCCTCCTCGCGTTCGTCGGCTCGATCGCGCTCGCGCAGGCCGTCCTCGTCCCCCTGATCCAGCTCGAAGGGCCGCTCGACGGGTTGAGCGTGGCGACGCAGGGGCGGATCGTCGCCTGGACCCGGCAGCTGACGGCCCTCCTCTTCGGGACCGCCTCGCTCAGCTCGCTCGTCCTGATCGGGATGCAGGTACGCGCGTTCCGGCGGGAGCCGATCGACGTGGCGACGCGGCGGCGCGCCACCGTCGTGGGCGCCGGCCTCGTCGCCGGCCTCGGACCGCCGCTCCTCCTCGCGTTCGTGCAGATCGCCACGAGCCGCCTCGTCGGACGGCCTCTCCTCCCGCCGGCCACCATGGTCCTCTCCCTCCTGCCGATCCTCCTCGTCCCTCCCGCCCTCGCGTACGCGATGCTCTCGCCCCGGGTCGTCTCGGTCGGGCTCTTCGCGAGGAAGGCCCTTCTCCTCGGCTTCGCGCAGGGGACGGTCCGCGCCGCGTCGCTCGCGCCCCTCGCCGCTCTCGGTCTCCTGTTCTACACGCGGAGGGACGAGTCGATCGGCCACGTGTTCGGCGACCACCTCCCCTTCATCTTCCTCGCGCTCGCGGTCGCGACGGCCGGGCTGCGCTACGGCGGCCGGACGCGGGACCTCCTCGAACGCGCCTTCTTCGGCACACGGAAGGCCTCCGCCGGGACGCTCGCCGACCTCGCCGCCGCGACCCGCCGCGCGCTGGACGCCTCCGAGCTCTCGACCGCCCTCGTGGAGGGGATACAGAAGGCCCTCGGCCTCGAGCAGGTCGTGCTCTTCGTGCGGGAGGAGCTCTCCGGCACGTTCACGTGCCCCGGCCGTCCCCTGCCGCCCCTCGACGGCTCCTCCCCGATCGTGGAGCTCGCGGGCAAGCGGGCCGGCCCGTTCCGCCCCACGGCGGACGGCGACCCGGACGCGCCGGCGGCGCTCACGGAGGTCGACCGGCAGTGGCTCGACTCCACCCGCGCCCGCCTCCTCGTCCCGCTCCGGGATGCTTCGGGAACGCTGATCGCGCTCCTCGCCGTCGCCGACAAGCAGAGCGAGCTCCCGTTCGACTCCGAGGACGAGCAGTTCCTCGCGGCCGCGGCCGCAGCGGGCGCCCTCACGCTGGAGAACCTCCAGCTCCGCTCCTCGAGCTCCTCCCGGTCCGCAGGGGGCCGCCCGGCCGACGCCCCTCTCACGCAGGCCGAGACGGATCCCGAGGCGGCGCGCCTCTGCCGCCGCTGCGCCCGGCTCTTCGCTCCCGAGACGGGCGGCACCTGCCCGGACGACGAGACGTTCCTGGAGCCGGCACCGGTGCCGGTGCTCCTCGCGGGGAAGTACCGGCTCGTGCGTCGGCTCGGCGCCGGCGGGATGGGCGTCGTCTACCTCGCGCGCGACGTCGCCCTGGCGCGGGACGTCGCGGTCAAGACGCTCCCGAGCCTCGCCGCCGGGAGCGTCCGCCGTCTCCAGCGCGAGGCGCGGGCCGCGGCGCTCCTCGTCCACCCCAACCTCGGCCTCATCTTCTCGTCGGAGAGCTGGCGCGGGACGCCGATGCTCGTCCTCGAGTACCTCCCGGGAGGGACGCTCTCCGACCGGATCCAGCAGGGCCCGGTCTCTCCCGCGTGCGCCGCGGCGTGGGGCACCGCCCTCGCCTCCGCCCTCGAGGCGATCCACGCGCGGAACGTCCTTCATCGCGACGTGAAGCCCTCGAACGTCGGGTTCGACGCCGCGGGGACACCGAAGCTCCTCGACTTCGGGCTGGTCCGCCTCCTCGACGAGGTCGAGGCCGCGCCGATACCCGGCCTCCCGCCGGAGGTTCCCGAGAGCCACGGTTCCTCGGTTTCGGCGACCCGAACTTCGGCGAGCCACGTGGTCGGCACCATCCCCTACCTCTCCCCCGAGGCGCTCCAGGGCCGGCCGCCCACGCCGCGCTTCGACCTCTGGGGGCTCGCCGTGACGATCTACGAGTCCGTCACCGGCGTGAACCCCTTCGCCGCCACGAGCAATTCCCGGACAGTGGACAAGATCCTGACCCGCAGCGCGCCGGACCCGCGGACGATCCGGCCCGACTGCCCCGGTCCCCTCGCGGAGCTCCTGCTCGCGGCGCTCGCGCGAACCGAAGCGAAACGCCCCGCCTCGGCCCGCGAGCTCCGGGAGGGCTTCGAGGCCGCAGCGCGGGGGCTCTCAGAAGCTCCTCCGGATCTCGACCGCCCTGCGCCCGCGGGCGACCCGCACCGCGCACCGACCGGAGGCCGATAGCGCCCGACGCCCGGTCGGGCCTCCGCGAGGACGGCGTGAACCTCGTCCATCCCGCTGACGTGGATGAGCGCACTCGCACGACCGCTGCCGAGGTTCGTGACGCGAAACCCAACAGCCACGCGCAGGGCACGCGCGGGGAGCGAGAGACGCCTTGCTGCACTGACCCTTCTGGCGCTCGTCCGCTCCCCCGGGCACGAAGCAGAGCTTGGTGGCGGCTCAGGAACCCTCTATGCTGGACCAGGCTCCGCTCTCCATCCGCCCCGGCCGCGACGAGGAGTCCGCATGACCGAACGCAGCACGCCGCCCCCGGAGGGCTCCGCGACGGTCGGCGCGCGCGGCACCGTGCCGCCGGAGCTCACGGAGACCGGGAAGCTCCGCATCCTCACGGCGCAGGAGATCGAGGCGGCGAGGAGCGAGACGGCGCGGACCCAGGAGGCGCTGAAGGAGAGCGAGGCGCGCTTCCGGACCCTCTTCGAGAGCAGCCCCAACGGGATCTTCATCACCGACCCGGAGACCCTCGAGATCCTCGACTGCAACGCCCAGGCGTGCGAGATGAACGGCTACGCCCGCGAGGAGCTCGTCGGCCGGAGCATCAACGACCTCCACCCCGAGGAGGTCCGCGCGCAGACGAAGGGGGGGCCGGAAGGACGCGCCCGCTTCGTCGAGCAGCTGCGGGAGAAAGGGGTCATCACGGTCGAGTCGGTCCACGTCCGCAAGGACGGCACGACATTCCCGATGGAGACGTCGATGTGCCTCCTCGAGCTCGGGGGTCGCGGCGTCGTCATGGGGATCGACCGGGACATCAGCGAACGGAGGAGGGCGGAGGAGGAGCTCGCGCGCCACCGCGAGCACCTCGAGGAGCTCGTGGCCTCGCGCACCGCCGAGCTCGCGGTCGAGAGGGACCGGGCCGAGGCGGCCGACCGGCTGAAGTCGGCGTTCCTCGCCACGATGTCGCACGAGCTCCGGACGCCCCTCAACTCGATCATCGGCTTCACGGGCGTCCTCCTGAAGGGGCTCGGCGGCCCGCTCACGGCCGAGCAGTCCCGCCAGCTCGGGATGGTGAAGTCGAGCGCGCAGCACCTCCTCGCCCTCATCAACGACGTCCTCGACCTCTCCAAGATCGAGGCGGGCCAGCTCCGGATGTCGTTCGCGCCGTTCGTGCTGAAGGACGCCGTCGAGGGGTGCGTCCGCGCCCTGGCGCCAGCCGCGGAAAAGAAGGGCCTCGTCCTCGCGGCGAAGGTCGACCCTGCCAGCGAGACGATCGTGAGCGACCGGCGGCGCGTGGAGCAGGTCCTCCTGAACCTCGTCTCGAACGCGGTGAAGTTCACCGAGGCCGGGAGCGTGACGGTGAGCGCCGCCCGCGAGGGGGCGTGGGTCGTCACCCGCGTCCGGGACACCGGCATCGGCATCGCCGCCGAGGACCTCCCGAACCTGTTCCGGCCTTTCCAGCAGCTCGAGTCCGGCCTCACCCGTCGCTTCGAAGGGACCGGCCTCGGGCTCTCGATCTGCCGGCGGCTCGTCGAGATGCTCGGGGGGGAGATCGCCGTCGAAAGCGCTCCCGGCCGGGGGAGCACGTTCAGCTTCCGGCTTCCCGCCGGAGAGGCGCCGGCCGAGATCGGCCCGGAGGGGTGATGAGCGGAAACGTCCTGGTCGTCGAGGACAACGAGCAGAACCTCTACCTCGTCCGTTTCCTGCTCGAGGGAGCCGGATGGACCGTCGTCGCGGCGCCGGACGGCCCGCGGGCGCTCGAGGAAGCGCGGTCCGGCCGCTTCGATCTCGTCCTCCTCGACATCCAGCTCCCCGGAATGGACGGGCACGCCGTCGCGCGGGAGCTGCGCCGGATCCCGGCGCTCGACGGCGTCCCGATCGTGGCCGTCACGTCGTACGCGATGCTCGGCGACCGCGAGCGGTGCCTCGAGGCCGGCTGCACCGGCTACGTCGAGAAGCCGATCAATCCCGACACCTTCCTCGACGAGGTGGCGAGCTACGTGCGGCCGGAGGTCCGTCCGTGACCCGCGTCCTCGTCGTGGACGACGAGTCGCAGAACCGATACCTCCTGGAGGTCCTCCTCGGCGGCGAGGGATACGAGGTGGTGTCGGCCTCGAACGGCCGCGAGGCCCTCGCGGCGGCCCGGCGTCGCGCGCCGGAGCTCGTCATCTCCGACATCCTGATGCCCGAGATGGACGGCTTCCTCCTCTGCCGCGCGATGAAAGCAGACGCGACGCTTCGGAACGTGCCGTTCGTCTTCTACACGGCGACCTACACCGAGGCCGAGGACGAACGCGTCGCTCTCGAAGCGGGCGGGGACCTCTTCCTCCGGAAGCCGACCGAGCCGGATACCCTGCTCGCCGCGATCCGGCGGCTCCTCGAGGAGAGGATCCCGGTGAGCGACGAGGGGCCGACGCGAGGCCTCGCGGAGGAGGTCGCCTTCCTCGCGCGTCACGACCAGGCCCTCGCACGGAAGCTCGAGAAGAAGCACCATGAGCTGCAGGAGAGCGAGGCCCGCTATCGGAGCTACTTCAGGAGCTCGCCGGTGGCGATCCTGGTGACGGACGACACGGGACGGCTGCTCGACGCGAACCCCGCGGCGGGCCTCCTCTCCGGGCGCGACGCCGTGGAGCTGCTCGGCGCGAACGTCTCGCTCCTGCTCGGCGAGGGGGGCGACGACTCGCCCCTTCGCCTCGCGGCGGGCGCGCCGTCCGCCCCCTCCCGGACGACCGCGTGGCGCCTCCGGCGAAAGGACGGCGCCCTCCGGCACGTCTCCCTCACGGCGATCCGGCTGGAGGACGGGCGGGTCCTGGCGTTCTGCGAGGACGACACCGAGCGGGTCCGCGCGGAGGAGGCAGTCCGCCAGGTGAACGCCGACCTCGAACGGAGGGTCCGGGAGAGGACCGCGCAGCTCGAGCACCTCAACGCCGAGCTCGAGGCCTTCACCTCCTCGGTGTCGCACGACCTGCGGGCGCCGCTCCGAGCGCTCGACGGCTACGCGGCGATGCTCGAGGAGGAGGCGGAACGCCTCGACGAAGACGGCCGCCGGCACCTCGGCGCGATCCGGCGGAACGTCCGCCGGATGTCCGAGCTCGTCGAAAGTCTCCTCTCCCTCTCGAGGGCCGGACGCCAGCCGCTCCGGACGGGACCGATCGACATGGAGCGACTCGCCCGCTCCGTCCTCGACGAGCTGCTCGTCCCCGGGGAGCGAGAGAGGACCGAGGTCGTCTTCCGCCCGCTCCCCGCGGCCGTCGGCGACGAGAGCCTCGTCCGCCAGGTGCTCGCGAACGTCGTCGGGAACGCCCTGAAGTTCAGCACACGGAAGGAGCGCCGGCGTCTCGAGATCGGCGCCCGAAACGAGGGAGGTCGGACTTTCTGGTTCGTCTCGGACGACGGCATGGGCTTCGAGCCCGCGCAGGCGGAGAGGATCTTCCGGATCTTCGAAAGGCTCCCCGGCGCCGAGGATATCGAGGGCACCGGGGTCGGGCTCGCCGTCGTGCGGCGGATCGTCGAACGCCACGGGGGCGTCGTCCGGGCCGAGGGAACGCCCGGGGCAGGCGCGACGATCTCGTTCTCGCTGGGGGAAGGCGCCGGCTGAGGGGCGTTCAGCTCGGAAGAGCCTTCTCGATCGCGGCCGCGAGGCTCTCCGGGGCGTCGTTCGGGGCGAAGCGGGTCACCGGCGCGCCCCCCGGGGCGACGAGGAACTTCGTGAAGTTCCACTTGACCGCCTCGGTCCCGAGCAGGCCCGGAGCCGCCTTCTTCAGGTGCCGGAAGAGCGGGTGGGCGCCGTCCCCGTTCACCTCCACCTTCGCGAACATCGGGAACGTCACGCCGTAGGTCCGCGAGCAGAAGGCCTGGATCTCCTCCTCGCTTCCCGGCTCCTGGTGACCGAACTGGTCGCACGGGAAGCCGAGGACGACGAGGCCCCGGTCGCGGTACCTCTTCCAGAGCGCCTCGAGCCCCGCGTACTGCGGCGTGAAGCCGCACTTGCTCGCGACGTTCACGACGAGGAGCGCCTTCCCCGCGTGCTTCGCGAGCGTCTCGGCCTTCCCGTCGATCGTCCGGACCTCGATGCCGTCGAGAGATCCCATGCCACTCCTCCGTCGCCTCACCTACGCCCCCGGCCGGAAATCGGATCGCGGCCCGGAACGAGGGCGCCGCCCGCCCTCAGGGGAGCTTCTTGTGCGTCCCGTCGCAGAACGGGGCGTTCCCGGTGTGCTTGCACTGGCAGAGCCACGCCTCCTTCGCCTCCTCGGCCTTCCAGACGAGGGGAGCGAGCTCCGTCCCCCGGTGCGAGCCGTCGCAGAACGGCTGGCTCTTCGAGAGCCCGCAACGGCACCAGGCGTACGTCTTCCCCGCCTCGAGGCTCACGCGGACGGGCTCCTTCGCGGCGATCTTCGGCTCGGACATCGGCGTCCTCCTCGGCGTAGCGGTCGTCGTCGCGACATCATAGCGTCGCGCTCGACCGTCTTCGCACGCCGAGTCAGAACGCCAGGTTCAGCTCCGCGCGGACGAAGGACGACTCGTCCCTTCGGTGAGCGGCGTAGAAGTCGCCCGGGCGGAAGTACTCCGCGTGGGGGTGCGCCGAGACGTGCGCGTCGAACGCCTCGTCGCGGCCGCTCGCCCGGTCGTCACCCGAGAGGTGCTCGAACCCCAGGTGTGCCCGGTGCCTCCGTCCCCGGCCGAACCGCCGCGCGAGCCGCCCCGTGAACCCGAAGGCTCGGAGGTCGCGGCCGTCGCGCCGACCCCTCTGGGCTGCGCCCTCGGCCCGGAGCTCCCAGCCCGTGGCCGGCACGACCTCGGCACGCCCTCCGAGCGTGAGGAGCTCTCCCGAGTCGGAAGGAGATGGGAAAGGAGCTCCGTTGTTCACCCGGACGTTCCCCGGAGCGGCCTTCGTACGTGCGTCCTTCCAGACGACGTACCCGTCGAGCTTCGCCCCCTTCACGAGCGACTCGTCGCGCGCCCAGAGGATCGCCCCTCGCTCGCCCTGCTCGAGCTGGTCTTCGCTCCCGCCGAGGAGCGGGCGCGGGAATCGCCCGGCGCGTCCCGCGTGCTAGGTTCTCGCCGTGCGGGCGAGGGCATCGTCCCCTCCGCCACAATCAGGAGGTCGACCATGGAATCACGCACTCTCGGAACGCAGGGCCTCGTCGTCTCCGCCCAGGGGCTCGGCTGCATGGGGATGTCGGAGTTCTACGCGGGGCGCGACGACGCCGAGTCGGTCGCGACGATCCACCGCGCGCTCGACCTCGGCGTCACGTTCCTCGACACGGCCGACATGTACGGCCCTCACACGAATGAGGTCCTCGTCGGCACGGCGATCCGCGAAAGGCGGAGCGAGGTCGTCCTCGCGACTAAGTTCGGGAACATGCGCGGGCCCGACGGCGCCTTCCTGGGCGTCAACGGCCGGCCCGAGTACGTCCGGGCCTGCTGCGAAGGCTCCCTCGCGCGGCTCGGGGTCGAGGTGATCGACCTCTACTACCAGCACCGCGTCGACAAGTCCGTCCCGATCGAGGAGACCGTCGGCGCGATGGCCGACCTCGTGAAAGAGGGGAAGGTCCGTTTCCTCGGGCTCTCCGAGGCCTCCCCCGCCACGATCCGCCGCGCGCACGCCGTCCACCCGGTCTCCGCCCTCCAGACCGAGTACTCCCTCTGGACCCGCGACCCGGAGGACGGCCTCCTCGCGACCTGCCGCGAGCTCGGCATCGGGTTCGTCGCCTACAGCCCGCTCGGTCGCGGATTTCTCACGGGGCGCTTCCGGCGCTTCGAGGACCTCCCCGAAGGGGACTACCGCCGCCTCGCCCCGCGCTTCCAGGGAGAGAACTTCCAGAAGAACCTCGACGTCCTCGCGAAGGTCGAGGAGATCTCGCGCGAGAAGGGCTGCACGCCGGCGCAGCTCGCCCTCGCCTGGCTCCACGCGCAGGGCAACGACGTCGTCCCGATCCCCGGCACGAAGAGCCGCGCCCGCCTCGAGGAGAACGTCGGCGCGCTCCGGGTCTCGCTCTCTCCGGCCGACCTCGCGCGGATCGAGGCCGTCGCCCCGAAGGGCTTCACCGCGGGCCCGCGCTACCCGGAGATGGCGATGAGGGCGATCGACGCCTGAGGCGCGCGGCTCACCCGAGCCGAGCGGCCTCTCGCTCCCTCTTCCCTCCGTCGCGCCATCGGAAGTGCCGGGCGAGCTCGGAGGTGTAGGCGGTACCCACCTCGGCACGGTGGGCCCGGAGCCACTCGGTGAACCGCGTCGGCGCGTTCGGCGCCTCCTCCGACGTCAGCTTCTCGTCCATCAGGCCGCGGAGCTCGTCGCGCGTGAGGACGACGTCGCGGAGGAGGAGGCCGACGAGGCGGCCGGCGGCGATACCGAGCGCCGGGGGGACGCGGACGATCCGCGCCCTCGATCCGACGGCGGAGGCGAGGAGGCGGACGAGCTCCTCGAACGTGAACGTCTCGGGGCCGACGGCGTCGAACGTCCGCCCCGGCTCGCCGAGCGCCGCCTCGACGGCCAGCTCGGCGAGGTCCCCCGCGAAGACGGGCTGGACACGGTAGGACCCCGAGCCGAAGAGAGGGAACACGGGGAACGTCCGGAGGAGCCAGGCGATGTTGTTGACGAGGAGGTCTTCCCTCCCGAACACCAGCGTCGGGCGGACGATCGTGAACGGGACGCCCGACGATCGGAGCGCCTCCTCCTGCCTCGCCTTCCCGCGGTAGTACGGAAGGGGGGAGTCGAGGGAGCAGCGAGTGACGCTGACCTGGACGATCCGGGAGACGCCCGCCTCGCGCGCGCACCGGAAGAGCGTCGAGGTGTTTCGCACGGCCTTCTCGAACGAGGAGTCGCCGTGGTCGAACCTCACCCAGTAGGTGTTGTAGAGGGTCGTCGCGCCGCGGAGGCTCTCCGTGAGCGCCGCCGGGTCGTCGAAGGAGAAGGGGAACGCCGCGACGGCCGGGCCGAACGGGTTCGGCTTGTCGACGTGCGTCGTGATCGTCCGCACGCTCTCGCCGCGGGCCAGGAGCGCACGCGCGACGTACCGGCCGATGTAGCCGAAGGCTCCCGTGACGACCTGCATGGAGGGCCGGATGATGCCATCCCGCGCCGGCCCCGCGGCTCTCGCCGGAAACCGGCGCCCCTCCTCCGGCATCGGAGCCGTGAAGGAGATCCGATGATCCGCCGCCTGATCGCCGCCCGCTCGTTCGTCCTCCGCGCCTCCTCCTCTCTCGCGTGGCTCCCGCTCGCCGCCACACGCGTCGCGCTCGGGACGGTCTTCGTCCAGTCGGGCTGGGGGAAGCTGCACGACCTGCCGCGCGTCGTCGGCTACTTCGAGAGCCTCGGCATCCCGGCCCCGCAGCTGCAGGCGCCATTCGTGGCGGGCGTCGAGCTCGCCGGGGGCGCGCTCCTCCTCGGCGGGCTCTTCACGCGCGTCGCCTCCGTCCCGCTCGCGGCGACGATGGTCGTCGCCCTCCTGACCGCGAGGCGCGCCGACCTCGCGACCGCCTCCGACCTCTTCGGCGCGGTCGAGCTCCTCTACCTCCTCCTCCTCGGCTCGCTCGCGGCGTTCGGGGCGGAGGCGCTCTCGCTCGACGCGCTCCTCGCCCGACGCTTCGCGCCGGACGAGGAGCTGAAGGGTTAGCTCGCAGCGCTCGGGCCGGGGGCGACCCCGGCCCGAGCGAAGGCGCCGAGCGCGCTCCACTCCGCGAGCCAGCCCGAGACGACCCGGGCCGGCGGGCGCCTGCGCGCCGCGCGCGCGAGCGCTTCGCCGAGCGGGAAGCCCGAGACGAGAGCCGCGAGGAGCCGGCCCGACACCGGGTCTAGGGCGCGGCGAAGGACGGTGAAGTCCCTCCGGTGGAAGGCGACGTAGACCAGACCTCGCCCGGCAGAGGTCGGGACCGGAGCGTCGTCTAGGACGGCGTCGAGGACCGCCACAGCGCTGGGCCGTACGGCGAGGATCGCGAAGGCGGGCGCGGCGAGGAGGCGGAGCGACTCCCCCTCCGACGCGAGCGCGGCCGCCAGCGCGGGGGCATCGAGGAGCGCGACGTCGGCGGCGTCGAAGACGGCCGCCGCGGCGCGCTCGAGGCGGGCGACGTCCGCGCGAAGGCCCTGCCCGCGCTTCGGCCCCCACGCCGCGACGAACGACGGGAGCCGGTCGCCCAGCCGGGCGAGCGTGAAGCTCGTGGAGGGGTGTGCCGCGACGTACTCCTGAACGAGCGCGCCGAACCTCTCCTCGCCGAGGAGGGACGCGAGGGCCGGGTAGTCGGAGCGGAGCGCCTCGACCGTCCGCAGGGGGTACATCGACGCGTAGATCCCGAGGCGCTCGACGGGAGAGAGCGCTCCGTGCGCGCGGACGACGGCGCCGAGCCGCGACGCCGGGAGAATCTGCCGCGCGGAGAGCGAACGGAGGCCCGCGTCGACTCCGCCGGGGTGGACGATCACCGCCTGCATCCACTCCTGGAACGTCGCGAGGGGGAGGCCGGCCGACGTCACGCCGCCTCCCGCTCGCTGTGCCCGTCGCGGTCGCCGAGGGCGGCCTCGGCCACGGCTCGCGCCTTCCGCGCCTCGGCGAGGACGACGTCGAGCGCCGGGATCTCCTCGTCCCACTCGACGAGCGTCGTCACGGGGCCGGTGCGGCGGACGAGCCGCGCGTAGAGAGCCCAGACCTCGTCCCTCACGTGGTCGGAGTGCGTGTCGAGGAGGTGCGTCCCGAGGTCGGTGTGCCCCGCGAGGTGGACCTGGACGACGCGGTCGGCCGGGATCGCGTCGATCCACGCCTCGGCGTCCCAGCCGTGGTTGAAGGCGGAGACGAAGACGTTGTTCACGTCGACGAGGAGGCCGCACCCGGAGAGGTCGGCGAGGCGGCCGAGGAACACGGCCTCTCCCATCGTGGAGGAGGCGAGCTCGAGGTAGGTGGAGGGGTTCTCGAGGTGGACCGGCCTCTCGAGGAGGTCCTGCACGACGCGGAGGCGCGCGGCGACGTGCGCGAGCGTCTCCTCGTTCCGTGGGAGCGGCAGGAGGTCGTGCGTGTTGCGGCCGGCGACGCCCGTCCAGCAGAGGTGGTCGGTCACCCAGCGCGCGTCGACGCGCCGGGCGAGCGCCTTCACCGCCCGGAGGTAGCCGAGGTCGAGCGGGTCGACGCTCCCGACGTTCATCGAGACTCCGTGCAGGACGACGGGCGTCCTCTCCGCGAGCCGCTCGAGGACGTGGAGGGGCCGCCCGCCGGTGTCGAGGAAGTTCTCGGTGATCGCCTCGACGAAATCGGCCGCGCCCGGCCGCTCGAGGTGGTCGGCGAAGTGGACCGTCCGGAGGCCCACGCCGTAGCCGAGCATCGGCAGGCCGAATCGGTTTCGCATGTCGTCCTCCGGTCGGGCGGGGCGGCCCCGCGGCGCGGGGCCGCCCTCGCGCCATTCGATCAGGCCGGCTTCGCGGTCGGCTGCGCCGAGGCCTTGCCGTCCGTCCGGCAGCCGCCCATCCCCTTGCAGGCGTTGTGGCCGCGACAGACGTTCTTCTCCGTCTTGCAGCCCCCCTTTCCCTTGCAGGCATTCTGCCCCTTGCAGGCGTGCCGGTCGGTCGCCTCGGGACCAGCCTTCTTGTCGCCCGTCTTGTCCCCCGCCTTCTTGCCCCCGCAGCCGTTCGGGCCGCCGCAGGCGTTCTTGTCCTTCTGCGTCGCGGCCGGCGTCCCCGAGGGGGCAGGAGTCTTCTCGTCGGCGCGGAGCGTGCCCGCCGCGAGGGCGGAGCTCGCGACGAGGCCGGCCACGAGGGCGGACAGGTAGACGTTGGACGGACGATTCCTCTTCATGGTGTCTCCTCTTACGACAGGCCTCGCCTGTCCCGTTCGTTTCGGCCGGCCGCGCGGGCCGGTCCGCAGGTCACTGCACCCGGGATGCCGGTCCGCCGAAAAGGTTTCAGCTGGCAGAAACGAATCGATCGACGGCCTCCGGACCGATCCGTTCGCGAAACCGGAGCGTACCTGCGAGCATCAAGGGAGCGTGACGATGCCCGAGACCCCCACCGCACCCCCGCTCCGATCCGCCCCCGGCCGATCGGGGTCCGCCGCCGCCCTCCTCGCCGCCGGCCTCGCGCTCGCGGCCGGCTTCGCCGCCTGCGGCCCGTCGCGCTCGCTCGCCGGGCCTCCGGCCGGAAAGGAAACGAACTCCGAGAAGGTGGAGAAGATGAAGACGGTCCTCTCGAAGTCCGGCTACGACGTCACGCCCCTTTCCCGCGAGGAGGTCGCCCGCCTCGCGAAGAAGCTCTCCCCGGAGTCGTACCGCGTGACGCAGAAGGCCGGGACGGAAGCCCCGTTCTGCGGGAACCTCCTCGACAACAAGAAGGAGGGGACGTACCTCTGCGTCGTCTGCGGTCTCCCCCTCTTCTCGAGCGAGCACAAGTTCAACTCGGGGACGGGCTGGCCCAGCTTCTTCAGGGAGTTCGATCCGTCGCACGTGACGCGGACGATCGACTCGTCTCACGGCATGGAGCGGGTCGAGATCAACTGCGCCCGCTGCGGCGCCCACCTCGGGCACGTCTTCGAGGACGGCCCCGCGCCGACGGGCGAGCGCCACTGCCTGAACTCCGCCTCGCTGACGTTCCTCGAGAAGGGAGAGCCCGCCCCCCCGGAGAGCCGCCCCGTGAAGGCCGAGACCGCCTACTTCGCCGCCGGCTGCTTCTGGGGCGTGCAGCACTGGTTCTCGCGCGGGCCGGGCGTCCTCGAGGCGACGAGCGGCTACATGCAGGGACGGACGGAGAAGCCGACGTACCGTCAGGTCTGCGAGGGAGACACCGGGCACGCCGAGACGGTGAAGGTCGTCTACGACGCGAACCGCATCACGTACCCTCGGCTCGTCGAGGCGTTCTTCGCCATGCACGACCCGACGCAGCTGAACCGCCAGGGACCCGACGTCGGCGACCAGTACCGCTCGGGGATCTGGACGGCGAACGACGAGCAGCGGAAGGTCGCCGACGAGGTCCTCGCCGGGCTGCGCGAGAGTAAGGCGTACGGCGAGAGGAAGATCGTGACGGTCGTCGAGCCGGCGAAGACGTTCTGGCCCGCCGAGGAGTACCACCAGGAGTACCTCGCGAAGAACGGCGCCGCCTGCCACGTGACGAACCCCTGGTAAGCGGGGAGCAGACTTTCGAGTGAGCCGCGCGTGACCAAGGACCGGCCGCGATTTCCGTCACGACGGTCCGGGCGGCTACGATCCGCGCGTTGTCCGAGAACGAGGCACGGGAGAGGCTGGCGAAGCTGATGGTGGCGTACCAGGGCGGGGACGAGTCCGCGTTCGAGAGCCTCTACGGCGAGCTCGCGGGCCCGGTGAGGGCGTTCCTCGCCTCGCTAACGCGGAACGCGGCCCGCGCGGACGACCTCCTCCAGGAGACGTTCTTCCACGTCCACCGCGCGCGGCAGACGTACGACCCGACGCGCTCCGCCAAGGCGTGGGTCTACGCGATCGCGCACAACGTCTTCCTGATGGCCTGCCGCACTGACCGGAGGCGCCGCCGGAACGAGGAGCTCCCGGCGGAAGACCTGCCCGACCTTCCCGTCCCGGCCGAGGCCGAGTCGCTCGCCTCGAGGGACCTCGTCTCGCGCGCCCTCGCGACGCTCCCCGTCGACCGTCGCGAGGCGCTCCTCCTCCACCACGTGGAAGGGCTCTCCTTCCAGGAGGTCGGGGCCGTCCTCGGCGTCACGACGATGGCCGCGAAGCTCCGCTCGCACCGCGCCATGGGGCAGCTCCGGGAACTCCTCGCCCGCGAGGGAGCGCGATGAGCCCGACCCCGCTCCCGCCCGCGCTCCGCGCCGCCGTCGCGAGCGACCTCCGGCCGGTCCGCCCGCTCGCCTCGCCCGCGCGGCGCGCGCTCGCCCTCCTCGCCTGGGCCGCCGTCGCCGCCGCCCTCGTCCTCGCCCTCCGGGGCCTCCGCTCCGACGCCGCCGAGCTCGGCCTCCTCTTGACGTGGGGCGTCGTCCTCGCGGAGGTCGCCGCGGGCGCCGGGCTCGTCGCCCTCGCTCTCGCCGAGGCCGTTCCCGCGCGGGGGCCGGGGCGAGGCGCCGCGCTCCTCGCCCTCGGCGGCGCCGCGGCCCTCTTCGTCGCGCTCGCCGCCGTGACCCGCCGCGCGAGCCGCGGGATGGAGGTCGACGACCCGCTCCTGAGCTTCGGCCCCTCCTGCGCCGGCCTGCAGGGCTTCATCGGCCTGACGGCCTTCGCCGTCGCCGCCCTCCTCGTCCTCCGGGCGGCCCCGATGCGCGCCCGACTCGCGGGGCTCCTCGCCGGCGCCGGGACCGGCTTCCTCGCCGAGGGCGTCTACCACCTCGACTGCCCCATCACCCACCTCTCGCACGTCCTCGTCTGGCACGGCTCCGCCATACTCCTCCTCGCGCTCCTCGGCTTCGGCTTCGGCCTTGCCCTCGAGGCGAGGGAGCGGGCGCGGATGGAACGACGGCGCGCCGGCACGGCCGCGCGGAAAGGAGGCGAGGGATGAGCGACGAGGTCTTCCGGAAGCTCACGAGCCTCTCTTCCTGCGCGGGGTGAGCGTCGAAGCTGCCCCCCGGGCAGACCGCGCAGGTCCTGCGCGTCCTCGGTGACCTCTTCCCCGCGGCCTCCCGCCCCGACGTCCTCGTCGGGCTCGCCGAGCCGGACGACGCCGCCGTCCTCGACCTCGGGGACGGGCGGGCGCTCATCCTGACGACCGACTTCTTCACGCCGGTCGTGGACGAGCCGTATGACTTCGGCGCCATCGCCGCCGCGAACGCGATGAGCGACGTCTGGGCGATGGGGGGCGAGCCCGTCCTCGCCCTGAACCTCGTCGCGTTCCCGCCGCAGCTCTCGGCCGCGACGCTCGCGGAGCTCCTCCGCGGAGGAGCGGACGTCGTGAGGTCCGCGGGAGCCGTGATCGACGGAGGGCACTCGATCCAGGACAGGGAGCCGAAGTACGGGCTCTGCGTCGTCGGCTTCGGCGAGACCGGTCGGCTCCTGACGAAGGGAGGCGCACGGCCCGGTGATTCGCTCTGGCTGACGAAGCCGCTCGGGACGGGGACGGTCACGACCGCCCTCAAGCGCGGCCTCGCCACGGAAGAAGAGGTCGCCGCGGCGGTCGCCTCCATGAAGACTCTGAACCGGGGCGCGGCGCGCGCCGCGCGGGCGGCGGGAGCGAAGGCCGCGACCGACGTCACCGGATTCGGCCTCCTCGGCCACGCGCTCGAGATGGCGGAGGCCTCGGACGTCCGCTTCCGCTTCGACTGGGACGCGCTCCCCTTCCTTCCCGGAGCGGCGCGCCTCGCGGCCGAAATGGTCTTCCCCGGCGGCGCGTTCGGGAACCTCGAGCACTTCGGAGCGCGGCTCGCCCGCTCGCGTCCCCTGACCGACGCCGAGGCGATGCTCCTCGCCGACCCGCAGACCTCGGGCGGCCTCCTCGTGGCGGTGCCCGAGGCTGGCGAAGGGACGTTCCTCTCGACGCTGGAGCGGGAAGGCGGCCGCACCTGGAGGATCGGCGACGTCGGGCCGGGGTCCGGGATCGAGATCCGCTGACTGCCGCGACGCCTCGCGCGTCGCGGTCCCTCGCCTGCCGGAGCGTTCCTTGACCCCCGCGCTCCGCGACCGGAGAATCTCCGACGCGCTCGCCACGCTTCGAGTCGACGTCTGCCGGGCCCTTGCTGGAGCTCGAACGGGCGATTCGCCCGGCGTGGCCGCGGACGTCCCCGGAAGGGACGATCGAGGAGGAAGGAAATGAGAAAGCTCGCTCTCGGCGCCATGGCGCTGCTGCTCGCGACCGTTCCCGCCCGGGCTCAGGAGGACTACGAGAGCTGCAAGGACCACCCGCTCTTCACGCGGTTCCCGAACTCGTACATCGTCGACTGCGCGAGCAGCCAGTTCGACCTGAGGAAGTTCCCCGTCGGGCAGATGAAGCCCGGCGAGGAGGTGCTCCGGTCCGTCGAGGTCGAGGGACCGACCTGGCGCATCAACTTCCAGATCAAGGAGGGGACGACCCCTCCCAGTGGCCTGCAGCTGATGCGCAACTTCGAGACGGCGGCGAAGAAGGCCGGAGGCACCGTCGAGGGCCAGTGGCCCGGCTGGTGCAAGGCGAACTACGACACCGAGGGGATGCCCGACATGGGGAACAGCTGCACGAGCTTCGGCCTGACGATGAAGTTCGTGAAGGAGGCCAAGGAGACCTGGGTCTTCTTCCAGGCGAACGACGCCGACGGGAGCTACCTGATGACCGTATCGGAGCGCGAGGCGATGAAGCAGGAGGTCGCGGTCAACGAGATCGCCGACCAGCTGAAGAAGGACGGCTTCGTCTCCCTCTACGTCACGTTCGACACGGGCAAGGCGACGATCTCGCCCGACTCGGCGAAGCTCCTCGACGACGCCGCCGCCGCGCTGAAGGCGGCGGCGGAGCTGAAGGTCGAGGTCGGCGGCCACACCGACAACGTCGGGAGCGCCGACGCGAACCTGAAGCTCTCGCAGGAACGCGCGCAGGCGGTGATGGCGGCCCTCGTGAAGCGGGGGATCGCGGCCGGCCGGATGACGGCGAAGGGGTACGGGCAGACGGTCCCGGTCGCCGACAACCGGACGGAGGACGGGCGCGCGAAGAACCGGCGCGTCGAGCTCGTGAAGAAGTAGCCTCGCGCCGCGCGCCGCCGGACCGGCTCCCGCGGGAGCCGATTGCGCGTCTTGGGGCGCGCAGACCGTTTCGTCGGCGCGCGGAGCGTTGCAGCACCCTGCCCCAGCTCGAGAGCCGCTCCACGGGGCACGGCAGACCACGGCGAGCGCCGCTCCGTCCCGAAGTCCACTCTCCTCAACACCTTCCTGCCGCATCCCGGCCGACGCCCCGGGTCCGGAACGCAGGTCTTCGGGGTGGCGCCGTTCTTGAACTCCGTCTGCCGTGGCCCTACCCGGGCTGCGCGGGCGGCCCGTGACCGGCCGTCCCGGACGGAGCGGAATGAAGAAGATCCTCCTCGCCCTCGTCGGGCTCGCGGTCGCCGCGAGCCTCGTCGTGGCCCAGGTCCGGAAGAAGGACGCGGGGCCGAAGCCGGTCGAGGCCCTTCGCGAGACCTACCGGACGAAGACGAAACCGTCCGTCGACCACGCCCTCTTCGCCCAGCTGAAGGGGCCGTTCCGCAGGCCCCAGGACGTGACGGCGGCCTGCATCTCCTGCCACAACGGACGGCACACTGAGGTGATGGCCTCCTCGCACTGGAGCTGGGAGCGGGTGGAGTACGTCGCCGGCAAGGGAATCCGCGCGGTCGGGAAGAAGAACGTCCTGAACAACTTCTGCATCGGCGTCGCGGGGAGCCAGCAGAGCTGCGACAAGTGCCACGCCGGCTACGGCTGGGCCGACGCCTCGTTCGACTTCTCCAACCCGATGAACGTCGACTGCCTCGCCTGCCATGACAACGGCGGGACGTACGCGAAGAAGACCGGAGGCGCGGGCCTCCCCGAGCCGGGCCTCGACCTCGCCGCCGTCGCCCGGAAGGTGGGGCGCCCGCAGCGCGAGAACTGCGGAATGTGCCACTTCTTCGGCGGCGGGGGGAACAACGTCAAGCACGGCGACCTCGACGTGGCGCTTCTCGACACGACCCGCGAGGTCGACGTCCACATGGGGACCGACGGCGCGGACATGGCCTGCGTCGACTGTCACCGGGCCGAGAAGCACCAGATGCTCGGGAAGGCCTACTCGCTCTCCTCGATGAACCGGAACCGTGTGGCGTGCGAGAGCTGCCACGGCGCCGTCCCGCACGAGGACGACCTCCTGAACAAACACGGCTACAAGGTCGCCTGCCAGACCTGCCACATCCCCGAGTACGCGAAGGTGAACGCGACGAAGCTCCGGTGGGACTGGTCGACGGCCGGGAAGCTGAGGGACGGGAAGCCCTACGAGGAGGAGGACGGGGACGGGAACCACGCCTATCTCTCGATCAAGGGGACCTTCACCTGGGGAAAGGACGTCGTCCCCGAGTACGCCTGGTTCGACGGGACGGCCTCTCACTACCTCCTCGGAGAGACGTTCGACCCCTCGCGCCCGCTCGTCCTGAACCCGCTCGGCGGCGAGTACGACGTGCCGGAGGCGAAGGTCGCCCCCGTCAAGGTCCACCGCGCCCGGCAGATCTACGACACGAAGCAGCGCGTCCTGGTCCAGCCGAAGCTCTTCTCCGCCGCTCCGGGCGACGGCGGCTACTGGGGCGACTTCGACTGGAACGCCGCGGCGGCCGCCGGGATGAAGGAGGTCGGCCTCCCCTACAGCGGCTCGTACGGCTTCGCCGAGACGGAGATGAACTGGCCCGTGAACCACATGGTCGCCCCGAAGGAGAAGGCGGTCTCCTGCGAGGAGTGCCACGCGCGGGAGGGGGGCCGCCTCGCGAAGGTCGGCGGCTTCTACCTGCCGGGGCGGGACCGGAGCCGGTTCCTCGACGGGCTCGGGACGACGCTCCTCCTCGCGACGCTCGGCGCCGTCGTCGTCCACGGCGGGGCGCGGATCTGGTTCCGGCGGCGGCGGCACGCGGGAGGGAAGTGAGATGAAGCGCGAGTACGTCTACCCGGCCTTCGGCCGCTTCTGGCACTGGACGCAGGCCTTCCTGATCCTCTTCCTCGCCGTCACCGGCTTCGAGATCCACGGCTCGCTCCGCTTCTTCGGCTACGAGCAGGCCGTGCGGTTCCACAACGGCGCCGCCTTCTCGTTCCTCGTCCTGATCGCCTTCGCCGTCTTCTGGCACTTCACGACCGACGAGTGGCGGCAGTACGTCCCGACGTGGAAGAACGTCCGCGCGCAGGCCGAGTACTACCTCTTCGGCATCTTCCAGGACGCCCCCCACCCGACGAGGAAGACGAAGCTGAAGAAGCTGAACCCGCTCCAGAAGATCGTCTACGCCTCCCTGAAGCTCTTCGTCCTGCCGCTCGTCTGGGTCTCGGGCCTCCTCTACATGTTCTACCGCTACCCGCAGAAGCACGAGGTCCTCGCCCTCGACGTCACGACGCTCGAGCCGATCGCCCTCGCCCACACCGCCGGGGCCTTCGCCCTCCTCGTCTTCCTCGTCGCCCACCTCTACCTGACGACGACGGGGCACACCGTCACGTCGAACCTGAAGGCGATGGTGACCGGGTGGGAGGACGTCGAGGAGGAGCCCGCGCCCGGCGCCGGGCCGTCCCACGCCGCCGCGACGCCGGACGCCCGCTGAGGAGATCGCCGTGAACGACCGACCGATGAACCCCTACCTCGCCGGAGTCCTCCTCGGGCTCGTCCTCCTCCTGACGGTCTTCGTCACGGGGCGCGGCCTCGGCGCGAGCGGCGCGACGAAGAGCGTCGTCGTGGCCGCCGTCGGCGCCGCCGCGCCGGAGCACGCGGCCGCGAACCCCTTCTACGCGAAGCTCGTCGGCCCCGGCCACGAGAACCCCCTCAAGGCGTGGCTCGTCTTCGAGGTCGCGGGCGTCCTCCTCGGAGCGTTCGTCTCGGGCCTCGGCGCGGGCCGGCTGAAGGTCGGGACGGAGCGTGGACCGCGCGTCTCGGTGAGGGGGCGCCTTCTCTTCGCCGCCGCGGGGGGCGCGCTCTTCGGCGCGGGCGCGCAGCTCGCGCGCGGCTGCACGAGCGGCGCGGCGCTGAGCGGGATGGCCGTCCTCTCCGTCGCCGGCTTCGTGACGATGCTCGCGATCTTCGGGACCGGCTTCGCCTTCGCGTGGTTCACGCGCGGGCTCTGGCTCCCCGGGAAGGCGAAGAGGTAGGCGATGGGACCGTTCGTCCCCGACCTGATCACCGACCAGCTCAACCTCGTCGTCGCGCTCGCCGTCGGCTTCCTCTTCGGCTTCGTCCTCGAGCAGGCCGGCTTCTCCTCCTCGCGCCGCCTCGTGGGCGTCTTCTACGGCTACGACCTGACGGTCCTGCGCGTCTTCTTCACCGCCGCCGTGACGGCGGCCGTCGGCATCCTGCTGCTCGCCGCGGGCGGCCTCCTCGACCTGAAGGCGATCTTCGTCAACCCCACCTGGCTGTGGCCCGCGATCGCCGGAGGGGCGATCATGGGGCTCGGCTTCCTCCTCGGCGGCTTCTGCCCGGGGACGAGCGTCTGCGCCGCGGCGATCGGGAAGGTCGACGCGATGGCCTTCCTCGGCGGGAGCGTCCTCGGCGTCTTCGCCTACGCGGAGCTCTTCCCCCGCTTCGCGGGCTTCGCCGACTCGAGCGCCCTCGGCCCGGCCCTCGTCCCCGACGCGCTCGGAATCTCCGCCGGCCTCTTCGTCCTCCTCCTCGCCGCCGCGGCGATCGCGGCCTTCGCGGTCGGCGGGATCGTCGAGCGGAAGGTCGCCGGGGCTGCGGCGCCCTCGAGCGCCTTCCCGCGCCGCCTCCACGTGGCCTCCGCCGCCCTTCTCCTCGCCGTCGCGGGGCTCGCGGCCGCCCTCCCCGACCGGAAGGCGCGCCTCGTCGCGAAGGTGAGCGCTCCGGGCTACGCCCCGCACCACCTCGTCCGCCCGATGAGCCCCGACGAGCTCGCGTTCCGGATCGTCGACGGCGACCATCGGCTCCGCGTCGTCGACCTGCGCGGCGAGGCGGCCCGGGCGGCGAGGCCGCTCCCCGGGGCCGTCTCCGTCCCGGCGGATGACGTCCTCGGCCGGGAGTGGCGGGACGTCTTCGCGAGGAGGATGGTCCAGAAGGTCGTCGTCGCCCCGACCGAGGAGGAGGCGCGGACCGCGGCCTTCCTCCTCGTGGAGACCGGCTTCGAGAACCTCGCCTACCTCGCCGGCGGTTTCCCGGCCTTCGAGAGGACGATCCTGACGCCCGGCGCGCCGGCCGGCGAGCCGCGCTTCGCCCCGGTCGTCGAACGATTCCGCACGGAGGCGCGGGCGGCGCTCGCCGAGCGCGCGAGGCTCGAGAAGGAAGCCGGCACGCCCGCGCCGAGGAAGGCGAAGAAGGTCCAGGGGGGGTGCTGAAGAGGCCCCCGCGGCTTTCCGCGCGGCCGGAGCCGCGCATACTCGGAGAAGCCGGCGTGGCCCGAAGCGACCGTGCCGTTCCGCGGAGGTGACCGATGGACGCCGTGACGCTTTCGAGGATCCAGTTCGCCGTCAGCATCGGGTTCCACTACATCTTCCCGCCGCTGACGATCGGGCTCGGCGTCGTCCTCGTCTGGCTCGAGGCCTGGTTCCTCAAGACGCGGGACCCGATCTACGAGACCGCGGCCCGCTTCTGGACGAAGGTCTTCGCCCTCAATTTCGCGATCGGCGTCGCGACGGGGATCGTCATGGAGTTCCAGTTCGGCACGAACTGGGCGACCTACTCGCGCTTCGTCGGCGACGTCTTCGGCTCGGCGCTCGCGGCCGAGGGGATCTTCGCCTTCTTCCTCGAGTCCGGCTTCCTCGCCGTCCTCGTCTTCGGGTGGGACCGCGTCGGGCCGAAGATGCACTTCTTCGCGACGCTCATGGTCTCGCTCGGCTCGATCTTCTCCTCGATCTGGATCGTCGTCGCGAACAGCTGGCAGCAGACGCCCGCGGGGCACCACGTCGTCCCGGTCCTGCGCGACGGCGTCCCGCTCCTCCGCGACGGCCAGCCCGTGATGCGAGCCGAGATCACAGACTTCTGGGCGATGGTCTTCAACCCCTCGACCGTCCACCGCCTCGTCCACGTCTGGATCGGGGCGTTCCTCGTGGGCGCGTTCTTCGTCATGTCGATCGCGGCCTGGTACCTCCTGAAGGGGAAGCACGGCGAGTTCGCGCGCCGCTCCTTCGACGGCGGCCTCGTCCTCGCCACCGTCTCGGCGCTCGCGATGCTCGTCTCCGGGCACGGGCAGGCGGGGAGCGTCTACCGCCATCAGCCCGCGAAGCTCGCCGCGTTCGAGGGGCACTACGTCACCGGGCCGGCCGACCTGAACCTCTTCGGGTTCCCGGACGACGCGACGCAGTCGGTGAAGCTCGGCGTCGCCGTTCCCGGCGGGCTCGGCCTCCTCCTGCACGGCGATCCGGCGATGCCGGTGGTCGGCCTGGACCGATTCCGCCCCGAGGACCGCCCCCCCGTCGGCCTCAGCTTCCAGAGCTACCACCTGATGGTCGCGCTCGGGATGGCCTTCATCGGCCTGACGCTGCTCGCCTCGTTCCTGAGGTGGCGCGGGACGCTGTACGAGACGCGCTGGCTCCTCTGGCTCTTCGTCCCCGCCGTCGTCCTGCCGATCGCTGCCAACGAGCTCGGCTGGGTGGCGGCGGAGGTGGGACGCCAGCCCTGGATCGTCCACCCGCCGGTGACGTGGACCGCCGACGGGACGGACGTCGTCGTCGGGCCCGAGGGGCGCGTCGTCTACGACGAGCGCCTGGGCCTCCGGACGCTCGAGGCGGCGAGCCCGAACGTTTCGGCGGGCCAGGTGCTCGGCTCGCTCCTCGGTTTCGGCTTCATCTACCTCGCGCTCGGGGCCGTCTGGGTCTTCGTCCTCGACCGGAAGATCAAGCACGGGCCGGATGGGGCCTCTCCTCCGCCCGGCGGGAGCCGCGACGGGGCCCTCGAAGCCGCCGCGCTTCGGGCCGTTCACGAGGGACGGATGACGGACGGCGGCGAGGCGCGGGGCTGAGGGGGCGGCGATGTCTTTCGAAGCGCTCGCCCTCACCTGGTTCGTCCTGGAGGGGGTCCTCCTGACCGGCTACGCGATCCTCGACGGCTTCGACCTCGGCGTCGGAATCCTCCACCCGTTCGTCCCGCGGACCGACCTCGAGCGACGGATCTCGATGAACTCCATCGGCCCGCTCTGGGACGGCAACGAGGTCTGGCTCGTCACGTTCGGCGGCGCCCTCTTCGCCGCCTTCCCGGAGGCCTACGCGACGGTCTTCTCGGGCTTCTACACGGCCTTCATGCTCCTCCTCGTCGCGCTGATCTCTCGGGCGGTCTCGATGGAGTTCCGCTCGAAGATGTCCTCCCCCGCCTGGCGGAGGTTCTGGGACTGGGCCTTCTTCGGCGGCTCCTTCTCCGCGACGCTCCTCTTCGGCGTGGCGGTCGGCAACGCGATGATCGGCGTGCCGATCGACCCGAACGGCAACGTCACCGGCTCCGTGCTCGGCCAGCTCGGTCCCTACCCGCTTCTCGTCGGGGCGATGACGGTCGCACTCTTCGCGATGCACGGTGGGCTCTTCCTCTACCTGAAGACCGAGGGGGATTTCCAGCAGCGCCTCCGCGAGTGGATGTGGCGCTCCTGGGGGCTCTTCATGGTCCTCTTCATGCTGACGACCGTCGCGACGGTCGCCTTCATCCCGCGGGCGACGGAGAACTTCCGGAGCTTCCCGTGGGCCCTCGTCGTCGTCGTCGGGACGATCCTCGGCGTCGCGAACATCCCGCGCTGCCTCTACCGCGACCGGCCCGGCCTCGCCTTCCTCTCCTCGGCGGGGGTCATCGCGGGGCTCGTCGCGCTCTTCGGCCTCGCGCTCTACCCGAATCTCGTGACGGCGGCGGGGGACCCGTCGCGCTCCGTCACGATCTTCAACGCGGCGTCGAGCCCGAAGACGCTCGGCATCATGCTCGTCATCGCCGCGGTCGGGATGCCGTTCGTCCTCACCTACTCCGGCGTCATCTACTGGACCTTCCGCGGGAAGGTGAAGCTGGGCGAGCACAGCTACTGAGGCGACCAGAGCCGTTTCGCCGTTCGCCGAAACGAGCATATGATCTCTTCGGCCCCTCGGGGCCAGAAAGGAGAAGCGATGAGCGAACCCGTGGGATGCGGTCGCGTGTCGGGCGCCGTCTCCGGCGAAGGACCCCCGCCCGCACCCGGCCCCGACACCGAACGGAAGAAGGAGGTGCTCGTGACGGCACGCGTGGGCCAGAAGGCCCCGGAATTCGCTGCCCCGTCGTACTACCGCGGCGGCTTCACCCCCGTGAAGCTCGCCGACTTCGCCGGCAAGTGGGTCCTCCTCTGCTTCTACCCGGGGGACTTCACCTTCGTCTGAGCGACGGAAGTGTCGGCGGTCGCCGACAATTACGCACGGCTCCAGGCGCTGGGGGTCGAGGTCCTCTCGGTCAGCGTCGACAGTCATTTCGTTCACAAGATGTGGAACGACCACGAGCTCGTGAAGATGGTGGACGGAGGAGTCCCGTTCCACATGGCCTCCGACCAGGCGGGCAACATCGGCCGCGCCTACGGCGTCTGGGACGAGTCCCAGGGGATCGAGCTCAGGGGCCGCTTCCTGATCGACCCGGACGGCATCGTCCAGGCGATGGAGGTGATGACGCCTCCCGTCGGCCGCAAGCTCGCCGAGACGATCCGGCAGGTGCAGGCGTTCCAGGTCGTGCGCGCCTCGAAGGGGACGGAGGCGACGCCCGCGGGCTGGATGCCGGGAGACCCGGTGCTCAGGCCCGGACCCGACCTCGTCGGGAACGTCTGGAAGGTCTGGAAGCCCTCGATGGAGAAGTGACCCGGGCTCGCTCGGGGCGCGGGGAACGGGGATGACGAAACGCGCTGCTTCGGACCTCCCTGTCTCCCCCGCCTCGAGCGAGGCGATCCTCGAGAGCATCTCGGACGGCGTCTTCACCGTCGACCCCGAGTGGCGGATCACGTCATTCAACCGCGCCGCCGAGCGGATCACCGGCGTCCCGCGCCGGGAGGCGATCGGGAGGCGCTGCGCGGAGGTCTTCCGGTCGAGCACCTGCGGCCCCTCCTGCGCGCTCCAGAAGACGCTCCGGACGGGGAAGCCCGTCATCGGGAAGTCGACCTACATCGTCGTGGCGGACGGGACGCGCGTCCCGGTCAGCCTCTCGACGGCGGTCCTCCGGGACGCGAAGGGAAGAGTGACGGGCGGGGCGGAGATCTTCCGGGACCTCTCCGAGGTCGAGGCGCTCCGGGAGGAGCTCGAGGGACGCTCACGAGTCGGCGACCTCTCGACCCGCAGCCCGCTGATGCAGCGCGTCCTCGAAGCGCTCCCGGCGATCGCCGCGAGCCCGAGCACGGTCCTCCTTCTCGGGGAGACCGGGACGGGCAAGGAGCTCGTCGCGCGGACGATCCACGCGCTCAGCCCGCGGGCGAAGGGGCCGTTCGTCGCCGTGAACTGCGGGGCCCTGCCCGACACGCTCCTCGAGTCGGAGCTCTTCGGCCACACGGCGGGCGCCTTCACGGGCGCCGTGAAGGAACGGGCCGGGCGCTTCGCGCTCGCCCAGGGGGGGACGCTCTTCCTCGACGAGATCGGCGAGGTGAGCCCCGCGCTCCAGGTCCGGCTCCTTCGCGTCCTCCAGGAGAGGACCTACGAGCCGCTCGGCTCGAGCCGCTCCGCGAGGACCGACGCCCGGGTCATCGTCGCGACGAATCGCGACCTCGCCGCGCGGGTCCGCGAAGGGCACTTCCGGGAGGACCTGTACTACCGCGTGAACGTCGTGCGGATCGAGCTGCCGCCCCTCCGGAGCCGCAAGGAGGACGTCCCGCTCCTCGTCGAGGAGCTCGTCGCCCGGTTCAACCGTCTCCAGGGGCGCGCGGTGAAGGGGATCACCGCCGAGGCGCTCTCCCTCCTGATGGCGCACGACTGGCCGGGAAACGTCCGCGAGCTCGCGAACATCGTCGAGCGGGCCTTCGTCGTCTGCGGCGAGAGACGGATCGACATCGGGGACCTTCCCGACGAGCTGGCGGGCCGCCTTCGGCCCGGCGCGCCGGAGCTCGACGTCCGTTCCGCGCACGCCGTCCTGGACGCCGAGGCGATCCGCTCGGCGCTGGAGCGTCACGGGTTCAACCGCCTCGAGGCGGCGAAGGAGCTCGGCATCCACAAGACGACGCTCTTCCGGCGGATCCGCAAGCTCGGCATGGAGCTCCCGGAACAGGACGGACGCTCCGCGCGGTCCGAGACGGAGTAGCGCTTACGCTACCGTAGCCCCCGAACAAGGTAGCCACGGCGCTACTCGATTACGCGGGGACGAACCTCACCTCCCGCACGCATCCTCTTCGCCCGGAGTGAGTTCGGCGACACTGCCGGTGCTCGGTCCGGCCTGGCGCGGCGTTTGCGCGGTTCCGGGCGTGGACCGAGAACGCACCCCCCTCCGGACGAAAGCGGCCTTCCCCTGCTGGGACGGCCGGATCGCACCCGTTTTCGACACGGCGCGGGACCTTCATGTCGTCTCGACGGAGTCCGGAAGGGTCGTCTCGACGTCGGAGGAGCCGCTCCCCTCGGGACCGCCAGGCCGGAAAGCAGCCCGCCTGTCCGAGCTGGGCGTCGAGACCCTCGTCTGCGGGGCGATCTCGCGGCCGATGCAGGACGCGGTCGCCTCCTTCGGCATCCGGGTCGTCTCGTTCGTCTCCGGAGAGAGGGACGAGGTCGTCCGGGCGTGGCTCGGAGGGGAGCTGGCCCGGCCGGCTTTCACGATGCCCGGCTGCGGCGGACGGCAGCGCGCGCGATTCAGAGGACGTTTCGGCGGAGGCGACACGGGATCGTGCCTCTGCCCGGCTTGTGGGCACTCGGAGCCTCACGAGCGCGGAATTCCCTGCGTTCAGAGGCCGTGCCCGAAATGCGGCACCGCGATGAGGCGGGCCTGAGGAAAGGAGAACGAGTCATGCCGAGACGAGATGGAACGGGACCGATGGGACAGGGATCGATGACGGGTCGCGGAGCGGGCCCTTGCTCCGGAGACGTGGCCCAGGGAGCCCCCGGACAGGGGCGTGGCCGGGGATTCGGACTCGGCTTCGGGAGAGGGTTCGGCAGGGGCGGAGGCGCGGGCTTCGGCCGGGGCTGGCAGTGGTGGCGGCGCGGAGCCGTCGCCGGTGCCGCCGTCCCGCCGGCCGCGGTCTCCGACGCCGCCCGCGAAGAAGAGGCCCTCCGGATGCGCATCGACGCGCTGAAGGAGGAGCTGGCGTGCCTGGAGAAGGGCGTCCGCGCGATGAAGGGCGACGCCGACAAGGGCTGAGACATGGCGAAGATCGGAATCATCATCTGTGCGCGCTACAAGGACTGCGGCGGCGGCAAGTGCCTGCGGTCGATGCGCGAGCGCCGCGGGGCCTTCGCCGCGTACCCGGCCGACGAGCCGCTCGAGATCGTCGGCTACGGGAGCTGCGGCGGCTGCCCGGGCGGGAACGTGGAGTACGTCCCGGCCGAGATGAAGAAGAACGGGGCCGAGGCGATCCATCTCGCCACCGGCCTCGTCGTCGGGTACCCGCCGTGCCCCTACATCCGCGAGTTCAAGCAGTACATCGAGACCGCCTACGGCCTGCCGGTCGTCGTCGGGACGCACCCGGTCCCGGAGAAATACCGGAAGGTCCACGAGCAGCTCCCCTTCTGGGACGACAGCGGGATGGCCGAGCTCGCCGGGCCGCTCCTGAACGAGGACCCCGTCATCCAGAAGGCCTACGACTGAACGAAAGGGAGACGATGAAGATCGCGTTTTCGACCTCGGGAGAGAGCCTCGAAGCTCCGCTGGACAGCCGGTTCGGCCGGGCTCCGTACTTCCTCATCTACGACCTCGACTCGAGGCAGGCCCGGGTCGTCGACAACGGCGCGAGCCGGGCTTCGAGCCAGGGGGCCGGCATCCAGGCCGCGGACAGCGTCGTCCGGGCCGGGGCCGGGGCCGTCGTCACGGCCCACTGCGGCCCGAAGGCCTTCCAGGTCCTCCACGCGGCCGGCATCAAGGTCTTCTCCTGCCACGCCGCCACCGTCGGGGAAGCGCTGGACATGTACCGCTCGGGAGCCCTGGTCGAGCAGACCGGCGCGGACGTGGCGGGCCACCACGCATGAAGGTCGCGATCGCCTCGGGCAAGGGGGGGACCGGCAAGACGACCGTCGCCGTGAACCTGGCGCGGAGCTGGGGCGGCCCCGTGCAGCTGCTCGACTGCGACGTCGAGGAGCCGAACGCCCACCTCTTCCTCGGCGGCGAGAAGGGGGAGGAGGTCCCCGTCTTCGTCAAGGTCCCGTCCGTCGACGAGGCTCTCTGCGACGGGTGCGGCGAGTGCGGGCGCTTCTGCGAGTTCCACGCGATCGTCGTCGTCGGCAGGTCCCCCATCGTCTTTCCCGGGATGTGCCACGCCTGCGGGGGCTGCGCGAAGGTCTGCCCGCGAGGCGCCATCCGCGAGGTGGACGAGAGGATCGGCGTCGTCGAGACGCGGCGCTCGGGGTCCGTCTCGCTGACCCTCGGGCGTATGGACGTCGGGATGAGCATGGCGCCGCCCCTCGTTCACGCCGTCCGCGCGCGGATCCAGGGCGGCTCCCCGGCGATCCTCGACGCCCCGGCGGGCACCTCGTGCTCGGTCGTCGCGACGCTCCGCGAGACGGACTTCGTCGTCCTCGTCACCGAGCCCACCCCCTTCGGGCTACACGACCTGACGCTCGCCGTCGACCTCGTGAGGGAGCTGCGCCTCCCGTTCGGCGTCGTCGTGAACCGCGTGGGAGCCGGCGACGACCGGGTCCACGCCTGGTGCCGGAAGGAGGGGGTCGAGATCCTCCTCGAGATCCCGGACGACCGGCGGATCGCCGAGGGCTACGCCCGCGGACGGCTGCTCGTCGAGGCGCTGCCCGAGTACGGGGACCTCTTCCGCTCGCTCGCCGGGACGATCGCCGCGCGGGTCGGGGTGGCGGCGTGAGCGCGGCGGAGCGTGCCTTCCGGCACGTCTACGGACCCGTCCCGTCGCGCCGGCTGGGGCGGTCCCTCGGCGTCGACCTCGCCCCCTTCAAGACCTGCGCGTACGACTGCGTCTACTGCCAGCTCGGGCGGACGACGGTGAAGACGGCGGAGAGGAAGGAGTACGTCCCCGTAGAGGAGGTCCTCTCCGAGCTCCGCGAGTGGCTGCGGAGAGGGGAAGCGTGCGACTACATCAGCCTCGCCGGCTCGGGCGAGCCGACGCTCCACTCCGGCCTCGGCACGATCGTGAGGGCGATCAAGGGGATGACGAAGGTCCCCGTCGCGGTCCTGACGAACGGCTCCCTCCTCTTCATGGGCGAGGTGCAGGACGCCCTGATGGAAGCGGACCTCGTGATCCCCTCGCTCGACGCGGGGGACGCCCACCTCTTCCAGTGGGTCAACCGGCCCGTCGAGGAGATCTCGTTCGACCGGATGGTCGAAGGCCTCGAGTCGTTCACGAAGCGGTTCCGGGGAGAGGTCTGGCTGGAGGTCCTCCTCCTCGAAGGCGTCACGGCCTACCCCACCCAGGCGGAGAAGATCGCCGCGCTCGTCCGCCGCATCGGTCCGGCGCGGGTCCAGCTCACCACGGCTTCTCGCCCGCCGGCCGAGCTCTTCGCCAGGCGGGTGTCCGAGGGCCGGCTGCTCGCGCTCGCGAGCCTCTTCCCGGGCCGGGTGGACGTCATCGCGACCCGGGAAGAGCCGGATGCGTCGGTCGGATCGAGCCCGGGTACGGGCGCGCCCGCGATCCTGACGCTCCTCGAGAGACGGCCCTGCACGGCCACGGACGTGGCCGTGGGGCTCGGTATCCACCCGAACGAGGCGCTCAAGGTCCTCGACCGCCTCGTCGTCGCCGGGACGGTGAAGACCGTCGCCTCCGCCGACAGGACCTTCTACATCGTCGCGGAGAGGGGCGTGCCGGCGGGATCGCCCGAAGGGGGGCGTCAGAGATGAGGGAGATCGTCGTCGTCAGCGGTAAGGGAGGGACGGGCAAGACGAGCCTGACGGCCTCGTTCGCGGTCCTCGCCGACCGTCCCGTCGTCGCCGACTGCGACGTGGAGGCGGCCGACCTGCACCTCGTCCTCTCGCCGACGGTCGTCGAACGGCACGAGTTCCGGGGCGGCCGGGAGGCGGTCATCCGGGAGGAGGACTGCCTGGGCTGCGGGATCTGCCTCGAGGAGTGCCGGTTCGACGCCGTGAGGAGGATCGAGAAGGGCGGAGGGCGCGCCACGTACGCCGTCGACCCGACGGCCTGCGAGGGATGCGGCGTCTGCGTCCGCTTCTGCCCGGAGCACGCGATCGACTTCCCCGAGCGGCGTTCCGGCGAGTGGATGGTGTCGGCGACCCGTTGCGGCCCGATGGTCCACGCGCGGCTCGCGACCGCGGCCGGCAATTCCGGGAAGCTCGTCTCGGAGGTGCGGCAGGAGGCGCGGCGGATCGCCGATGCGGAGGGCCGCTCCCTCGTCCTCGTCGACGGTCCCCCGGGGGTCGGCTGTCCCGTCATCGCGTCGGTCACCGGCGCGTCCCTCGTCCTCGCCGTCACGGAACCGACGGTCTCCGGGGAGCACGACCTCGAGAGGGTCCTCTCCCTGGCGCGGCACTTCGGAGTCCGGGCGGCCGTCTGCGTCAACAAGTGGGACCTCGACCCCGGTATGGCGGACCGCATCGAGCAGCTCGCGTCGAAAGCCGGCGCGCGCCTCGCCGGACGCGTCCGGTACGACAGGGGTGTCACCGCGGCGCAGATGCTCCAACGGGCCGTCGTCGAGATCGATACCCCGAGCGCGGCGGACGTGCGGCGGGTCTGGGAGAGCCTCGCCGGATGAATCTCGGAGAGCCGGGGGAGGCTGCGCCGTGCCGGCCTCGCGCCTCCCCTCCTCCCGCGGATTCGCGTCGCCGGAGGCGAACCCCGGCCGCAGCGGTGGACGAGGCCGAAGTCCTGACAGCGGGAGCGGACGGGCCGAAACTCCCGAGTCAGCGAACGCCGATCCGCAGCTCCCGCATCCGCCTCCAGAGCTTCGTCCTGCTCATGCCGAGATCGGCCGCTGCCTTCGAGCGGTTCCAGAGGTTCCGCTCGAGGGCCGCGCGGATGGGCCCTTCTTCGGGGTCGTCCCGCTCGGACGCCGGGTCCCTCGCCTGCCGCGGCGTCGCGAGGGATCGTTCACGGCTTCGGTCGCCGCCGGACGCGAACGGCTCCGGCGCGCGGATCTCCGGCGGCAGGTCCTCGAGCTGAACGGTCTGGCCCCTCCCGAGCGCCACCGCGTACTCCAGCGCGTTCTCGAGCTCCCGGACGTTTCCCGGCCACTCGTAGCGCTCGAGGGCGGCGAGCGTGTCGGGAGAGAGCTGCACGGCGCGGCCGGCACGACCTCCGATTCGGGCGAGGAGGTACCGGGCGATCAGCTCCACGTCCTCCGTCCGCTCCCGAAGCGGCGGGATGTGGATCGGGACGACGCGCAGGCGGTAGTAGAGATCCTCCCGTAGACGTCCCGTCCGCACGGCCTCCTTCGGATCGCGGTTCGTCGCGGCGACGATGCGCGCGTCGAGCGGCCGCGGCGTGCTCTCGCCGACCCGCTCGAAGACCCGTTCCTGAAGGACCCGAAGGAGCTTCACCTGGACCGGGAGCGGGATCTCCCCCGCCTCGTCGAGGAAGAGCGTGCCGCCGCGCGCGAGGTCGAGCCTTCCGGTCCGGTCGCGGACCGCGCCGGTGAAGGCTCCCCGGACGTGTCCGAAGAGCTCGCTCTCGAGCAGGTCGGCCGGCAGCGCCGCGCAGCTCACCGCGACGAACGGACCCGAGCTGCGCGGCGAGTGGGCGTGGAGGGCCCGCGCGAGGACCTCCTTTCCGGTGCCGCTCTCCCCCGTGATCAGGACGTTCGCCTCGCTCGAGTGGAGGGACTCGACGAGGTGGACGATCCGGAGCATCTGCGGGGAGCGGGCGACGAGCCCGTGCGACACGGCCGCGCTCTGGAGGATCGTGTCGTCGTCCTCGGCGGGACGGATCACGGCGAGGTAGCGCGCCCGCGGGTCGCAGGCGTCGACGACGCCCGGGGCGAGCGGCGTCGTCGTGATCGACACGAGACGCGCCGAGTCGCGCCCGCACCGGAGGACTCCGCGGCGCCCCTCCTCGCGCCGGCCGAGCCGGAGCGATTCGCGGAGCGTCTCCTCGGGGCCGAAGAGCCGCGGTCCGAAGAGCGACTCGACCGGCTGGCCGATCACATCGGCGGCGACGCCCTCCCCGGCCATCCGCTCGAGCGAACGGCTCGCACGAATGATGACGAAACCCTCGTCCAGGACGACGAGGGCCCGGCCGAGCGATTCGAAGACCGCCTCGAGGTTCGACCAGTCGGGGGCGCGCTGAGTCTCTCGATCCATCCGGTGCGGGGGCGGAGCACCCCCGGGCGCGATTCTGCCCGAGGTCAGCCCCGGCTCGGGAGGCCCGCGCCGTGTCCGTGGTCGTGCCCGTGCCCGGCGCACGCCCCGGCCGGGTCCATCTCCTCGAGTTCGTTCCGGAGGAAGGCGTCGAGGCAGACGGAGGCCGTCGGCGCCGTCGCGCGGAAGACGCGAATCCCCGCCGACTGGAGCTTCATGATCGCTCCCGCGCCGATGCCTCCGACGAGGAAGGCGTCGATCCGCTCCCCGGCGAGCGCGTCGAGCGGACGGCAGGCGCCGTGCTCATGGACGGCTCGGGCGTTCGAGAGGGTGCGCGTCGCGCGGGTCTCCGAGTCGACGAGGAGGTAGAGCGGCGCGGAACCGAAGTGTCCGGAGACCGGGCTCTCGAGGCCGCGGTCGGCGGTGACGGGGATGCAGAGGTTCATCGGGGCTCCTTCCGGCCGCCGCGATCCGCGGGGCGCCCGATCGGGCCCCCGCGTCCCCGCCGCGGGCCACCCGACAGTTTCGGGCATATGCCCGTATGGGTCAAGGACGATCCGCGCTCCTAGCGGCGACCTCCCGCCCCGTTCGCGCGAGCCCCGCGACGACCCGTTCGAGGTCGGCCGCCGTCGTCCGCGGGTTCATCTGCGTCGCGCGAAGGACCCGCCGGCCAACCAGGAGCGTCGTCGTGATCCATCCCTCCCCGGAGCGGTTGAACGCCTCGCGGAGGCGGAGGTTGATCCCGTCGAGGCGGCCGGCGTCGAGCTTCTCTTCGCCGACGTACCGGAAGCAGAGGATGTTCGACTCCGGCTCGTGGAGCGTCTCGAAATCGCGCCGGGCCGCGAGCGCCGCGTGGAGCGCCCTCGCCGTCGTGCAGAGGCCGTCGTAGAGGGCGCCGAGGCCTTCCGCGCCGTAGCGCTGGAAGGCGACCCACACCTTCAGCGCGTCGAGCCGCCGCGAGCACTGGAAGCTCCGCTTCCCCTGGTCGGGGCTCCGCTCTCCCTCCGCGCCGTGGAACAGGTACGGGGCGCGCTGGGCGAACGCGGCGTCGAGGTCGCGCTCGTCCCGCACGAGGAGGACGCCCGCCGAGAGAGGCATCAGCATCATCTTGTGCGGGTCCCAGGCGAGCGAGCGAGCGCGGGCGATCCCGTCGACCCGCCCGCGGTGCGCCGAGGAGAGGAGGGCGGAGGCGCCGTGGGCTCCGTCGACGTGGAGCCAGACGCCGCGCGCCTCGCAGAGGCGGCCGATCGCGACGAGGTCGTCGAACGAGCCCGTCGCCGTGGAGCCGGCCGTCGCGACGACGGCCATCACCCGCCGCCCGCGGGCCGCCTGCCGATCGAGCTCCGCCTCGAGCGCGGCGACGTCCATCCGGAAGGCGCGCGAGGGGACCGCCACGGCGGCGTCGGTCCCGAGCCCGAGCGCGCCGACGGCCCGGGAGACGGCGTAGTGCGCGTGCTCCCCGTGCAGGACGACCGGCGGCTCCGCCCCGACTCCCTTCGTCCAGGCGTCGGGGAGCGCCGCAGCGCGCGCCGCGAGGAGCGCCGTGAACGTCGCCTCGGTCCCGCCCGAGGTGAACGTCCCGCCGGCTGCGGGACCGAATCCCGCGAGGTCGCACATCCAGCGGACGACCCGGCCCTCGATCGCCGTCCCGGCGGGCGACATCTCGAAGACGGCGAGAGACTGGTTCAGCGCGGCGGCCAGCGGCTCGGTCCAGATCGCGGCGGGGAGGGGCGCCGAGACCTGGTGCCCCATCGAGCGCGGGTGGCAGAGGCGGTTCGAGGCGGGGACGACCTCGCGTCGGAGACGCTCGGCGACCTCCGCGAGAGGCCTTCCCCGCCGGGGCAGGGGCTCGTCGAAGAGGCGCGCGAGCTCCCGCGGGGTGAGCGGTGTCGAGACGGGGCCGTCGCCGGAGCGCGTCTCGGCCAGGTACTCGGCCGCGATCGACACGAGAGTCTCTGCCGCGGAAGGAACGGCGTCGGCCTCGAGCTCGTGGAGGACGTCGGGGAGCGCGTCGGGCATCGATCGAAGGTAGCACGCGGCCCGCGGCGATCCGTTGCCACGCCCCGGACGCGGCCGGAGAATCGACCGTCGCTCCCGCGAGGAGGTCCGCATGCCGCGTCGCTCCGCCTCACTCCGGCTCGCCGGTCTCGCCATTCTCGTCACCGTCGCCGCGCTCGCGCGAACCGCCCCGGCGCACGAGGTCCGCGTGAGGAGACCGCTCCGGGTCCCGGACATCCCGGGCTACGTCACTCTCCGCTGCGACTTCCACACGCACACGGTCTTCTCCGACGGCTCCGTCTGGCCCGACATCCGGTCCGAGGAGGCGTGGCGGGAGGGGTACGACGCGATCGCCATCACCGACCACATCGAGTACCAGCCGCACAAGGACGACCTCCCGACGAACCACGACCGCCCGTTCGAGATCGCCGCGCCGCTCGGGGAGAAGCTCGGGGTCCTCGTCCTCCGCGGCTCCGAGGTGACGCGGAAGATGCCGCCCGGCCACTTCAACGCGATCTTCCTGAAGATGTCGAAGCCGCTCGAGACCCCCGAGTGGAGGGACGCCCTGAAAGCGGCGCGGGCGCAGGGCGCCTTCCTCTTCTGGAACCACCCCGGCTGGCGCGGCCATCAGAAGGACGGCGTCGCGCGCTGGTACCCCGAGCACGACGAGATCCTCGCGGCCGGCCTGATGGACGGCATCGAGGTGGCGAACGACCGCGAGTACTACCCCGAGGCGCACCGCTGGGCGCTCGAGAAGGACCTCGCGATCCTCGCGAATTCCGACATCCACGACCCTTCGAACCTCGCCTGGCACGTCCACGAGGGGGACCGCCGGCCCGTCACGCTCGTCTTCGCGAAGGAGCGGAGCGAGGAGGGGATCCGCGAGGCGCTCTTCGCGCGGAGGACGGCCGCGTGGGCCGACGGGAAGCTCGCGGGGCGGGAGCGCGAGCTCCGCCCGCTCGTCGCCGCCGCCGTGACGATCGAGAACCCGAAGCTCGCCGTCCGCGCCGGGGACGAGGGGTACGTGCGGCTCCGGAACGACTCCGACCTCCGCCTCGTCCTCGAGGGGGAGGGAGCGGCGGGCGAGGTCGTCGTCCCGGGGACGCTCGTCGTCGCCCCGAACGGGACGAGCCTCCTCCCGGTGAGGGTCCCGAAGAAGACGGCCCCGGGACCGCGGCGCCTCGAGCTCGTCTACGCCGTCTCGAACGTCAGGCCGACGCCCGACGCGGGGCTCCCATTCCCCGTCGCAATCGAGGTCGAGGTCCTCCCGCCCGCTCCAAAGTAGTCCCGGCTCTCAGCCCGGGAACGTCCGCGCCTCGTCGAAGGCGGCCGTGACCTCCGCCGGCGGCGCGGGCGTCAGGCGGCTGACGACGGCGATCGCGAGCGAGGAGAGGAGGAACGCGGGGAGGAGCTCGTAGACGGCGAACGCTCCTCCGAGCGGGGCGACGAGGTTCTTCCAGGCGACGACGGCGATCCCTCCCGTGAGCATCCCCGCGACGGCCCCCGCGAGCGTCGTCCGCCTCCAGAAGAGCGAGAAGAGGACGAGGGGACCGAACGCGGCGCCGAGGCCGGCCCAGGCGTAGGAGACGACGCGGAAGATCGAGTCGTTCCCCGAGAGGGCGACGAGGATCCCGAACGCGGTGACCGCGACCTGCGTGCCGCGCGCGAGCCAGAGGACCGACCGGTCCGGCAGCGGCTCGGCCCGGAAGTTCTGCACGAGGTCGTTCGCGAGCGAGGAGGAGGCGATGAGCATGTAGGAGTCGGCCGAGCTGATCGAGGCGGCGACGATGCCGGAGAGGACCAGCCCCGCGAGGAGCGGCGGGAAGAAGTCGACCGCGAGGTGGATGAAGACCGTCTCCGCCGCGCTCGCGGTCAGGAGCCGATCGGGCATCAGGGCACGGCCGATCAGGCCGATGGCAACGGCCGAGAAGAGCGAGACGACGCACCAGGTGACCGCGATCACCCGGGCCCTGGAGACCATCGCGGGCTTCTCGATCGCCATGAAGCGGAGGAGGACCTGCGGCATCCCGAAGTAGCCGAGGCCCCAGGCGAGGCAGGAGAGGATCGCGAGGAAGCCGTAGCCGACGCCGGGACCGAACGCGGGGTTCCCGTCGACGAGCGCCTGGGCGTTCCCGGCGGCGGCCGTCACCGCGGCCCCGGCGGCGTCGAGGGGCGTCGCGACGCCGAAGAGGTCGGTGAAGCGCGGGATCGCCCCGAGCTCGGCGAGGAGCGCCCCGACGCCGCCGGCCTTCGCCGTCCCGACCGAAAGGACGAGGACGAGCGCGCAGAACATGAGCGTCCCCTGGATGAAGTCGGACATCGTCTCGGCGAGGAAGCCGCCGACGAACGTGTAGGCGAGGACGAAGAGCGCGCCGAAGACGACCATCCTCGCGTAGAGGCCCTCCATCCCGAAGACGTAGCCAAAGAGCTTGCCGAACGTGACGAACTGGGCGCCGACGTAGATCGAGAAGAAGAAGAGGAGCATCCCCGCGGCGATCGTCGAGAGGAGGCGTCGGCCGTCCCGGAAGCGGGCGCTGAAGAAGGCCGGAAGCGTGAACGCGTTCCCCGCGACGATCGAGTGGGCCCTGAGGCGCCGCGCGACGAGGCTCCAGCAGGCGAACGTGCCGAGCGCGAGGCCGATCGCCGTCCAGGCCGCCTCGCCCGCCCCGGCGAAGTAGGCGACGCCTGGGAGCCCCATGAGGAGCCAGCCGCTCATGTCCGAGGCCTCCGCGCTCATCGCGGCGACCCACGGCCCGAGGCCGCGCTCCCCGAGGAAGTAGGCCTCGGCGCTCCGGGCGCTGCGCCTCGAGTACCAGAGGCCGACGCCGATCGTGAGCGCCAGGTAGGCGCCCATCGCGGTGAGGAGGAGGACCTTGTCCGAGGGCATTCCCGATTATCGGGTCTGACCGCGGCGGGGCGGCCGCCGCGGGCCGCAGACGCGGAACGGGGGGAGAAGGCCCCCCTCTCCCCCCGTCCGTCCCAGCGCTGCGAACGGCGCGGCGCCCCTTCGCGACTACCGGTTCGGGCAGCCGGCGCCCGTGCCGTCGCCGGGGCCGAAGCCCGCGCCCGGACCGGTGCCGGCGCCCGGCCCCGTCCCGTCGCACGTCCCGGTGCCGTTCCCGGCGCCCATGCTGCGGCCACGGCCACGCCCCATGCGGCCCGGACCCGTCCCCGTCCCCGGCAGGAGCTTGCCGGTCTCGTCGACGGCACCCCGCTCGCGCGGCGCGGCGAGGATCCGCGCGACCTCGTCGGCCGGAAGGTACTGCGCGGCGTAGGGAGCCCCGAGCGCGGAGAGGCGGCCGGCGAAGGCGCGGAGGTGGTTCCGGGAGCCCTTCGCGAGGTTCTGCATCACGGCGTCGACGTCGCGGTTGTCGGCGGCGGCGAGCGCCTTCGCGACGTCGGCGAGGTCGAGGTCCTCGATCGTGGCGCCGACCTTCAGCGCCTCGACGAGGGAGACCTTCCCCTTCGCGACGAGGTCCGTGTAGAGGGCGGCGAGACGCGAGTCCTTGAACTCGCCGGGGGCCGTCGCGGCAGCCGGGTCGGCCAGCTCGTAGCGGTCGAGGAGGAGCTTCACGAGGTCCATGTGCCGCTGCTCCGCGGCGGCGATGTTCGCGAATGCGCGGTCGCCGTGGGCGGCGAAGAGCGCGCGGTAGACGTCGCGGGCGAGCTTCTCCTCTTCGCGGAGGAACGCGATCTCGGCGGCCTCGGCGGAGCCGAGCGGCTCCTTCGGAAGCGAGGCGAAGTACGTCGCGAAGGGGCTCGCCGCGGGCGCGGCGGGAGCGGCGGGCACGCCGGCGCCCGGGCCGTTCCCCTGGCCTCCGCGGGGGCCGGGCTGGGCGAGGAGCGGCGTCGCGAGGAGGAGGGCGGCGAGGAGGGCGGTCTTCTTCATGTTCGGCTCCTTGATCGGTGCGGGCGGCCACGGTCTCGGGCCGCCTCGTCGCCCTTCATCCACGCCCGGTGCCAGCCGTCGCACGCAGGGCCTGAGCGCAGCGAAGTGGTTCAGGCGGAGCGACTTTCCCGCCGCCGCCGGCCATCTCGCCGAGGTGAGGGACTGCAAAGTCCGCAGTCCCGCTGCACGGGTGCTGCAGGGGCGCCCGTCGTTCCCGGAGAAGGGCTCAGCCGATTCCCCACTGCTTGAGGCGGTAGTAGAGCGTCCGGACCGAGATGCCGAGGAGCTTCGCGGCCTCCTCGCGCTTTCCTCCGGTCCGTCGGAGCGCGGCGAGGAGCGCCTCCCGTTCGCGGTGGGCGCGGTCGAGCGGCGCGAACGCCGGCGAGGCCGGGGCGAGGCCGAGGTCGGCGCCGCGAATCGCCTCCCCTCCCCGGACGACGACGGCCCGCTCCAGCACGTTCCGCAGCTCCCGGACGTTCCCCGGCCAGGCGTGCGCCGAGAGGGCCGCGAGGGCGTCGTCCGTGAGCGACGGGACGGGGACGCCGTGCCGCGCGGCGAGCTTCTCCGCGAAGTGCCGGGCCAGGAGCGGTACGTCCCCCGGCCGGTCTCGAAGCGGGGGAACGTTCACCACGACGACGGCGAGCCGGAAGTAAAGGTCCTGCCGGAACCCGCCCTCCTCCGTCTCGCGCGAAAGCTCGCGGTTCGTAGCGGCGACGAGCCGGACGTCGACCGGCAGGTCACGGCTCCCCCCGAGCCGCCGCACGACCCGCTCCTCGAGGACCCGGAGGAGCTTCGACTGGAGCCCGAGAGGCAGCTCCCCCACCTCGTCGAGGAAGAGCGTCCCGCCGGAGGCCTCCTCGAAGCGCCCCGCGCGCGCCTGGTCGGCTCCCGTGAAGGCCCCCTTCTCCGCGCCGAAGAGCTCGCTCTCGGCGAGCGTCTCGGGGAGCGCCGCGGCGTTCACCGCGACGAAGGGTCCCTTCGCGCGGGGTGAGCGGGCATGGAGACGGCGCGCGACGAGCTCCTTGCCGACGCCCGACTCGCCGGTCACGAGGACGGCGACGTCCCGCGGCGCGACGCGATCGACGAGGTCGAGGAGCTCCCTCATCGCCGGGTCGGCCGTCACGATCTCGCCGTCGTCCTCGCGCGGCAGGAGGCTCGCGACGAGGTCGACGAGCGCCTCCGGCGACGGGAGCGGCTTCGCGATGTAGTCGGCGGCGCCGAGCCGGACCGCCTCCACCGCCTCCGGGATCGAACCGTGCGCGGTCAGGACGACGACCGGAGGCGGCGAGGTGCGCGCGCGGACGCGGCGCAGGAGCTCGAGGCCGTCGACCGCCGGCATCCTCCGGTCGGTCAGGACGAGGTCGTACGTCGTCCTCTCCAGGAAGGCGAGCGCCTCGGCGCCGTCCCGCGCCTCGGTGACGCCGTGCCCGGCTCCCTCGAGGATGTCGCGCAGGAGCGCGCGGAACGACGGTTCGTCGTCGACGACGAGGAGGCGCGCCACGTCAGGCCCCCTCTCCGGGCAGCGCGAGCGTCGCGACGCAGCCGCCTCCCGGCCGCGGCGCGAGTGAGGCGGTGCCGCCGTTCGCGACCGCCAACGACCTGACGATGGCCAGCCCGAGGCCGGTCCCTTCGGGACGGGAGGTCACGTACGGCTCGAACGCGCTCGCCGGGTCGAGGTCGAGGCCCGGCCCGCGGTCCGCGACCTCGACGAGGGCCCGGCCCCCTTCCGCGCGGACCGTCACCTCCAGCGTCCCCTCGGGGTCGAACGCGCGGGCGTTCGCGAGGAGCTCCTCCAGGATCGTCTCGACGTGCTCCCGGTCGGCGCGCGCCGGGACCGCGCGGTCGGCGCGGACGGCCACCCCCGCCGCAGTCCCCTCGACGCCGCGCGAGGCGACCTCGCGGGCGAGAGCGGCGAGGTCGAAGGTGGCCGGCTGCGGATCGGGCGGGCGCGCGAAGTCGAGGAGCCGGGAGAGGATCGTCTCCATCCGCTCGCTCGCCGTCACGATCCGCACGACGCGCTCCCGCTCGCCCTCCGGCACGCGACCGTCGAGGAGCTGCGCCGTCCCTTTCACCACTGCGAGCGGGTTCCGCAGGCGATGCGCGAGGCCGGCTCCCGCCCGCGCGACGGTGGCGAGACGCTGACCTTCGGCCTCGGCCGCCTCCCTCCTCTCGCGCTCGGCGAGGCCCCGGGCGGCGACGAGCGCGAGGCCGACGAGGGCCAGCGCCGCGGCCCCGCCGCCGGCGAGGACGAGCCCGGCGAGGGCCGGCTCGCGCCCCAGCGCGGGCGCCGGCCGCAGCCGAAGCCGGATCGGCGGCATTCCCCGCCCCGCACCCGCCCCCGGACCTCGCCCGCCCATGAAGCCGCCCCCGGAGCCCGGCTCCGCCCCGAGCAGGGCGGGCCTCCACTCGCGCCCGAGCGCCGCGGTCACCTCGTAGCCGTCCACGGAGTCCGCCCCCGCGCTCGCTAGGACGCCGCCGGGACCGATGACCGCGGCCCCATCGACGGACTTCGCGTTGCGGGAAAGGAACTCCTCGAGGACCGCAGCTGCATCGTCGGGAGTCACGGCTCGCAGGCTCGACTCCAGCTCGTGGGCCGCCCGCGACAGGACGCCGTCGCGCACCGCCGCATCCCGCTGCCGCAGCGTCCGCGACGCGAGGCCGGCCGTTCCGAGGAGAGCCGACGCGAAGACGACGGAGAGGACGACGATCCAGAGCGGCGTGCGGCTCGAGCGGATCATCCCCTCATCGTACGGGAGGCCGCCCCGGCCGGCGAGCCGGCCTCCCCCCCGGCGCCGCTAGAATCCCCGCCAGCCCCACGATTCGCGAGGAGGAACCGATGCCCGGTATCTACAAGAAGGTCGAGCTCGTCGGAACGTCGCCCGTCAGCTTCGCGGAGGCGGTCAAGGCCGCCGTCGAGGAAGCGTCGAAGACGGTCCGGCACATGGACTGGTTCGAGGTCGTCGAGCAGCGCGGGCGCGTCCACGACGGAAAGGTCGCCGAGTTCCAGGTGACGATCCGCGTCGGCTTCAAGCTCGAGCGCTGAGCCTGGCGGGGCGGACCGGGAGGCCCGCCCCGGCCTCTCAGCCGTGGAACGGCCGGCCGGTCCGCGCCGCCTCGAGGAGGAGCGGGGCCGGCGTGAAGCGCTTGCCGCAGAGCGTCCGCAGGCGCTCCATCCTCGCGACGACTTCCGCCGCGCCGACCGCGTCGACCCAGCGGAACGGCCCACCCCGAAACGGCGGGAACCCGAGGCCCATGACCGCCCCCGCGTCCGCGTCGCGCGGAGACGCGACGACCCCTTCCTGCAGGCACCAGGCCGCCTCGTTGACCATGAGGAGGACGAGCCGGTCGACGAGGTCGGCGGCGCGCATCGGCTTCCGCTCCGTCCCGCCGAAGTGCGCGTAGACGTCGCGGTCGACCTCCTTTCGCCCGCCGGGCCGGGTGGAGGGTCCGTACCGGTAGAAGCCCTTCCCGTTCTTCCGGCCGCGATAGCCCGCGTCGAAGAGCTTCCCGAACGTCGCCGACGGCGCTGCGCCCCGCGCGGCGAAGGCCTTCCCGAGGTCACGCGAGACGTGGGCCGCGACGTCGATCCCGACCTCGTCGAGGAGGGCGACGGGGCCGACCGGGAAGCCGAAGTCGAGGAGCGCCGCGTCGAGGTCCGGGATCGCCGCCCCTTCGTCGAGAAGGACGACGGCCTCGTTGACGAACGGGCCGAGGATCCGCGTCGTGTAGAAGCCCGGCCCGTCCTTCACGACGATCACCGTCTTCCCCTGCGCGACGCCGAACGCCCGCGCCGTCGCCACGGCCCACGGGGCCGACCTTTCCGCGACGACGACCTCGAGGAGAGGCATCTTCGGGACGGGCGAGAAGTAGTGCATCCCCACGACCCGCTCGGGACGCTTCGCCCCTCTCGCGATCTCCCCGATCGGAAGCGCCGACGTGTTGCTCGCGAAGACGGCGTCGGGTGCGAGGACCGCTTCCGCCTCCGCCAGGACCTTCCGCTTCAGGGCGAGGTCCTCGAAGACGGCCTCGATGACGAGGTCGCAGCCCGCGAGCTCCTCGGGCTTCGTCGTCGGCTTCAGCGCCAGCCAGCGGCGGTCCCTCTCGAGGCGCGTCAGCGCCGCGGAGCGGAGCCGCCGGTCGAGCCCCTTCCGCAGGCTCCTCGCGGCCCGCGCGAGCCCCTCCTCCGAGACGTCCTTCAGGACGACCGGCGCGAGCGGAAGCGACACGGCCGCGATCCCCTCCCCCAT
>ENA-UPTA01000367-UPTA01000367.1-activated-sludge-metagenome-genome-assembly--contig:-NODE-367-length-52631-cov-10.549243_pt1 | contig 52631 bp, 37 predicted proteins | sample MGYA00238184_ERZ773361 | MGnify/ENA primary metagenome ERZ773361 (study PRJEB29100, sample SAMN05720205) | activated sludge metagenome | isolation source: anaerobic digester from wastewater... | reverse complement strand
GCCATTCCCGAAGACGACCGCGACCGCGTCCTCGGCGAGATGCTCCTGGAAGCCTAGATCCCCCTCGTCGGCGGCCCGGGGGCGTCCCCCCCCTTCCGCCCCCGCCACCGCCGATGTCCCCGGGCCCGCCCGGTCCCACGCACAGGACCGGGCGGGCGTTCTTCTTCTCTCCCTTCCCTCATCTCTCCCCTTCACCCGCGACACGCCCCACCCCGCACCCCATAAACGACAAGCCCGCGCGAAGCGCGCACCGCGAATGGCGGTGGGTGGGGGGGCGCGGGGTGGGTACACACGGCTTCCGCCCCCGGCACCACTGACGTCCCCGGGCCCGCCCGGTTCCGCGCACAGGATCGGGCGGGCATTCTTCTTCCCCTCACTCCTCGTCCTCCTCTCGAGTCGCTCTACCCTCGGCGTACCCACCCCGCACCCCATAAACAGCAAGCCCGCGCGAAGCGCGCACCGCGAAGGGCGGTGGGTGGGGGGCGCGGGGTGGGTCCATAGGGTGGGTGGGGGGCGCGCTCCGACCCGAAGGCGAGGAGCGGGGTGGGCACACAGGGCCTCCTATACTCGGACCATGTCCCACGCCCCCGCCTCCGCAGCTTCTTCCTGGCTGAAGCAGTGGCAAGCGGCCGGGCCCGCCCTCGAGGAGGTGCGGAGGCGCGAGCTCCGCGAGCTCCCCGACGACGAGGCGCTCGCCGCGGCCGAGGCCCTCCTCTCTCTGGCCGCCTCGTCTCCCCTGCCGGAGGAACGCCGGATCTCCTCGGGCCTCGTTACCCAGCAGGCGCTCCTTCACCGACGGCGCCCGCGATGAACCCGATCTTCGCGGCCGCCCGCGAGATCCAGGACTTCTGCCGGGGCCGGGGCTGGCGCTCCTGCGTCATCGGCGGGCTCGCAGTCCAGCGCTGGGGCGAGCCGAGGCTCACCCGGGACGTGGACGTGACGCTCCTGACCGGCTTCGGCGCCGAGGCCTCCTACGTCGACGGCCTCCTCTCGGCGTTCCGCGGCCGCCTCTCCGACGCGCGCGAGTTCGCCTTGCGAAACCGCGTCCTCCTGCTCTCGAGCAGCACCGGCACCCCGATCGACGTCGCGCTCGGCGCCATGCCGTTCGAGGAGGCGGCCGTCTCCCGAGCCACGCCCTTCCGAATGGGCCCCGACCTCGAGGTCCTCACCTGCGGCGCGGAGGACCTCGTCGTCTTCAAGGCTTTCGCGGGCCGGCCCCGGGACTGGCTCGACATCGAGGGAATCGTCGCCCGGCAGGGGACGCGGCTCGACGCCCCCCTGATCTGGCGCGAGCTCCTCCCTCTCCTCGAGCTCAAGGACGATGGCGAGACCGAGGGCCGGCTCCGCCGGCTTCTCGCGTCCTCCGCGACCGGAGACACCGGGTAGTCCGCGCCGCTGGCGCCGGTCCGGGTCCGCCCGCCGCGCTCAGCCGCAGGGAGGCCGTTCCTCCCCCTCGACGACCGGGACGGGCGCAGGGACGGCCTTCCAGATCTCGCGGGCGTAGTCGCGGATCGAGCGGTCCGAGGAGAAACGCCCCATTCGCGCCGTGTTCAGGATCGAGGCGCGCGCCCAGCGCTCCGGGTCGCGCCAGGCCGCCTCGACCTCGCCCTGCGCTTCGACGTAGGCGCGATAGTCGGCAAGGACGAGGAACGGGTCGCTCGTGAGGAGGCCGTGGACGAGCGGGCGGAGGAGCCCCCGGTCTCCCCGCGTGAACTCGCCCGAGACGAGGGCGTCGACGGCCTCGCGGAGCTCGGAGTCGGCCTCGTAGCGCTCGCCGGGGCGGTAGCCGTCGCGCCAGGTCCGCTCGACCTCCTCGACCGTCAGGCCGAAGAGGAAGAAGCTCTCGGCGCCGACGGCCTCGCGGATCTCGACGTTCGCGCCGTCGAGCGTCCCGATCGTGAGCGCGCCGTTCAGGGCGAGCTTCATGTTGCCGGTGCCGGAGGCCTCCTTGCCGGCCGTGGAAATCTGCTCGGAGAGGTCGGAGCCCGCGAAGATCGGGAGGCTGCTCTTGACGTTGTAGTCGGGCCAGAAGACGACGGCGAGGCGCCCCTTCATCGCCGGGTCGCCGTTGACGACCTCGGCGACGGAGTGGATCGCCTTGATCATCAGCTTCGCCGTCGCGTAGCCGGGCGCCGCCTTCCCCGCGAAGAGGACGGTCCGGGGCGGAGAGGCGAGCCCCGGGTCGCGCTTCAGCCGCCGGTAGAGCGTCAGGACGTGGAGGAGGTTCAGGTGCTGGCGTTTGTACTCGTGGATCCGCTTCACCTGGACGTCCCAGAGGCTCGCCGGGTCGGCGGAGACGCCGGCCCTCTGCCGCGCGGCCTCCGCGAGGGCGGCCCGGTTCGCCGCCTTCACGCGCCGCCAGGCCTCACGGAAGCCCGCGTCGTCGGCGAGCGGCTCGAGGCGGCGGAGCTCGTCGAGGTCGCGGACCCACCCGTCGCCGATCGCCTCGGTGACGAGGCGCGTCAGACCGGGGTTCGCGAGCGCGACGAAGCGCCGCGGGGTGACGCCGTTCGTCACGTTCGTGAACTTCTCCGGCCAGATCGCCGCGAAGTCGCGCATCACGTCGCGCCGGAGGAGCTCGGAGTGGAGCGCGGCGACGCCGTTGACGTGATGGCTCCCGACGGCCGCGAGGTGCGCCATCCGGATCGACCTCGGCCCGCCCTCGTCGACGAGGGAGAGCCGCGCGGCGAGCCCCTCGTCGCCCGGGAACCGGGCACGTAGCTCGTCGAGGAAGCGGCGGTTGATCTCGTAGACGATCTCGAGGTGTCGCGGGAGCGTCTTCCCGAAGAGCGCGACGGGCCACTTCTCGAGCGCTTCCGGAAGGAGCGTGTGGTTCGTGTAGGCGAACGTCGCTCGCGTGATCTTCCACGCCGCGTCCCAGCCGAGGAGGTGCTCGTCGACGAGGAGGCGCATCAGCTCGGCGACGGCGATCGCCGGGTGCGTGTCGTTCAGCTGGACGGCCCATCGGCCGGCCAGGTCGGTCAGGTCGGGCGAGGCCTGCAGGTGGATCCGGATCATGTCCTGCAGCGAGCAGGAGACGAAGAAGTGCTGCTGCGAGAGGCGGAGCGCCTTCCCCGCGGCCGGCTCGTCGTTCGGGTAGAGGACCTTCGAGATCGTCTCGGAGCCGACCTTCTCCTCGACGGCGCCGTAGTAGTCGCCGACGTTGAACGCGGCGAAGTCGAACGACTCGGCCGCCTCGGCCTTGAACAGGCGGAGGAGGTTCACGTTGCCGACCCGGTAGCCCGGGATCGGCGTGTCGTAGGCGACGCCCTTCACGACCTGCGCCGGGACCCACCTCACGCGGTAGCGCCCCGACTCGTCGGTGAAGGCCTCCGTCCGCCCGCCGAGCTTCACCTCGAAGGCGATCTCGGGGCGCGGGACCTCCCACGGGTTGCCGTACTGGAGCCACTTGTCGGTCTTCTCGACCTGCCAGCCGTCCCGGATCTCCTGGTCGAAGATGCCGAACTCGTACCGGATCCCGTAGCCGATCGCCGGGATCCGGAGCGTCGCCAGCGAGTCCATGAAGCAGGCCGCGAGGCGCCCGAGCCCGCCGTTGCCGAGCCCTGGCTCCTCCTCCTGCGCGAGGACCTCCTCGAAGCCCCAGCCCATCTCCTCCACGGCCTGCCGGACCTCGTCGAGGACGCCGAGGGCCACGAGGGCGTTGCCGAGGTGCGGGCCGAGGAGGAACTCGGCGGAGAGGTAGCAGACGGAGCGGACCCTCTGCCGGTAGTAGTGCTCTCCCGTCCGCATCCAGCGCCGCACGAGGCGGTCGCGGACGGCGTGGGCGACGGCGAGGTACCGGTCGTTCCGCGTCGCCATCGCCGGGAAGCGCCCGACGGCCGTGACGAGGCTGTCCTGGATCGCCCGCTTCCACCCCTCGACCCGCGCGCGGGAAACGCTCTCCGCCTCGTCGCCGGGTCCGGGGACCCTCTGCTCCGTCATGGCTCGTCCTCCGTCGCCTGGCCGCGCGCGGCTCCGCGGCGCGACGGCCGGCTCAGTTTCCTGGAGACGTTTCTCCGCATGCTATCGCAGCGGACCGCTCTCCCCGCGCCCCACGACGAGCAAGCCCGCGCGAAGCGCGCACCGCGAAGGGCGGTGGGTGGGGGGCGCGGGGTGGGTCCACAGGGGGGGCGCGGGGTGGGTCCACGGGATCAGCGCTCGATGCCATACCTCTTCAGCTTGTCGTAGAGCGTCGAGCGGTCGATGCCGAGGACGGCCGCGGTCTCCTTCACGTTCCCGTCGTTCCGCTTCAGCGTCGCGGCGATGACCGTCTTCTCGACCTCGGAGAGGGGCAGGTGCGTCGGGACGCTCCAGCCGGGCGCGGCCTCGGAGACGGGGCGGAGGAACGCGAAGTCGTCCTCGGTCAGGACACGCCCCTTCGCGGTGACGAGCGCGCGCTCGACGGCGTTCTCGAGCTCGCGGACGTTCCCCGGCCAGCGGTGGGCGAGGAGCGCCTTGAGGGCGCCCTCGGAGAGGTCTTCCGCCTCCTTGCCGAGCTCGTGGGAGAGGCGCTCGAGGAAGGAGCGGGCGAGGAGCGGGACGTCCTCGGGCCGCTCGCGGAGCGGCGGGAGGTGGATCGCGACGACGTTGAGGCGGTAGAAGAGGTCGTCGCGGAAGCGCCCCTGCCGGACCTCCTCGGCGAGGTCGGCGTTCGTGGCGGCGACGACCCGTACGTCGACCGCGACCTCCGCGCTCCCGCCGACGCGGAAGAAGCGCCGCTCCTGGAGGGCGCGGAGGAGGTCGACCTGAACCTTCGCCGAGATGTCGCCGATCTCGTCGAGGAAGATCGTCCCCCCTTCGGCGAGCTCGAACTTCCCCTTCCGCCTCTCGACGGCGCCGGTGAAGGCCCCCTTCTCGTGGCCGAAGAGCTCCGACTCGAGGAGCGTCTCGGTGAGGGCGGCGCAGGAGACGCCGACGAACGGCCCCTCGGCCCTCTCGCCCGAGAAGTGGAGGGCCCGCGCGACGAGCTCCTTGCCGGTGCCGCTCTCGCCCGTGATCAGGACGGTGCTGCGGAGGCTCGCGACCTCCTTCACGAGGCCGAAGATCTCCTGCATCCGGGGGTTCTTCGAGAGGAGGTCGTGGAAGCGCCAGCGCCCCGTGAGGCTCCGCCGGAGGATCTCGTTCTCCCGCTCGAGGTTCCTCACCTTGATGATGCGGGTGACGAGGAGCGAGATCTCCTGCGGGTTGCACGGCTTGACGATGTACTCGAGGGCCCCCTCCTTCATCGCCGTGATCGCCGTGTCGACCGTCGCGTAGGCCGTGATGATGACGATCGAGGCGTCGGGACGGAGCTTCTTCACCTCCATCATCGTCTCGATGCCGTCGATGCCGCCCGGCATCTTCAGGTCGACGAAGTAGATGGCGTAGTCGGCCTCCCGCGCCTTGTCGATCCCCTCGCGGCCCGAGGCCGCCGTGTCGACCTCGTACCCGTCCTCGCGGAGCCAGGCCGCGAGCGACTCGCGCATGACCGCCTCGTCGTCGATGACGAGGATCCGCCACGTCGCCTTCATCCCGTCCTCCCTTCCGGCGGCCGCGCCGCCGGGGTCCGTTCCTTCACGAGCGCCGCGCACGAGGCGCAGAGCGATTCTCCCTTGCGATCGACCTGAACGACGCCGGTCGAGAGCGACATCGGGCAGGCCGGGTCCGGACAGTGCACGAGGCCGAACGTGTGCCCGAGCTCGTGCACGGCCTCCTTGCGGGCCCGCGCGAGGAGGAGCGGCCGGTCCTCCGGGAGCCCGGAGAACGCCTGCGAGATCCGGGCGAGCGAGATGACGGCCGTCGGGCCTCCCATCTGCGCCTGGCCGAAGACGAAGCTGAGGACCGGGACGAAGAGGTCCCGCCCGGTCACGCCCAGGATCCGGTCGGCCTCCGGCGGCCGGGCCGAAAGGAGGGCCTTCAGCATCTCCGGCGCGCTCCACTGGCCCCGCGCGGCGTCGAAGGCCCCGGCCGGCTCCGGGATCGGCGCGAGGCGCGCGGTCTCCCGCCCGAAGGCGGTCGCGACGACGCCCTCGACGGCGGCCAGGACCTCGTCGTCGGAGGGGCCGATCGGGACCACGGCGAGGACGCTCACGCCTTCGGCGCCGCCGCCTCTCCGCGCACCGGGAGAGTGACGCGGAAGAGGGTTCCCTCCCCGGGCGCGCTCTCGACCTCGATGTCGCCGTCGTGGGCCTGGACGATGCCGTAGACGACGGCGAGGCCGAGCCCGACCCCCTTCCCCTCGTCCTTCGTCGTGAAGAAGGGCTCGAAGATCCGCTCCTTCAGCTCGGGGGGCATCCCCTCGCCGTCGTCGCGCACCTCCAGGACGACCTCCTTCTTCAGCGCGGTCGCCCGCGTGGAGACGCGGAGGTGGCCCGCGCCCTTCCTCCGCGTCGCCTCGCCCGCGTTCAGGACGAGGTTCATGACGACCTGCTGGAGCTGCGAGGAGTCGGCCTCGACGCGCGGGAGCGCCGCATCGAGGGCGCACTCGACCTCGACGTTCATCAGCTTGAGCTTGTGCGAGACGAGCGAGAGGGTCCGGCCCACGATCACGTTCAGGTCGGTCTCGGAGCGGACGGGCGTCCCCCGCCGGGAGAAGGCGAGGAGGTCGGAGACGATACGGCCGGTCCGCGCCGTCTCCGCGACGACCTGCTCGAGGTACCGCCGGAACTCGGCCTCCCGCCCCTTCGGGACGCCGTCGTCCTTCAGGATCCGCTGCATCAGCATCGAGAGGTTCAGGACGCCGGAGAGCGGGTTGTTGATCTCGTGGGCGACGCTGGCCGAGAGCTGACCGAGGGAGGCGAGACGGTCGGCCTGCATCAGCTTCTGCTGCGCGACCTTCAGCTGCTCGGTCCTCTCGTCGACCTTCTCCTCGAGCCCCCGGGTGAGCTCGTTCAGCTCCTCCATCGCCAGGGCGAGCCGGCGGCGCATCTCGTTGAAGGAGCTCGCGAGCGCCTCCAGCTCCTCGCTCGAGGTGAGCGCGATCGGACGGTCGAGCTTCATCTCGGCGACCTGCCGGGTCGCCTCCGAGAGCCGGGTGAGCGGCGTCGTGACGAACCGCCGCGTGAACGCCGCCGCGCAGACGCCGACGAGGAGGACCGCGAGAGAGGTGAAGAGGGCGGTCCGGATCTCGATCCGGCGCACCTGCTGGTCGACGAGCTTCATGTCGAGGCCGACGTCGAGGACGCCGAGGACGTTCTGGCTCTCCGGGTGGGCGTGGCAGGCGGCGTTGCTGCACGCCGGCTCGTTGTAGATCGGGGTGACCATCGCGAGCGTCCGGCCGCCGCCGGGACGGTGGACGACGCGGGCGCGCGTCGGCGCGTCGACCCTCACGAGCGGCTGCTCGGAGGCGTGGCAGAGGAAGCAGGCCTCCGCCTTCTTGTCGACGACCTTCACCTCGGAGCGGGGGGTCGAGAACATGACCCGTCCCTCCTTGTTGAAGATCCGCACGCTCCGGATCCCCTGCTTGGCCGCGATCGTCTGCATCACCTCGTAGGCCGCGTCGCGCTGGTCGGCGAGCATGGCGTGCCATGTGGAGCTCGCGATCGCCCCCGAGAGCTGCTCGACGCTCTGGAGCATCGTCGCCTGCAGCTGGGTCTCGGCCGAGCGGACCGCAATGACGCCGTTCGCCACGACGACGAGCGAGACGACGACCGTCAGCGAGAGGATGAGCTTCTGGGAGAGCCGCCTCGGTCCGCGCATCGTCCGTCCACCCCGGCCGTCACGCGCCCCGGGATCGGGATCGGACGGGGCCACGGGTCATCGTACACCGCGGGGACGCCGGAACCGCTCCGGCGTCCCCGCGCGGGCCTCGCCCGGCCCCCGCGCCGGGTCAGCGGCCCCGGCCGATCTCTCCGAGCGCCTCGGCCGCGGCCTCGAGGAGCGCCTCGGAGCCTACCGGCGCTCCGACCGCGCCCTTCATCCAGAGGTCCGGCGAGATCCGCCCCTGCCGCGCCATCCGCTCCACCTCGGGGCCGACGGCGCCGGCCTTCTCCACATGGCGCTCGATCTGGAAAGCGATCAGGTGCCCCAACGGGTAGTCGGGGAGGTAGAGGAACGAGTCGATCATGTGGGAGTAGATCGCGAGGATCGTGGAGTCCTTCACGCCGAAAACCGGGGCGTAGAAGCGGTTCCAGACGTTCTTCGCGCTCGCGAGGACGGCCTGGTGCAGCTGGGCGGGCGTCGCCTCGGGGTTCCTGTACATCCAGTGCCAGACGTTCATGTCGACGAGGGCGACGCCGGCGATCTCCGCCGTCCCCCAGTATGTGTTCAGCGTGGCGAGCGCCCGGCCCTTCGCGTCGCCCTTCGGAAGCCCGAGGAGCGGCAGGTCGCGCTCCTGGAACACGAAGGCGATCGCTTCCGTGAAGGCCGTGTTCGGGACTCCGGCGAGGAGGGTGTGGTCGATGTCGTTCAGCGAGATCGTCTGCTCGACGTTGTGGCCGAGCTCGTGGACGGCGATGTTGTAGCCCTTGTAGTCCATCCCCTCCTTGCCGACGCGCGTCCGAAGGTGCGCCTTGTCCCCGCGGCGAGCCGCTCCCCACGCGTGGCCCGAGCCGCGCGCCGGGTCGACGACGACGTTCGCCGCGATCGCGCGGGCCCGCTCCTCCGGGAAGCCGAGGTCGCGCAGGATCCGGGGGATGTCCTTCTCGAAGGCCTCGGGCGTGGGGTACTTCCTCCGCGTGATCTCGTCGAGCTGCGCCTCGGTGTACGGCCCGCGGTCGCGGAAGCCCGGGTACCAGATGTCGAACGGCTCGAGCGGCCGGCCGAGCCGCTCCTTGACGAGCGCTCCGACCTGGGCGAAGACGGGAGAGAAGAGGACGGATTCGAGCATCGCCCGCACCCGGGCCTCTGGGAGCTGGCGGTCTTCCTGGAAGCGCCGCGCGATGAGGGTCGGGGCGGACGGGGAGTACGGGTCGACGAGACGTGCGGCCCGGAATGTCGCGAGGAGCTTCGCGTATCGGCCGACGGACTCGGGCGAGACGAAGACCGGCAGGTCCTTCGGGACCGGCGGAGCGCCCGGCTCGAGCGAGGTCGTCGCCTTCACCTCGTTCGTGAACGGGTTCCAGTCGATCCAGGGCGAGTCGATCGCGGACGTGGGGATCGTCTGGTTGACGATCCGCTCCATCGCCCTCGCGATCGTCCGCTGCTTCGCCAGGCCGTCCTTCTCGTCGCCATAGCAGGCCTTGATCTCATCGCGCAGGTTCCAGTGCGAGAGGAGGCGTTTGCCCTGAGGGAAGAGGCGGCGGCCCTTCTCGTCGAGGAGGTGATGGACCCGGAGGTTGTACTCGGAGATGTACCGCGAGGCGTCGGCCGACGCCGTCGCGACGGCCTGGTTCACCTCGGCCGGAATGCGTTTGCCGAACCCCTCCGCGAGGCGAGTCTCGGCCCACTCCCTCCGGCTCCACGACGGCCCCTTCTCGAGCCGCTCCGGAAGCGTCGTCAACGGGAAGTTCAGGAGGACCGCGAACGCGAGGCGGTTCTCGAACAGGTCGTCGGCGACGTGGGCCGAGGGGTCCCATCCCGCCATCACGTCGTCGAACGGGAGGATCTCTCCCCGGTCGAGATCGGAGTGCTCGCGGAGGTCGCGGACGATCTCGAGCATGTGCCCTCCGACCGACTCGAGGACGCGTTCCATCCGGGAGAAGAGCGCGTCGAGCTGGGCCGGATCGGAGAGGAAGTGCGTCTTCGCCACATCGGCGAAGGCGGCGTCGTTGCCGTCTGAGACGCGCCAGAGGGCGGCGGCCTGGGCGAGCCCGCGCGTGATACGGGGCCGCGCGGCCTCGCCGTGCCGCTCGACGAGCTCCGCCTCGAGGGACTTCAGCGCGTCTGGGGAGACGGAAGGGACGGCGGCGGCGCTCACGGACCCGCCGAGCGAGAACGAGGCCGCGAGGACGGCCGCGGCGAGGACGATACGCATCGGGAGACCTCCAACCGGGAGAGTCTAGCCTTCCGCGCGGGACACGAGCCGCTTCGGCTCAGCGTGCGAGGAGGACGCCGATCCCGAGGGGCCCGCCGAAGCTGGGCGGCTCCGCGACGCCCCAGCGCGCGGCCCGATCCAGGAGCTTGCGCGCGGACGCTCCGTCGCCGAGCCCGTCCGGGAACGGAGGCCAGAGCGTCGCGAGCGAGGTCCAGGCGCTCGGGGCGCCGCGTCCGACCGCCGGGGTCGCGAGGAGGAGCGCGTCTCCCCGCGCGAGCGTCACCGCGGGCACCGCCTCCGCGCGGGCGAGCCCGCCGGCGCCGAGCGTCCCCGGCGCGAGGAACGCTGGCTCGGGCGACCGCGCGAACGGGACCGGTGAGGGCGCCCCCCCTCTGCGGGCCTGGACCGTGCCCGGTCCGAGGCGGACGACCTTCGCCTCGACGCGGCCGCCCGAGACGGTCGCGATGGCGCCGACGAGGCCGCAGGCGAGGGCGGGCGGGACGCGTCGGAGCGCCGGATCGGGGGCGCGCGTGTGGGCGAGGACCCGCCGCGCACCGTCGGACGCCATCGTGCCTCGCACCCGGGTCAGGGCGTCGGAGGAGTCACCGGCCGTCATCAGGGCGGCGAGGAGCATCTCGAGGTGTCCTTGCGCCGTGCGCACCGCCGCGAGAGGGTCGGAGGGGCCGGCGGCCGCGGCGCGACAGAAGGTGCGGGCCGCGACGACCGCCGCAAGCCGGCTCCCGAGCGACGACTCCGCGCCGGTCGCCACCGCGAGCGCGATCCCGCCGGGGAAGGCGACGGCGAACGACGCGGCGAGCCCCGGCCCCTCGGCCCGCGGACCCGCAGCCGACGCGAACCAGGCCGAGGCGCCCGCGACGTCGACCCGCTCGCCCGCCTCGTCGATCCGCAGGTCGTAGGCGGAGAGGTCGGGCCCCGGGTCCTCCCGCGGCGCCGCAGGCGGGGCCGGCCGGTGCGCCGGAGGCGCGGCCTCGGGGGGCCGGCCGGCGGGAGCGGCATCAGGCGGGGCCGGCCGGGCACTCCCCTTCGCCGCCGCGCGCGGGGCGTGCCGCAGAGAGACCACCGTCGGCGGCGCCGCGCGGCGCGCCTCCTCCGCGGCGAGCTTCGTCACCCAGTCGACGAGCCGGAGCAGCTCGACGACGCGCGCGTGGAGGCCGAACGCGGCGAACGAGGACAGCTCCTGGAGGCTTCTCTCCGTCACCGCGTTCCGCTCGTCCTCGAGCTGTGCGGCGAGCCGCTGCGGCAGCGTCCGTCGAAGGCCCGGGCCGAGCGCCTCGAACGCGACCCCCGGCTCGGGGTCCGGGACCGGCTCGGCCCGGAGCGCAAAGAGCCCCTCGAGGAGGTGCCTCGCGAAGAGGAGCCGCTCCCGCAGCTCCTCGATCTCCTCCGCTCCGGCGTGGCTCCGGCGCGAGAGGCTGAGCGCCCCGACGCGCTCGGAGACCTCCCCCAGAATCTCGAGGAGCTCCGGCAGGTCGGCCGCGTCACGTCTCTCGTCGTCCCTCACGTCTCCCCCGTCCGGATGGTATGGGGAGCCGGCGGCCGAGTCCACGACGCCGGGCTATCCTCGCCCGCGCGAGGCGACCGCATGAGCCGAGGCCCGTCCCTTCCGGATTCGCTCGACCGCTGGGAGCGCGCGCCCTCCCCGGAGCGCGCCGCGGAACTCCTCGAGGCCGCTCGGGCCGCGCTCTCCGAAGGGAGTGCGCCCCCGGCCCTCTGGCACCGCTGGCTCGACGCGACTCGGCGGAGCGAGCACCTCCTCGCCCTCGGCGACCGTGAGACTCGCGTCGTCTGGGCCGAGGTGGCGATCGGGGCCGTCCACGCCTCCGGCTACGACCTCGCGCGGCTGCTCGCGCAGCGCGTCGCGGCGCACCCGGAACGGGCTTTCCTCGTCGACGGACCGGCGCCGGGAGCGCCGCGCTGGAGCTACGCGCACGTGGCGCGCCGCGCCGACGCGATCGCCGCCGCCCTGCTCGCGCTGGAGGCCGAGCCGCGCGTCGCGATCGTCGCCGAGAACGGCGTCGACTCGGCGTGCCTCGACCTCTGCTGCCTGCTCCACGGCCTCCTCGTCGCACCCCTCTCGCCGCACCTGATGGCCGGAGAGCTGGTCGCCGCGTTCGACGCGCTCGGCGTGAACCTCGCGGTCGTCGCCTCCGAGGAGAGCCTCCGGAGGGTCCGCGAGGCGGCGCTCCGGACCGCTCGCCCGTTCCGCGTCGTCCTCCTCGACGAGGCGGCCGAGCTCGCCTCCGAGCGGGACGTCGTCCTCGGGGAGACGCTCGCGGCGCAGGCCGAGGCCTCCGCCCCGGCGCTCCTCGCGCGCGCCCCGCGGCGCGCGCTCCACGAGACGTGCACCGTCCTCTTCACCTCCGGGTCGACCGGCGGCCAGAAGGGGGTCGCGTTCTCGATGGCGAACCTCGTGACGAAGCGCTTCGCGCGGGCCGCCGCGCTCCCCTTCGTCGGCGAGGAGGAGACCCTCCTCTGCTTCCTCCCGCTCTACCACACGTTCGGGCGCTACCTCGAGCTGCTCGGGATGCTCTTCTGGGGCGGGACCTACGTCTTCGCGGGGAACCCGTCGCTCGACGGCCTCGCCGCCGGCCTCCGCGCCGTCGAGCCGACCGGGCTGATCTCGATCCCGATCCGCTGGGCGCAGCTGGAGTCCCGCGCCCGCGAGGCGGCGGGCGAGGCGCCCTCCCCCGAGGCCTCGGCCGCCGCGCTCCGCTCCGTCGTCGGAGGGCGCCTTCGCTGGGGCCTCTCGGCCGCCGGCTACCTGGCTCCGCAGGTCTTCCGCTTCTTCCAGGCGCACGGCGTCGAGCTCTGCTCCGGGTTCGGGATGACCGAGGCGACGGGCGGGATCACGATGACGCCTCCGGGCGCGTACGAGGAGGGGAGCGTCGGCCTGCCGCTCCCCGGCGTCCGCGTCCGCCTCGCCGAGCACGACGAGCTCCAGATCGCCGGCGCCTACGTCGCCCGCTACCTCGACGAGCCGGAGACGGCGCCGGGCGAGGAGCGATGGCTCCCGACGGGAGACGTCTTCCGCGTCCGCCCGAGCGGGCACCTCGAGATCGTCGACCGCGTCAAGGACATCTACAAGAACTCCCGCGGGCGAACGGTCGCCCCGCGGCGCGTGGAGTCGCGCTTCGAGGGGGTCCCCGGCGTCCGCCGCGTCTTCCTCGCGGGGGACGGGCGGGACGACAACGTCCTGCTCGTCGTCCCCGACGCGGAGGACCCTGTCCTCGCGGGCGACCCGCACGGGGAGACGGCCCGCGATTACCTGCGGCGGATCGTCGCCGCCGCGAACGCCGACCTCGCGCCGTACGAGAGGGTCGTCGACTTCGCCGTCCTCCCGCGCGACTTCTCGCTCGAGGAGGGGGAGCTGACGCCGAAGGGCTCGTACCGGAGGAAGGCGATCGAGAAGGCGTTCGCGCCGGTGATCGAGGGGCTCTACCGGAACCGCGTCGTGCGTCTCGCCGGCGACGGCGTCGAGGTCCGCGTTCCGCGCTGGCTCCTCCGCGACCTCGGCCTTCTCGAGGGAGACCTCGCCGTCGAAGGGGGGCGACTCGTCGACCTCCGGCACGGCCGCTCCGCCGCCCTCGCCGCCCGCGGCGAGGGCGAGGAGGTCCGGGTCGGGAGCCTCGCCTACCGCTGCGCCGGGCAGGCGGTCGACCTCGGCCTCCTCGCCCGCCAGCCGCTCCTCTGGCTCGGGAACCCCGAGCTGGCCGCCCTCCTCCCCGTGAAGGACGGCTGGGACACGCCGCTCACCGGCAGCTGCCCGGAGGTCCTCCTCCCGTCGCGGGAGGAGGTGCCCGAAGGGGCCGACGCCCCGCTGCCGGCCCCGCTCCCCTCGCCCCAGCTCACGGCGCTCCACAAGCTCTCGGTCGCGCTCCTCTTCGGCCCGCCCGAGGGGTCCCTCGCGGCGGTCGCACGCGCCGAGGCGCTCCTCCGCCAGGGAGACCGCCGGACGGCCGAGCTCCTCCGCCGCCGCCTCCAGGCGCTCGCGCGGCACCCCGACGTCCGGGTCCGCTGCGAGGCGTACCGGGTCCTCCTCCTCGACGACCCGCTCGTCGACCCCGGCACGATCCTCCCCGCGTTTCTCCGCTCGGGCCTCCCGTTCCTCTCGGAGGAGAGCGTCGCGGCGATCGCGCGGGCCGAGCTCGGCGAGGAGCGGCTCACCGCGCTCCGGCGGCGCCTCCACTCCTACCGCGAGGCGATGACGGGGCCGCTGCCGGAGACGACCCGCTCGACGCTGGGCGACGTCCTCGAGCTCCTGGGCGACTTCGCGCGGCATCACCCGGAGGACCACGCGGCCGTCCGCGCCGAGCTCGCCTCCTGGGCGATCCAGGAACGCGACCCCGAGCTCGCGCGCCGGGCCGACGCGCTCTTCGACGCGCTCGGCGTCTGGCACGAGGAGACGGCCGCCGCCGCGGCGCTCCTCCCGCCCGTCTCCGAGGGACGGAAGAAGCTCTCCTTCCGCGACGGCATGCCGGAGGAGGAGGTCCGCACGCTGGAGGGGCTCCTCCTCGGGACCTCGTTCCTCCGTGAGTCGATCGAGCTCGCCTTCGAGACCGACCCGCCCGAGCTCGCCGACATCCCCGACGAGGGGATCTGGGTGACGCCGGTCCAGGCGCTCCAGCGCCACCGCCTCTATCGGCTCTCGGTGAGGACCGCCTCCGGGAATCACCACGACCTCCTCCTGACGGTCCGGGGAGACCTCGACTCGGCCGCGGTCCGCGCGACGACGCTCCGGATGATCGCGCTCGCCGGCCACCCGTGGGGCCCGCCGGTCGTGCCGCGCGTCGGCTCCTGCCGCCCCGACCTCGGCGCCCTCTCGCTCGCCTGGGTCGACGAGCTCACGCTCGCCGAGCGCCTCCGCGACGCCGCCGTGCCGGGGCGCGCCCGTCCCGGCGAAGGGCACTCCGTGAAGAGCCTCGTCGTCCGCGCGCTCGCGGCGTTCTTCACGGCCTGGGACCGCAGCGGCCGGCTCCTCGTCCCCGGCCTCGTCGCCCCCTCGAACGTCGCCGTCCCGGCGGAGGACTACCGCGACGGGGCGCGCCTCCTCTCGATCTCCGGCGCGCGGGCCTACACGGGGCCTCTCGACCTCGTCGCGCCGATGCTCCGCAACGCGTTCCGGGAGCCGGCCGCCCTCTCGCCGCGCCTCGCCGCGGTCCTCTCGCCCGCCTGGATCGTCGACGCCGTCTTCGAGGCGCTCGGAGAGGCGGGAGCCCGGACGTTCCTCACCGAGCTGAGGGAGGCGGCCGGCGCCCCGTCCTCCGAGGCGTGGGAGCGGCTCCGGACCGCGGTCGACGCCGCGCTCGCGGCCCCCCCCGGAGACCGGACGCCGCTCGCCCTCGAGACCGCCGTCGCCCGCTACGAGGCGTGGGAGGGCGAGCGCCCCGGCGTCTCGCTCGCCGAGCGGGAGCGGACCGCCGAGTCGCTCCTCCGGCTCTATCGCGTCGACGCGCTCGGCGAGGAGGCGCGCTACCGACTCTTCCGCGCGACGGTTTTCGCCCGCAGCGCGCCGCCGGTCCTCCGGGCGTTCGACGCGCTCCTCGCCGCCCTTCGCGCGCGCCCCGGCTCGCGCCCGACGCATCTCGTCGAGCTGCAGGGCCTCCACGCGACGCTCTCGACGGACGCCGAGAGGCACGCGTTCACGCGGCTCGTCTTCCCCGCCGCGCGCTCCACCCGCCCCGTGGAGGTGAGCGTCGTCGGAGACGCCGTCAAGCACGTCGTCGTCGCGACGGAGCTCGTCGACCGGCTGGACGGCGCGTGGCTCGTCCGCGAGCCGGTCGACGCGGCCGAGGTGGGCCGGCTCTACCGCCTCTTCGTGAGGGCCGGCCTCCCCCGCGCGTTCTCTCCGGACCGCCGCTACCTGGTCGTCCTCGACGCGTCGGAGCGGATCGTCGGCGGCGTCTCGTGGTCGCAGCTCTCCCCCGACGCGGCGCAGCTTGACGGCCTCGTCGTCGCGCCGAGCGTCCGCGGCCGGGGCCTCTCGAGCGCGCTTCTCGACGACCTTTGCGCGCGCCTCGCCTCGCTCGGGGTCCGCTCCCTCCTCGCCCACTTCGCGTTCCGGAACCTCCCGCTTCCCGGCTTCCGGCTGGACCGCCGTCACGGCGGCCTCGTCCGCGACCTTTCGGCCGGCCTCGAGGTGGAGGCGGGGCTGGCGTAGAGTCCCGCCCGTGAAGCAGCTGCAGGAGCGGCTGGAGCTCCGGACGCCGGGGCGCGGCCTCCACGAGGTGACCGGGGCGGTCGCCGCCGTCGTCGCCCGCTCGGGCGTCGCGACCGGCCTCTGCGTCGTCTTCTGCCCGCACACGTCGGCGAGCCTCCTCCTGCAGGAGAACGCCGACCCGACGGCACGCGCCGACCTCCTCACGTGGCTCGCCCGCCTCGCCCCAGACGGCGACCCGCGCTACGCGCACGACGCGGAAGGGGACGACGACATGGCCGCTCACCTCCGGAGCGCCGTGACCCGCTCGAGCGAGACGATCCCCGTCTCGGGCGGACGCCTCGCTCTCGGGACATGGCAGGGTCTCTTCCTCGCCGAGCACCGGACGACGCCGCACCGCCGGTCGCTCGTCGTCCACGTCTTCGGAGAGTGACGTGAGGGGCGCCCGTTCGGCACGCGCGCTCCCCGCCGCGCTCGCAGCGCTCGCGTTCCTCGCTCTCCCGGCCGCTGACGCTTCCTCCGCCTCGCTCGCGCCAGTTTCCGGTTCGTCCTCGCTCGCTCTCGCCCCCGGCTTCGTCATCGCGGCCTCGTACCGCTCCCCCGCGGACGGCGCCGAGCGCGGCTATGCGATCCGCGTTCCGCGGGGCTGGGACGGGATGAACCTCCTCCCCGCGATCCTCTTCCTGCACGGGAGGGGTGGGACCGTCCGGCAGTTCCAGCGGACTCCCTACTTCGACGCCGCCGACGCCCGCGGGGTCGTCCTCGTCTTCTGGGAGGGGCGGATCGCGCTGGGCGGGGCCGAGGTCCCGTCGACGCACTACGTCGACGGCGCGGACGGCGTCCCCGACGAGACCGACGTCCTCGCCTGCCTCGACGACGTCCTCTCTCGCGCGCCGGTCGACGCCGAGCGCGTCACGCTCGCCGGCTTCTCGCAGGGCGGGCGCGGCGCGCTCGGGATCGGCCTCCTCAATCCCTCCCGTTTCGCGGCCGTCGTCGACGCCGCCGGCCCGACCGACGCGTTCCAGGGCCAGCTCTGGTCGCCGGCCTTCCCCGACTACCTCGCCGCCGCAGGCGGTCCGCCGTCGGCGGGAGGCGAGGTCCTCGCGCGCTGGCACGAGCTCTCGCCGCGCTTCCTCCTCCCGAACGCCCGGAACCTCTTCGTCGCGGTCCTCCACGGCCAGGTCGACGACGTGGTGCCCGACTCCGCGGCGTACTTCCCTTACCGCAACTCCCACCACGTCACCGTCACGCCCGGCTTCTCCGACGCCCGCGGCCGGACGCCGACGCTCGCCGAGCTCCACGCCGAGGACGAGGGCGGCTACGCCTTCTCGACCGACTTCCCCGACGACGTCGGGCACGACCAGGTCCGGCTCCTCACCGCGTCCGCGCTCTTCGAGGCCGCGCTCGGGAAGGTGCGCGCCTCACGGCCCGAGCGCGTCGTCGGCGTCTCGTTCGGCGCGCGGGAGCGGACGTTCCACTGGGCGCGCCTCGGGAGGAGGATTCCGCCGGACGGCACCCGCCTCCTCGTCGACGCGCGCTCCGACCTCCCGGAGAATCGCGTCGACCTCCGCGCCGAGGGGCCGGCCCGCGTCCGCCTCGACCTTCCGGCCGCCGGCCTCGACGCCGCGCGCGCCCTGTCTGTCCGCGTCGACGCCGTCGGCGCGATCGACCTCGCGCTCGACGGACCGTTCCCTCCCGCCGTCGCGGCGACGCTCGACGGCCGGCCGGTCCCGGTGGAACGGACGGCGGAGGGAGTCGCCCTGCCCGGCCTCGCGCCCGCCGCCCCCGGCGCCCTTCTCGTCGTCGCGCCCGCTCCGGCCGGGCCGGTCGCGGAGGGGGACCGGCTCGTCCCGGCGCTCGTCCGGACGGAGGGCGCCAACGGCGCCCGCTACGACACCGTCGTCACGCTGGCGAACCTCTCGGACGGGCCCCTGTCGCTCGAGGCGCTCCTCCTGGACGGAGCGTCGGCTCCCGTCCCTCTCCTCCTTCCGGCCGGGACGAGCCGTGCCGTGCCCGCCGGGACGCTCGGCGCCGCGTCGGCCGCGTTCGCCGCTCCGCTTCGGCTGCGCGTCCTCTCCGGCGAGGGCGACGCGCTCGCGGCCTCCGCCCGCGTCTTCAGCGCGTCGGACGACGGCACGTACGGCCTCTCCTTCCCGGTGCTTACGGCCGGAGAGAGCGTCCTTTCGGCCGGCGAGACCGCGCTCCTCTTCGGCCCGCGCGACCCGGCATCCGAGCGGCTGAACGTCTCGCTCTTCGCCCCGTTCGAGGCGTCGACGGCCGAGGTCGCCGTCTTCGACGGGCGGGGCGTCGCCGTCCGGACCCGGCCCGTCGCGCTGGCCGCTCTCGCGCGCGTGCAGCTCGACGACCTCCTCCGCGGCGAGGCGCCCGGCGCCCACGTGAGGGTCTCGGTCTTCTCGGGGCGCCTCCAGGCCTACGGCACCGCCGTCTCGAACGGCCCGACGAACGACCCGTGGCGCGTCCCCGCGCTTCCGCTCGCCGCCGCGGCGAAAGCCTGGACCGTCCCCGCCGTCGCGTCGGCCGAAGGACGGAACGGCGCGTACTTCCGGAGCGACCTCTTCGTCTTCGCGCCCGAGGGAGCGTCCCTCGACGCGACGCTCCTCCCACGCGACGGCAGCCCGCACGAGAAGGCCGGCCTCCTCGTGCCGGGCGGCGCGCCGCACGTCGTCGCGGACCTCCTCGCCTCGCTCTTCCCGTCGAAGGCCCCCGGCGCCGGGGCGCTCCTCCTCTCCTCGACGTCCCCGTTCCTGCCCCTCGCCGTCACCCGGAGCGAGCCGCCGACCGGCCCCTCCTCGCAGGACCTCCCCTGCGTCCCGGAGGGCGGCGAGGTGGTCCCCGGCCGTCCCGTCGCTTTCGCCGGCGTCGACGAGTCGACCTCGGCCCGCTCGAACCTCGTCCTCGTCGCGCCCGCCACCGCCGCGCGCGTGAGGCTTCGCCTCCTCGCTCCCTCGGGCCCTCTCGGCGAGCACGTCGTCGATCTCCCCGCGGGCCGCGTCGTCCAGCTCGACTCCGTCGCCTCGCGGTTCACCGACGATCCGGTCGAGGGAGGGACGCTTCTGGTCTCCTGCGAGAGCGGCGCCGTCGTCGCGTCGGTCGCCCGGATCGACGCGGCGACGAACGACCCGGCCGGCCTCGCGCCGCTGCCGGTCGTCGTCCGCTGAAGATCAGGCTCTCTCGAGCTTCGCCTTCTCCGTCGCCTCCAGCAGGAACCCCGCCCGGAGGAGGTAGTACCAGGCGTGGAGGAGCGCGATGGCCACCCCGGCTCGACCGTCGAGGAACCCGCGCTTGAGGACGTACGACCGGAGGAACTCGAGCGGGGGCCGGAGGACGAGGAGGAGGACGCTCCCGCGGCCGCCGCGCTCGAAGCGCTCGAGGGCCGAGAGGCGCGCGTAGAGGACGTTCTTCCGGACCGCGTCGGCGAGGTCGCGGTACGGGTGATGGAGGAGGGGCCGGGAAAGGTCGCGGACCTCTCCGTCGACCTCGATCCACTCGTGGACGTGCCCGCCCGCGGCCCGCAAGCCCCGGGAACGCCGTCCGAGACGCAGCTTCCGGTCGGGCCACCAGACTCCGTGCCGGATCGGGCGGGCGCCGAGGTGCGAGAGGCGCGGCATCCGGAAGGCGTCCGCACCTTTCGGGTCGGCGACGGCCTCGCGGATCTCCGCGGCGAGCTCCGCCGTCACGGCCTCGTCCGCGTCCAGGACGAGCACCCAGTCGTTCGCCGCCAGGCCGATGGCTCGGTTCCGCGTGGCGACGTAGCCCTCCCACGGGACCGTCTCGACGCGCGCGCCGGCGGCGCGGGCCAGCTCCTGCGTCCCGTCGGTCGAGCCGGTGTCGGCGACGACCACCTCGTCGGCCCAGGAGACGGAGGCGAGGGAGGGGGCGAGCCGGTCGGCCTCGTCCTTCACGATGAAGACGACGGAGACGGCGGCGCGCATCCCTCGATTATCCTCGACGGCGTGAGGCTCCTCCTCCGCGCGACGAACTGGGTCGGCGACGTCGTCATCTCTCTTCCGGCTCTCCGGGCCCTGCGCGCGCACCACCGCGGCGACCACATCGCCGTCCTCGCCCGGCCGTGGGTGGCCGAGCTCTACCGACTCCTGCCGGAGGTGGACGAGCTCCTCGTCGAGGATCCGAAGGGACGGCACGCCGGCAGCGAGGGACGGCGCCTCCTCTCCGACGAGCTCCGGGAGAAGCGGTTCGACCGGGCGATCCTCCTGCCGCGGAGCTTCACGACGGCCTGGACCGTCTACCGGGCCGGCATTCCCGAGCGCTGGGGTTACCGCGGCGAGCTCCGCTCGCCGCTCCTCACCCACCCCGTTCCGTTCTCTCCGCGCGCCGGGGAGCACGAGTTGCATCGGCACCTCCGCCTCGTGGAGGCAACGGGCGTGCCGGGCCCGGCGATCCCCGACGCGACGCTCGCCGTCCCCGACTCCGTCCGGCGGGGCGCCCGCGCGAAGCTCGCGGAGGCGGGCCTCGACGGCGGCCCGTTCGCCGCGGCCCACGTCGCCTCCTTCGCCCATGAGGCGAAGCGCTGGCCCGAGGAGCGGTTCGCCGCACTCTTCGCGCACCTCCACGAAGAGCGCGGCCTGCCGGTCGTCCTCCTCGGAAGCGCCGCGGAGGCGGCGATGAACGCCCGCGTCGCGGCCCTGGCCGCCCCGGCGCACGTCGTCGACCTCGCGGGGAGGACGTCCCTCGCCGACGTCCTCGGCCTCGTCGCCGAGGCGGAGCTCTTCGTCGGGAACGACTCGGGCCTCGCGCACCTTTCGAACGCGGCCGGGACGCCGACGACCGTCGCCTTCGGCCCGACCGACCCCGACGCCACCCGCCCCTGGGACGGCCCGCGCCCCGACGGGAAGCCCGTGTCGCTTCGGATCGCGCGCAACCGCGTCCCCTGCGCCCCCTGCCGATTCAAGCGCTGCCCCCTCGATCACGCCTGCATGACCGGCCTCGACCTGGGGCTCGACCAGGGGTCAGGTCTTGTTTTGTGACTTTCGCGAAACCGCGAAAGTCGCAAAACAAGACCTGACCCCCTCCATCAGGCGTCGAGCGGTGCGCAGAGGAGGTGGAGGACGGCGAGCGTGATCTCCTGGACGTGGGCCGTCTCGGCCGACGGCACGACGAGGCCGTGGTCCCACTTCGCTGCCTCGGCGGCGCCGCGCGTCCCGGTGACGAGGATCGTCACTATGCCGCGCGCGCGGGCGGCCTCGAGCGCCTTCACGACGCTCGGGCTCGTGCCGGAGGTGGAAAGGGCGAGGGCGACGTCTCCGGGGCGGCCGAGCGCCTCGACCTGCCGCGCGAAGACGTAGTCGTAGGAGTAGTCGTTCGCGCAGGCGGTCAGGATCGCGCCGTCGCAGACGAGCGCGACCGCGGGCAGGCCCGGCCGGTCCCCCTTGTAGCGGACGACGAGCTCGGCGGCGAAATGCTGCGCCTGCGTGGCGCTCCCGCCGTTGCCGAAGGCGAGGGTCTTGTTCCCCGCCCGGACCGCCGCCGCGACCGCGGCCGCCGCCGCTTCGATCGCCGGCTTCATCGCCCCGCGCGCGGCGAGGGCCGTCTCGGCGAGGGCCGTAAGGTGCGCGTCGATCACGGCGCCTCCTTCATTTTCGACACCTTCGTGACCATGGAGGTCGTCGAGCGTCCCGGCACGAGCGGGACGAGCGCGACCTCGCCGCCGTAGGAACGGACGAACGGCGCGCCGACGACCGACTCCTCGGTGTAGTCGCCCCCTTTCACGAGGACCTGGGGACGGATCTCGTGGATGAGCGCCTCGGGCGTGTCCTCCTCGAAGAGGACGACGAAGTCGACCGCGTCGAGCCCGCCGAGGACCTGCGCCCGGTCCGTCTCGGAGAGGATCGGCCGCTCGGGTCCCTTCAGCCTCTTCACGGACGCGTCGGAGTTGAGGCCGACGACGAGGACGTCGCCGAGCCGCTTCGCGGCGCCGAGGAGCGTGACGTGCCCCGGGTGAAGGAGGTCGAAGCAGCCGTTCGTGAAGACGACGCGCCGGTGCGCGCGCCGGAGCATCTGCGCGACGGCCGCGACGTGGCCGCGATCGAGGAGCTTCTCGGCCGGGGAGGCGGTGAGGCCGTCGAGGAGGTCGGCCCAGCGGACGGACGCGGTGCCGGCCCGCCCGACGACGACGCCCGCCGCTCGGTTCGCGACCTGGGCCGCGTCGCCGAGCGGGAGGCCCGCTCCGAGCGCGATGCCAAGCGTGGCGAGGACGGTGTCGCCCGCGCCCGTCACGTCGAAGACCTCGCGGGCGCGCGCGGCGATCCTCTGCGGCGCGGCCCCTTTCGGCAGGAGGAGCATCCCCTCCTCGGAGAGCTTGACGAGGATGGCGTCGAGGCCGAGGTCGTCGCGCAGCCGCGTCGCGAGGCGCGCGACGGCGGCGTCGTCGCGCGCGCTCTCGCCCGTCACCGTCTCGAGCTCCTTTCGGTTCGGCGTGACGCACGTGGCGCCGCGGTACCGGCCGTAGTCCCGCCCCTTCGGGTCGACGAGGGCCGGGATGCCCCGGCGCCGCGCCTCGGCGAGAAGGGTCTCCATGAGGCGCGGAGTGAGCGTCCCCTTCGCGTAGTCGGAGAGGAGGAGGACGTCGGCCGACTCGAGCGCGGCGAGGGCCGCGCCGATCAGCTCCTCCTCGGCCCCCTCCGAGAGGACGGCGGCGAGCTCCTGGTCGACGCGGAGGAGCTGGCGCCCGTCGGCGACCATTCGCCGCTTGACCGGGGTCGTCCGGAGCGGGTCGACGACGACGCGCCCCTCGCCACCGGGGAGCGAGCCCAGGTGTCGGGCGATCCAGGCCCCCTCCTCCTCGGGTCCGACGGCCCCGAGCGCGACCGTCCGGGCGCCGAGGGCCGCGAGGTTCTCGACGACGTTCCCCGCCCCCCCGGCCCGCCGGCACATCGACGAGAGAGCGAGGAGCGGCACCGGCGCCTCCGGCGCGACCCGCGAAACGTCGCCCAGCCACGTCTCGTCGAGCATCAGGTCGCCCACGACGACCGCCTTCACGCTCGGCGCCGCGGCGGCCAGGGCAGCCAGCTCGCGCGGCGTCACGACCTCTTCCCTCGCGCGGAAGAAGTCCGGGGGGACCCCATTCGATGGGCTTCCCCGAGGCATAGCGTCGAAGGGGTCGTGCCTGCGTCCTCCAGCCCCAGGACGAGCGCCTGGGCGAGGAGCGGCAGGATCAGCTCGTGGTGGCCCGTGATCGCGTACGACGCTCCGCCCGAGAGGACGGGGCGTTTCAGGACGTTCTCGTGCGGGCGGTAGTGGCGGTTCATGTCGAGGTCGACGGTCGTGAAGTTCCTCACGTCGTGCCCGAGGTTGCGGGCCATCGAGAGGGCCTTCAGGAAGACTTCCGGCATGATGACGGCCGACCCGGCGTTGATCCAGACCCCGCCGTCGCCGAGCCCGGCGATCACGCGCCGGATCGTCGTGAAGTCGCGGATCGACATCTCGCCGACGAGCGCGCCGTCCATCCCCGGATGCTGGACGAGGGTGTCGGTCCCGAGAGCGACGTGGACGGTGAGCGGGACGTCCGCCTTCGCCGCCGCCGCGAAGAGGGAGAGGTGGCGGAACGGGAGGCGGGCCCGGAGGATCCCCTCGCCGAGGGCGCGGCCGTAGCCGACGCCGTTCTTCCGCCCCGCGCGGAGGGCGCGAAAGACCCCGACGCCCGTCTCGCGGCTCATCCCGAACTCGCCCGTCTCGAGGACCGGCCCGACGTCCTCCGAGGTCTTCCCGTGGAAGGCGATCTCGAAGTCGTGAATGCCGCTCGCGCCGTTCGTCGCGAGCGCCGTGACGAAGCCGCGCTCGACGAGGTCGACCAGGATCGGGCCGAGGCCCGTCTTCAGGACGTGGGCGCCGAAGGCGACGACGACGGGCTTCCCCTTGCGCCGCGCCGCGTGGATCGCGGCGACGACCTTCCGGAGCGACTCGGCGGCGAGGATTCGCGGCAGGCCGTTCCAGAAGTCGGCGAAGGCGCCGCTCGTCGAGGGCTTCGCCGCGAAGTCGTCGACCTTCACCTTGAACGATCGCGTCGCGATCGGCCAGGTCGTCACCGTCTCGCGCGGGCGTCGGCGTTTCGTCGTCGTCATCCCTGCTTCCCTTCCGCCGCCGCGCGGAGCCTGCGGAGGCCGTCGGCGAGCCCCCCGGCGAGGATCACCCGCCCGCTCCCCTTCTCGCGCACGCGGGCCCGGTGCTCCCGGCCGTGGCCCGAGAGGAGGTGGACCGCGATCGCGCCGAGCGCGAGCCCCGCGCCGACGTCGTCCCACTTGTCGCCGACGACGGCCGACCGTTCCGCCGCGAGCCCGTGCCGGCGGAGCGCCCGCCGGTGGAGGAGAGTGCCGGGCTTTCGGCAGCGGCACGCGACGGCGTACTCCTTCACCCGCCCCTCGGGGTGGTGCGGGCAGACGAGCCAGCCGGCGATCGGCACACCGCGCGCGGCGAGCCGCCGCTCCACCTCGGCGTTCACGGCGTTCACCTCGTCCCAGCGGGTCAGCCCCCGCGCGACGCCCGACTGGTTCGTCACGACGAAGAGGCGGGTCCCCTCCGCGGCGAACCGGGCGAGAAGCGGCGCGGCGCCCGGAGCGAGCCGCACGCCCGCGGGTTCGGCGAGGAAGCCCCGCTCGGCGATGAGCGTCCCGTCGCGGTCGAGGAAGAGGGCGTCGAGGAGGGGCCGGCGCTTCACTTCGCGCCGACGGCCCTTCGGATCGCCTCGGTGAAGGAGGCTTCCGTCTGAAGGCCCGAGAGACGGGCCGCGATCTTCCCGTCGCGGCCGTAGATCAGCGTGTACGGCAGCGAGCCGTCCCACGTCCGGTCGACGGTGTCGATGAAGTCCTGGGGGTCGCGCGACTTCGCGAGCCAGCAGACGAACGGGACCTTCTGCTCCTTCAGGAACTTCGGGACCTGCGTCGGGCCCGTCTTCTGCGAGTCGAGCGAGACGAGGGTCACCGCGAGGTCGCGCGAGGGGAACTTCCTCGCGGCGGCGACGAGGTCGGGCATCTCCTCCCGGCACGGCTCGCACCAGGTGGCCCAGAAGTTGACGACGAGGACCCTCCCCTTCTTGCCGGCGACGACGCGCGCGGCGTAGTCGCGCGGGAGGAGGTGCTTGACCGGCTCGGCCGACGCGGAGACCGCGCCGACCAGGAGGGCCGCCGCCAGGACGGCGGCGGCCGCGCTCCTCGGGTTCGCGGAGACGTTCGGTCCGGCCACTCTCAGACGCGCTTGATCGTGCACCCGAAGGCCTTCGTCTCGGCCGCCGGGACGGGCTTGCCGGCCAGGATCGCCTCGAGGGCGTTGATCAGGTCGGGCGACTTCACGTTCTTCGGGTCGTCGTGGGTCTCGTCGATCCGGCCCCGGTAGAGGAGCGTCCCCTTCGGATCGAGGACGTAGATCTCGGGAGTCTTCTGCGCCCCGTAGAGATCGGCCACCCTGTTCCCCTCGTCCTTCAGAACGGGGAATGCGAAGCCGTGCTTCTTCGCGTCGTCGGCGACCTCGGCCGCGGGCTCCGTCTTGTTCGAGTTGATCGTCACGAAGGTGATCCCCTTCGCGGCGTACTCCTTCCCCATCGCCGCGACGCGCTCCTTGTAGCCCTTCGCGTACGGGCACTTCGTCGCGTCGAAGATGACGACGACGGCCTTGCTCTTGCCGAGCAGGTCCTTTAGGGCGACCGCCTCCCCGCCGGCGGCGGGCGGGAGGGTGAAGTCGGGGGCGACGGCGCCGATCTTCGGCGCGGCGGGCGGCTCGGCGGGGGCGGTGCACGCGAGGGCGAGCGTCGTCCCGAGGAGGGCGAGGGCGAGGCGGGGCGTCTTCATTCCGTGACCTCCATCATCTTCCCGAAGGCCTCCTCGGAGACCCTCGTGAGCGTGGAAACGGGAACGTCGAGGACGACATTCCCGCTCACGGCCACCCGGAGGCTCCCGCGGGAGACCCGGCCGAGGAACGCCGTCGGGACGCCGTGCCGGCGGGCCGCCTCGAGGACCGCCCGCTCGTGGCCGGGCGGGAAGGAGACGACGACCCGCGGGGTCGACTGGGAGAAGAGGTAGATCGCCGGGAGGAGCGCCGTCTCGACGTTCAGGTCGGCGCCGAGGCCGTTCGGGATCGCCGACTCGGCGAGCGCGACGGCGAGCCCTCCCTCCGACACGTCGTGCGCGGAGGAGAGGAGCCCGTCCGCCGCGAGGGCGACGAGGAGGTCGACCATCGACCTCACCGAGAGGAGGTCGAGGAGCGGGCAGGGGCCCTCGTCGCGCCCGAGGACGGTCGCGAGGTACTCGCTGCGGCCGAGCTCGTCGCGCGTCTCGCCGAGGAGCGCGACGACGTCGTGCTCGGCGCGGAAGGCGTGCGGCACCGCCCGGGCGACGTCGTCGAGAAGGCCCACCATCCCGACGGTCGGCGTCGGCAGGATCGACTCCCCGTCCGTCTCGTTGTAGAGGGAGACGTTCCCCGAGACGACGGGCGTCTCGAGCGCGCGGCAGGCGAGCGAGAGCCCCTTCACCGCCGCGGCGAGCTGGCCCATGATCTCAGGCCGCTCGGGGTTGCCGAAGTTGAGGCAGTCGGTGATCGCGAGCGGGCGCGCGCCCGTGCAGGCGACGTTCAGCGCCGCCTCGGCCACCGCGTGGGCGGCCCCGCGCATCGGATCGGCGAAGCAGTAGCGCGGGTTCACGTCGGCCGTCAGCGCGAGCCCCTTCTTCGTCCCCTTCACGCGGAGGACGGCGGCGTCGCCCGGTGGGCCGACGACCGTGTTCGTCCTCACGCTCCGGTCGTACTGCCGCCAGATCCAGGTCTTGCTGCAGAGGTTCGGCGAGGCGAGGAGGGCGAGGAGGGCGGCCGTCTCGTCGGGGGCGCCGGAGAGGTCGATCGCCCCTTCGAGCGGCGGGAGCGGCTCGGCGAGCGTCCACGGGCGCCGGTAGACCGGAGCGTCGTCGACGAGCGGCGCGACGGGGAGATCGGCCGCGACCTCGCCGTGCCATCGAAGCACCATCCTCGGCTCGGCCGTCACCTCGCCGATCTCGGCGACGTCGAGGCCCCACTTCTCGAAGACCTCGATCACCTCGCGCTCGCGCCCCTTCTTCGTGACGAGGAGCATCCGCTCCTGCGACTCGGAGAGCATCAGCTCGTAGGGGGTCATCCCCGACTCGCGCATCGGCACCCGGTCGAGGTCGAGGCGCATCCCGACGTCGCCGCGGGCGCACATCTCGAACGAGGACGAGGTGAGCCCCGCCGCTCCCATGTCCTGGATCGCGACGACGGCGTCCCCTTCGAGGACCTCGAGGACCGCCTCGAGGAGGAGCTTCTCGGTGAACGGGTCGCCGACCTGGACGGTCGGGCGGCGCTGGGACTTCTCGTCGTCGAAAACGTCGGAGGCCATCGACGCGCCGTGGATGCCGTCGCGCCCCGTCTTCGAGCCGGCGTAGAGGACCGGGTTCCCGACGCCCGAGGCCTTCGCCTTGAAGATCCTCTCGTGGCGGACGAGGCCGACCGCCATCACGTTGACGAGGATGTTCCCGTCGTACGACGGGTGGAAGAACGTCGACCCGCCGACGGTCGGGATGCCGATGCAGTTGCCGTAGCCGCCGACGCCGCGGACGACCCCGTCGATCAGGCCGTGCATCCGGGGAGCCGAAGGGTCGCCGAAGAAGAGCGGGTCGAGGACGGCGATCGGCCGCGCCCCCATCGTGAAGACGTCGCGGAGGATCCCGCCGACGCCCGTCGCCGCGCCCTGGTACGGCTCGATGAAGGACGGGTGGTTGTGGGACTCCATCTTGAAGACGACCGCGAGCCCTTCGCCGATGTCGACGGCGCCGGCGTTCTCGCCCGGCCCCTGGACGACCCTCGGCCCCTTCGTCGGGAGGTCGCGGAGGAAGACCTTCGACGACTTGTAGGAGCAGTGCTCGCTCCAGAGCGCCGAGAAGATCCCGAGCTCGACGAGGTTCGGCTCGCGTCCGAGGGCGGCCAGGATCCTCTCGTACTCGTCGGAGGTCAGCTTGTGCTCCGCGAGGAGCGCGGGGGTGATCGTCGGGGCGGAAGCTCCCATGGCGCCGGAGTTTACCCGCGCGCCTCGTCGCCTCCGGGAGGGTAACCTCCGCGGGATGTTCTCGAGGAGGACCCCCGCTCCCGGCGCCGAGAACCGGCTGACGCAGGCCCTCGCGGCGCACCCGCGCCCCGTCCTCGACCTGACCGCCACGAACCCCACGGCGGCCGGCCTCCCTCTCGACGCCGGGCCCGCGCTCGCCCTCCTCGCCGACCCGCGCGGCGCGCGCTACGACCCCGACCCGCGCGGCCTCCTCTCGGCGCGCGAGGCCGTCGCCGGCCACTACGCGGGTCGCGGCGTCGTGGCCGACCCCGCGCGGCTCCTCCTGACGGCCTCCTCGAGCGAGGCCTACGGCTGGCTCTTCAAGCTCCTCGCGGAGCCCGGCGACGCGGTCCTCGTCCCGGCGCCGAGCTACCCGCTGCTGGACGCGCTGGCGGCGCTCGAAGGGGTCGAGCTCGTCCGATACCGCCTTCCGGCCGAGGACCGCTGGACGGTCCACGCGAGCCTCGTCGAGGAGGCGGCGGACCGGGCGGAGGCCGCCGGGCGCCGGGTCGCCGCCGCCGTCCTCGTCAACCCGAACAACCCGACGGGCACGTCGATCGCCGCGGAGGAGCTCGACACGCTCTCCGCCCTCGCGGCCCGCCGCGGCTTCGCCCTCGTCTCCGACGAGGTCTTCCTCGACTACCGTTTCGAGGACCGGCCGGGCGACGTCCGCGTCGCCGCCGCCGAGCCGGGCGAGGCGCTCGTCTTCTCCCTCGGCGGGCTCTCCAAGTCGGCCGCGCTCCCGCAGCTGAAGCTCGGCTGGGTCCTCGCGAACGGCCCGGCCGGGCCGCTCGCCGAGGCGCTCGAGAGGCTGGCCTGGATCGCCGACTCCTACCTTTCCGTCGGGACGCCGGTGCAGCTCGCCCTGCCGGGACTCCTCTCGTTCGGGGAAGGCGCCGCCCGCGTGCTTCGCGCCCGCCTCCTCGGAAACCACGCCACCCTCGCCGGCGCTCTGGCGCCGCTCGCCGGGGTCACCGTCTTCCCCCTCGCCGCAGGCTGGTCCGGGGTCGTCCGGCTCCCGGCCGTGGAGCGGGAGGAGGAGCTCGTCCTCCGGCTCCTCGGCGAGGAGGACCTCGTCGTCCACCCCGGGTACTTCTTCGATTTCCCGAACGAGGCGTACCTCGTCGTCTCCCTCCTCCCCGGAGAGGAGACCTTCCGCGAGGGGGCCGCGCGGCTGGCCCGCGCGATCGACCGCCCGGCCTGACGGGCCGACCTCAGCGCGGCTTCTTCTTCGCCGGCGGCCGCTTCCCCTTCGGCGCGGGAGCCGCCTTCGCCGGAGCCTTCGGGAGGACGAGCAGCTCGAGGGTCGTCCGCCGGACCTCCCAGTCCGCCTTCTTCCAGATCTCGCCACGCGTCCGGTCGGCCTTCTCCGTCCGGCGCACCGCGGCCGCCGACAGGAGGAGCCGTCCCTCGCGCTCGAGCGGGATCGAGGCGGTGCCGTGCGCGTCCGTCTCGGCCTCGAGCGCCGCGTTCGCCCCCGGGGCGAACGCGCGGACGAGGGCGCCGGCGAGAGGCCGGCCATCGAGGAGGAGCGTCGCCGCCAGGACGTCTCCCGCGCGCAGAGTGAGCGGCGAGCCGCCGGCCACGAGCTCGAGCGGGAGGCCCAGCGCCTCGTCGCGCCCCGCCGCCGGGTCCGCCGTCCGCTTCGCGCGCGGCGGCGCGACGACCCCGGCGAAGGCCCGGGCGCTCTCGATCGTCACGACCCGCGCCGGCTTCTTTGTCTCCTTCTTCCGGGCGCGGAGCGCCAGCGCCTCGCGCGCTCCCGCCTCGCGGAGGAACGTCTCGAACGCCGCCGCCTCGACCGTCCGCCCCTCCGGGAGGAGGAGGAGGCCGAGCGTGGCGAGGCCCTGGCCGAGCCACGTCGCCTCGAGACGCGTGAGGGGGCCGTCGACCCGCGCGCCGGTGAGCGGCATCGGACGCCCCTCTCCGAGGCGCGCGAAGGAGCGCTCGATCCGCTCGGGGGGGACCGCGCTCCCCGGCTCGGGGTAGCTCTCTCCCGTCGTCACCTCGACGAAGGAGGTGTCTCCCGAGACGGCCGTCGGGAAGGGCGCCGGTCGGGCCGGCGGGGCGGGACGTGCGGCCCTCCCGCCCCGGCGGGCGGCGGGAGCCGCCTTCACGACGCTCTCGGGCAGGACCGGGTGGAGCCACGTCTCGGCCGTCGTCGCCCCTGCCGCGCCGGTCGCGCTCGTCGCGCCGAGCGCCAGGATGACGAGGGCGATCACACGCCCGGGATTCCCGATCGTCGCCTCCCGCGTCGGCTCTCTCCGCATCTCCCCTCCCATCCGAACCGCGGATTCTAGGGCCGCCGACATTCGGCCGAGGGCTCGAAGGCACCCGCCTAGAATCGAACCGTGGCCCGCGGCGAGAAGAAGAGTCGGTCCCGCGCCCGGCGCGTCCTCCTCGGCGTCGTCACGCTGCTCGTCGTCCTCGCCGCCGCGACGATCGCCCTCCTGAAGGCGCCGCCAGTCGGGCGGCGGATCGTCGACGCGGCCCTGCGCAGCGCCGGAGCCGCGTCGGGCCTCGCGATCTCGGCGCGGGAGCGCTCGCTCGACGCGCTCGGTGGGAGGCTTCGCCTCGGCGGCCTCGTCGTCGGCCTGCCGGGAGAGCCGCCCTTCCTCTCCGTCGACGCGGCCGAGGCCGAGCTCCTCGTCGGCGAGGCGATCCAGGGGCGGATTCGCCTCCGCTTCGTGACTCTCGAGGGGGTCCGCCTCGACTTCGGCGCCCCCTGGCCGGAGTCGGAGGGGCCCCCGGCGACCAACCTTCCGTTCCTCTCCGCGGCCCAGATCGAGCGGTTCCGGATCGAAGGCGCGACGGTCCTTTCCGGACCGCTGCCCGAGGCGCTCCGCGCCTTCGCCCTCTCGGCGTCCGCGTCGGACGTTCGGCTCGACGGCGACCTGCGCAACGGGACGCTCCGCCTGCGCGGAGTGACCCCCCGGATCGTCGTCGAAAGACCCGGCGGGCTGCGCCTCGAAGCGAAGGGGGACGTCGCCCTGACGGCCTCGGCCGACGGAGAGCTCGTCCTCGAGGCGCTCCACGTCGATGGAGAAGGCCTCGCTCTCTCCGCGTTCGGAGGTGGAGGACTCTCGCCCGAGGCGTCGCTCGGCCTCCGCGCGGAGGCGACCCTCGACCCGGCCCGCCTCGCGCCGGAGATGGGGGCGACGGGCTCGCTCCGGATCTCCGCGAAGATGGAAGGACGCCGCGCGGCACCGACGGTCGAGGCGACGCTCGAGGGGCGCGACCTCGCGACGGAGGAGCTCGCGATCGCCCTCGCCACGGCGCGCGTCCGCTTCGCGGACGAGACGCTCCTCCTCGAGTCGGCGCGGGCCGACCTTCGCGACGGCGGCCGGGTCGAGGGCGAAGGGCGATACCTCTTCGCGACGGGCGACGGGAGCTGGGACCTCAGGGCGACCGGTCTCCCCGACACGCTCCTCGCCCGATACGCCGACCCGGCGACGCGCGAGCGCCTCGGAATCGCGGGGGCGACGCTCGACGCCGTCGCGACGGTCCGGCACGGCCGGGGCGAGCCTCAGCCGCTCGAGGTCGACGCGACGGCGACCCTCTCCTGCGACGGAGGGACGCTCGCGGAGGCGAGCGCCGGCCTCGTGGCGCGGGGAGACGCGAAGGTCGACGTCGCCGCGACGTTCCTGCCGGACTCTCCCGGGAAGAGAACGGCGGCAGGGCGCGTCCGCGCCGCCTCTCTCGCCGGCCTCGCCTCCGGGCGGATCGAGGCAGGCCGCGTCGCGCTCGACCTCCCCGACGCGGCGGAGGCCGCCGCGGAGCTCCGCGCGCTCTTCCCTTCGCTCGTCCCCGAGCCCCCCGAAGGGCTCGACCTCGCCGGCCCGCTGCGCCTCGACGCCGGCGTCTCGGGTCCGCTCCGGGCGCCGCGCGCGGCGATCGCCGGGACGTTCCGTCCGGCGCGCGGCGGGGAGCTCGCCCTGGACGCGTCCGCCGACGCGGCGCGGGGAGCGGCCGCGGGGCGCCTCACCGCCGCCGGCCTCGACGTCGCGACGTTCCACCCGGGCGCGACGGGGCTCGCCTCGGCAGACGTCGCCTTCACGCTCTCCAGGAAGGGCCGACACGCCGACGTCGTCCTCGACGCGGCCGACCTCTGCCTCGCCGAGGAGACGCCGCGCGTCGACGCGCTCCACGCGACGCTCGCCCTCGACGGGCCCGAGCTCTCGATCCTCCACCTCGCGGCCACGAGCGCCGCAGCCCCGTCGCCGGCCGGTCCCTCGCCCGCGCGCGTCGACGCCTCCGGGCGGCTCTCGCTCGACGCGCCGTTCGACGACGCCGACCTCGAGACGCTCCTTTTCGCCGCGGGCCTCCCGGCCGAGGCAGACGCCGTCGTCCGTGACGGGGTCCTCTTCCTCGACGTCCCGTCGGCGGGGCGCCCCGGCCTCGTCGGGACGCTCGCCGCGCGCGTCCCGCTCGGCTCGCTCCGGGAGAGTCCCGCCCTCGCCGGCGCGATTCCCGCGGGGCTCCCCGAAGGACCGATCGAGGTGACCCTCGAGGCTCCCGGCCTCGATGCCTGCGCGCTCGGGCCGCTCCTCCCGTCCGGAACGGAAGCGCTCGCGGCGCGCGGCGACATGCGCCTCTTCGCCACGTTCGGCCTCGCCGACCCGCTCGCGGGGACGGCCGCGATCGAGATCGAGGGCCTGACGCTCGAGTCGCCCGCCGGACCGGTCCGGCTCCGCGAGACGGCGCGCCTCTCGCTCGCCGGCGGCGAGCTCGCGCTTCAGCCGGTGACGGTCGACGGCGAGAGGACCTCCTTCACCGTCGCCGCCGAGGCGGAGCTCCTCCCCGGCGCACGGCTCGGGGGGCCGCTCGAGAGCCTCGTCGAACACCTGTCGGCGACGGCTCGGGGACGGGCCGACGCGGCTCTCCTGTCGCCGTTCCTCCAGGGCGGGATCGCGAAGGGCGAGCTCACGCTGGACGCGAGCGCCTCCGGCCCGCCCCGCGCCCTCGCGGGGCACGTCCTCGTCGACGGGAGGGGAGCGCGCTTCACCTGGCCGCTCGCCTACCCGACCGAGCTGGGCGACCCGGTCCTCGAGGCGGAGCTGACGCCGGGGCAGGTCGAGCTGACGCGGGGCGAGGCGCTCCTGAACGGCGGGCCGCTCCGCCTCGAGGGCGGCTGGTACTCCGGCGTCGGGGCGACCGCCACCGCCCGGTTCTCCGACGTCCGCTACCGGCTCGCGTACGGGCTCGCCTCGGTCCTCTCGGGAGAGCTGACGTTCGACCAGCTCGAGGACGAGCGGAGGCTCTCGGGGACCGTCGTCCTCGAGCGCGGCCTCCTCGAGCGGGACGTCGACCTCGACCGCGAGGTCCTCGCGCTCGTCCTGGCGCCGCCGGAGTCTCCGGGCACGGAGGCTTCGTTCCTCGACACGCTGGCCCTCGACCTCGGGATCACGACCGCCTCCGGCGTGAGGATCCGGAACAACGTCGCCGATCTCACCGCTTCCTGGAGCCGCATCGACGTGTCGGGAGCGGCGAGCCGGCCCGTCGTGAGGGGGCGGATCGACGTCGAGAGCGGCGGGCTCGTCTTCGCCTACGGCCAGACGTTCCGGATCGACCGCGGCGTCGTCACCTACTCGGGCGACCCGCAGAGCGATCCGCGCCTCGACTTCCTGACGACCTCGTCCCTCGAGGACCCGTCGATCGCGGCGGCCGGCGGCGGGAGCGACCTCTTCGCGTCAGCGCGCCGGGACGCCTCCGGCGGAGCCTCTTCGGAAGACGCCGCCGCGGCGCTCGCCGAGGGGCTCGCCGGCTACTACGGGAACCGGCTCGCGGGATCTCTCGGCGCGGCGCTCGGCCGGGTCTCGCTCGGCGTGCGCCCCCTCCTCCTCCTCGGGGAGACCGACGCCGCCGCCCGTCTCACCCTCTCGCGCGACTTCTCGCCGAACGTCTCGCTCGCGGTCGGGATCGACCTGAAGAACGCGCAGCGGCAGACCTGGGTCGTCGACGTCCACGGCCTGCGGCGCCTCCCGCCTCTCTCGGTGCAGGCCTTCACGGAGGACTACGGGCGCTTCGGCGGCACGCTCCAGCAGCGAATCGAGCTCGGCGGCACGCGCGACGGCGCCGGCGACGACGTCCCTCTCGTCGGCGCCATGCGCGCGACGCCTCCGGCCGGGGTCTCCCGCCGCTCCCTCGTCTCGGCCCTCGGCCTGCGCAAGGGGGAGCCGGCCGGGAAGGACGCTCTCTTCGAGGCCGAGATCGACGCCGAGGCGTTCCTCCGCGGAAAGGGGTGGCCCGACGCGCAGGTCTCCCTTCGGGCCGTGCCGTCGCGGAAGACCGGCCGCGTCGACGTGGAGGCCGAGATCGACGCCGGGCCGCGTGCCGAGCTCTCCTTCGCGGGAGACCGCCTCCCGGCCGCCGTGCGCCGCGAGGTCGCCTCCCTGTACCGGACCGGGCTCCTCGAGCCCGCGTCGCTCGGCGACATGAGACGAGCCGCCGAGCGCGCCCTCCGGGCCCGGGGTCACCTCGCCCCGGCGATCGAGGTCGAGGCGACCGGGCCCGAGGAGGAGCGGCGTGTCGTCATACGGGTGGTCGCGGGCCGGAAGGCCGCGATCGGCGAGCTTCGGTTCGAGGGCGTCGACCCGCGCGAGGCCGTGCTCCTCGGGAGGCGCTTCGCGACCCCGCTCGAGCGGACCGAGCTCGCCGCCGGCCTGCCGAGCGCCGACGCGCGGCTCCTCGAGGGGCTCCGCGCCCTCGGCTACCCGTACGCCGCCCTCGGGGAGCGCGAGCTCCTCGACGGCGGACGGCTCGTCGTCCGCGTGGAGAGGGGCGAGCCGTCCCTCGTCGACTCCGTCGAGATCCGGGGCGTCTCGCCGGAGGAGCGCGAGCGCTTCGCGCGGCTCGTCCGTCTCGCGCCCGGCGACGTCGCGGACTCCGAGCGGACCGCGTTCTCGGCCCTCGCGATCGAGGAGGCCCTGCGGGCCGAGGGCTTCGCGGCGGCGCGCGTCCGCGCGACGCTCTCCCCCGCCACGCCGGAGGTCCCGCCGCGCCTCGCGCTCGCCTACGCCGTCGAGCGCGGCCCGGCCCGGCGGATCGGGAACGTGAGGCTCGAGGGTCTCTCGCGAACCTCTCCGGCGTGGGCGAAGAGCGTCGCGGCCCTTTCCCCCGGGGACGTCTTCCGCCGCTCCGACCTCGACGCGGCGCGCGCCGGCCTCTTCTCCCTCGGACTCTTCCGGAGCGTCCGCGGCGACCTGACGACGGGCCCCGACGGCCGCGTCGACGTCGTCCTCGCGGCCGAGGAGCTCCCCCCGGTAACGCTCGCCTACGGCGTCCGCTGGGAGAACGAGCGGGGCTTCTCGGCCGTCGTCGACGCCTCGGACCGGAACCTCTTCGGTCGCGGAATCGTCGCCGGCGTCCGCGGCCTCTACGACCCCGAGGACCGGGCCCTGCGCCTCTTCGCCGGCCTGCCGGAACAGGTCCTCGGAGCAGGGATCGACCTCTGGGTCGAGCGGCGACGTTCGTTCCGCGAGGGGCTCTTCTACGGCCAGAGGTCCGACGCGGTCGAGGCTTCGCTCCAGCTCTCGCGCAGCCTCGGGAAGAGCCTCTCGGCGCGCCTCTACGGGAGATTCAAGGAGACCCGGTACTTCGAGGACGACATCTTCTTCCCGATCGACGTCACGATCCGCCTCCCCTACCTCGGCGTCCAGCTCGTGCACGACACGCGTGAGGACCCGATGCTCGGGACGAACGGCGTCCTCGCGACGCTCGACCTGCAGTCGAGCGGGAGCTGGCTCGGGTCCAGCTTCGCGTTCGGCCGCGCCTATGGCCAGCTGAACCTCTACCGTCCCGTCCTCGCGCTCGGGAGCGGGAAGGTCGTCTGGGCGCAGTCGGTGCGCGCCGGCTTCGCGCGCGCGTTCGAGGGGCAGGAGCTGATCCCCGACGTCCGCTTCTACGCCGGCGGGTCCTACTCGGTGCGCGGCTACGGCACGGAGAGCCTCGGCCCGCGGGAGGACCTCGGCGGGACGCTCTACGTCACCGGCGGCTCGACGCTCCTCGTCGTGAACGAGGAGATCCGGGTCCCGCTCCACCCACGCCTCCTCGGCGTCGGTTTCCTCGACGCGGGCCAGGTCTGGGAATCGTCCCGCGACTTCGGGACCGGCCTCGCGACCTCCGTCGGGCTCGGCCTGCGGGCGCTCACGCCGCTCGGCGTCCTCCGCCTCGACGGGGCCGTCCCGCTGAAGCGGCGCGAGGGAGACCCCGCCTTTCGCATCACGTTCGGGTTCGGGAACGTCTTCTGAGCGGAACCTCTCGTTTCGAGAGGCCCCCTTCCCGAACCGATCGCCGAAATCGCGATTTGCACGGCCTGGCGGCTGGCACGCGTGTTGCGCTTGTCGAGATGCCGCGCGCGACGCCGCGGCGCCCGAACAGATCCGAGAACGGGGCACGCCCCCGAGAAGGAAACCAGGAGGAACCCGTGAAGAAGAACCTGCTCTCCGCCGCCCTCGCCACCGTCCTCGGCCTCGCCGGAGCCCCCGCGCTCGCCGAGACCTGGACCGCCGACACCTCCCACTCGACCGTCGGCTTCTCCGTCCGCCACATGATGGTGTCGAACGTGAAGGGGGCCTTCAACAAGTTCACCGCGACGGTCGAGGGGAGCCCCGCCGACCCGGCCTCCGCGAAGATCAGCGCGACGATCGAGGTCGCCTCCGTCGACACCCGCGAGCCGAAGCGGGACGAGCACCTCCGCTCGGCCGATTTCTTCGACGCCGCGAAGCACCCGCAGATGACGTTCGTCTCGACGAAGGTCGAGAAGGTCTCCGCGACGAAGGCGAAGGTCACCGGGAACCTCACGCTCCGCGGCGTGACGAAGCCGGTCACGCTCGACGTCGAGTACACCGCCCCCGTGAAGAGCCCCTGGGGCCAGACCGTCATCGGCGCGACGGCCACCGGGAAGATCGACCGGCAGGACTACGGCGTCAGCTTCTCGAAGGCCCTGGAGACGGGCGGAGTCCTCGTCGGCGACGAGGTGACGATCACCCTCGAGCTCGAGCTCGTGAAGCAGGAAGCGAAGAAGTAAACGTCCCGAGCCGCGTCTCGAGGCGCCCGCGGTCCCACCGGGGCCGCGGGCGCCTTCGCGTCCCGGGCGCCCCTCAGCGCGACGCGGCGGCGAGGAGCGCCTTCGCGCGCTCCGCTTCCGGGGCCGACGCGGCGATCTTCACGAAGCGGTCGAGGTCGAGGACCATCTGGTCCTTCCGCCCGAGCTTCTCCTGGGCGAGGCCGCGGTAGTAGTACGCGAGGGCCATCCCCGGGTCCTTCGCGAGCGTCTGCGTGAGCAGGTCGACCGCGTCGCCCCACTTCTGCTGAAACGCCCGCGTCGAGCCCATCTGGTAGAGCGTGGCGGCGCTCCCGCCGTCCAGCTCGCGCGCCTTCCCGAGCGCCGTCATCGCCTCGTCGAAGCGGCGCAGGCGGGAGAGCGCGGCCCCCTTCGCGAGGAACGCCGCGGCGTCGGTCGGCCGCGCCTCCGCCGCCTTCGTCGCCAGCTCCGCCGCCTTCCGGAACGCGGCGTCGGCTTCGGCCGTCTTGCGGGCGCGCAGGAGCGTCTCGCCGAGCCAGTGAGAGGGGCGCGGATCGGCCGGGGCGAGGGCGACGGCCTTCTGGAGGACGTCCGCCGACTCGGCGTACTTCTTCTCCTGCTCGAGGAGGCGGCCGAGTGCGATGGCGACGTCGACGTTCGAGGCGGCCTGGGCGGCGACCGGCGAGAGGGCCGTTCGCGCTTCGGCAGTCATCCAGGAGTCGAGCTTCCGCTCGGCGCCGCGCGCGGCCTCCAACGGAGTCGGCGGCGCCGGAGCCGCGGTCGGCGCCGGGGCGGTCTGCGCGCCGGCGGGCGGCGCGGCGAGGAGGAACGGGGCGGCGAGGGTCAGGGCGAGAAACGAACGTGTCATGGAGCCTCCTGGTACCGGGCTGCGCTCAGGATCGCACGGACGGCGCCGGGACGCGCGGGAGACGGCCAGGCGTCTCGCGTCCCTTCAGCTGGCCGCAGGCCGCGGCAGCGCCGAGCCCTTTCGACCAGCGGACGGTGACGTCGACGCCCGAGGCCGCGAGAAGCGCGCCGAAGGCGTTCACCTTCTCGTCGGCGGGGCGTGCGAGGCCGGGGAGCCACTCGGGCGATTCGTTGAGCGGGATGAGGTTCACCTTCGACGGGACCCGTCGCGCGAGGCGCGCGAGCGCGCGCGCCGCCTCGGGGGAGTCGTTCACATCGGCGATCAGGACGACCTCGAGCGTGACGCGCCGGCCCGGCTCGAGCGGCCACTCCTCGAGGGCCTCGAAGAGCTCGCGAACGGGCCACTGCGCGTTGATCGGCATGAGGCGGGTGCGGAGCGCGTCCTCGGCCGCGGTGAGCGAGACGGCCAGGTTCGGGCGGCGCTCGCGCCCGGCCAGCTCGCGGATCCCCGGGACGATCCCCGCCGTCGAGACGGTCGTCCGCCGCGGCGAGACCTCCGCCTCGAGGAGGTCGAGGGTCCGCGAGACGTTCGCGACGTTCAGGAGCGGCTCGCCCATCCCCATGAAGACGACATTCGCCGCGCGCGGGCCGAAGCCCTTCTCGCGGGCGACGACGAGGTACTGACCGAGGATCTCGCCGGCCGAGAGGTTCCGCCCGGCTCCCATCCGCCCCGTCACGCAGAACGCGCAGGCCAGCGCACAGCCCGCCTGCGAGGAGACGCAGACGGTGACGCGCTCGGTCGTCCCGGAGTTCCGGCGGCGCGACGCGGGCAGGAACACGGCCTCCACCTTCGCTCCGTCCGCGAGGCGGAAGAGGAACTTCTCCGCGCCGTCGTCGGACGGCGTCCGCGCCTCGACCTCCGGAAGGCCGACGACGAACCGCTCCCCGAGCGCCGCGCGGAGCGGGGCGGGGAGGTCGGTCATCTCGTCGAACGAGCGGGCGCGCCGCTCCGTCATCCAGCGCTGCACCTGCGCCGCGCGAAAGCGCTCTCGCGCGAGCGGGGCGAGCGCCTGCGCGAGCTCGGGGAGCGTGAGCCCGAGGAGCGGGGTCTTCACGTCGGATCCGCGGGAGACTGGGGCGATCGCAGGCGCCGAGGCGCTCTCATGCCTCAGACCCGTTTCGAGACGGTCGTCCGGAGCGAGACGGCCGTCCCGGTCCGGCGCCGCCCGCGCGGCGCGCGCGGGGCGCGCGTCGGGTCGATCCCGAGGGAGCGCAGGAAGTGGAGGTCCTTCACGTCGATCTTGAAGGCTGCCCCCTCCGCTTCCTCGCGGCCGGCGGGTCCACCGCGGCGGATCGACGGGAGCGCCGCGCGGGCACGGCGCCCCCGGGCGTCGAGGGCGACGGTCGCGTCGAGGACGAGGTACGGCTCGTGCCCCTCCTCGCGAAGGCTCTGGAGGATGCCGTGCACTTCCGCCGAGGAGGAGACGGCCTCGTTCAGGGCCTTCCCCAGCTGGCGGAGCGCCGCGCGGGTCTTCTCGTCGAGCGCCATCGACTCGACTCTAGAGCGGCCGAACGGCGCGCGTCAATCTTCGCCGCGGTCGAATCGACGGTCGGCGAGCCGCGCGAGCACGGAGCGCAGCTTGCGCGCCGTCGAGAGCGAGATGCGGCGGCGCAGCGTGTCGAGCGGACGCGCGAGGACCGCCCGCGCCACGTCGGCGTAGATGCCGCCCATCATCGTGACCGCGAAGCGGCACTCGCGGTCGACGAGCTCCTTCACCGGCTCGGCCCTCCGGAAGTAGGAGAGCGCGCGGCGCGCCTCGAAGCGGACGAGCTCGGCGGCGGCGGGCGTGGCGCGGAGCGACACGACGTCCGCCTCCGTCACGCCGAAGCGCGCGAGGTCCTCGAGCGGCAGATAGAGCCGCCCGCGGCCCACGTCCTCGCCGACGTCCCTCACGACGTTCGTCAGCTGGAGCGCCGTCGCGAGGTCGCGCCCGCGCGCCTCGGCCTCCGCGTTCCCGAGGCCGCCGAAGATCGCGAGCGAGATCGTCGAGATCGTCGAGGCCACGAGGTCGCAGTAGCCGAGGAGCTCGTCGAACGTCGCGTAGCGCGTCTTCACGAGGTCCTGCCGGCAGCCGGCCAGGAGCCCTTGGAACGCCGTCTTCGGGATCGGGAAGCGCGGGAGAGAGCCGGCGAGCGCGATCCCCGCGGCGCTCGTCGGCGTCCCGCCGTAGACCGCGTCGAGCTCCTCCTCCCACGCGTCGAGCCGCGCGGGGGCGCCGGCCGGGTCCCCCTCGTCGACGGCGTCGTCGGCGACGCGGCACCAGGCGTAGGCGGCGTAGACCGCGTGACGGCGTTCCTTCGGGAGGAAGCGGAATCCGACGGAGAAGTTCGCGCCGGCTTTGTGCGTGAGCGCCCGGTTCTCGCGATGCGCCGAGGCGAGCGCGGCGCTCTCCGTCACCCGATCCTCCCGAGCGCGACCTCGCGGATCTCCCGCTCGCGCTTCCGGCACCAATGCTCGGGAAGCCTGTGCGCGCAGCGGCCTCTGTTCCGCCAGAGCGCCGTCACGATCGGCGCGAGAGCGAGGCGGAGAGCGCCGGGGCGGTAGAACCCGGCGAGGACGGAGCGAAAGTCGGCGTGCGCGGCGAGGCGCGCGAAAAGCGAGAGGCCGAAGGCGCCGCCGGCCTCGTAGAGGAAGCGGTTCGCGACGGAGACGCGCTGGCGGCGGGCGAACCTCGCGCGCGCGAGAGCCGCGAAGTCGCCCCCGGCGAGGAGCGCCTCGGCCGCGAGAGCGCCTGAGGAGATCGCGTAGCGCATCCCGAGGCCGAAGAGGTAGTCCTGGAACGCCCCGGCCTCGCCGACGGCGGGACGTCCTTCACGCGACGCCTCGGGCGCGAGGGCAAAGTTCATGAACGAGTAGGCGTCGCGCGCCCCCTCCATCGGGACGCTCTCGACGGAGAGGAGCTTCGCCTTGGCCCTCTCGAAGTAGCGGTCGATGCCGCCGAGGTCTCGGACGATCGCGCAGCCGAACGTCCCGCGCCCGCCGACGGTGAAGAGATACGCATAGCCTCCCGGCGCGACCGAAGGGTCGAAGAGGACCCGGACGCGCGTGACGCCGTCGCTCTCGAAGGCCGTCTCTCGGGCGAGGCCGTCGGGTGTCTGCGGACCCGTCGCCACGAGGTCCGCGTCCTTCGCCTCGAGGCGCGAGCGGAAGCGGACCTCGGCCCCAGCCGCGAGGGCGCCCGCGAGGAGCGTCGTGTCGAGCGTCCCCTCGCCCGGGCCGCGCGTCACGAACCAGGCGTAAGGCTCGCGCGACGACACGGCGAAGCGCCGCAGCTTCGCGTCGAAGAATTCTGCCGTCGTCGCGGGGACCCAGGCCGGCGCCGGGAGGCCGAGGCGCGAGAAGAGCGCCGGGACCGTCTCGCGCGGGTCCGAGGCGTCCTCGATCACCTGCAGGTCGCCGACGAAGCGGGCGCCGACGGTGGCGTTCCGCTCGTGGACGACGACCCTCCGCCCGGCCCGCGCGAGGAGGGTGGCGGCGGTCAGGCCGGCGGGGCCGGCTCCGGCGATGGGAAGGTGCGGGAGGTCGGGCACGCGAGGAGCGATTATCCCGGTTCGCCGGGAGGGTGACCCGCGCGGCGATCTCACGATGCCCTCCCCCGGAACCTGGGGGCCGCTACCCACGGGAGGCGCGCTCCCGTCGAGTCCGAATCCGTCGAGCGACCGGCGCCAGAGACGTCCTCGCAACGTCCCGGACTAAACTCCGGCCCTCTCGGAAAGGCCTCCAGATGCGCTTCGACTCCCTTCGCCCCCGACTCGAGCCCTTCCTCCTCCGCGTCGAGCGTCCCGGCCGCTACCTCGGCCTCGAGCGGAACGTCGTCCGGAAGGAGCTCTCCGCCGCGGAGCTGACCCTCTGCCTCGCCTTCCCCGACACGTACGAGATCGGGATGAGCCACACCGGCACGAAGGTCCTCTACGAGCTCGTCAACCGCCGCGACGGATGGGCCTGCGAGCGCGCCTACGCCCCGTGGGTCGACCTCGAGGAGGTGATGCGGCGCGAGCGGATCCCGCTCTTCTCGATCGAGTCGTGCGCCCCGGTCGCGGACTTCGACGTCCTCGGCTTCTCCCTCCAGAGCGAGCTGAACTACACGAACGTCCCGAACATGCTCGACCTCGCCGGGGTCCCGGTCCTCGCGGCCGACCGCGGCGACGCCGACCCGGTCGTCGTCGGCGGCGGACCGTGCGTCGCGAACCCCGAGCCGGTCGCCGACTTCTTCGACGTCTTCCTCCTCGGCGACGCCGAGGAAGCGCTCGCCGTCTTCCTCGAGGCCGTGAAGTCCACGCAGGGCCTGCCGCGCCGCGAGCGCCTCCTCGCCTTCGCCGCCTGCCCCGGGATCTACGTCCCCTCGCTCTACGACGTGAGCTACGACGGCGACCGGGTCGTCGCGTACACGCCGAACGCCCCGGGCGTCCCGGAGCGGGCGAAGCGGGTCTGGGTCGAGCGGCTCGACCCGTCCGTCTACCCCGAAAGGCCAATGGTCCCCTCGGTCGACATCGTCCAGGACCGCCTCGGCCTCGAGATCATGCGGGGCTGCACGCAGGGGTGCCGCTTCTGCCAGGCGGGCTACTGGTATCGCCCCGTGCGGGAGCTCGACCCGGCCGACGTCGCCCGGATGACGAAGGCGTTCATCGACGAGGCGGGGTGGTCGGAGGTCGGGCTCCTGTCCCTCTCCTCGGCCGACTACTCGCAGATCGAGCCCCTGGTCGCCTGCCTCGCGCCGGAGCTCGCGAAGACGAAGGTCTCGATCTCGCTCCCCTCGCTTCGCGCCGAGGCCTTCTCCGTCGCGCTCGCCGACGCCGTCTCCGAGGTGCGGAAGTCGGGCTTCACGTTCGCCCCCGAGACCGGCTCGGACCGCCTCCGCCGCGTCATCAACAAGACCTTCACGAACGACGACATGGTCAAGGCCGCGGGGGTCGCGTTCGAGCGCGGCTGGGACCTCATCAAGGTCTACACGATGATCGGCCTCCCGTCCGAGACGACGGCCGACCTCGACGAGCTCGTGACGCTCGTGGCGAACATCCTCGCCGAGGGACGGAAGAAGGGCGTGCGGGCCACGGTCCACGTCTCCATCGGCTCCTACGTCCCGAAGAGCTTCACGCCGTTCCAGTGGTCCGCGTTCGACGGCGTGGAGCGGCTCACGGAGAAGCTCGCGTACCTGAAGGAGAGGTTCCGCCCCGTCCGCGGAGCGAAGCTGAAGTGGCACGAGCCGAAGGAAGCCGAGATCGAGGCGATGCTCTCGCTCGGCGACCGGCGGATGTCGGGCGCGCTGCTCGAGGTCTGGAAGAGGGGCGGGAAGTTCGACGGCTGGTCCGAGCACTTCTCCTGGCCGCGCTGGACCGAGGCGCTCGACGCGGCGGGAATTCCGAAGGCGCGCCACCTCCGCGAGAAGGACCTGAAGGAGACGCTCCCCTGGGACGTCGTCGACGCCTCCATCCGCAAGCCCTTCCTCGTCGTCGAGTGGAAGAAGGCCCTGCAGGAGATGGCGACGGACGACTGCAAGTGGGGCCGGTGCACGGCCTGCGGCGTCCCCGGCAACGGGGAGGACACCGTCCTCGCGAACGGGATGCCGGCCGCGTTCTCGTTCGCGCTGCCGACCCTCGGAGCGGCGGAGGCCGGAGCGCCGCCGGCGCCGGTTCCGGGGGACGCCGGCGACGGCGGGCGCGCGGCCGTCGAGATCTCCGCTCTTCCCTCCGCATCCGGCGTCGCGAGCGGCGTCGCCGACGCCCGCGACGAGGGGCGCGGCGCGGCCTACGCCGACAAGGCGAAGGGCGCCGCCTATCGGATGAAGGCGACACCCGACCTTCTCCCGCTCCGCGAGCGGCGGACCTCCCGGGGCGGAGCGAGCGAGAGCGCCGCGATCGCGAGGAGCTGGCGCGTCTCCTTCGAGAAGCTCGGCGACGCCCGCTACCTCTCGCACCGGAACGTCATGGACGTCCTCGAAAGGGCGCTCCGCGCCGCGCGCGTTCCGGTCCGGTACACCGAGGGCTTCAACCCCCACATCCGGCTCTCGATGGGCCCGGCCCTCCCGCTCGGCTCCGAGTCGCGCCACGAGCTCTTCGACCTCGACGTCGTCGAGCCTCTGACGCTCGAGCACCTCGCCGCCGTCAACGACCGCCTCCCGCCCGGCATGCGGCTCCTCGGCTGGACGGAGCTGCCGCCCGGCGCACCGTCCCTCGGGAAGGCGGCGACGGAAGGGGTCTACCGCTTCACGCTGCCAAACGGCGAAGTGATCGTCGAGCGTCTGCGCCTGGCGGGCGAGGGGGCGACGACGCCGAAGCGCCACATCGAGAAGACGTGGGGCCTCGCCGCGGAGGACCAGCACGTCATCCGTGTCGTTCGCGAGGAGACCGTCCTGACGCGCTGAGTGCGCGACGGGGAGAACGCGTCATGCCCTTCACCATCCGCTGCCACGCGACGTTCGAGGCCGCCCACCACCTCCGCGACTACGTCGGAGGGCCGGAGCCCGTGCACGGGCACTCCTGGAAGGTCGAGGTCGCCCTCGGGACCGACGGTCTGGGCTCGTACGACCTCTCCGTCGACTTCGTCCCGACCGAGCGGCTCGTCCGCGAGCTCGCCGCGCGCCTCCACGACCGCGACATCAACACCGTCCCTCCTTTCGACGTGAAGAACCCGACCGCCGAGAACGTCGCGCTGTGGTTCGCGGACGAGGTGCGGAAGGCGGGCGTCCTTTCGGACGGCGTCCGCCTCGAGGAGGTGATGGTCTGGGAGGGGCCGAGGAACTCGGTGACCTACCGACCCTGAGCGGGTGCGCACGAGTCATCCTTCCGAAGAGTCTCGAGTACCGATCGCGACGTCGCCGAACGAGGACCTCTTCCGTCCGGATTCTCGGGAGTGCGCGTCGGGAGTGCGCGGCTCGGTCCGGAACCGCGCACCGCGTGAGCCCCGACACTTGCCAGGTCGCCGAAGCGACGACAGATTCGCTCCAGACCCACATCGGAACCTCGCGAAGCCGCGCGGAGCTCCGTCCCGCAACGTCCCGCCGGGCGGGACTGGCAGAAGGAGCGAACCATGTCCTGTCGATCCATCGGAGCCCTGTTCGGGCTCCTGCTTCTCGTTGCGCCTCGCATCTCGGCCGACGAAGTGCCCCTCCGCAACTGGACCGTCCCGTCCTCGCCCACCCGGCTCTCCGCACTCGGCGACATCGGCAATCCCGGTGTCTTCGTCGCGGTCACGCCGTGCCGCGTGGTGGACACGCGGCTCGGGATGGGTTTCAGCGGCGCCTACGGTCCGCCGGCTCTGACGGCCGCCCCCCGTACGTTCAACATCGTCGCGTCGGGCTGCACCGGCCTTCCCGCAAACGTCTCCGCGTTCTCCTTGAACTTCGCTGTGACGAACACGGCCGGGCCCGGCCACATCGTCGCGTGGCCCGCGGGCGGCACGATGCCGAACGTGTCCACGCTCAACTACCTCGGCGCGCAGACGCTCGCGAACGCCGCGATCGTTCCCGCCGGCTCCGGGACGTCCATCTCGGTCGTCGCCGCCGTGAGCGCCACAGACCTGATCATCGACATCAACGGCTACTTCACGAACTACCCGAACACGAACAAGCAGCTCTTCACCTCCGGGTCCTTCAGCGCGGCCGCAGCAATCCTCGGCGTCAACGACTCGAACGCGATCGGCTCCCATGGCGTCGGGGGATACGCCGGCGGGACGGGAGTCGTCCACGGCGTGCAGGGGGAGATCGGATCCGGGGCCGCCGACCTGTCGGCGGGCGTCCACGGCATCGGCGGCGCCGGCACGGCACGGACTTTCGGCGTGTACGGCGAATCGGCAACGAACGCGTTCGACGCGGCCGGCGTCCTCGGCCGTTCGACCTTCGGCACGTCGCCGATCATCAACAGCATCGCGAATACGGCGGGGGTACGGGGAGAAGGCGCCGCCAGAGGCACCGTCGGGGTCGCGGGGCCCTCCGGGGTCGGGGTCCGGGGCTACTCCGTCGACGCGTCCGGCATCCTCCAGACGTTCGGCAGCCTCGGCCAGGGGAACTCCTACGGCGTCTACGCGAACGGGGACCTCGGTGCGACGGGCACGAAGACGTTCGTCGAGCCGCACCCGACCGACGCTTCGAAGGTGATCAAGTTCGTCTCGCTCGAAGGGCCGGAGGCCGGGACGTACTTCCGCGGCACCGCGTCCACTCGCGGAGGTGTCTGCGTGATCGAGGTGCCGGAGCCGTTCCGGATGGTCACGGACGAGGAAGGGCTCACGGTCCAGCTGACGACCGTGGGCTCCGGGGCCCACGCCTGGGTCGAGAGCGAATCGCTCGAGAGGATCGTCGTCCGCTCCAGCGCCGACACGAAGCTCCATTACCTCGTCCAGGGCGTCCGGAAGGCCTACCGCGATTTCCAGCCAGTCGTCCCCGGCGACGAGTTCATGCCGAGGTCGCCCGAGGACACGCTGCCGCTCTGGCTCTCGGAGGAAGGCCGGCGGCGGCTCGTGTCGAACGGCACGTTCCACGCGGACGGCACCGTGAACATGGAGACCGCCGAGCGGGCCGGGTGGGCGCAGCGCTGGCGCGAGGCCGAGAGGGTCCCCGAGTAGCGGGTCTGATCACGAGGGGCGAGGCACCGGCGCCCTCGAGGCGCGGGGGCCGCGGAGCCGCGGCCCCCGTCCTCGCCGCTATCTCCCCGCGGCCGTGCCGAACGACGGGAGCGCCATGTCGACGCCCGCCTTCGCGGCCTCGGGCAGCTCCTCGGGCGCGACCGAGGGGCGCGGCCGGTAGGTCGGCAGAGGGACCGACTTGCCGCCCGCGTAGATCGGGTGGCGCCCCTTGTCGCGGTACCAGTCGGCGAGCGTGGCCGTCTGGTGCATCTCCTCGATGATCTGCCTCCAGCCGGCGCCCGTGTTGTAGGCGCAGAAGGAGATCTCTCCGAGCTGCGTCCCGTACGGGATGATGCACATCTCCGTCCGGCGGAAGTCGTAGTTGAAGAGGTCCTGGAACCACATACCGGCGACGAGGAGGACGCGCCAGGGGTAGCGGCCCGACTTCGCGATCCCCATCGACTTGCCGGTGTGGCCGTCCATGATCCGGAGCGTCTCGAGGACGCCGAGGTTCCTCGGCACGCCCGCGGGGCGGATGTTGCGCGCCGTGGCGAGGACCGCCTGGAGGACCGTGAGGAAGCGACCCCGCGCGGCGTCCGTGACGACCGTCAGGTCGCGCAGGAGCCGGTCGACGTCGAGGAGCTGCGTCACGGGGACCGCGTCGCCCGTCTTCTCGTGGACGAGGACCATCGTCGCGATGCCGCAGTTCGGGTGGCAGCCGCACTTCAGCGAGCCCCACTCGGCCTCCAGCCCTCCGAGAAGGTCGCGGAGGTCGGAGAACGGCCCGGACGCCGAGAGCGGGAACCAGTCCCGCATCGGCTCGCCCAGGCCCGCCTGGCCCTTCACGTCGTTGGCCAGGTGCGAGAGCGTGTAGCGCTGCCTCTTCCGGGTCTCGTCGTCGATCTCCTCGTCCCTTCCGGTGAACGAGACCGGCTGGAAGGAGAGGGCGTTGATCTTGTCGATGTTCTTGATCGCGAACCGGATGATGTCGCCGACCTGGTCGTTGTTGATCGAGTTGACGATCGTGATGACGAGCGTCACGTCGACGCCCGCGGCCTTCAGGTTCTCGAGCGCGCGCAGCTTGACGTCGTAGAGGTTCGAGACGCCCCGGTGCTGGTTGTGCTCGTTGCCGACCCCGTCGAACTGGAGGTAGACGAGGCGGAGCCCCGCCTCGGCCGCGGCCTTGGCGAAGCCGGGCTCCTGCGCGAAGCGGACGCCGTTCGACGCGCACTGGACGGCGAAGTAGCCGATCTCCTTCGAGTAGCGGATCGCCTCGAGGAAGTGGGGCGAGAGCGTCGGCTCGCCGCCCGAGAACTGGACGGAGAGCTGGCGCCGCGGCTGGATCGACGCGGCGTTGTCGAGGATCTGCTTCACGTCGTCCCAGGTCAGCTCGTGGACGTAGCCGACCTGGTTCGCGTCCATGAAGCAGGGGTTGCACATCATGTTGCAGCGGTTCGTCAGGTCCACCGTCAGGACCGCCCCGCGGCCGTAGCGCATCGAGGACGAGCCGTGGTCGTGGAGCGCGTCCTTGCCGATCCTCACGTCGCGCCCGAAGAAGTTCCCCTCGAGGCGCCGGTAGAAGTCGACGTCGTTCGACATCAGGTCCTCGAACGTGCCGTGCTTCGGGCACGTCTTGACCATCCAGATCTCCTGGCCGCGCTGGACGATGTCGGCCGGGATCTCGCCGGGGTGGCCGTCGATCAGGGCTTTCAGGTCCTCCTGGCCCTTCACGATGGCCTCGCGAACTTCACGTGTGCACACGGGGCAGAGGGAGTCCGTCCGCCGCGGGAAGCCGAGCGGCGGCTTCGTGCGCTCGTGGCTCTTCGGCAACGGCTCGGGCGACCACGCCGGGTGGAAGGAGCGGGCCGGGACCTTCCGGTTGACCCACTGGAACCCCTTCCAGGCGGCGTCCGCGGCGCCTCTCACCGTCGAGTAGAAGGCCTCACGCATCATTTCTCGGGTCCTCCCTGAAGGGCGACGCCCGCCCGCTCCGCAGGAGCGGCTCGCCACCTCGAATACTTAGCCGAGCAGAATACCATTCGTGCCCGCTCAGAGCCCGAAACGCGCCGGAGCGAAGGGAGCGGCCGGGGCCGGCGGCTCGTGGCGGGTGACGAGGTCGGCGACGAATCGCGCCGCGGCGGGCGAGAAAGCGAGCTCGTCGCTGCCCCAGGCCGTCGCCAGGAAGAGGCCCGCGACGTCCGTCTCTCCCGCCAGGGGAAGGCCGTCCGGCGTCCGGAGCTCGGGCGCGGCCCCGGACTCGCCCGCCTCCCAGGCCATCGAGGCCGGAACGAGCTGTCGCAGCGCCTCCAGGAGGATCGCGAGGCGGCTCGCCGAGCACCGCCTCGTCCGTCCGTCGCGCCCGGGCCGGCCGAGCGCGACGAGCGTCCCGTCCCGGCGGGGGACGAGGCGGACGCCGCTCGAGACGAGAAGGCGGCCGGGGCGATCCGGGTCCGAGGACGCGTCGAGCCGGAGCCACGGCCGCGAGGCCGCCTCGAGCGGGAACGGCGGGAGCCCGGCTTCGCCGCGCTCGACCGCCTCGCCCTCCGCGAGGACGACCGCCGCGGACGGGAGGAAGCCGGCCGGCGTCTCGACCCCCGAGACCCGGCCGCCGGTCCGCGCGACGACGCGGGCGCCCGTGCCGTCGATCAGGCGGACTCCGGCGCTCCGCGCGGCCAGGACGAGGGCCTTTCCGACGCGACGCGCCCTCGCCACGCCGTCCCGCGGGAAGGAGAAGGCGGCCCGGAGCTCCGGCGTGAGCGCCGGCTCGCGCCGGAGCGCCTCCTCCGGCTCGAGGACCTCGAACGGGACCCCGCGCCTCCGTTGCGCGTCGAGCGCGCGGTCGAGGAGGACCTCTTCCGGCTCGTCGAACGCCACGGTCAGGGCGCCCCGCTCGTCGAGCTCGCACGGGACGCCGGTCTCCTCCTCGAGATCCGAGAGCCAGTCGGGAAAGAGGTCGCGCGCGAGGTGCGCCAGCCGCGCCCGCGCCTCCGGGACCGCCTCCTCCACGAAGGCCTGGGCCGCGACCGGGGCGCCGGGACCGCGCGGGCGGCCGAATCGCCCGGAGCCGAGGAGGACGACGTCGAGGTCACGCCGCGCGAGCTCGAGGGCGACGGCGGCCGCCGCGAGCCCGGTGCCGCAGACGACCGCGTCCGCGGCCGAGAGCGTCCGCGTCACGCGACCCGGCCCTCCGCGGTGAGGACGGGGCCCCGGCCCGCGATCTCGGGCGGGCCCCACCGCCGCTCCACACGCGCGACGACGGCCCGCCCGACGGCCCGGACCGCGATGTAGTTCAGGGCCGCCGAGGCGGCGATCCCGGCGACCGGGATCAGGTGCGCGAGGGGACGACCGGCGGCCCGGACGGCGAGCCGCGTCGCGAGCGACTCCGCCACTCCGACCGTGAGGCGCCGGCCGACCGAGAGGCCGGCGCCGGAGGCGAGGCCGGCGACGACCTCGAGGGCGCGCTCCTCCGGGTCGAGGTCGGCCCCGTAGAGAAGGTGAAGGCCGACGATCATCCGGCTCTGGAGGACGATCAGGGTCGTCAGCTCGGGCGCCGTCGCGGCGACGGCCGCCCACCCCGGGGGGACGCTCGCCGCCGCGCCGACGAGCGCGGCCCTCCGGGCCGTCGACTCGACCATGAGCGCCGCCTTCCGCCGCGTCGAGAGTCCGGGATGCCGTCGCGAGAGCTCCAGGACTCCGTCGCGGATCCTCTCCACGTCGAGGTCCGTCGAGGCGCGCCGGACGAGGGACAGGAACGACTCGGCGATCTTCACGTCGGCTCCGTCGAAGTATCATCCCCCCCGCCCTGCCGCCGGAACAAGGCGGCGCCGGCGACGTCCGCCGGACGAAGAAGGAGGTTCCGTGCACGCGATCCGACCCATCCGTTTCGCCCTCGCCCTCTCGCTGGGTCTCGCTCTCGCGGCGACCGCCTTCCCGTCCGACGCGGCCGCGCCTCAGAAGAAGGGCGCGTCGCCCCGGAAGGCCGCGCCGAAGAAGGAGAAGAAGGTGTCGTCCACCCCGCGCGACTACGCGAAGACCCTCGCCGTCCTGAAGACCTCCCAGGGAGACGTCACGATCCGGTTCTTCTTCGACAAGGCTCCCGGTCACGTGAAGAACTTCGTCGACCTGGCCGCGAAGGGCTTCTACGACGGGACGCTCTTCCACCGCGTCATCCCGGGCTTCATGGTCCAGGGCGGCGACCCGCTCACGAAGGACCCGGCCAAGAGCTCCCTGTTCGGCACCGGCGGGAACACCGACAAGGCGGGCAAGCCGGTGAACGTCAAGGCCGAGTTCAACGACGTCAGCCACAAGCGGGGCGTCGTCTCGATGGCCCGAGCGAGCGACCCGAACTCGGCCTCGTCCCAGTTCTTCATCGTCGTTCAGGACTCGCCGTTCCTCGACCACCAGTACACCGCGTTCGGCGAGGTCGTGAAGGGGCTCGAGGTCCTCGACAAGCTCGTGACGGAGTCGAACTCCGACACCTCCGACCCGCGAAGCGGCGGCAAGCCCCGCGCCTACCAGAAAGTCCTGAAGGTCGAGCTCGCCGCCGAGGCGGCGCCCGGCAACGCGTGACGTCTCCCGGCCCCGCCGCCCTGGAGGCGCGCGTCTCCGCGGCATGCTCCCGGTTCGGCCTTCCGGAATCCGGCCCCCTTCAGCTCCTGGCGGGCGACGTCGGCCAGCGGAGATACGTCCGCCTCCGGACCTGGGCCGACGCGACGGTCGTCCTCGTCCTCTACCCCGAGCCGGCTTCGCCGGCGCAGGAGAGGTGGCGCCGGATCGGCGAGGCCCTCGGCCGCGAGGGCCTTCGCGTCCCGGCGCTCCTCGACGACGATCCCGCCTCGGGGACGGCGCTCGTCGAGGACCTCGGAGACCGTGACCTGGCGGCCGAGATCCGGGAGGCGGATCCCGGCGAGCGCGGACGCCTGATCGAGGAGGCCGAGGAGCTCCTCGCCCCGCTCCGCGCGATGTCGCGCGAGGCCGCGCTCCTCAACCCGCCCTTCGACGCCGCGTTCTTCGTCGCGGAGCTCGCGCACACGCGGCGCTGGGCGCTGGAGAGCGACGGCGCGCGAGCGCTCTCCCCGGAGCGATCCGCCGCGTGGGAGGAGCTCGCGGCGAGCCTCGCGCGCGAGGCGGCGGACGCTTCGCGAGCCGGCGGCCCCGTCCCGACGCACCGCGACTTCCACGCGAACAACCTGATGCGCACGCCGGAGGGGGCCCTCGCCCTGATCGACTTCCAGGACCTTCGCCTCGGCCATCCGGACTACGACCCCGTCTCCCTTCGATTCGAGCGCGCCGGGGCGCTCGTCCCGTCGAGCGGGGACGACCGGAGCGAGGCCGTCCTCCTCCAGCGTGCCTGGAAGGTCCTCGGGACGTTCGAGAAGATGCTCGCGCTCGGACGGGAGGTCTATCGGCCCCACCGGGACACCGCGCTCCTCACGATCCGCGCGCGGACGCGCCCCGACGGCGCCTGGGCACCGCTCCTCGACTTCCTGCCCGCCTGAACGGGTATCATTCCCGCCCTCAGGAGGCCTACGTGCCCAACCTCGGACTCCCGGAACTTCTGATCCTCCTCTTCATCGTCGTCCTCCTCTTCGGCGTCGGGAAGCTCCCGCAGCTCGGGAAGGGGATCGGCGAGGGGATCCGCAACTTCAAGCAGGCCGTCAAGGACGGCGGGCAGGACTCCGAGAAGAAGGAGCCCCCGACGGGCGACGGCTCCGGGAACGGCTCCTCCACTCCGAAGTGACCCCCGGCCTCCGCCGGGCGCCGGAATAGCGGGCCGCGGTCCGGCGTTTTCTCCGCCGGACGGGTGCGCACGCCCCCTGACCGGCACGGCCCGGGCGGTTCGCCCCCCTCCGCGGGAGTCGTCAGCATGAAGATCGCCAAGCGCGTCTTTCTCTTTCTCGCCGTCAACGTCCTCGTCGTCGCGACGATCTCGGTCGTCCTGAGCCTCCTCGGCGTCCGGCCGTACCTGAACGCGTACGG
>ENA-UPTA01000359-UPTA01000359.1-activated-sludge-metagenome-genome-assembly--contig:-NODE-359-length-53037-cov-47.863973_pt1 | contig 53037 bp, 50 predicted proteins | sample MGYA00238184_ERZ773361 | MGnify/ENA primary metagenome ERZ773361 (study PRJEB29100, sample SAMN05720205) | activated sludge metagenome | isolation source: anaerobic digester from wastewater... | reverse complement strand
TCGCTCCAACCACGCTGTTCCAGTTCTTTATCATGGTTGCATTCATATCTGCAGATTTTTTAAATGGCCTGTTTAACTTGGGGATAATACCATCCGGGCCATCATAATCACTGAAATGGTTGTCACTGATAAGAAAGATACGTGGCATGGTCAAAACCCAACTCCAACAATGTTATTCTACTAATAATTAGAAGATAAAATCGATTGAAGATTTATAAGTCCTGGAAATAAGATGAAATCTTATCCATATCTCTTGGAATTGCGAATCGGTCACGCAAAACAAAAGTTAAATGCCGTAATCCGGGATGTAAAGGATCATTTCAAGCTGACGTATGAAAGCCCTGATATCGCTCACATGTCTCTCTATGGGCCTTTTGCAATTAAGCCTGGGTATTCTTTTCACGATGTTAAAACAATTATTTCGCAAAATGCACGCAATATTTCAACCCTCCCTTACTGGGTTGACGGGTTTGATCATAAGCTCAATCCAAATGGTGGAGTCATCGTTTTTCGAATTGTCCCCTCTGATTCGTTCCATGATTTCCTCTGCAATACTTCGAGAGACCTGCAAAAAAGAACGATATCAAAGAGCGAATGGGACCGAACTCCAGAGAACCATTGGTACCATGTCACAATTGCGTTTCGCCTCTCAAAACAGCGATATCAGCAGATCCTTCAATACCTGAATATAGATAAGATGACTCCGTCAGGTGTATTATCACGATTATTCTCATTATTTCTCAGAGCTCCCCAGACGGATCGAAAACCATATCCCTCCTACTTCTTCCCGGTCGATGCTTTGCGAATCACCTTATTGCAGAATAGCCTGATCGGTGCTGAATATGATTTCCTCTCACAGCGCTGGTATGGCCGGATGGAAGCCAAGAGCGGGATAAATTTTGGAAAAACACTTCAAAACTACCGTGTTGAAAAGGGATTTGAAATCTCAAGACCCGTACATCCGCCCGAAACCCAAACGTATGTTATCGGCGATTTGCATCTGGGCCACGCGAACATCATCAAGTATTGTGCACGTCCATTTCGTTGGAAAGAGCCCGAGGAAATGGATGGTGTTCTTATCAAGAACTGGAATAATCTTGTAAAAAAGACAGACACGGTTTATTTCCTTGGAGATCTCTGTGGGCCACAATCTAAAATTAAAGCGGACCAATATTTCCGATACCTGAATGGCAAAATAATCTGGATGAAAGGCAACCATGATGAGCAGGAATATATTTCGTCGGCAAAATTATCAGAAAACGTTGTGAAAGAGTATAATGGAATTAAAATTCTTTTCATCCATGATCCTAAAACTGCCCCGGATAATTATGAAGGCTGGGTAATTCACGGGCATGAGCATAACAACAATCTTCGGATGTATCCCTTCTTCAATCCTCACCAGAGGCGGATCAATGTATCGGCAGAGGTTATTGGATACAGGCCGGTCCCACTCTCAAACATGCTTCAGTTAATCTCTACTGAGAAGGAAACTCAATTCACCTTAAAGTAGGTAGATAAAAGACTTTTATTTTGAATTTTGCGTTCTCTAGGATTCCGGCCTTCGAACTTCATAAGAAAGTGATTTGGAAATAATTGTTTGTCTCAAGGAATCAATTTCAGTATTTGGTTTAATCCCGATTGAAGAAAAAAAGAACAAATAAAATTCTTCTGCTGATCTAACTGCCCATAAAGCACAACCCGCCCCGAGACATTTTGAAGGAAAAAATGGGTTGCCGGACTCGGTCATAAATATATTTTCCTTGAATCTACCAATTAAATGACTTATTTCATATTCATCTTGAGTAATTGGATCCGTCATTTGCCATTTAGGTTTAAAGTGTACCAGGATGTTTCGTAAATTTATCAGATCCTCTACATTTTTACAGGCAATATGATTTGTATCGATTCCTTTCTTCAAAATTATCCCATATGCCTGACTATATTTAAATAACATGGTCTTTTCTGGGAATTCTTTTGTTTTCCATTTATCAGATAGAATCTGTTTGGCTTCTGGGGTTAATTCTTTTACATTTTCAGAATTAAAGGTACAATTTAGAAATAATTCATTGATGGTTGATTCTAAAAATGCTACAGAAGAAATAATTGCCCCGGATGCAAAAGCAACATCATCCCTATAAATTGGGGCATTCTCTTCCCAAGTACTTCCAATTTGATAAGTTGCCTCAATTTTTCTACACTCTTCAGCACATAAAACTGCACATCTGAAGTGCTTAAATGAAAATGGAATGAGCATTCGTGATTCGACAGTCAAATTAATCCCCCAAGAGGAAATGTTATTGTGAATTAGATGTTCATTCGTTTTTATATTATTTTTTAAGAGTTTATAGAAGACCTTTAGAGAACAGCTCTACCTAAAGCCCTTTTCACTTCAATGAGCTGCCAAGGGTGTTACAGAGCCTGAATTTCAACTTTCACCCACCGCGGATTTTACCTTTATAGCTTCGATCCCGAATGGATCTCTTCATGAAATACCTCATGTCGGACCAGACTCTTTTCAGGGATCGTGATGTCTTCGAGGTCGATCATCTCCCCGACCAATTCGAATACAGGGAGCCACAGCTCCGCGAGCTGGCCTTTTCTCTTGGCCCTGGCCTTCAGGGTTCCCGGCCGCTGAACACCATTCTCCGTGGCCTCCCGGGCACTGGCAAGACTACCAGCGTCCACCGGATCTTTGCCGAAGTGGAGGAGACCACACGGAAACTTGTGCCCGTCTATGTCAACTGCCAGAACGAGCGGACCCGCTTTTCGGTCTTCTCGCGGATCTACCTGAAACTCTTTGGTCACCTGCCGCCCCCGACCGGTATCTCGTTCAGGAAGATCCTGGACGACATCTGCAGGGCAGTTATCGAGAGGGAGATCGTGCTCATTGTCTGTCTTGATGATGCCAACTATCTTCTCCCTGATAAGGTTCTCAACGATACCCTCTATTCCCTCCTCCGCCTCTATGAAGAGCACCGGGGAGCGCGGGCAGGGGTCATCCTGACCATGAGTAACATCGAGATGGACCTCAACGAGGAACTCGATCCCTGCGTAGTCTCTGTCCTCCAACAACACGAGATTTATTTTCCGCCTTATACCTCTGAAGAGATCCACAACATACTCGCCAACCGGGTCCAGCTGGGACTTTATCCTGGAGTATTATCCGATGAAATGCTAGACCATGTCGTCCATCATACCATGCAGACCGGGGACCTCCGCGTAGGAATCGACCTTATCCGACGCGCCGTGCTGAACGCCGAGCATGGAGCCCGTCACGAAGTAACTGCGGACGATATCGGTGCTGCCTATGATATGGCCCGGTATGTACATCTCTCGGCATGTGTCCGGGCTTTGACCCCGCAGGAACGCCAGACTCTTGGGCATATCGCAGAGCTGAGCAGGGGGGCATCCCCATATATGACCTCCGGTGCCGTGTACGGAATGGTAAAGGAGTCGATAGGAGTCGGATATACTGTCTATTTCGAGCACCTGAAAAAATTTGACGAGATGCGGCTCATTACCCTGACTCAGGGGAAGATACGGGGCAATACCAGGGAGATTGCCCTCCGTTATGATGCGGATAGGGTTGTGGCGGAATGCCGCTCATAATTTACAATACATCATCAAGATCAAGGACCACATACCCTTCTTTTCGGAGTGCCTCCTTTCCCTCGATCTTTCTGGCCACGAGCAGAAATTTTTCTTCCGTATATCGGGAATGTCGGACATGCGATGATTTCTTCTTCAGGGAAGCCAGGATCTTCCGCGATTCGTTGCGGGTCAGGACGCTCCATTTGCACTCCCCGAAGAGAATGGTTGCAGACCGATCATCGTATCCGACGATATCGATCTCCTCCTCGCCATACCACCATCGTCCAATCGTGTACCCAGGAAACAGCTTCGGTATCACTTCGTGCCGGACGAATACCTCAAACTGGCGGCCAAAGTAGGGGTCAAAATTTTCATCGGGAATTGAGACCTGGTTGAGCTCGATAGACTGCCGGTTGGGGAAGACGAAGTTATACCAGAAGTTGAAAAGCCGGTCTTTGATCCGATAGACTCCCTTCTTTGTGTTCACCAGGACCGGAAGTTCCCGCTCGATGATCCCAAGACGGGTCATGCTTTCCAGGTAAGGATAGAGGTGGCGGGAATCAAGTCCACAGAACTGAGCGATGGGTGCAGGAGTGGTGTTTCCGTACGCGATCGCCTGCAGGATTGACTGGTACATCTTCAGCTCCCGGAATTCCTGTGAGAGGATGAAATACGGCTCCCGGTAAAAATACCCATACCGGTCAAAAAATTCCCGGGTAGTAAAATCGGAAAATGTCTCATAATCCCCGGCCTTCAGAAGATATTCGGGAACTCCACCAATGGAAAGATAGATCTTGAGTGCATCGATGGGCGGGACGGACAGGAACTTCCGGGCATCGGAGAACTGGAGGGCCTCAAGGAGCATATCGCGGGTTCTTCTTCCGTAGATTGGAGATGTCGAGGAGAGTGCGAGATCACTCATGAGCCCGAGCATCGATCCGCAGAGGAGAATGCACCAGGGAGACCCGGCTAGGTCCGTGTCCCAGGTCTTTTGCAGTGCAGAAAGGATCGAGGGATCATTCTTGGCGAGGTAGGTGAATTCATCGATCACGAGATATCCCCTGCTGGCAGGGGGATGTTTGGCAAGGTACGTGAAGAGCTGTTCCCATGAACCGATTTCCAGGGATGCCATGAGCGAATCATTGAGGAATGCAGCGCAGGCCGCCTGTAGCTGACGCATCTGCAATGACGGGGACGTATCTTCGGCAAAATAGAGGACCCCCGGTTTGTCTCTGGTAAACTCTCCGATCAGCCGGGTCTTTCCGATTCTCCTCCGACCATAGAGGATGATCAACCGGCCGCCTGGTTTCTCCCATTCCTCCTCCAGGAGTCTGAGCTCACTCTCCCGGTCCACAAACTCCCTAATCATGATTAGTACTAATCTGGATTAGGGGTATAAGTACCTTCTTCAAGAATTCACTAAAAAAATATCAGATTCGGGAAAGGTTAGTGGAACATTCTCGGCCTTTACAGTAGTTTACAGTAATTTTTGAAAACGGAGGATAGGAAGAATCAGATCTATTGTACCCCATTGTTCTGGTTCCATTCCCTCATGAGACGGGCATAACATCCTTCACAGATATTCACCTGCTTCTCCTTACAACGGTATACCGCAGCCGCTTCATCACAGATTCCACAACGGCCGAGCTGTACGGTTGTTCGTGTAAAGTCCTGGTGATTGAGGAGCCCCGGGATTGGTATGATCTTTCCGGGTCGTGAGGGGACCTTTGCACCAGCTTTCACTGGCTTGCACCTGCCTGTGTTCACATGAAATAGCGGATTCTGGAGTTGGTTGGAGAATCGGGTTTCAGAATAAGGGATTACACGTTCTTTTGCACTGTGATGGGAAACACAGACACACCCGGATACGCATACCTCATTAACAGGGGCGCTGTGTGTTTCCTGAATTGAGTGCAAACATGTATGATCTTGTACATGCATCTCTCTAGATCTTTCATGATTGCATGATTGCTCGTAACTCTCAGTTTGTTCCAGGTTTGCATTTTTATCAAAATTATGGTGAAAAGCAGGTGAAAAAGTGGAAGAGTCATGATCATCACTGTCATTGTCATTGTCATGGTCGTGGTCGTTGTTGTTGTCCTGCTCCTCCTCTTCGTGCTCTTCCTCCTCAAGCCATATCTGCGCTTTGGCAGACCACAACCGGTACATCTCGGTATCAAAAGAGAAGTAGTGTTCACGTCTTTTCAGTGAGATACCGTAAAGCTCCTCGGCAACCGTCGCATCGATGAAACTTATCGCGGGGCATTTGTCCAGAATGCCGGTGTAACTGGCCTTGCTGTTCGAGTATCCGTGGAGGAGCCGGTAGGTCTGGTGGTAGGAGAGGCCGAGTGCGTCCTGAAGTTGCTTGATGGTGAAGACCTCGACTCCCATCTTCGCGATGGTGGCCAGTGCTGCCGCTTCGTTCCTGGTCTGCTTGGTCTCTTGCCCACCAGCCTCGCTGGTGATGGCCAGGAATAGTTGCCGGGCGTACGCGAAGTCCTCCCCGGTGGCCACAAGGCTCCCCTTTTCATCTCTCTCCCGCTGGTGGATGAAGAGCAGGGCATGGCACTTGATCAGGTCAAAGAGCATCCCCGGGTTTCTCCGGTTCTGTGTTGCAGAGAAGTTGATCCGCGTGGCGAAGGGGATGCGGATATGGACCACCTGCTCCTTGAGAACTTCCCAGATCGCCCGGCAGGTGAGGACATCCGGGTCAAGGTCAAGGTCCCCGGGCGGCTGGGACTCCCGTTCCTTCATGTGCTCGAGCACAGCCCGGTCCTGATCGGCCGAGTCATCGATCCAGACCGTCAGCATCCTGTTCATGACCTGGTCATCGCCCACACTCTCCACTTTCGCGAGCCACCAGACACAGCGGGCCGGGATGGAGCAGACCCGCATCTGGCGATCGGTAGTGACCGTCCGGTGCTCGATCGGTTCACGGAAACTGGCCGTGGCTGCCTTAAGGATCTCCTGCAGGTCCTCGGAGAGCGAGACATCATCGAAAAGGAGGACCGACCCGGACCTGAGCTGGTCATGGTAATAGAGCGCCTTATTTGAGACGGTGCCTTTCATCCGGAACTGCTCGGGGAGGAGGGAGAGCATGGTGTTACAAGCGTGGGTTTTCCCCTTCCCTGAATTCCCTGAGATGGCGACATGCAGCCCCCGGGTGTTAGCCACCGATTGCGAGGCGACCGACATGATCAGGCACTCGGCAACAATCCGGTCCCCGACATGATCCCGGTGAAAGACATTGAGCATGAAGGAGAGGGGATCTCCTGTTTGCAGGAAGTCGAGTGCCCGTTGCCTGTGCTCGGGAGCGGGGGGTTTAGGGCTGGGAGGTGGTGGGGGTGAAGATTGGCTCTCCCTCGGTAGAGATTGTTTCCTTTCGTATCGTTGACGGAGTTCGGGCCATCTCTGTGCCCCGGCCCCACAGGACGCGTGGTGACAGCCTGCGTAAATCGCCCCGCTTGGGAACTGGATAGCGAACGCCCCATCTCGGTGTGAGCCAGAGAATGGGCATTCATCGAGGACATAAAGTGTCCCTCCCTGCCAGGGCCTCTCGGAACGGATACCTATCCCATGGGCAATGAGCCATTGGTGAAGATTCAGTCCTTTGCTCTTTGGACTCGGTGCCGGGATTGATTCCGGTGCAGGGAGCAGCGTGGAGAGACGCTGGAGCAATTCAATCGGGACCGTTTCAGGTGCACCGGGGAAGGAGAGCAGCCGCGAAATCCGGTGAGGGCGATCAGGGGTGTTATCCCCTTTTCGCGAAGTGGTCCCGTAAAGCTTCCAGATCCGGGCGGCGTTGAAATTCGCGGTGTCAACCGTCACCACATTGTCGGAATAAAGAGCATCGAGGACTGTGAGGCAGGACCTGACAAGCCCTGTTGCTTCATCATCGTTCGGAAGATCGATGCGGTAGAGGAGGTGTGCCCCATTGCCGGAATCGGCAAGAATCGGATCCGGGAACCCCTGCTCTGCAAGCCAGGTTGAGATCTTCCTTGCTCGCTCAAGTGCGGTGTCGTGCTCGCTATTAGTTGATGAGACCCCGCTTGGCCGGACCGGGTCCAGATCGATGGGCAGCCAGTGTCTCCTGATGATATCGGTATCGCTCGTGGTGGCGTCCTTCCTCCCGAGTCTCATCTTTACCCGGTTTGCCCGGCGGGAGAGGAGTGCCGGGTCCACCTCGTTCAGAGTGATATAGATCCCCTGGACCTCCGGAACGGCATCAAGGGTCTCTGCAGCCTTTACGAGCAGTTCCGGGTCGTTGAAGTACCCGCTATGGATATGCTGGTCGGTGATCGTCCGGAGCTCTACCATTGCCGGTTGGGGAAACATCAACCCTACGGCTCGCCGGACCTCTTCGGTCATGTTGATCCTTCCTGTCCATCAGGGAGGAGCCGGAAGAGCGGGGCCGATATCGCCTCCCCACGGGCAACGCGCTGGAAGCTCACCAGCGGGATGATGAAGTGGCCGGCCCGGGTATAGAGGATGACCGCTTTGCCGGACCGGTTGACCGCCGCGTGTCCTTCAATGGAGATGGAGGGCTTTCCTTCTGCTGACTCTGTGACCCGGGAGAGCGATGCAATGATTGGTACGATCCGGCCGTACATGAGGAGGGCCTTCACTTCGGGTGAAGCGAGGAAATATCGCTCGCCCTCGACACTGATGTCAACCTTACCTCCCTCTCCGTACGAGAGAGTCCCTGGTTCACCTGGCATCGGGATCCTCCTGGTCATGGTGTACGTTCAGGACGTAATTGTGACCGACAGTCCGTCGGATATGGACCTCCGCGATAGCATCCCCGAACCGGTGGATCTGTGCCGAGAGCGCCTGCGGGATAAGGTAGAGGGGGACGGGATCGGTGGTGAACTCGCTGAGCGTCATAGGGCCATCACCGGACCGATCGGGTTCGCTGGTCTTAATACAGGGTATGCAGAAGAGTAGATGGCGGTCCCGCGTGAATTCGTGTTGGCGCATGATTGCATGAGGGGGCTGCCATCTATTGTGCGCTGCATCTCTGCACCTCGCGTTCTGCAGGTATTAATCTGGCTGTACCTTCCGCGATCCACTTCTCCCAGACCAGTCGTGCGATGGGATCGGGGAGGTGGTCGAGGATTTCCTGGGAAATTTCTCTCATATCGTGTTCTCCTTCGCAGGGTGCATCAGAGAATCCTGATGCCCTGCATACCCCAGGATTGAAGAATGGGAAAGATAAGCGGGAACCCCGCTCGGTGAAAGAAGGGGACCGGGATTTGAACCAGAAGTTGGATTCACTATATTTGAGAGTATCAGGAAAATGAGAAATCTGCTAATACAGGCGAGAATCTATTTATAATCCATTTGACGGAGTTTTTCGATAATTATCTGAGCAAATTGTTCGGGTGTTAATTCCCTCAAATCAACATATGCCATCGTCTTTCGAATGCCCGGAATTTCAGTATCATCAAATCTTGCTGGAAGTATGTATTCAGTCTGAGAGGCAATAGCTTTCGACAATGCAGATTGAAATTCGTGTCGTGGATAAACTTTTTCGTAATAATACCTTGAAATAAAGATAACAACAGTTTTCGATCGCTCTCCATATATCAAACTTAAGTGAATAGCTAAATCTTTACCCCATAAATCGATTTTTTCAAATTCATCATAAAAAACAGAAATACTTTCTTTATTAAGGTATTTAGCGACATTCTCAACATACCCCCGATCTTCACCAGCAAATGATAAAGCCACGTCATAAAGTCCGGATTCCCCTTTAAAACGATTCAATTTTGCAACGCCAGTCAATTCATTGATATAGATCGATAATCCTTGCCCAGTCAAAATTTGATTCATTAAACCAATCGCTTTTTCACGGTTCCTTGGGTCTTTGAATTCACTTGGATCTAATAGATGCTCAATAATTTTCACAAATTCAGGATGAGGCAAATATTCAATTCCACTATCAGTTTTTCCATTTATACTGTCGAGTATCCCTTGAACCCACCATCTTCTCGATTCTCCATGATGTTCATATGGCAAGTCAATGTCCCTGAAAAATGCTGTTAAATAAGACGAGCTTCGGTAAGGAAATATACCCTGATATTGATTTTCCCCACAAATCATAAGCGCAATTTGTGAAATCGAACTCGGACTTAATTTCATTAAATTTCCTCATGAGTAAGCAATTATATTTATAAATACTGATTTCAAGGTTTTAAAGGTTAAATAAAATTTTCAATTAAGAATTAAAGAATTGCTTGATTTATCCCTGTAATAGGATGTTGATATGAATGAAAAAAAATGCGAAGAAAAAAAGACAACATTACATTCCACAATATTATCTAAAAAATTTCTCAAATGGTGGTGAATATATCAATGTTTTCCTTTTTAAAAGCCGAAAATGTCTTAAAAATAATATAAAAAATCTGTGTAAAGAAGATTTCTTTTATGGCAGTGACGATAAGGCAATAGAATTTGAACAAAATTTAAGTTTAATTGAGAGAATGCACAGGAATTTGCTAAATAAAATTATTCAAAATATGAATCTAGATTACGTTGATTATGATGAATATGTAGGATTATTGACTTTCATATTGCTTCAAATTTCACGAACTCGTTCAGCCAAAAAGAACTCGCATTATTTAGCAAATTTAATCAATAAAGGGTATAGGCTTAATGAAAAGATTTCTTCACCAAGTCCATCAGATATTGAGGCCTTTAAAGATCTTCCACGCGATTTAGTTAATGATATAAACAATCAATACCGTCGGGCATTTGGATTAACAATGCTTGGCGCAATAAATAGTATTGAAGGTATCATGGACTTAAAGCCAACTTTATTAATAAATATATCACAAAAAAATTATATTTGTGGGGATTCTCCAGTTGTTCTTTACAACGGAATAAAATTTAATAATAAAAGACTAACAGGACTTTTAACACCTGGTCTACAGATATTCTGTCCAATAAACAACGAAATTACGTTGTTTTTTTATGATTCAAACGCCTATAATATTGATTTTGATTACGAATCGATTGTTTATGTTGATAATGAATCAGACATTAACTCTTTAAATAAGTTACAGATTTCAAATGCTCTAGATTACGTATTGTTTTCAGATATTAATCAAAAACAAAATATCGAAGAAATTTATAGTGAAATTGACTCTATCGTTGATAATGTTTTTAAATATAATTTTGGTTCATATGAGAATGGAGAACAGATATTGAAAAGGATAAATGGAAATATGGTTCAAATTTTTGGATTTTTAGCAAAAAAAACAAATTATACACTAAATCTTTCATTCATTCATCTGAATAACAGATATGCAGATTTTTACAAAAAACAATATGATGAATTATTAAAGGATCATCCATTTCCAAATCCAATTAGAAATAAAGATTTAGCAGATAAAGCTCTAGAAAGACTTGAAAAATCCTATAAAAAATTATTGAATTAGTTTTATGCAACTATAATACCCCTAACTCCTTTTTTACCGCCTCAACGATTTTTTGGTAATCTATACTTGCTTTCGCAACCTCGACCGATTCATCAATGCTCAACGCAGTCTTCTCGGTGAGGACTTGGGAGCACTGCGAACAATATGCAGCATAATGAGCATTCATGGTCTTGCATCTTGGGCATCGTGCCGGCTCGAGTTTTATCTCGGATTGTGGTGTTTCAATCTCGATGATTCCAGCATTTGCCAGTATCTTGCGTTCCACATCAGCTCCTGAGAGATGAACATAGACCTCAGGCATCGCACTGTTCCGTTCCCATCCGGCCACCAGGCGGAGCTCCATCTCATTCAGACCAGGCCTGCTCCCGTTCCCCCGGGCAAGATCCGTGAGGCGGGCATGGCGGACCGCGTGGGGATGGACGGGTTTCGTGATGCAGGCAGCTCTTGCAACATGAGTGAGTTTGTTTTCCACAGTACGCATATCAAGGCGGCGAGGGCGCCCGCTATAGCAGCGAGTCGTCACGAAGAGCGGGGCCTGCGCATCTGCCCGAAGGGGGTGCATGTTGATCCAGGTCTGGAGGTCCGGCACCGAGCTGATCAAGCGGAGCCGGCGCATGCCCGTCTTCCCATGCACGATAACGATTGCACCATAGCGGTCAAACTGTACATGCCCGATGTTGAGAGAGAGCAGTTCATTGATCCTTCCTCCAGAGTCCCACATGAGCATGAACAGGGCCCGGTCCCGTGGTTTTTCACACGCTTCGACAATTCTCGAGATATCATCCCTTGTGATGAGCTGATCAACCGGGAGATGGCGCCTCGGCCGTTTGATCGTGATATTCTGGAAGAGCTGTTTCTCTTTCTTCGATAAAAGGAACCGGAAGAAGAGTTTGAGCTCAAGGATGTCTCCCTGGAGGGTGAAGGGGCTGACCAGAGCCCGCCGTTTGATGAAGTAATCCTCAAGGACCTCCTGGGTGATGGTCTTAGCATCCTGGAATTTATACCACTTCAGAAATGGGTAGACCCGCCATAACTTGGTCCGGACAGTGTTGAATTTCACCTGTTTCAAATCGAGGTGGCGTACATATCGCTCAAAATGGACCCGGTTGACCGGATCGAGCTCGGGAAAGACCTTGAGATCATACATTGCCTATACCTCCACAAGGCCCGAACTTAAGCAAATCCGGCGCCAAGTGAATGTATTAGGCTTAAGATCCGGTCACGAAGGTGTTCATGGGTTCGAATCCCATCCCTCGCATGCTATTGATGCTCATCAGGAAGTGTGATTGAAGGTCTTCCCCTCCCTGGCAGTAATCAATCCAGGAAACTCTGCATCTTCTCTCATTTCTGGCGGGAAACAAACCACTTCTGATTCCTGCAGCACTCTGGAACCCCTACAGTAAAACCAGCCCTGCTGGAGGATTGATTCAGCCATTATTTAAAGTTTTTTTCTCTTTAAAGCACTTTTGGAAGTTTTTATTGACAGTGCCTTCAGCACTATGGTACTTTGGGAGGGACAGACAGAAGAGGATACCTGACTTCCTGCATTTCCAGGATACTGTGTGTATCTCCAACCTCCAGAGTATTGATCTGTACATGTACACGTATTATTAATAGAGAGGGAATTTTCAGGATTGAAGCCTGCTGGGTTGTTTTTGAATCCTTCAGCAGGTTCCATGGTTTTGCCGGAAAGCTGCTGAAGGATTGAAGGAACGAGCGGAAAGCCCTGACGGACTTCTGGTGTTATAGTGTGATGTAGGTGAAGGAATTATAGTCTGACCCTCCCCTCCGGGTCTAATTTCCAGAAAGGATTGAAAGCGACTTCCCACAGATACTCATCAGGGTCGGCAAAATATCCGCTGTATCCTCCCCAGAATGTCTTTTGGCCCGGTTTCGCAATACGGGCCCCGGCACTCCCTGCTTTTTTGAGGGTTATATCTACTTCAGCCTCGTTCCTGGTGAGATAGGCAAGGGTGAATCCGGGAAAGCCGGTTTCCCGTGCAGGTACATTCGCATCATCAGCCAGGCTCTCGCGGGGATAGAGGGCGAAGATCATCCCATTGAGCGAAAAGAGAGCGAGATCACCCTGCACGTGCGCCTCCCACCCGATCCCGTCACGGTAAAAGGCAAGTGAACGATCAAAATCTCTCACACCAATGGTGATCACATTGATACGCGGTTCCATGGTAACCGGATTGTCAATGGGGTACGATAATGCCTTCCTGTCTCTCTGCGAGTCATCACACATCTGCCAGGTATTAACACACCTGCCTTGTAATGACACACCTGCCAGGTAATGACCCTGCCCTCATTGAAGTGAATTCCCTTCCGGGAGGAAGTACGCATGGAAGCGACTGATCAGAATTGAGCGATACTTTGAATGATATTTCATAACTCTTATCCCGCGAAAATCGCAATTCCTCCGTATGGGAAAAACTATTTTTTCATTATACCGGGGGCTCATTGTAACCAGTGCACTCGTTATCCTCTTTTTAGCCTGTTCAGGATGCACTGAAAACCCGGGAGGGGGAGCAATGGACCGGATAACAGCAGATCCAGGCCAGATCCCGGATGTGATGACCAGCTCTGCAACAGAACCAGGATCCCAGGAGAACGAACATAGCCTGCCGGCTTCACATACACCGACAAGCTCTGCTCCTGTCAGCATCACCGTCCATTCTGCATTTAAAACGATGAAAATCAAGGACACTAACCCGATATCAGGAAATATTTTCATTGTAATCAATATGACGATTGAAAATCTGGATGAGAAAATTCCGTATTTCATCAACGAGACTACCGTTGACATTACTGGGGGAGGGCCTATCACGCAGAAGGTCTATGGCATGTTATCAAATCCCTTCTCCTGGGGATCCATTCCGCCGAAAAGCAGCAAGACCGGTGAAATGGTATTCGGGGTAAAAGCAACGACCGAACAGTTCACCCTCACGCTGCGGGATGAACAGGGGAACACCATTCTCACCAAACCGATTGGTTCCCTCCCTCTGGGCACCTATGATCAATCCCCCGGTTCAGAAAGCACCCCCCCGGATTCAGCATCTGCCCAAACCCTTAATGTCACCATCCATTCTGCACAAAAGACCACGAAAATCCAGGATACCCATCCCCTGCCCGGAAATATCTATGTCGTCATCAACATGACGATCGAGAACCTCGCTCTCAGCGAACCATTTGTTGCCAATGAAAATACCATTGATATCACGGGGGGCGGACCGATGACCCAGAAGATCTACGACAGAGTTGCAAATCCCTTTTACTGGGGAACGATCCCGCCGAAGAGCAGCAAGACCGGTGAGATAGTATTTGGGGTAAAAGAGAGTACGAACCAGTTCACGCTCACCCTCCTTGATGAAAAGAAGCAGGTCCTTCTCTCAAAACCAATCGGGACACTCTCCACCGGCCCCTACCTCCCCTCCCTGGGAAATACCGGCTTGCTGAGTGCCACAAATTTCACTTCGGTAATTGAAGGCCTGGATACCCCGGAGAAAGTTACCGAGTATGCCGACGCGAGATTCACCTTCACCTACCATGATGGATGCATATCCTATCCCCCGGAAGAATTCTTCCGTGTTCAGGAAGGGGATTGCAAGGATTATGCGACATTCCTTTCCTATGTACTGGCCCATCACGGTTATGATACACAAATTGTTGCATTCAAGTATTTCAAGGACGACAAGCGATACGGCCATGTCGTAACCCTCTTCAAAGAGAACGACGGGTCGATGTATTATGTGACAACCCCTGTGGTAAGTACGATGAGGGCGGTCACCTCCATCGATGACCTCCTGAAAAAAGAATGTTCTCGCCTGGGTATACCAACGATTGCCAATTACACGATCGTTCCTGCAGGCTCGGTGGACACCTGCGTCTTATGATGCAGGGAACTACTATTATTTTCATCTCCAGAACTCCTGAAAAGGGCTGATATCAGAGCATCCTGTGTTTGACTCACTCATACCCTCATTTTCGAAGGGGTATACCCTGACAAAAAATGATTTATAGGGGGTTATCACCGGACAAAAAAATACATGAAGTACCTTCAGACCCATGTAAGCAAGATGAACGTGCCGGAGGCACTTCATATAAAAAAGAGAGCATCTCATGACCCGATGCAGGAATCTCCAGTCTGCCGGTCAACAAGTTCTGGTAATCAGGCTTCAAAACCTTCTCCACCTCATTCCTCATGTGGCTCTTCCATCTTCGACACCAGCACCTTGTCCACCCGGTTTCCATCCATATCCACCACCTCGAACCGGAACTGCTCAGCCTCGGTATGGTCCCCCGTTGCGGGAATCCGCTGAAGGGCATACATGAGGAATCCTGCCAGGGTCTGGTAAGAACCCTTTCCTGGCAGGTCATCCACCGGGATGATCTCTTCGAGGTCCTCGAGCACCACATCGCCGTCGATAAGCCATGACCCATCCTCCCGCACGACGATGGAGGGAGGCTCGGGCCGGTAGAGATTGCGGACTCCCCCGACAATAGATTCAAGGATGTCGTGGAGGGTCACCAGTCCCCGGATGCTGCCGTATTCATCAGTCACGAGCGCCATCGGGAGCCCGGACTCCCTGAATGTCTCAAGGAGCTTCATGATCGAGGTGTTCTCGGGGACGAAGTAGGGTTTCCGGAGGACCGATTCGAGGTCCGGTTTTGATCCGAGTGCAAGGGCTGACCAGATATCTTTGACCGCGATGAGACCCGCGATATTGTCGAGGTTGCCCCGGAAGGCCGGGAAGAACGAATGCCCCGCATCGGCCATGATGCGGTAGTTGATCTCAGGAGAGTCCTCGAGATCGATCCCGGTGATGTCCGGCCTTGGGGTCATGAGGCTTGAGACGTTCCGGTCCCCGAGTTCGAAGATCCCTTCCACCATGGTTACCTCGGCCTTGTCAAAGACCCCGTGCTCGGTCCCCTCCTCGAGCATGATCTTGATCTCATCTTCCGTGACAGGCGGAGCCTCGGAATCCTTTATCCCGATAAGGCGGAGGAAGAGTTCCGTCGAGCGGCTCAGGAGGACAACGGCAGGCGTGGCAAGGGTGGAGAGGATCGACATCGGTCGTGCCACCCGTGCTGCAATCGATTCGGGATTCGAGAGTGCGATCCGTTTCGGGACCAGTTCACCGAAGACCAGCGTCAGGTAGGTGATCAGGAGGACGATGATAGTGATGCTGATCAGTTCGCTGTACGGGGCAAGCAGCGGGATCGCCGCGATGAAGGGGGTGAGAGCGGCCGCAAGCGTTGCTCCCCCGTATGCCCCGGCAAAGATCCCGACCAGGGTGATCCCGATCTGGATGGTCGAGAGGAACGGGGTCGGTGCTTCGGCAAGGAGGATGGCCTCTTCCGCCCGGGTATCCCCTTCCTCCGCACGCTGCTGGAGCCGGGCTCTCTTAGCCGAGATGATGGCAAACTCGGAGAGGGCGAAATACCCGTTGATGGCAATGAGGACAAGAATGACAATGATCTCGAAGAGATGACTCATTTTCTGTTATAGTGTTTCGACCGGTAGTAAAGAAGGTATGCCTCCTGCAGGGATGGCATGCCCAGGACCATCCGTTCCCTTCACCAGTCCTCCCGGGAGGTATGCCCGTGACTGGAGTGCGTCATGGAAAGGGAGGAAGGGGTGGTTTGCATCCCTCACGCGACATTCCTTTGCAAAAGAGAACAGGATCTATCAGAACCCTTAAACCGGAGGGGTGAACAATGTGGTATGGATTCGTTCATGCTGAAATGGGGGCTTATTTTCAAGGCATTTGCCATTACGGCGCTCCTTCTGGTTGTCCGCCTGGCAATCGACTTTGCCGGGATGGATATCCTCTCTGTCACGAACCTTGTCACTGCATTTGTCGGTGGCGCGATCTTCACCATCGCCATCATCCTCACCGGGACCCTTGCCGACTTCAAGGAGAGCGAGAGGATTCCCGGGGATCTCGTGACTGCCCTCTCTGCGTTCTATGCAGACACCGGCCTCGTGGGGACGGCCCATGCCGGGACTGCAGTCAGAATCAGGGCCCATGCCCGTTCCCTGTTAGCGGCGATCAACGCGAATTTTCGTGCCAATACCTGGGAGATGGCCGTGATACGGAGAGAGATAGAGACGATCAATACCTCGATCTACCAGCTTGCCGACGCGAACGTCGCCGGCCCAATCCTCGTCAAGCTCCGGACAGAGCTGATCACTATCGAGCGGCTTTCAAACCGGATTGCCGTGATCAAGCATACCTCTTTCATCCCGGCCGCGTACACCATCGCGGAACTGGCTGCTGCCGGAGTGATCGGCATCCTGTTTTTCGTGAAGATAGAGTTGTGGTACGAGGGGGTCGTTCTCTTCTCCGTCATCACCGCCCTGCTCATCTCCCTGATCCTCCTGATCAAGGACATGGATGACCCCTTCGAGGTCGGCAGGAAGTCCTATGCTGACGTCGATCTTTCGATCCTTTTTGACCTCCAAAAGGACTGGGAGAGCAGGGTTGCACAATAAGAAAACTCCCTTTTTCTGCATATGTATTCGGGCTTTTTTGCGCCATACAGCACCAGAGGCACCCACGAGGGACCGGAACTGCCATCTTCCCCCTCACTCCCCTGTCACGAACCTGAGGCCGAGGATACCGGCAACAATCAGGAAAAGGCAAAGGAGCCGGGCGATCTCCCGGGACTCCCCGAAGAGGACCATCCCCAGAAGCACGGTCCCGATCGCGCCTATCCCTGTCCAGACCGCATAGGAGGTGCCGAGCGGGAGGTCACGTAGTGAGAGAGAGAGGAAATAGAAACTCCCGGCCATCAGCCCGACCGTGAGGAGGGAAGGGATCAACCGGGTGAAACCCTCGGAATATTTGAGCCCGACCGCCCAGCCGGTCTCCATGAGGCCGGCAACAAGGAGGGTTGCCCATGCAGAGATCGTCATGATCATGGGTCTGGATCGTGAAGGATTAAAAATCCAACCCGGCAGAGGATCCACGTCAGCTTAATGCAATAGGGAGCCCAACGTCCCTGGTATCCATCATGCCAGGTGAGACCTTTCCCCGGGAGGAGCGGTACGATGCACTCCAACGCTTCTTCATCCGCCCGTTCTTCCTCTCGCTGACCATCGGGATCCCGTTCTGCATCTTCAAGCTCCTCTTCGGCCTGACGGCATACAGGACAGGGGTCGCGTGGCTGGTCATCCTGGGCGGGATTGTCATCATCTGGGCATGTCTCGACATCCTGATGAACACCGGCCGCTCACTCCTCGATCTTGCCGGGCGGAGTGCCCAGTTTGAGTACTGCACCATTGCACAGATCGGAAAGCTGGTCCACCGGCCTATGGTCTTTCTTGCGATCGATACCCTGCTCTCGTTTGTCATCATCTGCCTGATGCTCTGGTCAGGATGGATCACGCGTCTCTCGCAAAACGAGCTTTACCTCTGGTACGGTGCGACGACCCTGAACCTGATCAGCCTGTCGCTGGTCTCTCTCTATAACGAGATCAGGAAATCCTAAAAAAATAACATGATTCCTTTGAGGGCCACCAGCATAAAAGATGAAAAGGCCGGAGGCATTTTCCTATAAAAAATCGACAGATGTGAGCGTCCGCCTGATCCTGATGCCCTGCCTTCCGGGAGGGCCGAGAGAGATGAACGATTGGCGGGTACCCGATCCGTTTTGTGGCACGAGTGCGATATGACCTGACCTATGGGGGACGCATCCCGGGAGCGCTCTGTTCCGGTTCGGTCATACAATGCAAAGGAAGAACCACGCGATACGATACAAGGAAGGCGACCCAGGAGCAGGAGTGCGAGTTTTCCTGCAGATGACCCTGCGATCCGATACATCGAAGAGCTGCCGTAACGAGTAATTCCTGTTGTGGACTATCATCCCGTGATTGTAATAGGGGGAGGGCCGGCCGGGCTCTTCTGTGCAGCCGAAGTGGCAGGGTCCGGGCATGGGGTGCTCCTCCTCGAAAAGATGCTTTCCTGCGGGAGAAAGCTCCTGGTCACCGGCGCCGGGCAGTGCAATCTTACCCATGACGGGGAGATCCGCGATTTCTCCGGAAAGTACGGGGATCATGGTGCGTTCCTCCGGTCCTCCCTCCGGAAGTTTTCGAACCGGGACCTCGTGGCATGGTTCACCAGCCGCGGCCTCCCCCTTGCGCCTGATGAATCCGGGAAGATCTTCCCGGAGAGCAGGAGGGCAGCCGATGTCCTTTCCGTGCTTCTTGAGGAGTGCAGGAAGAACGGGGTAGTGATCCGTTGCCGGGAAGCCGTAAAGGAAATCCGGCGATCCGGTACCACATTCCATGTCCGGACTGGAACAGCGGAATACGAATCCGGGGCCCTCGTGATTGCGACCGGGGGGTCATCCTACCCGGCCACCGGATCGACCGGGGACGGCTTCTCCTTTGCAGCGTCGCTCGGGCACCATATCGCCCCGGTTGGCCCGGCCCTAGCCCCGATCAGGGTCCGTGACTATCCGTTCGGAGACCTTGCCGGGATCTCGTTTGAGGGGCTCTCCCTCTCACTCTTCCGGGAGGGAAGAAAGGTCCGGGAGGGAAGCGGGGCTCTCCTGTTCACCCACACCGGACTCTCCGGCCCCGGCATCCTGCACCTCTCACGGTATGTCCTGCCCGGCGACACTCTGAAGATCTCGTTCCTCCCTGGAATGAGGCAGGAGCTGCTCACCAAAGATCTGGTCGACAGGATAGCGGTTTTTGGGACACAACAGGTGAAGTCCATTCTCTCGGGATATTCTCTCCCGGCACGGTTTATCGCGAGGGTTCTCGAACTGCTCGGCCTCCCTGGAGATCTTACCGGTGCCCACCTTCCAAAGAAGGAGAGGGCGGAACTTGTCCGGATGCTCACCGCGTTCCCCTTCGTTGTGTCCGGTACGGGGGACTGGACCGAGGCGATGGTGACAAGGGGGGGTATATCGCTTGCCGAGATCGACCCTTTGACGATGGAATCGCTCATCGTCCCCAGGCTCTATTGTATCGGGGAGGTCATTGACATCGATGGCGATACCGGGGGATACAACCTCCAGGCAGCCTTCTCGACCGCAATGGCAGCAGCACGGGATCTTTCCGCCCGGTAACCGGAGGGATTCTACCCTTCCAGTCCTTTGAGACGCCTGATATACATCCCTGCCCAGAAATACGCGATCGCGGAACCGAGAATGTTGCCGAGCACGATCCCGATCCAGACCCCCGTCTCCCCGTACCCGAGCACGATCCCGAACAGCACGACAAAGACCACCACGAATGCGAGACCACGGAAGAGGTTGATCACGAGCGAGGTGAATCCCCTGCCGGTCCCCTGGAAGACCGACAGGGACAGCATCCCTGCGGGCATGAAGACCAGCAGCAGGGAGATCACCCGGAGAAACGATGCGATCCGCGGGGTGAGGTAGGCTGTCGTTTCCGAATAGGTGAACAGGAGCGCTATCTGTCCGGCAAAGACAAAGATCAGGACCGCCATTACTGCCGCTATCATGATACCAAGCCGTATCGCATAGCCATGGGCCAGGGCCAGGTTCCGGTACTTTCGGGCGCCATAGGCGGCACCGACAACAGAGATGAGCGTCGTTGCAATCGCGATCTCGGGGACCACGGCAAACATCAGGAGGCGCCAGCCGGAGGTGTATACCGCCACGGCATCGGTGCCAGCAACTATGACGAGGATCGCGTTGATGATGATAGAAAGCGTGGACATCAGGAGATATTCGACGCTTGCAGGCAGCCCCACTCCAAGGATATCGCGGGTGACCGACCGGTCCGGGACAAAGCCCTTCATTGTTATGGAGAGGTAGGTATCCTTCTTGACGAGGAACCAGTACAGGATGATGAGAGTCACCGAGACTATCGAGATGACCGTCGCCACCGCAGCCCCGGCAATCCCGAGCCCTGCCCAATAGATGAGGATCGGGTCAAGGACGGCGTTCAGGATCGAAGAGAACGCCATCGCGTACATTGTTCTCTTCGTATCACCTTCCCCCCGGAGGATGGCATATGCGATGTTGTTGAAGAGGATGAAGATCGTCCCGATAAAAAGGATCCTCCCGTATTCGGATGCAAGAGATACCACCGAGCCTGCACCGAGGAGCACCGCGATAGGTTCGGTGAAGAGGATCAGGGGGATGGTCAGAATCACGGCAATCGCAGCCCCTATCAGGAGTCCGTGCATTGCAGCATGCTCGGCGCCCTCCCGGTTCTTCCCCCCAATCCTCCGGGCAATAACCGACGAGACACCCGCCCCAAGCCCGTTTCCAAGGCCGATGAACACCATGAATAACGGCGTCATGAACCCGACTGCCGCGAGCGCATCTGCACCGAGCCCTGCCACCCAGATGGCATTGATCAGGTTGTAGACCGACATGAAGAGCATCGCAGCCATCATCGGGAGGGAGAGCTTCCGGATGGCGGTCTTCGGATCGCCCATGAGGAGCGAGACTCCTTCGGTCATCGCGCGGGCATGCTCTGGTTTTGCCTCTGGATGGAGAGGATCAGCAGGATCAGCCATGGCTCACTGCTCCCCGGTACAAAGGGAGAAAGAGTCCCTGTTCATGGAAAATCCGGACCTGTTCACCGTAGAGGACCCCCGATCTCCTGCACCCTGCCGACCGTTCCATCGGTCAGCCGGACTTTGATCCCGTGGGGATGGAAGGAGGAGCCGGTCAGGATCTCACGGACGGTCCCCTCCGTAAGTCTCCCGCTCCGCTGGTCTTTCTTCTGGACGATCCGGACCTGCACTCCTGGCCTGATATGGTCCCGTGACCGGCCATCGACTGTTCTGCTCATTGACTATCCCTGCAAGAACCGCCGCGTGAGTGATCGTACCCCAATAAAGGGGCCTTTCATGGTATCACGCGTGTGGTATGGTTCTCTAGCAATTGGAGTTCTTCCGATAAATGCTCACCTGTCAGGGATCAGCAGGATCAAGGGGTGATACCAGAGGAAAGATTCAGACGAGAAAGAGAAGGGGATACAAGAGCATAGCAGCATGCCGGGTTCTTTCAATGCAGTGCAGTCGGCAGGAACAGGGCAACCTCGATCGCGATCAGGATGATCACCACCCATTCGAGGAAGTTGGAGTGCTGGACATCCACTTCATCCGAGAGCATCCGGTAGTTCTCGCGGATGATCCCGATACGGCGGTTGAGGCTCTCGGTCCATTGATGGCTCCGGAGCACCTTCAGCGCCATGGCATACACCCGTGCATAGTACACATCCTCGGTGATCTTGATCAGGTTGTTGACCTTCTCCACGATCTCGGAGACTTCGGTCTGGGTCTGCATCAGGACCTTCATCAGCGAATGGTACTGGCGGATCCTGCTGTACCAGAAGAGTGTATCGGCAAGCTCGATATCGTCATACATCTTCTCCAGCTGGCGGGAGAGTTCACGGTCATAAAACCGTAATTCGAGCACCTGCACCGCGGCAAACTCGATCAGCTCGATCAGGTCAGAAGGCGGCTGGGGGCTGATCAGGATCGCCCCGTTCCAGGAGAGGATCGCCCGGTCGCCCCGTGCATAGCTCAGCTGGTTCTGGAGGGTCTCCTGCCGGATCTCCGGGGAGAAATCCTCCTTCTCACCAAGGAGCAGTGCAACCGGATCGATGCTCTCATCAAGACGTTCGGAGAGGTAGATGGTGTAATCGTCATAGAAATCCTCATCAATCGAACGATCACCAACGATCGGGGCCAGGATGGCGCGGACCTGCTGCAGGGCAGCAGAAAAGTGAGGATCGAGCACCCCGTTCCCGGAAAAACGGTCTGCAGCGTCCTGCAGTGCTGATGCCGGGGCATTCATCTCTTCGATGATGAGGCAGATGCTGACCGCCCCGAAATCAAACACTCTCGATACTACCGTGAAGGTGCAACCGGCACCACCGGTTTCAGCATATGCCGGCTGGAGACGGAGAAGGAGTGGCGGCTCCTCTATCGTCATGGAGGTGGGGCGGACCCTGACAAACCCGGTCCGGGCGATCGCCATGCTGCTTGCCAGGGCTTTTTCCAGGGCCCCGAGGTCGATCTCCTCCCCTATATCGTAAATGCGGTAGAAGCGGATGGCGTACACAGGAGGTCACTTTGATGCTATCAGATTTCTGGAAGATTTTGGGCAGGAAAGGTGATAAGGGTTGAGGGATCCGGCAGATTATGAAGCCTTTGCCAGCTGTTCCCGGAGCTGCTCAAACTCTCCATCAAGGGCTGCGAGTTCGATGAGCATGGGGCCGAAGCAGGGTTTTACAAATGGCATCAGGATCTTCTTCTTCTTGATCTTGAAGCCTATGAGCATGGGATTTTTCAGGAGGATGATGACCCCCCGAAACTCGAATCCCGGGGAGATCTCGTAATACTCCTTGCTGTTCTGCTTCACGTACTCGTTGATGGCCTGCTCGGTGGTATCGTTCAGGATGATGGTCGAACTGAGTCGATTGATGCACCGGTTGACTGAAAACATCATGAACTGGTGGAGCATCGGACTACAAAAACCCGACGTCCGGGGAAAGTTACGGTCCGGCTGACATTGGGATGTACCGGTTGATAAGAGGGTTCCGACATCCGCAGAAGAGAGCGGCCATGCAATTTTACGATGGCGCTGGGGAAAAAAGTATTATGACTTGAGATACCCGTTCCGCTGGAGCCATTCGACCTGTGGCCGTGTGTAGCGGTACGAGATGTCACACTTTTCGTCCTGGAAACTCCAGGGAGTGATGATGAGCACATCGCCTTCCCGGATCCAGAGGCGTTTTTTGATCGTGCCCTTGATCCGGCCCATCCGGGTCACCCCGTCAGCACAACGGACACTGATATGGTTTGCACCAAGCATCGATTCAGCCCTGGCAAAGATCTCCTTCTCTCTCTTCTTCGGCAGCCGTACGCGGACGATCTCGGTCCCGGGCCCGTTTTGTGAATGCGTGGTGCTGGTCAGGAAAACAACTCCGTCAATGAAGTATATAATACATGTTGCCAACTGGCTTTAACCTATCCATGGCGTGAACCTCTGAACCTCTGCCCTCCCCTGGCAGTACCATTTTATGGAAGGGATACCATTCCCCCCTGGCAATGGGCACGTTCCTGCGATAGGGTGGGCCGGCGCTTCCTTTGCGCATGGGTCGCCAGCAGTTCCCCCCTCTTCCTGCGTTCTGTCTCCTCCTAAAAGTATATGTGGAAAAGGACCGATGTATAGAGGAAAAGGAACGTAATCATATGCAGGGAAGTAAACTCTACGTTGGAAATCTCACGTATTCTGTCAATGAGGAACAATTAAAAAAATTATTCTCAGCATACGGGGATGTAAAGGAAGTTCGTGTCATTGAGCGGAAGGGCTTTGGATTCGTCGAGATGGCGACCCCCGAGGATGCCGAGAAGGCAAAGGCAGCCCTCAACGAGACGATGTTTGAAGGCCGCACCCTGAAGATCGATGAGGCACGCCCGCCGCAGCCCCGGACCAGTTTCCGGCCACGGTACTGATCGTCTTCTCAACTCTTTTTTATTTCACAGAAACGGGTCACCGAAGATCTCCATCAGGTGTGGAGACTGGAACTGAGAGAGAGCGGAACCCCTGTGTTGCCAGGAGGGCATTTGCATCCTGAACGTCTGGCCGAAAAGAAGTGCCAAGGATCCTCTGGCTTATCTCCCACCAGTTTCCGGGAGCCCGGTCTCCCTGAAAGGGAAGATCATTCTGAACGGAGAGAGCATTCATCTGCCCTGATACCTCATCCTGCCGGGCATTCGAGAATCGCCCCTCCGAAAAGCGGGAGATCTCACCTCCTACTGCTCTTCACTCCTCCTCACGATAAGCACCGGCCGGGTCGCGTTCTCGATCACCCCAAGGGAGATCGAACCCATCAGCCGGTGCAGGAGATTGGACTTCCCATGGGAGCCGATCACGATCATCCCGGCGCATTCCGCATCGGCAATACGGTTTATCTCCCGGGATGGATTTCCGTTCACGAGAAAAGTCCGGACCAGGAACTGCTCCTCTTCGAGCGATCTCTCGATCGTTTTCAGTTCCTGCCTGGCATTATTCAGTATCCGGCCGGCAATCTGCCGCTCGTACTCCCCCGAGGGTTCATCCCCGCCGGATGGTTCTGCAAGAACCTCCTCTGTCTTTCTGGTGTCAAGCACGTGGACAAGGATCACCTCTTTGCAGCCTGCAGTCCGCAGCTGGATCACATAGCCGAGGGCACTTGATGAGGTCTCCGAGAAATCGGTAGCATACAGGATCTTTTCAAGAAACATACCTGCACATCACAAAAAGACTACTGGCCGGCACTACCGCATTAAGGCATCGGATCGGTCCGGAATCCTGATGGTGGACAAAGAGGGGTGTCCCCTGATCATGCCGTGGGAAATCCTTGAAATCAAGGGATGTCCAAGTACCTGGGTATGAAGGTTGTCGCATTCAACGGGAGCCCGCGGAAGGAGGGGAACACCGGGCACCTGCTCAGATACGTGCTTGCTCCTCTGAAAGAGGAAGGTATAGAGACTGAACTTGTCCAGGTAGGCGGAAAGAAGGTCCATGGATGTACCGCCTGCGGGAAATGTTTCGAGAATCAGGATGGCAGATGCGTGATTGATGACGATATCGTGAATGGCTGCATTGAAAAGATGACAGCTGCTGACGGGATCCTTATCGGGTCGCCCACCTATTTTGCCGATGTGAGCACCGAGACGAAAGCCCTGATCGACCGTGCGGGCTTTGTAGGTATGGCCAATGGCGGGCTGTATGCAAGGAAGGTGGGGGCAGCCGTGGTGGCAGTCCGGAGGGCTGGGGGGATCCATGTCTTTGATACGATCAACCATTTCTTTGGCATCAGCACCATGTTTACCGTCGGATCCTCATACTGGAACATTGGGATGGGACTCAATCCCGGGGAGGTAGAGGAGGATCAGGAAGGGATCGCCACGATGGAGAACCTCGGCAGGAATATGGCCTGGATACTGAAAAAGATTCACGGTACATAACTCTTCCCGGCCGAAAATACCCGGCTCCCTGGATTCCTGATGTCCGTATCCCCGGGTCTTTCCCTGTGCCAGGTACTTGTGCGGGGAAGGGCGGTCCTCCTTATGAAACAGGGGGTATCACAATGCAGGGAGCGGCCCGGTTTCTGCCAGGATTTTATACTTTTCCAGCGTTATTGCATTGCATGGAGGGTATTATCGGCACGGTCGAATTCCAGATGAGCCTCCTCCTTTTTGTCGCCCTTGCCGGTTACCTGCTTGCATCGCGGATCAACCAGTCAGCGGTTGTGGGAGAGATCCTGGTTGGCCTGGTCGTGGGACCGAGTGTACTTGGCCTGATCACCTATACTGATTTTGTCGCAAGCATTGCCCATCTTGGTGCCGTCATCCTGCTCTTTGTGATCGGGCTCGAGTTCGAGATCAAAGAGATCTTCCGGTTAAAATACGCGATCATCGCTCTTGTCGGGGTTATTGTCCCGTGGCTCGGAGGGTACTGGGTCTCGCTGCTGTTCGGGTTCAACACGGCCAGTGCCATCTTCATCGGGACTGCTCTGACCGCGACCAGTATTGCCATCACCGCCAACATCCTCAAGGAGCTTGGCAAACTTGATACAGAAGTTGCCAAGGCGATCATCGGCGCGGCGGTCATCGATGATATCCTCTCGCTCATTGCCCTGTCAGCAACCACCGATATTGTGTCAGGCACCATCAGTTTCTCATCAGTCAGCCGCCTGGTGATCATCGCGATCATCTTTGTTGCCGGGGGTGCCTGGATCGGGAGAACCTGGGTGAGCCGGCTCATCGTGAAAATGGACGAGTCGGAAATTGCCGGGAAGTATCCCGAGTTTGTGTTCATCTTCGCCATGATGTTTGCCTTTTTCTATGCCATGTGTGCCGAGCTGATAGGGCTCTCAGCAATTGTCGGGGGTTTCATTGCAGGGGTATCGTTTGTCGGCGTGAACCTGAAACGGAGCAGGAACCTGCGTGAAGGAGCGGAGTATCTCCAGATGATCTTTGCTGCGGTCTTCTTCGTCTCCCTTGGCATTCTTGCCGATGTGCACCAGCTCACGGTGCCCATCCTGGGGTTCCTGGTCGTTCTCACCCTCGTCGCGATCATAACGAAGGTTGTCGGCTGTGCCATCCCTGGTCGATTGACGGGACTGTGCGGAAAGGACAGCCTCATCCTCGGGTTTGGCATGGCGCCACGGGGTGAGGTTGCCATGATCGTGGCCTTGATCGGGCTTGAGCAGGGAGTCATCGGACAGGAGATCTACGTTGTGATCATCCTCATGAGCCTGTTGACCACCCTGATAACCCCCATCATCTACCGGAACTGGCTCTTCAAGGGTGAATACTGCAGCTACCCACAGGGAGAACCGTAGTCTCTTTTTTTCCTGGCATCCCTGTGTTCACTCCCTAGTACTTCTTGGGATGATCCCAATCGTACCCCTTGGGATGATCCCAATCTATTTCTCTCTCTTGTACCGAGCTCTTCAGGATCACGGATCATGCCGTTCTACTGTCAGCAGTGCGGGGAGTGCTGCACCCAGATGGGCTATGTCCATGAGATCAAGGCTGACCTCGGAAACAATGAATACCTGATACGGAATGTGTATACCGGGGAGGAGACCCGGTCCCGGGTCTCTCCCCTGATGCTCCACCTGTTCGAAGACAGGAGCACGTTTGAGCAGTGGCCCAAGGCCTGCCCATTCTTCCGATGCAACGCCGCTGAGAGGAAAGGCTACTGCACGGTATACCCGACCTGGCCGGAGATCTGCCAAGAGTTCGGCTGCTGGCGTCTCCTCATCCTTGACGCTCATGGAAGGAGAGCGGGGAGGGTGATGACCGGGACCTACCTTGCCTGCGAGGATGCTACCCTCCGGCAGATCTGGGACTATCATATCAGGGAGATGGAAGTGGCTGACGATGCAGAATGGATCCGGAAGGTGACCAGGATCCTCACCAGGCTCGGATATACCGTCATTCGATAGTCCAGCTGGAGAGGCAGGGAATCCCAGTTCCGATTCACCGGCCTATGAGAAGCAGACTTTCTTCGAAAGTTCCCGATGAGGCTCTTGCCTGTTCTCCCGAATGAGAATAGCGGAGGGAGGAGGTCTGGCCCGTCCTCCTCTCTGTTTCATCCATGATGATAGGAGATGAATGATGAGAGGAGCTGAAAAAGATCAAAAAGACCTCACCTTAGTTCCATGGTATCCGAACTTCCGGTGAATCGGCAGTTTGAAATAGTTCCGGAACGGCATGTTCCGTTATAGCAGTTGGAGGTAGTAGAATGTTGAGATCTTCTGCCATTCTTATGATGGTACTGATGCTTGCAGCTTCCGTGGCAGTATCTTCTGCCATGATCACCACGGTTCCTGTTACCGAAGCCGTCCCTGTAACGCTCCCGGCACCCGGGAGTGAACAAGGATATTTCTCGATCAATTCCGTCCCCTCAGGCGGGGATGTATACTTCGATAGTGCGTTCTGGGGGGGAAACCCCTGTTGTCGTGACGGTATCTACAACTGGTACTCCCACCCATACGATCAGGATTACCCTTCCCGGTTATGAGGAATGGACTTCGACCTACAATGGCAATCCCATGGCTGGCCAGACGATCCCGATCACAGCCCAGCTCGTCCCAAGCGCACAGACCGGGAACATCCAGGTCGTCTCTACGCCATCGGGTGCCATGGTCAGCCTTGACCGCAGCCAGTCTGCAAATACTCCCTATGTCTTCTACAATATCCCGGTTGGTTCTCACGAAGTGTCGGTGTTCATGTCGGGTTACCAGACCTTTTATACCTCCGTGAACGTCAACAAGGGGCAGACTGCGTACGTGAATGCCATCCTTCAGCCTGAATCCACGACAGGCACCCTTTCGGTGAGCTCTTCTCCGAGCGGAGCTGCGGTGTATGTCGATGGCATCTACCATGGTGTTACGAGCACCACAGTAGGGAACCTTATCCCGGGCTCCCACTCGGTCAGGTTATCCAAGGCAGGGTACCTGGACTGGACCGGCTCGGTCAGCATCTCGGCCGGCTCTACCACGTACCTTGATCCCTCCCTCGTGAAGGATCAGCAGCCCCAGTATGCAACGGTCAGCATCACGTCAAACCCGGCAGGGGCAAGTGTCTACGGTGATGGTGTGTATGTCGGCCAGACCCGTGCCGGGAGCCCCCTCGTCTTTACCTCGGTAAAACCCGGGACCCATACCCTCCTCCTCACCAAGTCTGGGTATCAGGACTACTCGGTCACCCGGACCGTCTCAGCCGGACAGAACTATGATGTCGATGTTACCCTGAACCCGGTACAGAACCCGACTACGGGGGGAATTTCGATCATCTCGGCCCCAAGCCAGGCCGAAGTCTACCTGAACAATGCCTACAAGGGGCTTACTCCCGTCACCCTGGATAGTCTCGCCCCGGGATCCTATACCCTGCTGCTCCGGCTGAGCGGGTATCAGGACTGGCAGGCGACCCAGCAGGTGACAGCAGGCCAGACTGCCCAGATCTCGGCGACCCTGACTCCCTCTGCGACACCAACGCCGACCCAGAGCGGGCTTCTTCCCCTGGTGGTTCTCGCAGGAATTGGGATCGTGTTCTTAGCGCTCGGGAAGAGATCCTGAACCCATTTTTCTATGAGAACCTAAAAAGAGAGGGAGGACCGGCATTTTCCCCCAGGATCCTGGAAATGAGGAATTACTTTAGCTTCCTGTGATCCCGCTAGGTCACGGATATCACTTCAGCACGATCATCCTCCTCTTGGGGGATGATGAGCCAGGCGATAAGGTAGGCTATCACCCCGACACCGATGGAAAGGAGGGTGAGCACCACCCAGACGATCCGGATCAGGTTCGGATCGATATCAAAATAATAGCCGATCCCACTGCATACTCCCCCGAGAAGCCGCTCTGTTTTCGGCCGGTAGAGTCGTTTCATGAAGGACATTTGGGGGATGCCACGTCTTAATGGTTACACTGGAACAGTTTGGGCCTTCTCCCTGAAGGAAGGGGATACCTTGTGCGCATATTGCCGGTGCATCAACCCCGATCATTTCCTGGAGTTCTGATCTTGATACCTCATACCTCTTTCACCATGATCCGACCTGATACGATTCAGGGAGCTGGTTGATCGTATGAGTGCCTCCCCGGATGGGTAACAGAAGGCATAACCCCCTGGCACGTGCGTATCCATCAGTACTCTGCTGCCAGCCTGCCCGATCCTTCCCTCCTTTGGTACATACCGTATGGCTTATGCCCGCCGTTACCAAACGTAGCTCTACCCATGGGGTCTTATTTCCGCGGTGATGTCCTCCTCGCTCCGCTCTGCATCTCGAAAGGGAGGGAAGTGAAGGTCCGGCCGGTAGTGGTCCTCGGTTCATCCGGACGTTCCGGGCTGTTCGTGATCGCGGTATCGAGCACCCTCCCTTACGAAGGACCAGTGGTCCCGATCTCGATCGATGACTTTTCCGAAGGGGGGCTCGACCTGGTGGCGGAGAGTTACCTCGTCTGCTCCCGTATCTGCCGGATCAGGGTCTCCGATGTCATCGGGAAGAAAGGCAGGCTCACAAGAGAGATGATACAAACCCTCCCCGTTCCAAAAAAGGGCGATATCATCCCATGAGCATCACGAATTTCCCCGGGGAGTGCTCCCGAACCTTCCATGAAAGGGAACGTTGAAGGATTCCTGGTAGTATGCTGGTCCCCAGTCGCCTGTTCCTGCCTCTCATATCCGCAGGATTAATGGCTGTTCAGAAAAATCCTGTATCATGGCAACCTACTGCATGCTCAGCACGGCCGGATCATGGAAGTTTCCCACGGTGCTCGGGATCATCGGGCTCCTGATCGGGGCGATATTCCTGTTCTTCCCCCAATTGTCACTCACCCTCGTGATTTATCTCTTTGCCGCGATTGCGCTGATTGCCGGCATCCTTCTCCTCGCTGCTGCCGCCTTCCTTGCGAAGGGAAGTGGTGGGTTTTTTGCCGTCCCGCTCGTGCTCGGTGTCATTGCCGTGATCCTTGCCGTGTATTCCTTCCTCAACCCTGAGAGCACCGCGACATTCATTGCCATCGTGATCGGGGCAGGTTGCATCATCATGGGATTGATCGGGGCCTTCACTGCTCTCTTCCAGCCTGCCCCTGCGTTCAGGAAGGCCCTCCTTGCGGTTGGTGGTTTTGTCCTTGCCGGGCTTGGCATCATCATCCTCCTGTTCCTCCAGCGCTCCGTCCTCCTGATCTTCCAGCTCCTGGGGGCATTTCTCCTGATTGCCGGGGCGGTTGCCCTCATAGGGGCAGCTGTTATCATGCTCCGGAGAAAACCCAATGAACCTGGGAGGAGACCCGACGACCCTTCTGTGATTGATGCGGAATTTCGGGAAGGGTAAGAGCGGTCGTGTTGCATCACGATCTCTCCCGTTTCCAATGACACTGCCGACGGTAGTTCCCTCTTTTTAGGATCGACCCTTGGCGTTCACCGGCGATTGCTATGAAACTACCACCGGGATTTACCTCGTTGTTTCGTGTAGTCCTCGAGGGATTCATGTAATTCTTTTGGAAAATGTGTGAGGATATCCCTTCTCCTGGATTTTCAGGGAGTTCCAGGGAGCCGGGGGTCCTTTGCTGCAGCCCCTGGGTGGTATCACTGGTATCAATGAAGGATACTGGATGCTCCTTCGGCAAGGACGATCATGAGAAGCGATGCAAGGAAGAACCCGATGACCGTGAAGAGAACTGAGGGGAGGCGTTTCCACCGGAGAATCCAGGCGATTGCAGGCGTTCCATACAGGCCGATCCCGGGGATCCATGCGATCAGGATGCAGGATACAGGACCATACCGGTGCAGGGACTGGTGCTCCTGCATCTTCTCCTCGACCCTGCTGATCCAGCCCGCTACCCGCTCGGAGGTGAGAGCGAAGGTCTGGAGCGCTTCCCAGATGCCCAGGCAGATACCGAATGCAAAGGCGGTCATGATCGCGAGTACCAGCCAGGGATCAAAATCGAGGATCACCCCCACCGGTGCAGCAAGTGCCTGAAGAGCAGCCGTTGATCCGATAAAAGAGAGAACGGAGGCGACCGATTTGCCGGATAAAATGCCGAGGAGCAGGGGGACGCCGATGCCGATCAGCAGCAGGGAAATGAGAATTTTTGCGATCTGCACCTCGAGAAGGATGCTTTTTTTCTGCACCATGCCTGGTCAAAGGTTACCCCTGGGGAGATAAATAACCCGCTCCCAGGGGCAGGGATGAAAACGGCCATCCCCTGGTCACCTGATTGTGACAGGCATCAGGCCATACGAGTGGCATACGCGGGGGATTTCTCCTGCTGTTGCGGAGTGTCCGGTGTAAAGGGAGGGCTTTGGAGAGTGGTTCAGGAGATCCGTTTTTCATCGTCGCTAAAACGACGGAGTGTTTTAATAGTTCCTGACGTAATGTATGATCCCAGTATGAGCCTGAAAAGGAGCCTTGCCGGGGTCATTCCCGATGACAAGATCTCACTCCTCTCGGACCGGTACGAAGTGATCGGGGACCTGGCGGTCCTTGACATTCCCGCGGGGCTTGAGGCATACCAGGACGACATCGCTCTTGCTCTCATCTCAAAACGGAAGAATATCCGGACGGTACTGAGGAAATCCGGAAAAATCGAAGGGGCCGGGCGGCTTGCGGCCTTTGAGGTCCTGATCGGATCCAATACAATAACCGAGCACCACGAATGCGGATACCGGTATCGGATGGATGTGGCAAAAGTCTTTTTCAACAGCCGCCTTGGGACGGAGCGGATGAGGGTGGCAGCCCAGGTCAGGCCCGGCGAGAGGGTGCTTGTCCCGTTCTGCGGTGTCGGCCCTTTTGTGGTCCCGGCTGCAGCACGGGGAGCAAGCGTGGTCGCGGTGGACCAGAATCCTGATGCCATCCGGTGGCTCTTCCAGAACCTTGTGCTGAACAGGGTATTTGGCCAGGTCAGGGCAGTCCGTGACGATGCGTTCCGGATTCCCCGCTTTGTTGAACCAGGGTTTGACCGGGTGATCGTGCCAACTCCCTATGGTAGTGACAGGATCCTTACGATCCTTCCCGGAATGACCAAAAAGGGCGGAAATATCCATTTCTACACCTTCAAGCCGGAGGATGAGATCGGATCCCTCATGGAATCGTTCGGTGATAATGGCCTCACCTGCACTGCCTCCCACAAATGTGGATCCGTGGCCCCGGGGATCTGCAGGTATGTCTTTGACCTGGTAAAGGAGTGATACTGCAGACCTCCCATGCTTCAGGCAGGTACTGATCCAATCCCGCAGGAATCCGACGTTCCCGGGGTAGTCCGATCTAGTGTTATGGTGTTCGCGATTGAAATCCATGCATTCATAGACCGCACTTCTTCCGGCTGCAGGGTGTCCCCGATAAATAAGCGTTCGGATATGCGGTTCTTTTCCCAATTCACGGATTTTCCACCCACCGTGACAGGCTTCCCATGCGGCGGAACGCCTCGGCCAGGGGGAGCCTTATCCCTGAGCGCCTGGCATTCAGGTAGAACCGCCACCGGTCTTTGAGCCGTGGCCCGGTCTCCTTCCCCTCCGAAAGCAGGTACTCCAGGGTCTCCCGTTCCCTTCTCATCCATGCAAACTGTGCAAGGACGGTTCTCTCATACCGATCCTGGTCCGGCCAGCACGCTGCAAGGAGCCGGGCACATTCCAGCGAGTAGATGATGCCTTCGCCGGTGAAGGGTGCCACTGTCCCGATCGATTCTCCCACACCAATGATTCTTGGGGATGTTCCCTCCTTCCCCCCCTGCGGGAGGGAGAATGGTTGTGAGTAATAGGGGGAGGCCACTCTGACGATCCCCCTGCAGCTGCAGACCGGGGTACAGGCAAACCGGTGAACGTTCTCCTCGTAATACTGCTCAAGGATGCGCTCGTGCTGGTCGAGGCGGATTCCCCCCACGCCGATGTGATACTCGCCGTTTCCGAGCGGAAAAATCCAGAGGTAACCAAGCCCCGGTATCCGGTTGCCATAAACCCCTGCGATCAGTGGGGCGTCTCCCACCGGTTCGACCTTCACCCTGTGCTGCAGCGTGGGAAGGACCAGATCTGATCGGCAGGGGGACAGGAATGCCCGGCAGATCCCCGTTGCATCCACGATAATATCATAGTCCCCCTGATCATGACGATCCAGGGGGTGATGATGCAAGGTGAGCCCTGCAGCAAGATCCCGGAGAAGGCGGGGCTTGTTGATGGTGCAGAGCGGGGTACTGGCGATGAGTCCATCAAACTCCATGGAGGACATCGAATCCATGAGGTAATCCTCCAGGTCGAGATCAACGGCAGCAAGGTAGTGCCCGATGCCGGACGGGGCTCCCCATCCGCATGACCGGTACCGGCATGGCGTTCCCTGATCCCTGCCATCATAGAGATCGGTTTCGATTCCTCTCTTTGCCAGGAGACGGGAAAGGTAGGTGCCTGCAATTCCTGCACCCGCAATCGCGATCCTCACCTCCCTGCACCCCTCATCAGCCACACCTGTTCATTGGGTATCCTCAATCGGGGAGGACAGTGATATGCACTGGGAATCATAGTCCGGTGATACTAGTATGATAGGGCTCGTCCTCCAAAAAATCTTTGATCCCCCATTTTCGGTCCTCTCCCCGTCTTATTTTCAAAAGAAAGTCAGTATAATAATAAATTATCTTTCCATCCCTGCCGGATGGTGTCATCCGGGCTTCGAGGGATTTCATCACTTACCCTTTTTTCCCGGAACATGATACGTCCATCCCCTGCGACGGTGTTTCCCGTTGCTCCGTTCTGGCCGGATCGGCAAGATTATGGACCGCAAATCCAGATCCTTCCCTATAACAAGGAGAAGGATCGGTTATGAAGGTCATTGGGATTATTGCAAGTCCGCGGGGAAAAGCGAGTAATACCCTGCAGCTTATGAACGGGGTGCTGAAGGGTGCACGGGAGGAAGGGGCCGCAACCGAACTGGTCGATATCTATTCGCTGGATATCGGGTACTGCACGGCATGCGGGAACTGTTACGTCAGTGGTGACTGCACGTTGTTTGATGATTTTCCGGCTCTCTTCGATACCCTGATGGATGCCGATGGGGTTGTGCTCGGGGCACCGAACTATATCGACTCGATCCCTGCCCCGCTCAAAGCCATGTTTGACCGGATGGCCGATGCAATCCACTGCCAGATGTTCTACGGGAAGTACGGCTGCTCGGTCTGCACGGCAGGCGGTGGCAACCATGGCCCTGTTGTGGAGTACATGAACCATGCCCTTTCTTCGCTCGGGGCTATCACGGTTGGGGGAGTGGGAGTGGCCATGAAGGATGGGGAGGAGGCGTTGTCAACCGGGATCCGGGACTCGGTTGAGCTGGGCAGGAAACTCGTCAGTTCCATTCGCGGAGAGTGCAGCTATCCGGAGCAGGAAGCGGCACTCCTGCAGCGGCGGGACTACTTCAGGCAGCTCGTGCTGTGGAACAAGGACACATGGACTCACGAATACGACTGGTATGCACAGATGGGCTGGCTCACCCCTGAACAATGATTAGAGGTGGCAGCACGATGAAAGAGGGAGACGACGCATATTCTCTCTTTTTATGATATCTGCCCCTCATCAATCAGGGGAATACATGTGGGAACGGTGCACCTCGTTGTACCGGATCAACGATCACGGCAGATATCGGAGGGATTCTCTCATCAACAGTCAGTTGGATGACTCATGAATAGCCGTCTCCTCGCTCCGATCCTTCTCTCCCTTGCATTCCCCCTCATTCTTGTTGTTCTGTTATATTCCGGAATACCCCCTGGAAGTCTTCCGTATGTGATGGGGGAGATCGCGCTGATCCTCCTGTTCCCGCTGATTCCCCTCCTCTACGGATTTATTACCGGTGATGCACGTAGTTCCGTCATCTCCGGAACCGTCCCTCTCATGGTCTTTGCGGTCCTTGTCGCTGCACTGGGTCCTTCCGATGTCATCACACCCGGCCGGATCGCCCAGAAGCTGGTCTTTTTCGTACCACTGGTCCTTCTCGGGGGTCTCATAGGGTTTTGTGCTTCCCGGCAGAAGGTCACCTGGCTCATTTTTTCAGCCTGCTGCATGACCTGCTGGGTGATCTTTTTTCTGGAGGCAGGAATCAGTTGAGGAAACTCCCCGTAGTTTCCCGCCAGACCTGCAGCAAGGGTTTACTGGCTGCATTTCAGAGGAAGAGATCTTGGCAGTTCATTGGTGGCGCAAGGAGATCCATGGATTCAGAGAGCCCTCCCTGTTTTTTTATGTCAGCTCATGGCAGGTTCCTGGCGTCCAGGGCGTATCCTGCTTTTTATCTGCTCCTTATTATGGAGGTCTTCCCCTTCTCGGATGGAGGGCTGACCTGCCGAAGGTCATGGTTCGATCTGCTTTTCCAGCCTTCCTTCCCTGAACACGGTCACCGTCCCCCCGCTCTCCGAGACGACTATCCCGATCGACCGGGTGATCGCGGTCATCGCGGCCACCGAGGCATGGCGGGTTCCGAACCCTTCCGGGATCTCGATATCCGTGATGTCGGCGAGCAGGTGCCGGGAGGAGGCATGAATAAATCCGGATCCATCGATCACGAAAGCACCGTCAAGCAGCGCGAGATTCTTTATATTCTCGATGACCCCACGATCCTGGATCATCCGCTGGCTACGATCCTTTCCCTCGAATGCATTGATAGAGGACTGCCGTGAGTGCACCATCACTGTCGCTGCATCCCCGATGACAAACGAGGTCCCTATTTTTTTTGCCTCTCTTCCTCCCCTCCCGAGCTGGATTGCCGCATGGAAGACGAGGTCAAAGACCTCTTCGAGGACATCAGTCCCCTGAAGGATCCGGGATTTCCAGTGTCCTGTCCCCGGCACTGGAGGGATCGAGGGATCACCGCCACTGATATCCTGTCCTATCCAGACGATGCCTGCCAGGGTTCCTGAGAGGTCACGGCAGGTGAGGGCACTCCACGCAGCCCAGAGGTGCTCTGCGTTCTTTCTCCGGTTCTCCAGGATATGCAGGGCATTCTCCCGTTCGGATCCGGGATCATGGAGGAGCACGGTCATGTCCTTTGCCGACCGCGAACCGTTGTCAGTGGTGACACTGATGATGGTCTTCCCGCTCACCTCCTCTGCCGTATAGCCGAAGGTTGTTTCCGCCCGGTTGTTCCAGAAGGTGATCACCCCGTCCGGATCGGTCCTGATGATCACCTGGTCCATTCGCTGGAGGATGTCCAGGTATTTCATCTCGTTTTTAGCCATCTTCTCCTGGTAGGTGCTCACTGCCCACTCCAGGTACCTCCGGTCATGGTCGTCTTCGATCACGACCAGATGCCCTTTTTGAGGATTCATCGGGTTCAGCCGTCGCATACGGAGGGTGCACTCCACGGGCTCCCCGGATTTCCGGACGAGGGAACAGCGGGATTTTCCCCACCCGCCGGATTCGCGGTTCCGCGAGAGCAGGGTAAGACCCTCGCGGTACGCCCTGTCATCGGCAAAAAGCGAGGAGAATGCCCTCCCGGCCAGTTCGCCCTCGCTCATCCCGAGGATACGTTGTGCCTCCCGGTTTGTCCACTGGATCGTATTCCGGAGGAGGTAGAGGATGCCGGTCACGGTATCCTCAACGATGGACTGGAGTATCTCGGTGTCGGCCTGGAACCGGGAGAACTCCCTGTGGTATGCATCGATGCGGATGAGCAGCCGCTTCAGGGAATCGAACTGCTCCCCGAGGGACTCATCAGGGGAGGAATGATACGAGAGCGAGGTCTCCGGGGTTTCTATCTCGAATCTGAAGGAGAGTTTTCTCGGACCAGGGCTGTTCCTCTGCGGCGCATGGGCACTCCAGAAGAGCCAAATCCTTGGACACTCCGGATCTCCGGCACCTGCATGAACGGGGGAGTCGGCAGGGGAGATGATGATGTCAAACCCGGTCTTTCGCATCCGGTGTTCCAGTTCCTCCCTTGAGTACACCCGGGTCACCGAGAATCCCGGGCTGCCCTGGAAATGGAGCCTGAACGCGTTGGATGCCCTGGATCCATCATCAAACAGAGCAATGGATTTCGTTTCCCGTTTCATGCGAAATGAACAGTATCCAATAGAAAAGCAGACAGATAAATAATTTTTGGATGAAATGGATGAAATATTCGAGTTTTTGGCTGTTCCCCGTTCGTATACCCCCCTTGTCCGGTCTCTGACAGGAGCAGTGATGAGCCTCTTTTCTCCCCCACCTTTATATTATGGGAGCCCTATCACTGTCCAGGTGAAGACTGGTATGGCTGAAACGAAGAACAACTTCTGGATGGGCACCCTCACAGGGGCGGTCATCATCATCATTCTCGATCTGCTCGTTCCCTTCTTTGGCCCCATCATCGGGGGGTTCGTTGCCGGGTACATAGCAGACCGCGATATTATGAATGCCGGGAAGGCTGGGCTGATTGCCGGTATCCTGGCAGGGATTGTCGTCTCCCTGGTTGTCTTTGCAGGACTGGTATCTCACCCTCTATCAGGGTATGTCCCTGCTGCCGGCACGGGATTTTTCCTCATGGTGACCATCATCCTGTACCTTGCAATCCTGGCATTCCTTGGTGGTGCCATCGCAGGGGCTGTCAGGAAATAATCCTCACTCCCCCTTTCAAGAGATCTTTCTCAGCCTAGGGCGCCTTGTCCCTGCAGGCCGGGCAGCTCCCGTAATATTCAAGGTTCTTCCAGTTCCAGGGAGTAAAATCCCGGCACACCCGGGGCTTGACATCGTGGATCCTGCACCATGATCGCCCATCGTCCGATCGCCAGAAGAACGGGCAGTACCGCAGCTCCTTCCCATCAGGGTCCTGCCAGTACCGGATCCGGGCTATCCTTGGCAGGTCGGCCATCGAAAGGGAGGTGCCGCTGAGCTTTGTCCCGTCGGCAAGAAGGATGCTGACATGCCGGAGGATATCCTGCCGGCCGGACGTGAGCCAGGGGATGAGGTCTTCTGCGATCCCTTTCTGGCCCCATCCCCATCGTTCACAGCAACGCCCGCATTGGAGGCAGTCCTGGCCTGGTGGCATTGGTGCAGTCATATCGCATCGTGATATCCCTAGTATCTTTCCCGTGGTCTGAAAACCTATCGTTCTTCTCTTCCTGGAACAGATCTCCGGATTCCCTTAGCGGGAAAAGCATATCATCCCGCAGCCCCACTCCCTCTTATCGGCATGGTGAACTCTGCAGGCGAATTCCCGCTCTCCTGCCGGATCATTGCGCTCGTCCAGGAGCGAAACCGTCTCTTCTCCTATCCCCTGGACCATCTCGCAGAACGAATACGGGAGACAGGTTTTTGCTGTATCTCGTGCGGAGCGTGCTGTACACGGATCCGGAATGGCCATGTCTTCCTGCTCGACCGGGATGCAGCGGCTGCCCGGTCAATCGATCCCTCCTCGCTTGTTCCTGCTCCTGACCCGGAGTTCTGTGACCAGAACGGCACCTTCTATGTTTCAGGGTACTCGCTCCGGACCAGGGGAGACGCAGCCGGTTCATGCTGGTTCCTGCGGGATGGCAGGTGCCGGATCTACCCCCGCCGATTCATGGTCTGCAGAACGTACCCATACATGCTCCGGAGGGTTGTGGATGAGCAGGGAACCCCTGACTGGCGTTTTATCGCGAGGTTGTATCAGCATGGACGTTCAGGCCACCGGATACAACCGGAAGAGTGCCGCCGTATCGCCCTGGAAACAAGGGAGTATGAGAATGCCCTGCTCATGCACGAGATTACCTTCCTTGAGTTCATGCGAGGGTATCTTCTGGAAGAGGGGCTCTATCACGATCCGGTCCAGTATGCCCGGTCATTACACCGGGCTGCCGCAGGTGATCCGGTGACCATTATGGTATACTTCGACCAAGGCCTGGAAGAACAGGTGGTCGGGGCGGGCGGGGTGGGGAGGAGGAGCTCCCTGTCCTTCTGTTGATACATCACCGATCGTCTCACGAATACCTCCCGTTCCTGCCAACCGTGAGCCTGAATAGGGGTGAGAAGTTCCCGGGTGACATTGAACCAGCCCCTGTATCTTCACAATTCCGGTTGCCCGGGCAATCGTCCCATCTCTTCAGGAGCCCTCCTTGCACGGAAAGGAGTCTGCGATACCTTCTCAATTCAAAAAATTCTTATTCGTGCAATGAATCACTCATGTACAGAAAATCGACCGGGATGGGAACAGGAAATGAAAAAGGAACGGTGTGATGAGTCTGCTCCGATAAGCCGGGCAAAGAAGAAGCTGCTGCAGGAACTGGCACGCGAACATGGTACCCCGATCTTTGTCATCGACCATGAAAAGATACGGCAGAATTACCGGGAGTTCAGGCAGTACATGCCCGATGTCCAGGTCTACTTCGCGGTCAAGGCAAATTCCACCCCGTCGATTGTGAAGACCCTTTATGACCTGGGGGGCAGTTTCGATGTTGCGTCCCTCCCCGAGTTCATGATCGTCTATGAGAATATCAAGGGCATGCCGGAACAGGAGCGGCTGGACTGGATCTGGGACAAGATCATCTATGCCAACACGATAAAACCGATCGAGACCCTCCAGGTCCTCGACCAGTATAAGCCCCTGGTGACGTTTGACAACCACGAGGAATTAAAAAAGATCCGGCAGTATGCCCCGCATGCCGGCCTCGTACTCCGGCTCCGGGTGCCAAACACCGGCTCGATGGTGGAGCTCTCCTCCAAGTTTGGGGCTGATCCAGGCGAAGCAGTGGACCTGATCGAGGAGGCGTTCGGGATGGACCTGGTCGTTGAAGGCCTGAGCTTCCATGTCGGCAGCCAGTGTACCAATTTTGAAAATTACATGCAGGCGCTCCAGTTGTCAGCCAATATCATCGATGAAGCTGAGTCCCGGCTGGACCGGAAGATACGGATCCTTGATATTGGGGGAGGGTTCCCGGTGAAGTATCACCCGGGGGTTAAATCCCTGAGGACGTTAGCAAAGAAGCTGAATGCAGAGATCAAACGGCTGTTCCCCCCCGATATGCAGATCCTTGCGGAACCGGGGCGATTCCTCGTGGCCAATGCCTGCACGCTGGTGGCAAAGGTCGTGGGAAAGACTATCAGGGATGGAAAGCCGTGCTATTACATCAATGACGGGGTGTACCATACCTATTCCGGGCAGATCTTTGACCACTGCACCTACCCGGTCCTCTCCTTCAAGCCCGGGGAACGGCAGCTCTCCGCGGTCTTCGGACCGACCTGCGATTCGTTCGATACGATCACCCTGTCGGCCGAGCTCCCGGAACTCGATATCGGTGACCTGGTTTTCTCGGAAAACATCGGGGCTTATTCGATTGCATCATCCACCTATTTCAACGGGTTTCCCCCGGCAAAGGTGGTAAATATCAACCAGTGATCCTTTTTTCAAATCCTTTTTTCGATATAACCCGGCATTTTTATAGGTGATGATCGATCGGACGGCAACCACCACATGGGAAAAGGAAAAATGCCTCCTTCATTGTGATGGTAGGTGTGTGTGGCCTTTTATGGCATCGGATAATTTCTTCAGGGTCCTGATGGCCACCGATGTGGCTATCGCTTCGTTGGCCATCGTGGTGAGGGCCACACGCTGTCGAAGAGTGGCATGAGGGGGATCATCCCCAGAACTTGGTTGATGTTCCATATCCCTGTCCGCACTTTTCATAATAGTGCTGGTGGTTTTCTTCTGCCTCCCAGAACGTTCCTGCGGGGCGTACCTCAACAGGAACCGGGACACCCGGAGTTCTCATAATCCTCTTTAAAAAATCCTCTGCTGCCGCCTCCTGTTCTGGTGAGTGATAAAAAATGACAGGCCTCTGGTTCTCATCCATCCCAGGTGACCTGTCAAGGATGCCCCAAAAGAGGCTGAGCAGATCGCTATACGGGATACGGGCGGGATCAAACACCACCTGGACGGCCTCGACATGCCCTGTATCTCCGGAGGAGACCTGTTCATAGGTGGGATCGGAAACATCTCCCCCGGTATACCCCACTCTGGTGGCAATAACGCCCGCCCTCCTGCGGAACTCTGCCTCGACATCCCAGAAACACCCGGCAGCAAACGTTGCCATCTCGCCATGCTGGCTGTCTTCCATGGTTGCATATGTGGCGCCGGAAAAGATGGACGTTGCGGTGCAGCCCTGCCCGATACAACGAGGTCAGTCCCGCCCCTCTGCGCAGGGATCTGGAAGGGCGCCGATATTTTTATACCCCCTCCCTGTATCTTCCCGTATGGAATGTCCCCCTGTATTCTGGTCCTGAACGATCAGTCGATCTGCCATGATCTGAAAGGTCATCCCGAGTCAGAACAGCGGATGGAGCAGATCAGATCCATTCTCCCCGGCGGCAGGATCGGTCTCAAGGCTCCTCCCGTCTCCATGGATGATCTCCTCCGGGTGCATATGCCGGAATACCTTTCCCGGCTCGAAGACCTGTCAGGCCGATGCCGTCCAGGAGGTGTCGCCTTCCTGGATTCGGACACCTACGTTGTATCCGGCTCCTGGGACGCTGCACGATATGCGGCCGGTGCAGCGATCGCGGCGGCAGAAGAGGCACTCTCAGGCCGGCCGGCATTCGCCGTAGTCCGTCCTCCCGGCCACCATGCAGGCCCGGTGTACGGGATGGGATTCTGCCTCCTCAACAACGTCGCTGTTGCTGCTGCCTGGTCTCTCACGCGGGTATCCCAGGTTGCCATCATCGACTGGGATGTCCACCATGGGAACGGGACCCAGGCGATGTTCTATGACTCGGACCGGGTACTCTACTGCTCCGTGCACCGCTCACCCTTCTACCCTGGCACCGGGCGCAGGGAAGAGACAGGAAGCGGCGCGGGGGAAGGATGCACGGTAAATGTCCCGCTCCCTGCCGGATCAGGGAGTGATGCATATCTCCAGGTTTTCCAGGAGGAGATCCTCCCTGCTGTCTGCTCGTTTGACCCTGACCTGATCCTGATCTCGGCAGGGCAGGATCCGCTTGCCGACGACCCGCTCGGGGGAATGAATCTGGAGCCGGGTGACTTTGGCTTGCTCACAGAACTGGTATGCTCTGTTGCCAGGAAGCCCCCGGCTCTCGTTCTTGAGGGAGGGTATGGACCTTCCCATGGGGATGCTATCATGGAGATCCTCCGGGTCCTTGATCAGTGGGTATAGCGCCGCATCGATGCCGAGCCGTTGGGGGAGGAGCAGCGGGGCTCTCTCCACGAGGGCGGTAGTACGGTTCTCCATGACCCGATTTCAGGAGAGAGTGGAATGAACCGAGAGGGTCAGGGCATTCGCAGGTGATAGTGTGATCAGGAAAAAACAGTACCATCGCCAATCTCCTCTTATTCGTACTATTCCCGGCAATCGTGCGTTCGCTACCAGCAGGAGAAATAGAACGTTGTGCCCTTGTCCACCTCGGATTCTACCCAGATGCGGCCCCCGTGCATCTCCACAATCCGATGGACGATCGAAAGGCCAATCCCCGTGCCCTCATACTCATCAGAATTCTGCAGCCTCTCGAATACCCCGAAGATCTTTTCTGAGTATTTCATATCAAACCCGATCCCGTTATCCCTGACAAAGTACATCAGCTGCCCGTCCCGTGTCAGGGAGCCGATCTCCACAAGCGGAGCTGCCCTCTTCTGTGAATACTTTACTGCGTTCCCGATGAGGTTTGCATACACCTGTTTTAATAACCCCGGATCTGCCTGGCAGGGGGGGAGCTCGCCCACTTTGAATTCCACCTTTGCGAATGCGGGGTCTTTCCTGATCTCGCGGAGGATCTCTCTTACCATGACGGAAGGCTGAACGGTCTCCTTCTCAAGGGTCCTCATCCTCAGTCGCGAAAAGGCGAGGAGGTCATCGATCAGCCTGCCCATCTCGTGGGCATTCTGCCGGAGCGATTCAAGGTATTTTTGGTCTTTTTCCGGGAGGTCTTTGAGATCCTGCATAAGGAGGGAGGAATACCCGGAGATGGCCCTTAAAGGAGCCCGGAGATCATGGGAGATGGTATAGGTGAAGGATTCCAGGTTCTTGTTGACCTCAGTCAGTTGCCGGGTCCGTTCGAGTACCCTGTTCTCGAGCTCGTTGTTGAGCTCCTGTATCTCCCGCTCTGCCTCTTGTAACCGGGTGATATCATTCCCTATCGATAAAATCTCAACAATCGTCCCTTTCTCGTCAAACAAAGGCTGGTTTGTCCACGCGATCCATACCCGGCTCCCATCCTTCTTCGTATTCTCGTTTTCAGTCACTTCGTATTTTTCCGGGTGGACCGCGAGATCGAGGATCTTGAAGGAGAGATCCTCCCCGTTACTCCCAAATTCCGGTACGATAGTCCCGACAACATTCCGCCCGATCATCTCCTCGGTATCGAATCCGAAAAATTTCCGGGCATAATCGTTGATAAAGGTGATATTTCCCCGGGTATCGAACCGGAGGATGATGCTGTTGGCACTCTGCACAAGGGTGCGGTACTGCTCTTCTTCAGCCTTGAGATCAGCCATCATTGTCTTCAATCGTGCAACCATCGAGGAGATACTCTCTTCCAGGGTGATGAGTTCTTGGCTTATCGGCGGGGTGATGGGATGGTCAAGATCTCCTTCTGCTATCCTGTTCACGTCCTGCACCATGGTCCCGATGGGGCGGGTAAGGGTCCGGATCACGATGATGGCAAGCAGACTGCAGATAACGAGGGCAGCCAACCCCAGTGAGAGCAGGAAGAGGGCACTCTCTCTGAGCGCGGCTTGGATCGGTTGATCGCTATACGTAAGCTCAACAATCCGGCTCACATCTGAGCCATAGCGTGCGTCTTTGAGATCGATGAACAGATACTTGACGGTGTTTCCTTCAGAGGAGCTGGGAAGAGTAAGAGTTGTCCGGTTGGTAAAAATTCCTCTGAGCAATGCGGTAAGGGCGGGATCTCTCACCTCGACGGGAGTGTCATTGATGCTCTGCCTTAACGTCGAATCGAAGATCCGGACATTCACCAGGTAGGGATTGGACTGCTTCACCTTCCGGAGGAGGTTTTCATCGACGTACCGGTATTTCAGCGGAGGTGTCACGTTTGAAATACCAACTTCGAGGATATACCGGTGGTCAGGGGTTGGCATATAGGCAAATTTTCTCAATTCCCCCGTGCTCTTTTCACCGACGATCCGGTCCGGGAAGAACCCGGATGAGATGCGTATGCCAGCCAGGTAATCGGCGAAATAGGGGGCAAAATCGGAAAAGTTCAGGCCAAGTTCCCGGGGATAGGTGGTGGCAACGATGGTTGCCGCATCATCGATCACGTACAGGTCCATCTCCCCACCGATCTTTTGTTTCACCGCCTCGAGATCCATCTTTGCAGGATCGCCGCCTGCCCGGGAATATTCCTGGAGGAAGGCAGGGAATGCAACTTCCATCTGCTGGTTCAGGCTTTCATCGTAATACCGGAGTGCTTCTTCCTTGGACCTGAAATGAGAGACGATATTGTTTTCTGACTGGAGTTTGACCAGTTCAGCATTCTCATCGAGTGTCCGATGGGTGGAAAGATAGGTGATACCGATGAGCCCGGCTACGGCTATCATGAGTATGAGGAAGATAGCCCCAATCAGGTAGTACGAGAACGGATAACCACGAAATGCGTCCTTCCCCATCCCCCTCTCCTTATCATTCTGTTCCCGGGTAATGGTAATGATACTATCGTCCCGGAGATCTCCTCTATAATGAGGAGAATCGTCTCGTTTTCAAAGAAAGGGAGGGTAATTCAGGGGGAACCGTTAAGAGTGAAATAAAAGGTTGCCCCCTTTCCGGGTTCACTCTCAGCCCAGATCTTTCCCCCATGCCGCCGGACAATACGTTCCACAATAGTAAGACCGATGCCTGACCCCTCAAACTCATCCGGTTTATGGAGCCGCTGGAATGGTCTGAAGATCTGGTCGGCATATTTCATCTCGAATCCTATCCCGTTGTCCTGGACATAATACACCGTCTCTGCCTCTCTCTCAAGTGCCCCGATCTCGATGCGGGGCTTGCTGGTATCCCGGGTGAATTTTACTGCATTTCCAATGAGGTTCACATACAACTGCCGGAGCATCACCGTATCTGCATAACATTGGGGCAAATCCCCAACACTGATCTCGATGTGCCGGTCCGGGACTTGTTCCAGCATCTCCGCAACCACCTCAATGATATGGGGTTTCGGATCGATCCATTCACGGCTGAGATCCTGCCTGCCTATCCGGGAGAGGCTCAGGAGGCCATTGATCAGGTTGTCCATGAGGGCGATGTTCTTCCGGACCACATCGATATAGTGCTGCTCCTTGGCATCCAACCGGGACTTAGACGATTCCTGAAGGATGAAGGAATAACCTTCGATAGATCGGAGAGGAGCCCTGAGGTCATGGGAGACTGAGTAGGTGAATGCCTCCATCTCACTGGTCGCCTGCTCAAGCTCCATGGTTCGGTGTGCGACACGGCGTTCCAGGTCTATATTCAGCTGGCGTATTTCCCTCTCGATGTCCTTTAACCGGGAAATATCAATGATAGTCCCCCGGGATCCCAGAACGGTCCCACCATCGACTTTTCGTGCGGTGTTGTAGATGAGTATTGGAAAAGAGCTGCCATCTTTCCTGAGACCGGTGTACTCCCCACCTTCAGTCTTATCGCCGTGGATGACTGCCTTGAAATTCTCTTGTGCCCGGAACCGGTCTTCAGGAACCAGCACATCAAGGATATTTATTTTCTCCTTGAGGTCTTCCGGGGTATATCCAAAGAGGTCAACGGCTGCTGGATTTGCATACATGATGGTTCCGGCACTGTCGGCCTCAAAGACCCCCTGCGGCAGATGCTGCACAAGGTCGGTGAACCTTTTTTCTTTGATCTCACACTCTCTGATCTGCTCCTTCAATTTTTCAATCATGAACTGGATCTTCTCGGCAAGATTGGAGAGCTCATACCCGGAAACCGGCCTGACCTTATGGTCGAGATCACCACCAGCGATCGTATCAACATCTTCGACCAACTGCTCGATCGGCCGGGAGAGTTTCCGGGAGACCAGGATTGCCAGGAAGCCAGCGGAAACGATGACAAGCAGGGCAACCACAGCATGCATGAGGGCCAGCTGGTTCAGCTGACTGGTTAATAGCTCATCATTGTAGGTGAGCTTGGCAAAGATGCTCATGTCTGAGGCGTATCGAGAGTCCCGCATATCGATAACCTGCCAGAAGATGGTCCGTTTTTTTTCGTTGTCACGAACCTCCTGACTGGTGCGGTTTTCCCAGAGGATATAATCGAGAATGGTATGATCCTCCGTGGTGAGAATATACGATGGATTTCCGATTGCCCTCTTCTGTTTCTGGAACAGGATCGCTTCTCCAAGGTACGGGTTGAATTCCCTGACCTGATCGACTACAGAAGTGTAGGTCAGTTCCCTTCGTTCTCCTTCAAATTGCTCTGCTTTGAGCCCAAGTTCTAGAATATATGTATGGTCAGATGTCGGCATGTAACTGTATTTCGTCAAGGTACCCGAAGACCAGTCCTTGACGACCCGGTCCGGGTAAAAACCTGACGTATTTCGTATTTCATGGAGATACGTGCAGAAGTCAGGATAAATAACCGCAAAATCGAGCCCTACATCTGCTGGCACAGTCGAATATTCAATAACACACCGGTCATTGATCACATAGATATCCAGGCCCCCAATCACTGATTTCAAGGTCTCGAGATCCATGCGGGACGGATCCCCTCCTGTCCTGTTGTAATCTGCCATCACAACCGAGAATGCCTGCTCCATCTGGTTATTGTACGCATTATCATAAAGCTTCAGCCCGGCATCGATCAGCTGGAAGGAGTTATCTATGTAGGATTCGGTCATATCCCGAAGCCGAGCGGCATTCGTCTCGAGATTATGTTTCGAATTCTCGTAATTGATCCAGATGCCGGTGAGAAGGAGGATAATGACGATGATGAAGATGATCCCGGCAAGGAGGTGCTTGAAAGGCAACTCCCTATCGGTTATTCTGATACCAAACCCTCCTAAGCTGACTATTGAAATTCACCTCATAAATATAATGCGGATTTGTTCAGAGGTTACGAACCATTTTCAGGGTACGAGAGATACAGGAAGGTGGTACCCCTTGGAGGAGCTGCAATCACAAGGGAATGGTTGTCCGAATTGATCCCTCTCTTCCAGCCAACACAATACCTATGGTATCAGCCATCAAACAGGCTGAATGATCGTTATGGCAACACTTTCAGAGCGGATTCCCTCCCCCTCAAGTTTCGAGAGGACCTCCAATGTCGTTCTCGCAATAGCAGGAGCATTCCTGATCGCGGTTATTGTGTGGTTTTCCACAGAAAACCAGATCTACACCATCGCTGTTGCTCTGATCGTAGGGTACCTCCTCCTCGGGGTCCGTATCGTCAGGCCGACGCACCGGGTACTGATCGAGTTTCTCGGAAAATTCCAGAGGTTCGGCGGTCCGGGGTTCTACTGGGTCCTCCCGGGTTTCCAGAAGCTCTACGCGGTGAACATCACAGAAAAGATGGTGAATGCAACCAGGCAGGAGATCATCACCGCAGACAACCTGAACGCGACCGTAGATGCCCAGGTCTACTTCAAGGTGAAGGATGACGAGGTGAACGTGAAGCGGTCCCAGTATAATGTCTACAACTACGAGGACCAGATCGTCAACCTTGCACGGACTACCCTCCGTAACATCATCGGGACGCTCTCTTTAAAATCGGCCAACAGCGAACGGTCGCGGATCAACGACGAGCTTGGGAAGGTGCTGAAGACCGAGACCCAGTCGTGGGGGATCGAGATCGTCAGGACCGAACTGAAGGAGATCATGCCGCCGGCCGACGTGCAGGACACGATGAACAAGGTGGTCAAGGCCGAGAATGAGAAGATTGCCGCGATCGACTTTGCAACCGCTCGTGAGACCGAAGCCGACGGGCTGCGCAGGGCTGCCATCAAGCAGGCGGAAGGGGTAAAACAGGCCAAGATACTCGAAGCCGAGGGACAGGCTGAGGCGATCCGGCTCGTGAACGAGGCTGCCGACCGGTTCTTTATCGGCAACGCCCAGAAGCTGAAGTCGCTTGAGGTGACCGAGAGCGCTTTAAAGACGAATACCAAGATCGTCCTTCCGGAAGGCCAGCAGATCGTGAATGTGATCGGGGAGCTTGCCGGGAGCAAGCTGGGGTTGCAGGAGTAGAAAAACCACCATTCTTTTTCGGGTATCGGTGCACATGAATATCTTATCCCCAAGGTCTATTGATTTTGAGTGCAGTTGTTCGAAGGAATAATGATACCCAGGTATTCCTCACTCCATCTGCGAACTGGTTCTGCCTGGTCTTTCCTCCCTCAATCCATTTTCTCCCTGCACTTCTCCATCTTATATAGGAGCAGTTCTTTACCCTCTATCAATCAATGACCTCCAACCGGAGACCGTGCATGAAAATCCTCCATACTTCTGATTGGCATCTTGGAAATGTGTTGCATGGGAGGAAGAGGTATGACGAGTACGAACGGTTTCTTGACTGGCTGGTGGGGTGTATACGGGATGAGCAGATCGATGTTCTCCTGATTGCGGGGGATATCTTTGACACAACTGCCCCGAGCAACCGTGCACAGGAACTGTACTTCCATTTTCTCAACCGGGTGGCGGCACTTCATGGCCTCCAGGTCGTGGTTACCGGTGGAAATCACGACTCCCCGTCATTGTTGAATGCCCCAAAACCCCTCCTCCGGCAGTTACGCATCCACGTGGTAGGGGCAGTCACCCCGGATGTATCAGACGAGGTGATCCTTCTCCGATCAGGGGATAGCGTGGAATCCGTGATTGTGTGTGCGGTCCCCTATCTCCGTGACAGGGATATACGGACGGTTGAGCCCGGCGAGAGTATCGATGACAAAATGACGAAGATCCAGGAAGGGATCAGCGATCATTACCGCCAGGCGTGGACCGTGGCACAGTCGCTCAGGGGAGATAAAGCGATACCGATCATCGCAATGGGGCATCTCTTCCTCGCCGGGTGCTCCCCAAACGGGGATGAAAGGGTCAGGGAGCTGTACATCGGCACCCTTGAAGGAGTTGATCCGGGCAGCATCCTCCATGGATTCGACTACCTGGCACTGGGACACCTCCACGAGCACCGGAAGGTCGCAGGAAATCCGTGGTGCCGGTACTCCGGAGCACCGATCCCCCTGGGATTTGGTGAAGCCGGGCAGGAGAAGAAGGTGGTCGTCATCGATCTTTTTGAAGGGGGAACCCGATCGATACGGGAGATCCCCGTCCCCTGCTTTCTGCGGCTGCAGAAGATCCAGGGAGCGATCTCCGCAATCGAGCAGACCCTGCGGGAATTAGGGGCAGGAGAGGAGCATGTCTGGGTCGAGATCGTAGCCGAATCAGATTGCACCTCAGCGGAACTCCAGGCACGCCTTCATGATGTGGTGAGAAACTCACCCGTGGAAATCCTGAAGATTGAGAATGCTGCTCTCACGAATGCGGTACTACGTGCCATGGAGGAAGGGGAGCATCTTGGAGACCTCGACGAGAGGGATGTCTTCTCCCGCTGTCTTGATGAACACGGGATAACAGGTGGGGACCGGGATCAGCTCTTTGCCCTTTTCCAGGAGATCCTGGTTGCGGTCCGGGAAGAAGACCACTATGCAGAGTGAGGGTACACGATGCGGATACTGAAGCTCCGTTTCAAGAACCTGAATTCTCTTGCGGGAGAATGGAGCATCGATTTTACACACCCTGCCTATGTCTCTTCAGGCATATTTGCTATAACGGGACCAACCGGATCAGGGAAGACCACCATCCTCGATGCGATCTGCCTGGCCCTCTACGGGCAGACTCCCCGTCTGAAAACGATCTCGAAGAGCACGAACGAGATCATGACCCGGAATACCGCTGAATGTTTTGCAGAGGTTGAGTTCGAGTCCCAGATCGGCCGATTTATCTGCCACTGGAGCCAGCGCAGGGCATACAAAAAACCAGAGGGAGAACTGCAGCCTCCAAAGCACGAGATTGCCGACAAGATCTCAGGAAAAGTCCTTGAGAACAAGCTGCAGAGGGTAGCAGGGAAAGTCATCGAGACCACGGGGCTTGATTTTTCCCAGTTCACCCGCTCGATCCTGCTCGCACAGGGTGATTTTGCTGCGTTCCTGAATGCAAATCCCGATGAACGGGCCCCGATTCTCGAAAAGATCACGGGAACTGCGATCTACAGTGAGATCTCCAAAAAAGTGCATGAGAGGAATACCCTTGAGGCTGGGAAAAGGAGCGAGATCCAGGACCGGATTGGCATTCTCGATATCCTCTCACCAGAGGAAGTCTCGGCTCTGAAGCGTGATTTTACGGATATCGGGGAAGCCATACGGAAAAAGTCATCTGAACGCGACTTGCTCAGGAGATCTGCAGAATGGCTGCAGCAGCTCTCCCGGCTTGAAGTGGAGATCGAAGCCCTTGGGGAAGAGAAACGATTGCTCGAGGTGAAAAGGTCGGATGCTGCACCCGATCTTGCCCTTCTTGCCCGGGCAAAGAAGTGCCAGCCGTTCGAAGAGACCTATCGGGATCTCACCTCTTCAAGAAACCTCTCTGAGACCTATGATACTGAGATTGTTGCAGCGAGGGAACAAATGGATGGTACACAGGTTTCCTATACTGCATCGCTCAAGGCGTACGAGAGCGCACGGCAACGGTATGAATCGCTGAAGGCTGCTGCCGAAGAGGAGAAACAGGTTTTCATCCGGGTCCGGAATCTCGACACCCGGATTCATGAGATAAAAGATCAGATTACCGAGAAGAAGATCGAGCTTGAGAAGGGCGAGGCCAGCCTCCAGCAGTGCATACGGAATATCACCAGGGAGACCGAACGGGACAAGGAGAAGAAAGCCGAGCTCGCCAGGGCCATCACCTACCTTGAGGAGCATCCAAAAGATTCCCTCCTGCGGGAGAATGTATCGGGTCTTGGCGAGAAAATGCGGCACTATGAACAGCTGACCCGGCGTCTTCTGTCGAACAGGGACCAGCTGGCATCACAGACTGCCGAGGTGGAACGGCTCAAAAAAGCCCATGAAGCCCAGAGAACGCTCCTGGAGGAGAAAGATCAGGAGTTTCATGAGGCAACCGCGGCAGTACGGATGATCGAGGAGACTACCGATCAACTGCTGGATTACCGCAAGCCAGGATTCTGGCAGGCTTGTGTGGCATCCCTGAAAGAACGGCGGACGAAATTAGAGGCCGAGCTGAAGATCCATGATGCTATCGAGCAGATCGGGGTGAAGATCCGGGAACGTGAGGACCACCAGGACCAGCTGAAGGAGGAGATCGCAAAGAAACGGGAGATCCTGTCAGGCCTGAAGCGTGAACAGGATCTGAAAGAAGAGATCCGTGCCCGGATCGAGACCAATCTCGCGCTCCTCCACCGCATCAAAAGCCTTGAAGAGGCTCGAAGTCACCTCGTGGAGGGCGACCCCTGCCCGTTGTGCGGCTCTCCTGATCATCCTTATGCCCGAAAGACCATCCCTCCTCCTCGAGCTGTTGAATCTGAATGGGCCGGGATCAAAGAGGAGTTGAGAATACTCTCCGACCAGGTACGACAAACGGAACTCTCTCTCTCTCAATCGGAGACAATCCTCTCATCTGATAAAAGAGCGGTAACGGAACAAAGGGATCGGATCCGTGAACTGCTGGATGAATCAGCATTCGGATTCGAGGATATCGGATTTGTCACGAATTCCAGCTTCCTGAAAAAGTCCCTCTCCCATGCCCTCACGCTCTGTGAAGTGCATTCTGCATGGTGTTCCGAAATCGTCGCATCGTATGAAGGCATAGTGCAGCGGTTGAAGGATGCCTCCGATGCCGCGACCCGGATAAAAGAAAGTCTCTCCGGTCATCAGACTTCGTTGGGGAACCTTGACGTATCGTTGAAAATTCGCTCAAACACCCTTTATGATCTGGAGCAGCAGGTTGCATCGGATGCAGAGGAACTGGCACGATTATATCAGGAAGTTGCCACGCAACTTCAGGGGTTTGGAATGACGTTTACGGAGGGGACATCGATTGTCGGGATCCTGGAATCCCTGGAGAAGAG